>VFQP010006069.1_pt1 | contig 14356 bp, 17 predicted proteins | sample 3512351 | NCBI WGS metagenome assembly VFQP01 (sample SAMN10412372, study PRJNA504923) | tailings metagenome | isolation source: Relicate 1 Philex TSF1 revegetated site | place: Philippines: Tuba, Benguet | collected 2017-08-29 | reverse complement strand
CGCGGCAGCGTGCGGGGCGAGCTTGGCGCTCGCGCCTTGCTCGGGCTTAAGAGCGCGTGCCCCGACAGGAGCTGCGCACGGACGACCACGCGCGCGGCACACGAGAAAGGGGGACGGTGGGCCCTGACCACAAGGGACACGCTCCCACACCCTCAGGAGGACCGCAGAGGGGCGCGGCGAGCGCGCAGCTGGTAGGCCGTGTGCCTGGCTCACCACTCGTGCGGCTTCACCGCGCTGGGCACGTGGCGGTGAGGCGACGCCGCGCGGTGGCTCGAGTGCGGGTGGTGGGCCATCACGGCGAAGAAGGGCGGGAAGGCCATGGGTGCGCGGCTGCTGTGCGTGTGTTTTGCAAGAGGAGAGCGCTGGCGGGGCTGGCGAGTGGCCCGAGTGCGCGCTTGCGGCCTGGAATGTGCGGAGGTTCCTCCGAGGACCGTGGTGGGGAAGGAGCAGGAAGACGGCCGGGGAAGCGAGCCTGACCGTACCTCAAGCGCTGCTCGCGGGGCGGCAAGGAAAGGCTGCGGGTGAGTGATCGCTTCGCGCTCTGCGTGTGTGCGCCTGCCTGAATGGAGGAGAAGGGAGTGGTCAGTGGGGCGAAGGCGGTTGCGGCCGGCGCTGCGGGTACGTGCGGCATCTGGCTGCAGGTACTCCAATCCGAGCTGGATCCAGCGCTTGGATCCGCACCCACCCACATCGTGGAGCTGCTGCTGCGCAGGAGCAGCAGCACACAGCACTTCCACGCGCTGCCGGCAGGAAGACCGCTGCGCAGTCGGCTCCGTTCAAGCGCCCGCTGTACGCACCAGCCACGCATGCACATTCCACCCACCTGCCACACACGGGTGCCAGGCTGTGGACCTGCCCCGAGATTCCACCTGCTGCGTCGTGCAGCGGCCGTCCGCTCGACAAGTGGCATTCAAGTTAGCCCAAGCGCCGCGCACGCACAAGTCGTGTCAGTGACGATGAATGTGTCCAGGCCACCCGCACGCGCAGACCAAAGCAGCCAGCAAACAAGCACAGGGGCCCTGGCTCAGCGGGCCACGGTGGCGGTGGAGCGCGGGAGCGGCGGCACCCCGGCAAGATGAACACACCCCACAGAGCTGCCGCCGTGTGCCGAGCCCGCCCCCTCCAGCGCCAGCCTCCCCTGGCGGTGCCCTTATGCCCTGCTCCTCCTTCTCGCATTGCCGCACAGACAGCCAGGCTGTGTGTGTGTGTGCGTCGTCGTCGACGGAGCGGGTCATGTTGTGTGCGGCACGCGGAAGGAATCAGCAGCCCAGCTGGGAAGCTTGCTCCTGCTGCTGTGGTGGAGGTAGCGTTGCTGGTGGTGGCGCTGCCTCCCTTGCTGCTGCTGCCGCCCAGGCGCTGCTGCAGCTTGGCGCGCAGCGTGGCGGGGGCCAGGCCGGGGAGGGAGGTGGTGGGCGGCGCGGCGGCGGACACGTCGTCCACGGGCTGCATGGGCGTGGGCCACGTGTGCATGAGCCTGGTGCTCCGCGGCATCTGCGCCTCCGTGGCATCTGCGCCTTGCAGGGCAGGCCAAAGCACGGCTGGGCGGCCGCTGCACTCCCTTGCACTCGGGACGAACCTAGGCTGACCTCACCAAACGCTTGCACAAGGCTTTGTATGTGTGCGTGCGCCACTTGCATCACGGGGCGGTTCACCACCGCGTGGGGCAACACGGAATCAGCACCGAGGAAGATGAGGCGCCAGCCAGGGCCAAAGCGTGCGCAGCACACGCCGCACTCCACACGTGCGGGTGATGGCCCGCTGCCCCCGCCGCTCCGCCGCGGCAGCGTGCGGGGCGAGCTTGGCGCTCGCGCCTTGCTCGGGCTTAAGAGCGCGTGCCCCGACAGGAGCTGCGCACGGACGACCACGCGCGCGGCACACGAGAAAGGGGGACGGTGGGCCCTGACCACAAGGGACACGCTCCCACACCCTCAGGAGGACCGCAGAGGGGCGCGGCGAGCGCGCAGCTGGTAGGCCGTGTGCCTGGCTCACCACTCGTGCGGCTTCACCGCGCTGGGCACGTGGCGGTGAGGCGACGCCGCGCGGTGGCTCGAGTGCGGGTGGTGGGCCATCACGGCGAAGAAGGGCGGGAAGGCCATGGGTGCGCGGCTGCTGTGCGTGTGTTTTGCAAGAGGAGAGCGCTGGCGGGGCTGGCGAGTGGCCCGAGTGCGCGCTTGCGGCCTGGAATGTGCGGAGGTTCCTCCGAGGACCGTGGTGGGGAAGGAGCAGGAAGACGGCCGGGGAAGCGAGCCTGACCGTACCTCAAGCGCTGCTCGCGGGGCGGCAAGGAAAGGCTGCGGGTGAGTGATCGCTTCGCGCTCTGCGTGTGTGCGCCTGCCTGAATGGAGGAGAAGGGAGTGGTCAGTGGGGCGAAGGCGGTTGCGGCCGGCGCTGCGGGTACGTGCGGCATCTGGCTGCAGGTACTCCAATCCGAGCTGGATCCAGCGCTTGGATCCGCACCCACCCACATCGTGGAGCTGCTGCTGCGCAGGAGCAGCAGCACACAGCACTTCCACGTGCTGCCGGCAGGAAGACCGCTGTGCAGTCGGCATGCGGCGCTCCGTTCAAACGCCCGCTGTACGTACGGCGACGCATGCACATTCCTTCCACCTGCCACACACGGGGGCCAGGCTGTGGACCTGCCTCGAGATGCAGGTGCTGCGTGCTTCAGGTTGCACGACACGCGCAGGTTGCACGACAGGCAGCATGTCCCAGCGCCGCGCACGCAAAAGCCAACCAGTCGCGTCAGTGACGATGAATGCTCTCAGGCCACCGGCACGCGAAGAGGAAAGGCAGCCAGCAAACAAGCACAGGGCCCCTGGGCGATCAGCGGGCCACGGCGGCGGTGGAGCGCGGGAGCGGCGGCACCCCCGCGCCGCCCCCCTGTGCTGAGCCCATCCCCTCCAGCGCCAGCCTCCCCTGGCGGTGCCCCAACCGCCCTGCCCCCTGCCCCTCCTCCTCCGCGCCATCGTCGGGCTCCTCCACCACGTACGCCGCCGCGCCGGCCCCCCCTCCCCCCGCCCGCCACGGCGCGTCCCCGCCGCCAGCGCGCTCGGCCGTGGCCCGCGCCGCCTGCAGGCGTGGGTAGGCGAGCGCCGCCAGCGCCCCGCCCAGCGCCACGCTGCAGCGCAGCACCAGCGAGGAGAACGGCGCCCAGGCCAGCAGCGCGCACAGCGTGCCCAGCGCCCACAGCAGCGTGCCGCGCTCCGACCGAACCTGCGTCGGCATCACGGGATGCCGAGGCGGCGCCGCACCGTTTGCTCTTCGCCCTGCTCGTTCTCCCTCGCTCCGCCAACATCTGCCGCCAGAGACGTGCCGCAAGCGCGCCGCACCCGTGTGGCCTCCGACCACGCACCGTCCGCGACTTCGCGCTCTGCTCCATCAGAAGTCCTGCCCACCCCATCCACCCGCCCGCCACCACACACTCACCAGCAGGCGCACCAGCCCCCGCAGCAGGTCCTCCACCACGTGGTCGGCCGCCCGCCGGCTCCGCACGTAGGCGCACGGCACGGTCAGCGCCGCCGTCCAGCACAGCGCCGCAAACACGGGCTGGCTCACCACGCGCAGCTCGCCCAGCAGCAGGCCCACCCACAGGCAGCCGCCCACCAGCGCCGTGCTGGCCAGCCGCCGCCCGCTCAGCGCGCGGTAGCAGAGGGCCAGCGCGCCGGCCATCAGGGGCACGGCGGCCAGCGCCAGGCGGGTGAGCAGCACGTGCGCGGTGGCGTACACGGCGGCCTCCTGCGATCGTTGCGTGGGTTGGGCGCACAAGGCAGGCAGACACGTGGCTAGTGAGGAGGCAAGTGCGGTTGTGCGGTCGCGCGGGCGGCCGCTGTGCTGCGTCGGCAGCCTCCATCTTGCCCTACAGTCCCCAGAAACGGACCTCACCTCCTCCATGGCGTGCTGCACCCAGGGCGGCGGCACGCGCCCACGCGCCGCCGCCGCCGCCGCCGCCGCCGTCTCTCCCGGTGACGAGGGGACGCTCCCGCCGCCCGCCGCTGGCCAGCCCTCCCCGCCCTCCCCTTGCCCGTACCACCCGTCACCTCCCCCGCTGGGCGTGCCAAAGCGCGCCACGCCCGCCACGGAGCTGCGCAGCAGCTGCTGCCCCCGGGCCCACGCCTGCGACCCCCAGGAGGAGTTGCTGTGCTCCTGCGCGTGCTGCTGCTTGTGCGCGTCGTCCCCTGCTGCCGCCGCCGCTGCTGCTGCCGCGCCGGAGGAGTGGGAGGGCGTGAGGGGCTGCGAGGGCGGCGGCGAGGCGCCGTGCGGGTGGTGGTCGGGGTGCGGTTGGCCGGGGTGGCGCAGGCGCCAGACGGTGAGGCGCACAAAGTTGGTGGCCAGCACCAGCAGCGCCAGGCCCATGACGGCGGTCGAGGTGGCCAGCAGTGAGGAGCCTGCAAGAGCGGGGCGGGAGGGAGAGACGTGCAACAAGGGCGCTCAGTTAGCCAGCAGGGAGGGTGGCGAGGCCACCAGGATAACAGGGGCGCCAGCGGCTGAGGTAGGTGGAGGCACGTCGTCAGCGGTGCCAGCGCTGGCACCAAGCAACCTCACTGGCGTTGCGCCGGGGCGGCCCCAGCGCCCAGAGGCCCAAACGCCCGCCGCCAGCGCAAGCAGGGAAGCGAGGGACCACCGCCTCCCTTCCCCACCCTGCGCACGCCCCGCACCACACCTCCCGCGCGCGCCCACCTGCCACGAGCTGCGTGGCGCACACAATGGCGTAGAGGCCGCCGGCCCACAGGCGCGCCGTGGCCCAGGGGTTGTGCCAGAGCAGCAGCGCCTCAACGCGGGCCATGGCCTGGCGGATGGACGCGGCGTCGGGCCGCGCCGTGCTCAGCGCCTGGGAGGAGGAGGCCGCGCCCGCGCCCTAGGAACGCCGCACGCAACGAAGGAAGCAGACAGGTGCCTGGCCTTCCACGTGGGGCGCGGCAGCCGCTGACAGCAGAGCTCTGCTGCGTGCAGGAGGTGGTGAAAGGGCGGCGCCAGCATTGCGCCCGCACCTGCAAGGCCGTGGTGGCGCCGTCGCCGGCGTAGCCACCACCAGGCGCCTCCGCCGCGCCGAACAGGCCGCCCTGGCCCCGCTGTCCTGGTGGCCCGCCCTCGGCCGCCCCGGCCGCGGGGGGGGCGCTCCAGGCCGCGCGCACCGCCGCCGCCACCAGGTTGAACGCCGACGCCGCCAGCGCCTGTGCGCATGTGCCCGCGGCCGGCGAGGGGCCACAAGCGGGAGCACTCTTTCCACACGCGCGCAAAGGGGGCGACGGCACCCACGGCGGCGCTTCAGCACATGCGTCTTGCATGGCATCAGCTGCACCTGCGCCACGGCCGCCGTGGTGGTGGAGGCCCCGCCGCCGTGCGCTGCCGCCGCCCTGCCCGGCCGGTGCCGCAAGTCCAAGTGCTCCACCTCCTCCTCCTCCTCCTCCTCGTCCTCGCCCGCCTTGTCCGCCCGCCGCGGCGCCCTGCCTCTGCCGGCGCCGCCCGCACCACGACCTTCCCCTGACGGCTGCTGCTGCTGCTGCGTCGCGTGCGCTGGTGGGAGAGGGTAGGGGTAGTCCACGCGCAGCAGCGCGGAGGCGGGCACGGCGCGCCCGCTGGCCGTCGTCACCGTGGTGGGCGCCGCAAAGATCCCCACCGCCCCCTGGTGGCCCTGTGGTTGCTTGTGCGGCTGGCTGTAGCTGATGAGCGGCGCGACGGGGCCGGCCTGAGGGTGCGCGGCAGCCGCCGTGGTGGCGGTCGCCGCCCTGTGCCGCAGCGTGGCGCCGCCTGACAGCGCCTGCAACACCTCCCTCTCCGCCTCATCGTCGTCGCCAGCACCTGCACCCGCACCCCGCGCGCTTGTGGGCCGGCGCTGAGCCGCCGCCGCGGCGTCCTCCGCGCCGCTGCCGCCGTCGCCGCTGCTGCTGCTGCTGGGCATGGCGAGGTAACGCCGCAGCACCTGCTCCGTCGAGCCGCCGCCGCCGCTGCCTCCCGCGCCGCGCGACGCCAGCTTCTCGGCAGCCCCCGCCGAGGCGCCCGCGCCGCCCCTGAGGCCGCCTGCCGCCGGGCCTGGTGCCGCCGCGAGCGGGTCGCGGAGGTACTCGACCAGCCAGTCAGGGTCCTGCTGCGTGGTGGGCGCTGCTGTAGCGGTGACGGCGGCGGCAGCCCTGGGCACGGGAGCTGAGGCGCCTGAACGGGGCACTGCGTCGCCGTCGCCGAACAGGAGGTCCACCTGCTGCGCTCCCACGGCGCTGGTGTTGGCGGTCGCGCTGCCTCCCCTGCTGCTGCTGCCGCCGCCCAGGCGCTGCTGCAGCTTGGCGCGCAGCGTGGCCCGCCCAGGGGTCAGGCCGGGGAGGAGGGTGGTGGGCGGGGCGGTGGCGGGCACGTCGTCCACAGGCTGCACGGGCGTGGGCCGCGCGTGCATGAGCTGGTGCTCCGTGGAATCTGCGTGCCAGAGCAACGCGCAGCAGCGAGGAAGGAGGGCCTCAGCAGAGGCGCGTGGGCGCGTCTGTCCCACAGCGCAGGGTGGGCGGTCGCTGCGCCCGGCGTCACGACGTACCCCTGTTAGCCTGCAGGTGCTTGTAGAATGCCGTGGCGGTGCCAGCGCTGAAGCCGCACTGGCACTTGTACACTGCGTCGCGCCGCGGAGAGGCAGGCGCGATTGACGGCAAGGGGAAGGCCGCGCGGCCTGCCACGAGCGCGCTGCCCAATTGCGCTCCTCAATTGCGCTCCTCAATAATCGCCAGCCACTCCACTCACGCATCGCGTCGCGCCTGTTCTCCAGCGCGCGCTTGGGCCAGGTAGGAAAGTGCAGAAGTCTCAGCGTTGCGCGGCTGCGTGCGCCATGGGAATCCTCCTCTACGCGCTGCGTTGACAAACCAGTTGATGCGCTGCTCTGGCCCACCTGTACCTGGGCCAGCGCGCGCCTGACGCCGCGCAAACCGCCGTTCGTTCAAGCCGCAACGGTAGCAGCTCCGCGGCAGCAGTAGCAGCAGCGCAGTAGTTCCCAGTGGCTCTGGCATGGCGTGCTGACATCCTCCTCAGCGACGGCGGGCCCGGCGCCGATCATCATCAGCCCGTCCGACGCGCTCCGAGCCAAGAGCCGCATCAACACACCGCCCGGCCATGAGGGCGCCGCACAGACACACCAGCACACACCAGCACACAGCTGAGGAGCTCCTGCGGCGGTGACCATCATGGATCGCTGCAGCACAACGGGGCGGCGGCGGCCCCTCTCCCTCCTCGCCTTCCTCGCGGCGCTGCTGCTGCTGGCCACGCCTGGTGCCTCCGAGCAGCAGCAGCAGCATCAAGAGGAGTGGGAGCAGTTCTGCTCTGCGCTGGTGGAGGACTATGCGCGCCAGCACGGGCGCGATCCGCGGCCCTACACCGACCCGGCCAAGCAGATGGTCTTCTTCCTGCACGTGCCGCGCACGGCGGGGCGCACCTTCCACTCGTGCTTCCTCAAGCTGGGCACGCTGCCGTCCCGGCGCTGCCCAAAGGCCTACGATCACCTGCGGATGAACGCGTCCGTGCCCAACTGCCAGCTGCTCTCATCGCACGACGACTACAGCGTCGTGGCCATGCTGCCGGACGACGTGGCCGTGCTCACGCACCTGCGCGACCCGCTCGACCGCTTCCTCTCGGCCTACGAGTTCGCCGTCGAGGTCGGCAGCCGCGCCTACAAGCGCCCGGCCAACTTCAAGAAGCGGGCGGACAAGATCGCCACCGAGGACGTGTGGCCCTGGTCCTACCTGGTGCCCTTCTTCGCCCAGGACATCAAGGCGCGGGTGCGTGCGCGAGAAGGGGCGCGCGCGTGCCATCACCGACCACGATCGCAGCACCACCACCGCCACGCCGCCGCACACGCACGCGCGCGCAGGTGGCCAAGCTGCTGCAGGAGCCTCAGCCCGAGACAGGTGCAGGCGGGGACGGTGCACCAGGGGACGGCACCGCCTGGGAGCGGGGGACGCCCCGGGGTGCGCGCTTGAACGGATCTCCAGGTCACCCGCGTGCCGCTCGCCTCACAAGTGGGGTTCATCAAAGCATTGATGGGTGCATGGGTTTTTATGTGGTTTGCGATCGGAGTAACAATCGGCTGGTCTTATTTCACCTTCCAATTTTCGGAACAGGAAAAAATCATCCTGGGAATCTTCATGGTTTTCTGGTTGTATTATTTCGTCCGTGTAGGAAGAACTTTTCTCTGGATTCTCTATGGTCGTGAATACATCAAGGTTGACAAGATTTCGTTAACTATCAAGACGAGTATCCGCACTTACGGAAAAGCGAAAGAATATTACCTGGAAAACATCAAGAAAGTACGTGTTTCGGTACCGAAAGAAAATTCTTTCCAGGCTGCTTGGGAAAATTCTCCATGGATTCGCGGCGGAGAACGGATCGAATTTGATTATTTAGGGAAAACAATCCGTTTCGGACGAAAACTCAACCAACAGGATTCCAAATTGCTTTTCCAGGTTCTGACCAAACGTATCGAAGACCAGTTAAAGAAGAAAAACTGATTTAAATGATGCCTCGTGCATTAAATCACGATTCTCAATACTTCTTCGCGGTTCATTCCCTTACGCAGGTGCTCCAGGATGATCGGGAATTTTTCATCAATTCTTTCCGGGGTAAATCCCAATTCAACTCCCAAACGTCTCACTAATTTGGTTTCGTTGGCATCCATGTTTCCATCGGCACCCAAGAGTTGAATCAACTGGATAAAACGCTCATAGCGCTCTTCTCTCGTAACAGGCGGAATAAACGGGTAATCATCAGGGTTTTCACAAATCTCATGCACCTGCTCATCCGTAAGTGAAAGCTTGGTTGCAATTTTTTTCAATAAATGGTTTTCTGCAGAACTGATACTTCCGTCGACCCGTGCGAGCATGACTAAGTTTCTGAAATGTCCTTTTTGGCGGGCTTGTTCTCCCGAATCGAAAATGTGAGAAAATGAACTCATAACGCTGGTTTGTTTTTTACTAATCTAAAAGATAATTTGTTTTGTGCTTCAGGTAAAGTGAAAAATAGTTCAATAGTTCAATAGTTCCATTAAACCTATTTTCTATTACCGCTTCATTTTAACTCTTTGAACCTTTTGAGCTTTTCTTACTTTCTAATCAAACTTAGTGCCTTTATTTTGAAAGAGCGCACCAGTAGTTCCTTCTCACCGGGATTCACTACATACACCTGAATCTGATCGTCTTTGTGATTGATGATCGGGAGATTGAACCGGAAGTTCAGCGTATCGATGCTTCCGGCCTTCTTTTGGGAAGCCAGTACGCGGTTCTGCCAGTTGTAAACTTTGTACTTGCTGAAGGTTTCGAAATAAAGCGTTGCGGGATTCAGGCTGTCGTTATTCTGGTAAATCACCTGAACATCGAACATCGTTTCATCTGTTTTCAAAAGTGGGTAGAATGCTTTTTTTTCCAGGAACACACTTTTATTTCCTTTTACTTTGGTTAACGAAACATTGCTGAATACCTGTTCTTCGATATGCGCAAAATCCAATCCCGAGTTCCTGATCTCATCCGGCCACTTCAAATTCGAACGGTCTATTTCCAAACGGTCCATTTTGTAATCAGGAATCATTAATCTGCCGAAGATGTACCAGTAATGTTCTTTGGTCATCCGGTCCGTGTGCAGGTATCCCACCGAAAACTGTTGAGATTGCAAAACGGACAATCCCATCGTCAGAACCAGAAACACCATCAGAGCTATCGTCGTGATTTTCTTTCGTCCGAGGTAAACCAGGGCAAATCCCAAAGGAACCACCAGCAAGGGATACAAATCGACCATGGCTCTTGAACCGAAAGATGCCGCATACCACCAGCATTCCCAGGAAGCAAAAACCCAAATACACGCAACCAGTGATGTAATTATTCCCCAAAAGACTTCTTTCTGTTTCCGGTAAAGTTGTATCAACCCGGGAATCAGCAGCAAGAAAACAGGCGTATACAAGAGCCAGCCTTTTTTATAACTGAACAAAAAGTCTGCAATGTGCGGATCGCTCAAGACCACTTCTTCCACATGCATGTTCGGAATCAACCAGCTCCCACCCAGAACTTTCCAGTAAATCATCTGCGGAATGTTGAACAGCAATCCCGCCAGCGGAAACAGGATAATCGATTTCCAATAAGCCGCCTTTGCCGGGTAGACATTTCTCAGCATGAACAAAGGAAGAAAGCCCAATAAAACGTGTGTCGGACGAATCGACGAAATCAAGCCCAGTGTTAAAGCCGCAACAATCAGATACTTTCGTTTGGAAGGAAATTCACGCAATTTCATCAGGGAATAAAAGAGCATCCCGATCAGCGCAAACAAATAAATGTGCTGCAATTGATACGAATGAATCGCCGTTGCCCAGAAATTGGTTCCGAAATAAATGACCAGGAGTACTAATGCGCTGATCTGTTCCGAGAAGAACAAACGCAGTATTTTATTCAGGAAAAAGATCCCCAGGAGAATAAAAAATAACGCGTTCAGAAGGTAAGTGATGTGATATGGTTTACTGAAACCATCTTTGGAATAACCAAGTGTTTTTGCAAAAACATGTCCTACCGTATACGCAGGTAATTCCAGGTAGGCCTGCCCCATGTGGTAAATATTCAGGCTATTTCCGTTATCAAGCTTCTTTAACTGATATACATAAATACTGTCGCAATATTTGTTTTGAACCTGCTGCAGTTCATCCTGTTGAAAAACCAGGCTCCGGTACTGAAACAGCTGGGTCAGGTACATGTAATATCCGTAACCGTCATACGAACACACACAGGTTGCTTTTCCCTGAACGACATCCTGGATTTTTCCTGAAAATTTAAGTGTGAAAACACTTACGATTAACAGAATAGTGATTTTTCGAATATTTGACCGCAGGAATTTAAGCATTCAGGTGATGTTCAATAAAGTCGATCAAGGTATGAATTACTTTGATATGTATTTCCTGAGCTCTATCAGCATAATCCGAATATGGAGCACGAATTTCAACATCACACAGATCCGCCATTTTTCCACCGTCTTTTCCAGTCAGACCAACAACCAGCATCCCTTTTGACTTCGCAGCTTCTATGGCACGAAGTACATTTTTTGAATTTCCGGATGTCGAAATGGCTAATAATACGTCTCCTTTATTCCCCAAAGCTTCCAAATAACGTGAAAATATGAACTCGTATCCATAATCGTTCCCGACACAGCTGATGTGAGACGGATCTGAAATACTCAAAGCCGGAATTGCTTTGCGGTCATCGCGGTATCTTCCAGTCAGTTCCTCCGCAAAATGCATGGCATCACACATGGATCCACCGTTTCCGCAAGAGATGATTTTCCCCCCGTTTTGAATAGCCGAAACCATCAAATTTCCAGCACTCTGAATCCGTTGATGATTCGTTTCGCTGTTAAATTTTTGCAAAATTTCCAATGCTTCGTTAAAATGGTCTGCTATTTGTTTCATGCCTTCACAAATGGGATTTATTGTCAAAAATAAATAATTATTGAGTGCAGTTACCATTTTAGATAAACTTGTTATATTTGAAAATCGGAGTTGGCTCCATAACACAAAAACAACTATGAAAAATATTCTACTTGCCATTCTAGCCTTAAGTTTCGGATACAGTGCATCAGCTCAGGATGATTGTTTTAAGAAATTGGAAGAGGCTTTTGCAAAAAGAGGTTCTTATACTGTTGCTGATGACATGCATAGAAATGTGATAGTGAGCTTTTTCACTCCTGAAGGTACAGAATGTCTGACTGGGAAAGCACGCGTGGAAAACGGAAGTGTAGTTTCTGTTTTTCTTCAATACGATGACGGAACTTATTACCTGCTTGAGAAGAAATTTTACAACGCAAAAAAGACAAGCCCTGTGGTAACTAACGGAATTTCCGAAATGATCTTTACTGTTGACGGCGAAAAATTCCGTGTGGTATTCATCGACAAATTAAAGCCAAAAGCAAAATCATATAAACAGGCAAATCTTCCGGATGACCTGTAAAAAAGAAAAGAAATTAAAAACAGAGGGGACGTGAAGCATCGCGTCCCCTCTTGATTTTATACCATTCTTTATTTATGCTATAATATCTTTCTCTTCCAGGTTGAGAACCAGCAGGGAATATGTTGTTCCTCTTTCATCCTTCTGAACTTCCTTGGTTCCTTCCAGCTGCTCGATCAGTGTATCGATCAATACCAATCCGAAAGAAGAATTTCCAACCTGTGGTTTCCAAACCCCATTATCGAAATAGGTAATGCGCAAATGATTTTCACCTTCCCGCTGAATTTCAATATGAATCTCGGCATTCGCTACACCATCAAAGGCATGTTTGAGCGAATTTGAAACGAGTTCATTGACCAACAATCCAACCGGAATAAGTGTTTTCAAGCCAATTTTCCCTACTTCTGTTTTGATTTCATACTCCACAGTCTGTTCCCTGAAACTGAGATTCATGATCTCATGAATCAGTTCATCCAGGTAATCTCCAATCCGGATTTGGGATAAATTATCATTTTGATAGAGCTTCTGATGAATCAGCGACATGGCCATAATGCGGTTGATGGATTCCTGGAAAAGCATGCGGAATTCGGGGTTATCGACCTCCTGGCTTTGCATGCGGAGAAGACTTACCACAATCTGCAGGTTATTCTTTACCCGGTGATGAATCTCGCGGACCAGCATCGTTTTTTCTTCATTCTGGATCAGGATTTTGGTATTCTGATCTTTTACCTGGTCATAAGATTCCAGGAGCTTTTTCTCTGAATAACGATTCAACTCCAAAAACAAATAAAATAAATAGAAGTCCAGCGAAAATGTCGCTATAACTTCTATTATCATTGATAATTTCTGATAGATAGTCAGTTGTTTCTGGATGAGAATCTGGTCATTCAGGTGCAGAAAGATAAATAAGCCGATTACGATGATCGATAAAACCAATAATACATAACCGAACCGGCGCCCCAATGTAAAAAATGCTACAAACACGACGGTCAGTAACCACAGCATATCTACCAAATGAAGCCTCGAATGATAAAACATCAAAGCAAAAGCGACAATCGTATAACCACCTAAGGTATACATGTAAAAGACCAATAAATAATTCTTGTGATTCCATTTCATCAGAATCAAGCAGGCGATACTTATGGCCCATGCTACAGCCATCATACTGAAGCTTTCAACAGACTCAAAATAATAGGTATAGGCGAGTATTCCGAAAACGCATAAACACATAATCGACATGCGAAAAGCAAGTTTTACCCGCAATTCTTCAAAGTACGCAATGACTTCGCCCGGAATAGAGTCAGATTCTAATTTTTTCAATTGATAGCAGTGTGAATCGAATATACTAAGTTTTTCGAATTTATCAAGAAAATTGTCACTCAAATCTAATTATGTACTTTCGCATTACAATGAAACAGGTAGCTTGGATAACAGGTGCTTCTTCGGGAATCGGGGAAGAAATTTGCAAACAATTGGCGCAAAGAGGGCTGCGCCTGATCTTGTCGAGCAGAAGTGAAGAAAAACTTCTGGCTTTGAAAAAGGAACTTCCGAACCCGGAAGAACACTTGATTGTTCCGTTGGATTTGGAACATTCGGAAAATTTCCCGGAGATCGTCAAACAAACGTTAGCCGAAACGAAGCGGATCGACTATTTATATAACTGCGGAGGTCTGAGTCAACGTGCCGAAGCCAGTGAAACTTCCCTCGAAGTTGACCGCAGAATCATGGAGATTAATTATTTCGGAACGATTGCCCTTACAAAAGCTGTTCTGCCTTACATGCAGGCTCAAAAATCCGGGCATATCATCGCTGTTTCAAGTATTGCAGGAAAATTCGGGTTCTACCTCCGTTCGGCATACAGCGCAAGCAAACATGCTATTTACGGTTTTTTCGAAAGTTTACTTTTGGAAGAAGCGAAGAATCATATTTCAGTAACGATTGCCTGTCCGGGGAAAATCAACACTCCGATTTCATTGAGTGCTTTGGGAAAAGACGGAAAGGCACACGGGGAAATGGATCACAACCAGGCAACCGGAATGCCGGTTGAAGAATGTGTTTCCATCCTGTTGAAAGCAGTCGATAAAAAGAAGAAAGAAATTTTGATCGGAAATAAGGAAATCAAAGCGGTTACGTTGAAGCGTTTCTTCCCGGGATTATTCTGGAAGATTATTGCGAAGCAAAGTGCGACTTAGGGGATTTTAGGATTTTAAAACTGAACTGAGACGAAAAGAGTCAAGAGACAAGACTTTAGTAATTACTCTAGTCTTGACTCCTGACTCTCAAAATCTCCAAAGTCTAAATAATCCCTTTTTCCACCAGAAACATTGCTACATGTGTTTCAATGCGCTTGTTGATGTTGGAAGTATCGCTTTTCACGAAGGTATTTCCTGTGATTTTCTCATACAATTCGATGT
>VFQP010003968.1_pt1 | contig 14356 bp, 15 predicted proteins | sample 3512351 | NCBI WGS metagenome assembly VFQP01 (sample SAMN10412372, study PRJNA504923) | tailings metagenome | isolation source: Relicate 1 Philex TSF1 revegetated site | place: Philippines: Tuba, Benguet | collected 2017-08-29 | reverse complement strand
AAGCCTGGCCTCCTCCGGCCTCCTCGCAGCCGCGGACGGCCAGAGGCAGCGCAGGATCGACTCGCCGCTGGCCAGGCGCGCCCGCGAGGACGCGCTGCCCGCTCGCCGCTCGCTCCAGGCTTCGTCGACTGCGGGTGAGCAGCAGTCGGGCAGATGGCGGACTCTGGGCAAGCGGCGCAGGAGGCCGCCTCGCGGAGCAGGCCATTGGCTTTTCCGCGATGGGTTCTGGGCCCAATTGCCGGCTGACGTGCATCTGGAGCCTGCCGCGGGGCGCTGGCCTTGGTGCCTCGTGGCGGCTCACCCCGCCCAGATTCGCGCTCGCCCATCATATGCCTCCCCAACACACGCAGTGGCTGGAGGCGTGATCGCCTGGGGCAGCAACGACCTCTCCCAGGTCTCCCCGATCCCCGCCAAGGTCAGGTCTGGTGTGGTGGCCGTCTCCGGCGGCGTGGACAAGTCCCTGGCGCTGCTCAGCACGGGCGAGCTGCTCGGCTGGGGATACAGCATCACCGCGCCCACCTTGGCCACCGGCGTCAGGGCCGTGGCTGCCGGCGACCAGCACGTGAGTGCTCGGGGCGAATCTGAGCGGCGGGCCCGGCGGGTGCTCAACCGCTCCGGGACGAGCGCTCGCCATTTTCCCGGGACAAGGAAAGGCTCTCAAGAGCACACGTTCTCGCCAGGAACAGCGGCTCAAAGTGCATGATTGCTTTCTCGCTCGCCGCTTGCAGGCCCTGTTCCTGCTGCGCAACGGCACCGTGGTGGGCTACGGCACGCTCTTCAACGGCAACATCGCCGTGCCCCGGGCGGCGCTCTCGGGCGTGGTGGCGGTCTCCGCCAACAGCGACCACTCGGTGGCGCTCACCAGCGCCGGCGCCGTGCTCAGCTGGGGCGGCGACCCCGACGGCGAGCCCGCCTCGGTGCGCAACATCGTGCCGGCCTTTGCCCGCAGCAACGTGACGGCCATCGCCGCCGGCGCCGACCACACCTTGGTGCTGCTGAGGAACGGCACGGTGGCCTGCTTTGGCTTCAACAACAACGGGCAGTGCAACGTGCCGGCGGGCGCCCGGTCCAGGGTGGTGGCCATTGCCGCCGGGCAGACGCACTCGCTGGCCGTCACCAGCGCCGGCGGCGTGCTGTGCTGGGGCAACAACGGCGACAACCAGGTGAGGGCGCGATCGGGGCCCGATGGGGTGTGCAGTGTCGCCGTGCGCGGGTGCGACTTGCCTGCGCCGCTTGTCCTGTGCGACCAATGTCTGCAGTGCGCCGTCCCGGCCAGTGCCAGGTCCAGGGTGGTGGCCGTGGCCGGCGGCACCAGCCACTCGCTGGCGCTGCTGTCCACGGGCCAGATCGTGGCGTGGGGCGACAACACGTTCAACCAGACGCGCGTGCCGGCGTTCCCAGGCAGGGTGGCGGTGGCCATCGCGGCGGGAGACGTGCACTCGGTCGCCATCGTCGCCACGCCTGGTGTGTTTGCTTCTGGCGAGGGGGGCAGCGCGGCGGGGGGCCAGGGCAGCGTCTTGACAGGGTTGCTGCCTTTGCTGCTGCGCGCGCTGTGTGTGCAGCGCCGCCGCCGCCGCCGGTCAAGAAGGCGGCGCCTCCTCCTCCCAAGAAGGCCTCGCCTCCGCCCAGGAAGGCGGCGCCGCCGCCCCCAAAGAAGGCGGCGCCGCCGCCCCCGAAGAAGGCGTCGGGGTAGGCTCGCATGCACTCGAACGACGCGCAGCGCTTTCTCTGTTTCTCCCTCTCTTCCCCCTCTCTCTTGAGACCTCTGACTCGTGACCCCTGGAGGAGCACCGATGCACACACCTCTCTGGCTCCCTTTCATTGCCATCCTCACGCTCCACTCCGCCCTGTGGCGTGCCCAGCCTGCTCGCGCGCGCACCCCCATACATACGACGTTGTGGACACGAGCGGGACATTCTTGCTCTTCGAGCACCGGATGAGGATGCGCGCGATTCAGCGTGCGTGGTTGGCGCGCGCAAGACGATGCTGGGCGATGAACGCACGTGAGGTGGGGCATGCGATGCGATGCTTCCCTGATTGCTGGTTCTGCAAAGGCATGCTGCGGGGGTGAGCGTCGGGCAGCACGCTCAGCACGGTCGCAGCGCCGGTGGAGAGGTCAACCGAGGGGCCAGAGCACAGGCAGGGCGCTCTGCTGCGTGGAAGCCAGGATGCGTGGAAGCCAGGACGGCCGCGAGGGCGCGGAGGGCATGAGCGCATGCACGACGCCGACCACGCGGGCGCAAGCAGCAAGCAAGCTCTCACGCACACAGCGCACCTGCACGGTGCAAACAGGACTGCGCGCTCTGCAGCTGCTGAGCAGAGGAGCGAGTTGCCGGCGCCTGCGGCCTCACCGGCCAGCCCCCCAGTCAGAGCAGCGCGGCGCGCATCGGGCCTGAGGAGAGAGCTCAGTGGTGCAGCGAATCGTCTCGCGCGTCTCCTGAGAGCGAGCGCTCTCCGCTCGAGCCACCGCAGCTCCATCGCGGGTGCTCGCGCACAGCTCCGGCAAATGGTGCACGTTCACGCCAAGCAGTTAGCTCTGGCCAAGGTGCTGTGTCATGCGGCCAAGCACTTGACGTCGACCATCAACGGGCTGCTCGTGGGCACGGTGGACGGAGATCTTGTCACGCTCACCGACGCGATCCCCCTCTTCCACACAGGTTCCGTCAACCTGGCCATGCCTACAGAGGTCGCCCTCGCCCAGGTGAGCTGGGCAACCAGCAGGGAACGGGCATCGCTTTGGGTGCGTGGGGGATTGGGGGGGCACCTCGTCGGTGACTGCTGCACAGGCAGGCGACTGCTGCACAGGCACAGGCGAACAGCAGCATGATACCCTACCAGCCGCAATCAGCATGCACGCTGGGATGGCCTGGCTCTGGCATGCGGCGCCCTGCCACCTGCCGGTCCGTGCGGCGCTCCACCGTTCGCCTCGCAGGTGGCGGCGCAGCTAGAGGAAGCCAACAACAGCAGCGGCAGCAGCAGCAGCAAAAGCGGGCGGACCGTGGTGCTGGGCTACTACCACAGCGACGCGCGCTTCATCTCCGGCGACCTGACGCCCGTCGGGCGCAAGATTGCCGACAAGCTGGCCAGCAAGCAGCCCAGCACCGTGGTGCTGGTGCTCGACAACAAGAAGCTCGCGTCCTTCATGGCCGGCGAGCCCACACCGCCGTTCGAGCTCTTCACGCGCGACGGAGCCCGCGGGTGGCACCGCGCCGGCGGCAGCGGCGTCACCGTGGCGGACGGCACGTGGGCATCGCTGCTCTCGGACGTTTCCGGGCTGCTGCGGCGCCGCCTGCACACCACGCTGGCCGACTTTGACGACCACCTGGACGACGTGACGAGCGACTACCTCAACCCGCAGCTGCAGTCACTGGGCAAGGTGGCGCTGCCGGGGCAGGCCGGGTGACCTCCAGCGCCGCAAACTTGCTCGTCGATCTGCTGCCCGCGTGCTGCTCTCGCGCCGCTGCCAGGGGCGGACCTTTCGAATCATTCTTTTCTTTCCACGAGCGGGCAAGCTGGCGAGGGTGGACACGTGTTGTTGAAGCACGACGCGGTCAGGAGAGAGAGAGAGAGACTCAGTCAGGAGGCAGGTGGCGGGGCAGCGGCGGCGCTGGGCGGATCGCGCTGCAGCAGCTCGGCGGCGCGCACCACCTTGGCCGCGTCGCCGCGCGCAAAGAGCGGCGCGTGCGGCTCGGCGTAGAGCAGCTGGTACTCGCGCTCGCGCAGCGTGTGCACGCCGCGCTTGACCAGCCGCTGCCACCCCACGCCGCGCCTGCGCGCAAAAGCACACAACGCCGCCCCGTGGCGCCTTCACGCACGCGCGCAACGACAGCGCGGCGGAGGGACGTGCAAGCGCAGCCGCAGCGCGCACAACGTGCCTGAGCGAGTCGGCCAGCTCCTCCGGCGAGGTGGACGGGTCCAGGATCAGCAGCCGGTACACCCACCGCCGCGCGTCAAACGGCTCGGCGCCGCCGCCCACCTCCTCGCCCGCCTCCCCCGGCGGGCTGCGGCGGCTCCGCTTGGGCCCCCGCGCCCCCCCGCCCGCCTCCTCCTCCTCCTCGCCGCCGCCGCCGCGCGCCGCCGGCGCCGCCCACCGCTCGATGCCCACGATGGTGCGCGAGTGGCCGGCGTGCTGGAAGTAGAGCGGCGGCATGCCCGTCAGCGCCACGCGGCACGCGCACGGCCCGCCGCCGCCGCCGCCCGCCGGCGCGGCGCCGGAGTGCATCTCGCGGCTCGCCGCGTGCCCCCCGGTGAAGTAGGCCCACACCCACGACAGCAGCGCCTCCTGAAGCGGAGTCGGCGGCCGGCTGGCGGCCGGCTGCGCCGCACCGCCGCCGCCGCGACCCCCTCCGCCGCCCACGCCCTTCCCCTGTCGCCGCGACGCGTCCACCCACCACGGCGCCGCCGGCAGCTCCGGCTGCTGCTGCTGCTGCTCCGCTCCACCGCCCGCCGCCTGGCTGCCGCCGCCGCCGCCGCCGCCGTGGGCGGAGGAGGTGGGGTCGAGCCCCGACCGCTCAAACGGCCCGTCGCGCTGCTCGGCGTCGGGCCGCGCGGCACAGCGCCCGCACAGGTCGTAGTTGGGCCGCCGGAGGCTGCGGTGGCGCACGCCCAGCAGCGGCGCCGCGCCGCACCCGTCGCACTGCACGCCGGCGTGCACGGTGCGCCCGTCGGGCGCCGCCGCCGGCCCGGCCGCCGCCTCCTCCGACCCGCCTGCGCAGCACAATGATGCAAGAAGGGAGCGGGAAGCGCCTCGCTGGGCGTTCGCCCTGCCATCGGCGACGGCGAGAAGCAGGCTGACGCTTCAAACTGCCTCGCCTCGCGTCTTGAAGTCGATGACGCGGACCGAGACGCCCTGGCAGGACAGCAGCGCCGCCGCCTCGGTGGTGCCGATCCACTTGCTGGTGCCCTGCGCGCGACGCGAGGCGTACATGGCATGACGCCTGCCTTTTGGCGTTGCGCATGCGGCAGGAGCCGACGCGTGTGTTTGGCCCGCGTGCTGCTGCGCCGCGGTGCGCGTGCGGTCCCGGTGGCTGCTGCGACACGCCCGACAAAGGTGGGCTCCAGTCGCAGTGAGGCGGCCCGAGACAGGCGCAAGCGCAGCCGCGCACCTGCACTGCGTTGCCCAGGGACTCGGCGCCGGGTACGTCGTAGCCCTGGGCCCAGGCCAGCTCCAGCCACGCCTGCAGCGACCCTGCAGCCACCCAGTCCCACGCAACGCACGCCACGCCCTGGACACGTCAGCCCCAAGCGCGCTTTGCGTGCGGACAGCGGACAGCGGACGGGGAAGCAGGCTGGCGCGCACCGATGTCGGGCACCATGCCCAGGCCCCCGAACAGGGCTTGCGCCAGCGCGGGCGGCGCGTCGGGGCTGGTGAGCAGGTGCGACAGCTGCATCTGCGCGCTGACGCGCCACACAAGGGGCGCACGAGGTGCGGTTGATCCGCGGGCACAGCAGTTGCGATTGAAGGTGGAGTGAGGCGTGTGGTGGTGCACCTGGATGTTGCGCCAGCCGCAGCCCCACCCCTGGTCCTCCAGCTGCCCACCAAAGTGCAGCACTGGCCCTGCGCACGGGGCAACAAACAACGGGCGCCACCGCCACCACCTCCATCGCACCGCCACCGCCACCACCACCACCGGGCTTCCCACCGTCCGCCGCCACACGGCTTTGCGCGCGACCCGCCGTGCAGCACCCCACGTGCGCACGGCACGGGCAGCGCGGGCACAGCAGCGTGGTGCACACACGTGATTTGCTCGCGTGCCTTTGCGCTGCCCGGTGGCTGGGCTCCGGCCCCGCCCAGGCGTCCAAACAGATGCAAATCACCCCTCTCCCCCCCCCCCCACACACACACACACACACACGCACGCGGGAGGCCCGCTCACCACACAGCCAGGCGGTGGCGGCCGCGCCTCCGTACACGCGCGGCTGCTGCGCCCTCAGGCACCCTGCCAGCAGCTCCACCAGCTCCTGCGCCCCGCAGCCCCCGCCGCCCCCTCCTCCCGCCGGCGCCGGGGCGCCGGGCGCGGGCCCCCGCCGGGCCGTCCACTGCCGGTCGGGCCGCTGCGCCGCCGCCAGCCGCTGCGCGTCGTCGGTGGGGAGCTTGGGCTGGTTGCGGATGGACGCCGGGTTGCTGGGGCTGCGTGGGGCGGACGCGACAGGTCCAGGGCAGCGAGTGCGTGGAGGCACGCTTGGTCATGGTGCAAGTGCGAGTGGCAGGCGGGAAAGACGAGAGCGGCGATGGGGTGAGGCGCGGCTCACCAGTCGCGCGCCCAGTGGCCCTCCTGCCCGCACAGGCGGCACGCGCCGGTCCGCTGCGGCACGCCCCAGGGCCGCGCACGCACGTGGAACATCGCTCGGGCAGCACGACGGCACAGCGACACGCGTGTGCGAGCTTGGCATCGCCATCTGTGCCTCCCTCCTCGACGACACAGTGCGCAGCGCTCACCTGCGGGGCGGCAAAGCCGTACACGGCCTGCAGGTGCTCAAAGTCCTGCTGCTCCTGGAGCTGCGCCGCCAGCTTGGCGTCGTCGTCAAAGCCCCAGTCCCCGCTGTCCTCGTCCCCGGACGCGGCGGTGGCGCCCTTGTTGCTCTTGAGCTGCTCCAAGCCCCTGCGCAGGCTGCTGAGCAGGTCGCCGTTGCCGGCGGCTGCGGTGCCCTGCTGCTGCTGCTCGCTGGCCAGCACCTGCGTGCGCGCCCGGGCGGGAGGGGTGCGTGGGGGCCCTGCGGCGCCACTGCGGCGTCGTGCCCGATGTGCGGCAAAGGTGTGCTGCTCACCTGGTGGACCTGCTCGTGGTCGTTGAGCTCCGCGAGCGGCACCCACGCGCCGCACCCAGCCACCGGGCACAGCACGCAGTTGCTGGTCTCAGCGCCATCATCGGATGTGCCTTGCGGTCCCACTGACGGGGCCCTGCACGCAGCAGGGGGCGCAAGGTGGCACCACGCCATGCCCAGTCGTGCGTGCTGCGCCGGTTCGCCTCCCAAGGCGCGCGTTGCGGGGCGCGCGAGCGACGCAGCGTGGCGCCCATCTGCATCGTAATCCACCACGCGCGCTCGCCTGGGCGCCGGCGGGGCCTCCTCGGGGAAGTGCACTGAGGTGAGGTGGCCCTCGAGCTTGGAGAGCGACTTGAAGGTGAGGCCGCACACTGGGCACTGCGAGCGCTGCTGAGCCATCCTCTGTGCGTCTGGCGTGCTGCTGCTGCTTCTGCACCTGCATCAGAGAAACCGCCTGCTGTGCGCGCTGCGACTACACGGTTGCAGCGCGCGAAAAAGCAAAAAAGCGGAGCAGCAGTGACGTCAACGCAGCGTCCTCAGAACGACGTGGCCCAAAAAATCAATCAAATCGGGAGGAGATGCGCCCGCGTCGTGCCACCCTCGTCCGCCGCCCTCACGCCGCCCTGGCCACCTGCACGCGGTGCCAGGCGTTGTTGACGCACCCGCGCAGGTTCCAGATGTTGGCCACGCTGTCGGGCTGCACGTTGTACGCCGCGTCCACCGCCCGCGCCGACAGCACCACCTCGCCCCGCGCGCCCGCCGGCACCGGCACCGTCGCCTGCGCGCCTCGCAGCACCAGCAGCCACCAAAAGCCGGCTCAGCTCGCGCAACAACAGCACGCAGCAGCCCTTCAAGGCGAAAACGCGTGAGCACTGAACAGCGAGGGAGGCGCACGACGCACCTCCCAGAGCGTCCATGCCCAGGCCCTGCCCGGCCGTTGGTCGGCAGACTTGATCAGCTCTGCCGTCGTCCATGTCTTGCCGCCGTCCGCCGTCACGTCCACGCGCGCAATGTCCCGGCCACCGCCGCTCCACGCGTACCCCCGCACTGCACACCCGCACGGCACCGCACCACCGCAACCAAAACCCCTTGCAAGCGCGCGCTTCGCCTCCGCATCGCACGTGCGGGCAGCGGGCGTAGCAGGCGACTCACCTTTGACGTCACGCGTGCCCTTTGGCAGCACGGTGCCCGGCGCCGGCTCGGTGATGGCCGAGGTGACTGGCGCCTCCTGGATGGCCGGCGCACTGCACAAGGGGCAGTCACGGAGCGACACGGGCTCAGATGCACCACAGCATACGCCGCAACGCGTTCATCGCATGTCCCAGCAGCTGTGTGGCCAGCTGGCGCGCTGGGGGCATTGTCGTGGTTGGCACACGGCGTGCGGGATGTGGGGCCCGCACCTGCCCCACTCGACCGTGTCCCAGTCCACGTTGGGGTTGAACGTCTTGTAGTCGCGCTGCTGCCAGTGCCCCTGGCACTCGGTCTTGCTCGCCACCACCTTGGCTGTGCGCACAAGGGCGGTCAGCGACGAGACGTGGAGCAGCGTGGGTCAGCGGCGGCCACCACAACCCCGCACTGCCGCAGGCTCTCCCTCTGGCAGGGAGCAGCTCTGCCCGCACTCACTGAGCCACTTGACGCTGCGCGCGCCCACCACGCCCGGCACCAGCACGCGCACGGGGAAGCCGTGGTCGGCCGTCAGCGGCTGCCCGTTCATCTCGTACGCCAGCAACACGTCCTGCACCACTCGCAAAGGCGAGGCATGGGCAGGCAGCATGCCAGCACGCACGAACGCCCACAATGAGCAGCGCCGCACTCGGCAACGTGCCGCGTGGCCCCGGCAGCGCCGTCCCACCCACGCGCTGCTCTTCGACCCCTTCCCCCTCCCACACCTCTGCCCTCCCCTCCCACACCGCCATGCAGCCAAGTCCAGTAGCTATCGAATCCGCCTGGGGGAAGTCCTGACCGGTGGCAACAGCAGCGCACCCTGGCCGGCGAGACGGCCCACTCGAGCGGGATGGACGCCGCGTACACCTCTCCCGTGACGGGGTCCCGGTCGGCGCCGACAAAGTGCACGTGCCAGGACGTGAGCGGCGAGTCCGACTCCTGCGCGCGCTCGGCGTCCACGCCCGCCGCCGCCAGCACGTCGCGCAGCAGCACGCCGCTCCAGGTGGCCGTGCCGATGGCGCCCACGTCCCAGTCCAGGCCCTTGACAGGCTTGACGGCCTTCATCTCGTTGCGGCGGTTGCCTGCGGCGGCGACGGGCGGCGGCGGGTGCGCGCACGGGCCAGGGTCGCGGGCGCTCCCATCAGGACTGCATGAGGCGGCTAGGGGAGGCAGCAAAGCAGGAGCCACCCCGCGCTGCGGTGCTGTGAGGGGGCTGCCGCGCCCTCCCTGGCCGACTGGCCGATGAAAGGGAAGGGCGCGGGCGCACCTGCGCACTGCACCGTGGCGGTGATGGTGTGCTTCTTGAAGGAGCGCTGCAGCTGCGGCAGGTCGAGCTCCACGCGCTTGAGGCCCTCGCCCTCCACCACCAGCCGCCACTCGCCAGCGTCCACGTGAGGCACCGGCAGGTGGTTCCTGCAGCCCCACAAGCACACACCACGCCGCGCCACTTCACGCACGCCCAGGGCCCAACTGACACCCTAGTCTGCACGCGTGGTGATCGATCGCCCTGCAGGCGCTTCAATGGACGAGCACCACGAAGCCACCGCTGCCGCCGCCGTTTTTACGCGCCTGATGTAAAAGAGGTCGGTGGAGGTGACGATGCTGCCGGCCAGGATGTGCCCGGGCGTCTCCCCGTTGTACGGCTTGTTGGACCTGGGGCCGCAGCAGGTGACATGGCACCAGGCCGCGCTTCACAGACGCGCCACAACCCGCGCACCGCATCGCTGCCTCGTCGCACACTGACTGCCCCATGTGCTGCGTGCTGCTCACCGCGCGATGAGGGCGGGGTGACGCGCCGGCTCCTTGGCCCAGGGGTCAGCACCGGTGGGGGCGCCGGGGGTGGGCGCCGTGTAATCTGCGCAGTTGGCAGCGCAGCGCGAACCTCGCGCTTGCCGCTACCTGTATTTCCCAGCTACTGTCCTGCTCCTCCGCCGGTTGGCGCACGAGGCGCCGAGCGCACGTCCCGGGATCGCCGCCCTGCCTGCTCGTGAACGGACGGCCTCCTGGGGAGTGCCCAACGTGACACAGGAATCCTGGGGCGCGAGTGGCTCACCTGAGAGCGTGCCAATGCGGTAGTCCTTGAGGATGTCCCCCACCTCGGGCTTGAGGTGCTGCTGGTACCTGCAAACACCACGGGCAAACACGGTGCTCTGCGCCATGCGCACGCCTGCCCCCCAGCACCCAGCAGCGCTGCCAGGGACCCTCCCCCTCAGCAGGATCCTGCTGCAGCAGCAGCTGCGGCGCTCACATGGCCCAGAAGGGCTCCACGGGGCCGCCGGCGGCCATCAGGATCTTGGCGGCGCCGCCCGGATGCATCGCCACGAACTCGGTGATGTCGTACACGCCGTCCTGCGCGAAGTTGGGATGCAAAAGGCGATGTGGAGTACCTGCATCCTGAGGATGATGTTGTTGTGGTGGCGGCGGCCCTGCGCCCACCCGCACCTTGAACGTGACCCAGATGCCCGTCTCGGCGGTCTTGTGCTTGGCCACCTCGTCCTTGGTGTACTTTTTGCTGGCTGATGGCGCCGGCGCCGCCTCTGCGCGTGACGCCGGGACCAGCGCCTTCCACCAGGTGCCTCCGGCGCGCGCTTTCGGCGGCGGGCTGATGGGCTCCGAGGCAGGGGGCTGCTGCTCCTCATGGCGCTGCTGGTGGTGGTGGTGGTGAGGCTCCGGGTTGTGCTCCTGCTGCTCCCACGCCTCCACCACCGAGAGCGTGCCTGCCAGCGCTGCGATGCCCGCCGCAGCGAGGCCACGGAACCACGTCCCGCCGCCAGATCCACCCGACTCGGGCGAGGCGCTGCTGCCGCCCTCCTGCTGCTGCGCGGCATCGGCCGCGGCGGTCGCCAGCGGCCTCAGGAGGGCCAAAGGTGGCGCGATCTCGGCGCATCCCGCCAAGCGCAGCTGGCGCAGCGCCGACACCAGCACCGTCCGTGATTGAGGCGCCACCATGGCGACTCTCGCCGTAAGTGCTGCACGCAGAAGGCTGCAGCGAAGGCGAGACTCGCGCAGCGCGCGAAGCGCGCCGTTTCCGCTTCAAAACTGGGGAAGCGTCTAGCGCGGTTCACGGTTCTTGCAGCGCAGCACACGCTATGCTCGCCATGCAGAAGGCGCTCCTCTCGCTGGCTGCCTCCCTTGGCGGCGGCGCGCCAAGCGCTGCGGCCCGCGCGCAGCACGCAGCTGCCCTTGCGTGGGCGCAGCAGCGCGGGCTGCACGCCTCCGCAGCGGCCCAGGACAGCGCGTCGGCAGGAGGAGCATCCCGGACGTTCACGCAGTTCTCAGTTACCAAGGTAGGCGCACTGTCACGGTGCCTCTGGCGCGCCCCTCAAGGTGCATGACACCACCAGCGCACATGACGTGCACCTCGCGCGAGCTGCAGGGTTCGGCCGCCCTGACGTTCAAGGTGATCGCGCCCACCTTCCGGCCCCAGTCCAGCCCCTCCGGCGCAGTCAGCCACATCCTCGCCAAGGAAGGAGCGCTCTTCCTCGAGTTCGCCCCGCTCTTGCAGGCAAGCCATCGTGGGGCGTGGGCGCGCGATGGGCAGGGACGCAGCATGCGCCCGCAGGTCCCGTCATGGGCTGCCCCACCACGCTCCTCACCGCAGCCCGTGGAATCCTTCTCACCATCCAGCGGCCACAGCCACAAGTGGGACCACAAGCTGACGCTTGGCCCCTCGCGAACCGCCCCTGCCGCGACGCAGAAGCCGGCCGGCCCGACCGCCGCCGCAGCAGGCGCCCGCAGCTACGACTGGCCCAACAAGCTCACGTTTGCGCTGGCGGTGAGGCCGCATCAATGCTGGCCTGCCCTCTGAGGGATCAGCCAGGGCGCGGCGCTGCGCCCGGGACCAGCTCACCGCTCGCACTGGCGCTGTGTGCGACGCTCGCGTGACGGCGAGCTGTTCGCCGCCAAGGATTAGCGACGGGGAAGGCTCATGTGCCAGCCCAGGCCACAGGTTTTGATGACGAGAAACAAACAGTGGTGTGCGTGTGCGTGCATGTGTGCGTGGGTGGCGTGGCGGTGCGCAGCCGGTGGAGGTGGCCAAGCTGGCGGACGCCGACCACGCGCGGGTGGAGGCGGCCGGCGTGGAGTTCTACCACGACCCAAACAAGGGCCACGCCAACCAGGTCAGCCAATTGCTTCTCAGGGCAAACGCCAGGCGTGGGCACTGCGCCCGCACCTCTTTGTTTCGTTTCTCCCTGGTGCTGGAGTCTCAAGTGGGCGTAGGGGCGGGCTCGCAGGCGCACTGGTTCCTCTCATGCTCGCATTGCCGTGATGACGCACGCTGGGTGGTTTGAACGCTCCTGGCTTGCGTGGCAGCAGCAGCATAAGGCCGCCAGGTGGTGCAGGGCTTTGGTGAGGTGCCGTCGCGCCAGGCGACGTCGGCCTCCCAGCGCTCGCCTGGTGCGTGGGCGTGGGCGTGCGCGCCGCAGGCGGCGGCGGTGCGCACCTCCAAGCGCCTCAAGGTGCAGCCCAACCCCCAGGAGCCCGGCGGCTTCCTCGTCACGCTCACGCAGAGCAAGGAGGGCGCGCCGCCCGTCGCCGTCACCGTGCCCGTCTCCAGGCCAGAGTTCCTGGTGCGCGCGCCCGGACATGGCCTACGCTCTGCATGCTGCTTGACGTCCCGCGAGCGAGCGAGCCCGTGTGTCTGTGTCGGTCAACGCTGCCAGCTGGTTGCCGACCCGCAGCGTGCACACACTCACGCATGCCTCGCCGTGCGTGCCTGGTGCATGCTTAGGTGCTCAAGCACCTGGCCGCCTACCTGGTGCCCCGCCTCCTGGGCTTCGACCTGATCTTTGAGAGCGCCGCGGCCAGCCCGCCGCTGCCCGAGTCGCAAGAGGCCACGGCGTGAATACGGCGCTCTGGAACACAGTGTGTGCCGTGTGTACTCCACGGACAAGAGCTGCTTGGTGGTGTGCGGCTGCTGCCACTCTGGCTGGCGCCCGGTGTGTTGCTCATGCCGCAATGGTTGTGGCGTGAGCACGCCCTGCCCTCTCTGATTGACGCCTCGCTCGTGTTGCATGCTGCGGCGAGCGCCCACGTTGCACACGTTGCACCCGCCCCGCAAAGCGTTGCTCTTGACGAGTGAGTGCAAGAGCGTGTCAACGCACTGCCGCAACAGCAGAAGCAGGAGCAGCAGGTGTCCCGCCCTCGAGTGGAGCGCGGCAGATGGGGCAGAGCACCTTTGGCGGGCCGGTGGGCGCTGCGGCAGCAGCAGCACCGCCCTGGCTGTGCCCCGCCTTGACGTGCGCCTTGAGGCAGTGCCTGTGCAGCCGGTGTCCGCACGACGTCATGGCCACGCTCTCGTCCAGGTGCATGACGTCCAGGCAGATGCAGCACGGCTCGGGCGTGCGGTTGACAACCCACACGCTGCAGCGCTGCAGCCGCGCCTCGGCCTGCTGCTCCAGCTCCACCTCGCTGAGCGGAGGCGGCGGGCGGAAGTGCACGCTGGTGAAGACGCCCAGCCCGCCGAGGCTGCTTGTGCTGCTGCCCACGGGGATGGACTGAGTGGCCTGGTGGTGCCGCTGCACCTGCTGTGGCGCCTGCACCTGCACCTGCACCTGCGCCCCGCCCACGCCGCGCTCCAGGTGGACCTCCTCCTGGCCGTCAAAGAGGTACAGAACCTCGCCGTCCTCACCGTCCGACAAGACCTCCCAGCGGTCGTCCGTCCCGACCGCCGTGCTGACCGTGGCGGTGGCGGTGCCGCCGGCGGCGGCACGAACATGGTGCGAGGACAAGGATGCCGGCGTCTGCGTGGCCGCCAACGCCGCCGAGCGGCGCGGCGCGGACTGCGGCCGCTGCGTGGCGGCGTCGGTCGTCGGCGCCGCGCTGCGGCGTGGCCAGCCGGCGGCGGCGGCGTTGCCGTCGGCGCCGTGCAGCAGGCCCAGGTGCGCCGCCTGCTCCGCCGTGCTGCCCGCCGCCAGGGCGTCGAGCAGCTGCCGCGCGCTGGCCGCCACGCTGGCGCACACCGCCGCCGCCGCCGCCGCCCGGGCGTCTGAGCCCCCGCCCACGTGCTGCGGCGAGGCGCCGCTTCCCTCCCGGGGCAGCCGCTGACTGAGCCGCAGCGTGGTGGTGCTGCCGTTGACGCCGCCGCGGCCGTAGGGCCTGGCGCTCTGCGGGCGCTGGCGGTGGGCGGGGCGCGAGGGCGGGCTAGCGGCGCCGCCGCCAGCAGCTGGCACGAGCGCCAGGTCCTGCGGTGATGATGCGGCGGCCTCCATGGTCGTCCCTATGGCAATGCCGGGCGAGGGGAAGCTTGATTTGGAGAGGATGCCGGCGCGCATGAGCTGCTGGAACATCCTGCCTTCGCTGCCCGTCCCGATGGCAGCTGCGGCGGCAGCCGCAGCAGGTGAGTGGTGCTGGTTGTGGTGGTGGTGCGGGAGGGCACCGGGGGTGGAGGGCCGGCTGGCCGCCGTGGCACCTGTGCGGCCGTTTT
>VFQP010003967.1_pt1 | contig 14357 bp, 13 predicted proteins | sample 3512351 | NCBI WGS metagenome assembly VFQP01 (sample SAMN10412372, study PRJNA504923) | tailings metagenome | isolation source: Relicate 1 Philex TSF1 revegetated site | place: Philippines: Tuba, Benguet | collected 2017-08-29 | reverse complement strand
ACCACCACCACCACCATCACCATTTAGGCGGGGCGGGCGGGGCGGGCGGCGGCGGCGGAGGAGGAGGAGGAGGAGGAGGGGGCATGCATGGGCACCGGCCCTCGCTGGGCAGCACCACGCTGGGGCTGCTGACGCAGCACTTGCAGCACGCGCCGAGCGGGAGCGGGAGCCACGGGCACAGCCACGGGCGGTGAGAGCTGACGAGACTTTGCGGAGGGTAGGCGTGCGACTATGGTGGTGGTGGGCCAGTTGACGTTGGACGCGAGAGTGCACAGTTTTTTGTAGGTTTTCCGTGGTGTTGGAGAGCTCTGCTCTAACCTGTTGCTGCCTGCGCGAACCAACAGTGGTGGTGTGCGCCGCGCTGCGCCCGCACTCGTGACTTGGGGGGCCCCGGGGCTGCGTGGACTATTCCTTGACAGTGGTGCCAGGTTGCATGCGGGCCGCTGCCCCTCGCTGGCCATTGCCCCTTGCTGCATGTCTGCTCCTGCTGCTGCGCGCCCGGTTCTGCAACGGTTCAGCACTCCGCGCTCCGAACGTCTGCGTTGCACCAGCCAGCTGAGGCCAAGCCACGCTCATCCTGTCATGGCACCCAGGTCATCAGCACCACCGTCGCCACCAGCAGCCGCTGCCTCGCCCACTGCGCCAGCCGCTGCAGCTGCGCCACCGCGAATCCAGCGCCGCCGCCTGTCAAGGCCGTCACGTGCGCGCCTCAATCATCTCCTCGAAAGATTTCTGCGCGCAGGCAAGGTCATGCGCCACGCACGGCAGCCCCATGGAGCGACGGCTGCGGACAAGAGCCTTCCCAGGTGCACGCGATCATGTCCCGCGAGCAGACCCACGCACCCCGCGATTGTGCGACTTCCAGAACGCGCTCACGCCGTAGTCGATCGCCTGCCACGACAGGGCACGCGCGCGCACGGCAACGGAGCCTTCTGCTCGCGCACAATCGCCGAGCACTCGCGCTCCCCCACCCATCGCACCGCCGCGCCCATCCCGCCGCGACTCGCCTCGTTGGTGAAGTAGGCGCCCACGAACAGGAGCGGCACGTAGGTGGTGGTGCGCTTGAAAAAGGTCTGCGAGGCGCGCGGGAGCAAGCGAGAGAAATCTTCTCTTCCCTTGCCGTGCCGCGAGAGCCCTTGCGCGCAGGGACGATGGGCTGCGTGCGCCGGCTGGCCGGATGCTGCTTCCAAATGCTGCGCAGATGATGGCTGCCGCATCGCTCCACGCTTCGCCGATGCTGCCCTCCCCATCGCAGCGAGGGAGCGGCCCTCACGTTGTAAATCGTGTCCAAGAGCACCATCTTGACACCGACACACGAATTCGCTGCGCACAGGGACGCCCGCTCCGCACGTCACTTGACTCAGGAAACATGAGGGCTTTAGGTCACAGGAGCATGGCCAAAGTCGGCACCACCACGTCAAGCCAGCCTCCTGGCTCTCGCCACGTAGAGCCACAGGCAGGAGCTGTCGATGGTGGTGATGATGACAATCATGACCAGGCTGACGGCCAGGATGAGCCAGAGCCGCGAGAGGGCGTCGCCCAGCGTGGGCGCCGTGAGCTGGTGCAGCACCTGCCAGCAGTCCAGGAAGAAGGCCTTGAGCGCACGCCGGGGTATCGCGCGCCACGCCCGCACCAGCCTGCGCACAGCACGCCACCACCACGATCGTGCCGCTGGCACGCTCGCCACCAGCTGGGGCACCAAAGCATCACGTGTGATGCTGCTCACCAGCTGGGGCGCTGCGCAGCCGCCGCCATGGCGTGCGCCTGCCCGGGCAGCGGTCGGGGCCGAGGCCGCCGGGGCGACGGCGATCTGCTGCCGCTTGGGGAGGAGGCCTCGCCCGCCGCCTCCGGCGCTGGCTGCTGAGCCTGCTGCTGGTCGGCCCCCTGGGCTCCTGCGCCCTGCCCTCCGGAGGGTGGGCCCTCAGGAAGCACGCTCCGCTGCTCGGGCGGCGGCGATCCCGCCAGCCCTTGCTCGCTGCCGCTGCTGCCGTGGCACGTCGTCAGCCGCAAGTGCCGCCTGCGATGCGCCCGGCCACGTGTGCAAGCAGCGTCGCCGTGGCGCTGCGGGAGGAGGTCTGAGGAGGCGGGCCTCGCGCAGAGCGGCGCTGACGGCGGCGGCGTTGGTAGGAGCACGAAGTGGCTGATGGAGCGCTTGCAGCTGCTGGAAGCGTGCAGCGCGGGTGAGGAGCGCATGGCGAACTGAGCGGAGCAGGCGGCAGTGTGGCGGCGGCGTGGACGACGTGTGGAGCCGGACTAGCTAGCACCTCAGCGAAGCCTGCCACACCGATGTGCGGTGCACGCGTGCTGCACTGATGCTCGTGGTGCGCACAATGCGCACGACGCACAGGATGCGGTGCATGGCGCCGACGCCAGGGCTTGCCGTGCCGGAGCAACCCGCCCGCCCGCCACCCAGCACCACTGCAGCATGAACGCATTCTACGAGTCGTGTCCCTGCTGCTGGCGCAGCCCAGCCAGCCAGGGGTTCTTCTCGGCATCCTGGACGACGTGACTGCCCGTCCGGGACGCACGGGCACCCGCATGTTTGAGAGCCCGCGGGCCGCTGCACGAGGCGCGCACCTCACACTAGCGCCAGCATGCAGCAGGTGAGCTGTGCTCTCGGTGGTGAGTTTCCGTGGCTCCATCTCAGCGGGGCGCACAGCGGCGATCGTCAGCTACAGCACTCAGCGCGCTGTCCTCCGAGCCGGTGCATGCCCAGCGTGCGGCGCGCAGCGGCGGCGGCAGCGCGGCACGCGCGGCCAACCTCCCTTGTCGGGGATTGCGGGCGAGGCGATAGCCCAGCGCGCGTGTGCCCGTGATCATCCCGGCGACCAACGCTGCTTGCTGCGGTGTAACGAATGCACTCTGCGTGGCGCGCGCAGGGCGATCCTTGGGGCGCCGCTGCCGCTGCGCTTTGGGGACCAAGTGGCCAAAGCGCCGCGCCCGCGCCACCAGCGCAGCAGCAGCACAGCAGCGGCGCAGGCGCAGGCGCAGCATCTACGGCCATCACCGACGTGAGCGCGCTGCAGCTCCTCACGGCGCAGCTGCCGCCCGACCTGGCCGCCGCCGCGGCCGCCAACCCATTGGCCATGCTCTTGGCGGCGCAAGCAGCCATGGCGCACATGGCCATGCTGGGCGGGCAGCACCTCGCGCCCACGCTCCCTGCCCCGCCGCCACCCGGCTGGCCGGCCTCGGCAGCAGCAGCACCGCCACAAGGCGCACACCCGCTGCCCGCCGGCGCGCCCACCGCAGCACAGCAAGCCTCCCACGCCGCGCCCTCGCCGCCACCCACTGGCCCGCACGGCAACCTCATCGGCCACCTCCAGCGCCGGCAGGCCGAGCTGGCCGTTCCCACAGCCACCACCACCAGCCGAGGCGAGCGAGCAGCCCGCGGCGAAGGCAACAACCCTCCTGCCGCCCGCAAGCGGCGCGGCTCCCGGGCCCTGTCTGACGACAGCAGCGGGTCGGGCCGGCCCCCGCCTTCGTTCCTGGCGGCGGCGGCGGCGGCGAGGGCCACCGTGGCAGCGGCGCGCGCGCTGTCGGCGGGGCGCGCAGACCCCGACGGGGGCTTGGGCGAGGATCCCGGCAGCGATGGCGGCGCGCGGCACAAGCGGCAGCACTCGGAGCCCCGCGGCGCGCCGCTGCGGGGCGAGGGGGCGCCGGGGCAGCCGGCAGGCAGCGGCGGCGCCTTTGCCTGCGCTGGCGTGGGGGAGCGGCAGCGGCGGCAGCCTGGGCGTCGCGGCGGCGGCGACGGGGCGGCCGACGGCGACGTGGAGGGCGGGCCGCGAGGAGACGCGTCGGCGGTGGAAACAGACGAGGAAGCGGCGTCGCGGCTGCGCGCCGCCGTCGTGGTGGGCCTGGTGGGCGCCGGCGCCGCGCCGGCGCCGTCGGGCGCGCCCGTCGCCGCCGTGAGCTCTGCGCTGGTCGAGCAATCCGAGGGCGACGAGGAGGAGGAGGCGCACGGCGCGTACGACGAGGTGGCGGGCCGTCGCGAGGCGGGCAGCGGCACCGGCAGCGACGACGACGACGGCAGCGGCAGCGAGGGGCCCGCTGCCGCCGCCGCTGCCGCACGCCGCCCCTCGCAGCAGTCCCAGGAGGAGGAGGAGGTAGAGGAGGGCGAGGAGGACGGCGGCGGCAATGGGGTGGAGCAGGCGACGGAGCAGGCGGCCGTCAACGGCGCGCCGCCACCGGCAGGCCTGGGCTCGGCGGGGCGGCGGCGCCGCCGCCGCCGGCGCGGGGACGCCGACGCGGCGGCGGCGCAGGCGGCCATGATGCAGCGGCACGAGGAGGAGGAGGGGCAGGCGGCGGCGGCCGACGCCGTCAACGCCGCGGCGCACGAGGACCGCGACGACGACGCCGAGGAGGGAGACGAGGGCGCCAGCAGCGCGCTGCGGCTGCGCAGCCCGCCCTGCTTCCTGCCCGCCCTCGCCGCCGAGCCCTCGCACGCCGACCTGCCCGCGCCGCCTCCACCCAACCCGCGGCCGCTAGAGGGCGCCTTACCAGCGGTGCCGACCGAAGCCGCTCTCAGGCACCTGGTCGACGCGCACCACGCGCTCGCCGCCACCCCGTCCGTGACCACGAAGACGACGGCGACCACGGTCGCAGCCGACCGCCTGCCTGCGCCGCCGCAGCCGCAGCAGCAGCAGCAGCAGGCGTGGGACGCGGCGCGGGCGGCGCTGGGCGACGCCACGTGGGCGCGCGCGCGCGCCACGCTGCTGCAGCAGCGCCAGCGCTTCGTGCAGCAGCTGTTTGAGCTGCACAAGCTGTCGCACATCCAGCGCATGCTCTGTGCCGAGGTGCTGGGCGGCTACCAGCCTGCCGCGGCGGGCGCTTCGCACGCATCCTCCTCCTCGCCCGCCTGGCCGCCGCCCGCCCACCCGTCCCTCGCGTCAGCGGCCATACCGGGCGCGGCGGCGCAAGCGCCTGCACCGCGCGAGCCGCAGCGAGCGGCCGCGGGGGTCTGGCCTGCCGGGCTGGCCCTGGGGCCGCCACAGGGCGCAGCGTCGTTGCCCGCCACGCCGCTCGCCCCGCCGCTCTCTGGCACGGCGGCGGCGCTGCCGGCGGCGGAGCGCAGCGCGCTGGGCGTGCTTGGCGCCGGCGCCGCGCCGCCGGGTTGGAACGGCGGCGGTGCGGCAATGATGGCGGCGGCGGCGGCGGGAGGGGCGCCGGGTCCCGGCTGGTTGGACGCGGCGGCGGCGCTGCTGCGCGCTTCGGGCGGCCTCAGCGGGGCGCCAGGCGCCGGCCACCCGAGCAGCGACGCGCCGGCGCCACCGGCGGCTGTCCCCCCACCGCCCTCACTGCCAGGTGTCTTCGGCAGCGCCCTGCTGCAGGGCCTACAGGTGCGGGCTTTGCGTTTCCTTGTGTCTGCCAAGGCCAGCGCAAAGCACCATCAAGATGCATCGAGCGAGATTGATTGGTCAGCACGCCGCAACCCGTCCCGCCCGCCCCGCAGATGCTCATGCAGCCTCCGCAGCTCGCCTCGGCAGCAGCCTTGCTCCCACCGGTGCCGGCCGCCCCGACGGCGTCCCGAGGACCGTTCGTCGGCGTGGCCTACCCGCCTGCGTCGGCGGCAGCGCCGGCGGGGGCGCTCGCGCATGCGCAGGCGGCGGCGACGGCGATGGACCCGCACGCCGCGTGGTTCTCGCGGCACGGCGGCGCCGCCGCGGCGGCGGGCGCTCCTTTTCTGGGGCCGCAGGGCGGCCAGGACCTCGCTGGATCGGCGGCCGGCGGGCAGAGGTGCGAGGTAGTGATTCTGCCTGATTGAAGGCGCGAGTGCTGCTGTTGCTGAGCAGCTGGCGCGCGTGCGCACAGCGCCGCAAACGGAACGCGGCGATGCCCACGCGCGTGCGCGCGCGCACGCAGGCACCACCCGCCGCAGCCGCAGCAGACGGCGAGCAGCCGCCGGCTCCCGCACGCCGCCGCCGGCGCGCACCGCCTGGCCAGGGCGGCGGGCGGCGGGCCGTCCCCGGCGGCGGCGGGCGCGGCGCCTCCTCCCAGCAAGCCGCGCAAGTCCCGCAGCAAGCGCGGCAGCAACCGGGTGGGCGGCGGCGGGCGGGGGATCGACGACGGCGGGAACGACGGAGGCGGCGAGGCCGCGGAGTCGGACGGCGACTCGGATGGGCAGGCGCCGGTGGGCGGTGATCTGGCGCTGCGCGCGCTGAGCAGCTGCGTGGGGGTGGAGGCGGCGCGGCCCGGGACCGCGTGGGCGGGGCCTGCGGCGGCGGAGGAGGAGGCGGGCGGTGCGGGTTGGGCGGTGGCTGGGTCTGGGAGGCGGCGCGTGATGGACGCTCGGGCGGGGGCGGCGAGGGCGGCGGGCGGGGCCTCCAAGGGTGGGGCCGGCGGTGACGGCGGGCGGGGAGGCGGCGAGGAGGAGGAGGAGGAGGAGGAGGGTGGGGAGGAGGGACGGGCGGGGGGTGACGTGGACGCGGCGGGCGTGCTGGTGTCCCTGATGGCGGGCGCCGGCGCCGCGGGGCGGCCCTGAAGCGAGCCGTGATGGCGCAGCGCCGGCGCTTCGTGACAACCACCCGCATGGGGCCGTGAGGTGTTGATGATGGGCAGCTGCTGGGCTGAAGTTGCGGGTAATTGTGTATGGGGCGCGCCGCAGGCAGGCAGGCAGGAAGGGCGGTTTGCTGCGTCCGCGCTGCGTTGCGCTGGTCTGGTTCTGAGCAGCCGGCAGATGTTGTTGTTCCGTGGTCGCTGTGCTAACCGCAACACGGTTGTGTTGCGGCAGCTGCCTTTGGCCCCGGGCTTGCGGCGGGCTTTGCAGCGTCGTTTTTGCACCAACACGGTGGTGGTGGTGGTGGTTGGTTGAGCGTGCTATGTGTGCTGTGCTTCCGGCGCACCGGAAGCGCACACCGAAGTGATGCTGCTGCTTTAACGCCGTGTTGTCCTATGGACGTGCGTCTGTCTGCGTGCACGTCGGCCGCCGTCATCTGCATGCGTCTGGAGGTTTTGCGTCGTGCGGCCCGGGGGCGCCAGTGTGCGTGCTGCCCTTCAGCGTGCCCCGACATCATGCATGACGCCGCCCGTCGACAGCCCGGCGCAGCGCACCTGCGTCACGCTTTGCGGCAGTGTGTGTGTGTCCTTCCGTGGACCTGCTGGCACGGCGTCCGCGGCACTGGCGGCGTGTGTGCTGCCGCTAGCCTGCCCCTCCACCTCCCGCGCCATCCGCGCTCGCATACACTTCCTGTGGGCTTCAGGAACGCCCGCAGAGAGTCACTGCCCTTGGCTGGGTTGTGGCAGAACCACACGACGTGTGCACGGGCGGTCAGGCGGCCGCCACCCCCGGCACGGTTGGGCGGCGCGTGTGCACGCCCGTGGCGCTCTCGAGTCAGCGGCGGGAGGGGGCCCCTAACGCGCGCAGGATGATGCGGCGCCGTGTGCGCCGTGCGGTGCGGGTCGGTGGCAGGACCGCGCGTCTTGACATGGTGGGATGGGTGTGGTGTGGACGTTGAAGCGCGTCAGCGTCAGGGAGGAACGCCAAGGGGCGCACGTGCACGCGTATGAAGCCCCCTGGGTCTTGCTGCTGGCAGGCTCTGTATGTATGTGGCCGGCGCTCATCTGCTGCCAGTTTTTGTGGCCTCTGCTGCTGCTGCCAAGCCGCCGCATTGCACGCACCAATGCGCTCCTCTTGGGTCGGTGAGGGGGCCTTGCCGCCATGCGGTTTGTCGTGGCGTGCATGGCGCCGGCAAGCTCTCCCTCCCGTTTGGCAAGCAGAGCGCGGCGTTGGTGCGTGCCTGATGGCGGTTCGTAGTATTGACACTTGCCTGTCTGCCTCACTCTTCCGTCACATTCTATCCTGGCCTGCTACTACTGATCATGTTACGTATCGTATTACGTGAATTACGTGGTGATCATATTACAGACTCTGCGTCAGCAGCTTCATTAGTATCGCGCACTGTCGCTCGCCCTGTCCCCCCCCTGGAACCTGTCGGTACCGGCCACAGCCAGAGTGGTTGTCGTGGCGCGTTGCGTTGTTCAGCCCGCACCCTGTTCACCCAGACGTCCGCCGAGTTGCGGACGATCCGGCTGGCGGTGGAGAACGTGCTTCAGCAGCAGCTGATTCCGTTTCCTCCGCCGCCGTGGTGGTGCGTCTACGCGTGCGTGCGTCGTGCCGGCATTTTGACGCTGGCATGCCCCTGCTACAGCTGCTGCTACTATGCTCGATACTACGCATATCTTCTGCAATCCAGCAGTGGTACCCGGACCGAGGCAAACGCACTGGCAGGAGGGCAAGCCAACACGGGTCAGCACGGGTTTGGAACGAATACGAGAACAGAGGAGAGAGATCATGAATGGGGGATGAACAGAGGCAGGGAGCCAGCCACAGGCCAAGCGCCGCTCAAGAGTCGAGCGTGGTCGTGTCGATGCGGTGGTGCCACCGAATGCCCACGTCCCTCATCTCGTCCTGCGACCACGCAGCCACGCAACCCGTGTTGCCCAAGCAGCCAGCGTCCCGCGGCGTGCGTCCCGGCAGGGCCCCTGCCCCCCCCCCCCACCCCCCCTCCCGCCTCCCCCCCCAGCACTCACCTCGTCGAGCACCAGGAAGCCCCCGTCTCGGCGGTTAGCGTTGATGCACTCAAAGTCCATGTGGCGGCAGGGCTTGCACACGCCGCAGGCGCGGCGGCAGGCCCCCGGGGAGGGGCTCCCGGCGCCCGTCATCCACCCCGCGCTGCGCTCGCACTCGCCCATGGCGGCCAGCTGCTCGCACCGCGGGTCCTCATCGTCGCACTGCGGGGCGCACACACACACAGGCGGGGGCAGGGCATTAGAGTGTCACAGGCGTCACAGGCGCGGGCGCGTCACAGGTGTCACAGGCGAGGGGCGGGGCACAAGAGTGTCACAGGCGTCACAGGCGCGGGCGCGTCACAGGTGTCACAGGCGAGGGGCGGGGCACAAGAGTGTCACAGGCGTCACAGGCGGGGGCGCGTCACAGGTGTCACAGGCGGGGGCAGGACACGAGAATCGCACGTGGCGCGGCCGCACACTGTGCTTGCAGGGGGCGCGTCCCGGGCCCCGCGCGTCAGGAGGTGTGGAGGGCACCTCCTCCCAAGTCGGCGTTCGCGGCCCGCTGCTAGGCCCACGGGACGCGTGAGGGCGCGCGCACCATGGAGGGGTCGCGGGCCTGCATGGGCTCCATCGGCCGCCGCAGCGGCGGGTTGAACTCTGCAGGCAGACAGATGCGGGCGTTCCCAGGGCGTGTCACGTCACTCCTTGCACCACGTCGACGGGTCCCCTCAGCGCAAGATCCTGACCCGACTCACCGTCAAAGTGAATCCACTTGGGCGCGGCATACCTGCGGGCACGTGCAGGCAGGCAGGCAGGCAGGCAGACGGCCACAACTCTGTGGCGTCAGCACAAGAGTAGGCAGCCGCCGCCCTGCGAAGCCCCGCTGCCGTCGCAACGCAGCGGCGGGCCGTGCACGCGCGCACACAGCGCAACGCGGAAGCGCCGCTCACTTGACGCCGCGGATGACGGGGCAGCCCGTGTGCAGCGAGGCGGGGTCGTGCGTGCCGTTGAAAAAGTACGAGTAGAAGAGCACGGCGTCGCCGGCCTTGGGCTTGGCCGCCACGTGCCCCTGGGCGCACTTGCTCAGCTGCACGCCCGCCGCCTCGAGCCGCTTGGGGATGCTGCGCGGCGGGTGGCAGCGCGGGCACGGCACGCCGCCGCGTCAGGTTCCGCAGGCCCTGGGGCCAGCGGCGTCAGTGAGGGCGGGCGTGCGGGGTGGGCGGCGCCCCGTGGTGCCGGCGCGCGGAGGCGGCCGTCCTGGCATATGCGGTTTGGGGCGTGCCGTTCACGTCTGTACGTCCCCGCCGTTCAGCCCGTGCATGCAATGCCCCCCTCGGAGGTGGCGTACTCGCGCAGGGGGCCGCACCTGGGGTTGGCCCACTCCGAGTCCTGGGGGAAGCACGTCTCGCCGCCCTCCTCCACGTCCGACAGGTACATGAGCATTGTGGCCTGCGCGGGCAGGCGATGAGCAGGATCTTCTTTTCCTCCCTCTCGAGGCGTCGGGGGCCGGCTGCGTGGCCGGACGGCAGGGCCTGACTGCAGGGGCGCCTGGGCGTCCCAGACGCGCGCAAACGAGCTTGAGGGCGGAGGGTCCTCACCAGTCGCTGCTTGGGCCCCGCGGTGCTCCCGTAGGAGCTGTCGTAGTGGGCGGTGTAGGTCTGGCTCACGCCGTAGCGCAGCACCTGCGCGCGTGCGGGTCGTAGCAGCGCTCGTCACAGGCTGTGTGAAGCAGTGGGCGCTTGTCGCCAAGCACGGACCGATGTCGTGTCGGTGCAGGATGGGGAGGAGGGCAGCTGCGCATGTGGCGGCGCGCCGGCGCAGTGAAATGGGGGGTTGCTGCGCAGCCAGCCACGCGCCTGCATGTCCTCTTGGTGCGAGATGGGGAGCTGCGTGGCGATGGAGATGCGCCGCTCGATGCGCTCGATGATGGGGTCGTGCAGGCGGCGGATGAACATGCCGTAGCTGCGGGCAGCGCAGCAGCGCCGTTGTCATGGCAATGCGTGCGTCACATCACCAGGTGCGCTTGGAGAGTGGCCAGCCCACCGTCGTCCATCCACAGCTGCCCCGGCGGCGAAACGCAGCTCACCTGGTGCGCGCGTTGTCCACGACGCTGTCGCCGGAGCCGCCCACCACCGTGCTGCGCTTGAGCTCGGGTGCGGCCACTGAGAGGATGTGGCGCCGCTCCTCGTCCGTCAGAAACGAATGGAAGAGGTACACCTGCGCAGCGCCACCAGCTGAGTCATATGTCTGTCTTGACGAGCACGTGGCCCGGGCAAGACAGCGAGCAGGCGCGCTCTCCTCGTGCGGCCTCTCACCTTAGGGCGTTTGCCCACCTGCTCCACCCAGGGCGTGTGGTCGTCATTGCTGGCAGGCGCGGTCTGCAAAGGCGTCAGGCGTAAGGCGTGCACGCGCTTGGTTCCTTTGCTGCTGCTGCTGCTGCAAATGCGTCCGCCCGCCGGCGCCCTCCATCCCGACGTCGACACCGGACCTGCTGCCAGTCTCGCAACGGTTCCTCCTCCACGAGCTTGGCGTGGACGCCCGATACGTCGGCTGCGCAGCGTACGACACGGGGTGCGCGTCTGTGTGCTGTGCGGGCGGCCAGCCGTGTCGGAGTCGTGCCGTGCACTTGTGGCCCCGCAAGTGCCCGCGCTCACGTCTGAGGGCGCTGACGCGTGAAGCTTGCTGCACGAGGATCAAGCAACTGGCGCAGAGCACCAGCACCGCTGTGCAGCGCGCCATCTGTCGGGGAGGGGGGGGGCGTCTCGGAGCTGGCAGAGAGCGAAGGCGCACTGAGCACCAGCGGGTGAACGATATCCACACGCTTCCAACACAACGTTCGACACGCGCGCTGCCGCTGCGTGTCGTGGATGATGAGACCTGCTGGCCCGTGATCATCCTCTGGCGCCTCAGCCCTCATGGGCGCTTGCTCACAGCTTGCATCCTCCTGCCAAACCGCTCATCAGGCACGCCATCACGCGTTGAAGGGGTCGATGCGGGGGTCGTGCTCGGTGGCCATCTGCTTCCCGGTGCAGAGGCAGCTGGTGCACATGACCTTGCCCGAGCCAGCGCAGCATGCGCACTGCGCGCCCTCGTCGCGCCCCGAGCCCACGCACGCGCCGCAGCTCAGGTACCCCGTGCCCTCGCAGTAGTGGCAGCGGTTGCGCTGCTGCTTCTTCACGTTGTTCACCTGCGCCCACGGGCGAGGCGCGGCAAACAACCAGCCTCGCGCCACGCCTGCGCTCGTGCCACCGCCCTGCCCTTTGCCCTTGGGGGATTGGGGGACACAGGACTTTGCAGGATCGCCACGTAGAGCACGAGTCGCTCTGGGGCGGACGCGCGCTGCGCCACAGCAAAGCGCGCCCCTTTCCGCCCCAAACAAAAGGCCACGCACCTCGACCACCAGCAGTGCCGACAGCACGCCCACCGACCCGCCGCAAAAGCTCGCCACGATCGGGTCCACCTGCGCCGCCGCACCACACGCTCACGCAGCCACCAGCAAGCGCAGCGGCTGTTGCGAGCGCGGCTGGCTGCTGCTGCTCCTCCCGACGCGCTGCGCCAGCCCCACCGGGCGGGCGCCGGCCCCAGCGGCCCCCAGCGCGAACGACCCCGCCTGCCCACCTGAGCCAGCTGCCGGGGCAGGTGCAGCGAGTCGACAAAGTCCAGGTACGACGTGCCTGCGCCCATGGTACGTGCGTGCGTGTGGCCAGCACACCAGGCACGCCGTCAGTCTGTGCTGGCTTGCTTGCAGCCGGCGCCGCCACCCGCTTCCGCACCGCCTCGGCCACCGGAAGCGCGCTCGGGTCTGCCGCGCTCACCTCCCAGGCCCAGTTTGAGCTCCAGGATGGGCGCCAGGATGCCGCCAAAGATGATGACCGTGCCCACTGCATACACATGACGTGCGCGTGCGCGTGTGAGGAGAGAGAGGGAGAGGGCGCTTGCAGCACGCCACCCCAGCGGGCGCTTGCTCCTTGCTGCCCCACACGCCGTGTTCCACGCGCCCCTAGCGGCTGGCGCCGGCGACGCTGTCACACTTCTGCGCCGCCCGCTCCGCGCGCGCTAACTGCACGGTCCCCCTGTCGGCCCCTCGTCGCCACGCGGAGGAGCGCCCCCGCAGCAGGCGGCGGCGGCCACGCACCGAAGCAGGCGTAGAAGCTGTAGTAGGCGTTGAGCGTGCGCGAGGTGAGCGGCGGCAGCAGCGGCAGCGCGCTGACGTACTTTTCGTTGGCCAGCTCCTCGGTGGGGGACGCCTCGCCGCCCTGTGTTGGGGCAGGAAGGCGGCAAGGACGCACGACCCTGGCACCCCCTCCGCCCCTCGCTCGTGCGTGCTGTGGCCCAAGGGTCTTGGCCGCGGCCACCTTGCAAAGCACGCTGTTGCGACTGGACTACAAGGTCTGCGGCTGCGCACCTTGAGCCGCTGCTGGATGCGCAGCCGCCGCACTTCCTCCATGAGCAGGAAGATGCGGCTCTGGCGCGCGATGATGTTGTTGGTGATGTCCTCCAGCGTCAGCTGCATCTTGGCAAAGTCCTGCAAGTGAGAAAGGGGAGCGCGAGCTGTGCCAGGTCAGCGGTGCGCATGCGACGGGCGGCGCGCGCGCACGTGCGCTCCCAGGCAGAGTGCACAAACCTTGACGGCCTCCCGGCTCTCAATGATGCAAAAGTCGCCCGCCGGGAACGTGGACAGGCTGCTGCGCGGAGCGAGGAGCGAGTAGGCGTTTTTTGTGATGGTGGTGCCGCGCGCAAGGCGGCTCGCGAAAGGCGGGATCCCCCGCTCCTCGAGCGCGGCGCGATCGCGCACCTCGATGCGCTGGGGTTGTTGGCCGCGCTGCTGCTGGCCGCGCTCGTGTCCCTCGGCGTGGAGGGCTGGTCCTGGTTGCTGCTGCGGGAGGGGGTCGCCCGGCAAACGAGCGCCGATGAGAAGGCTCCCTGCGCAGCGGCCTCCTGCTGCTGCTGGTTAGCTGCCAGTGGTGGCCAGCGCACGAACGCGCGCGGAGGCGCCGATGCGGCTGCTGCCCCCCGCGTTGCCCATGGCACTGCTCCGCCGTGGTGGCAGGGGCACCGGCCGCACGCGGCTGCTGCTGGTGAGGACGCTGAGCTGTGAACGGACGGCATCTTACTGAAGTGGAGGCCCTGGCAGGCGGTGCGGCGTTCGTGATGAGGTGCATGCGCGTGGGGCTTGAGCGCGTGCAGAGCGGAGCCGCAGAGGTGCTGCAGCAGCGCCATGCTCCAGTTCGTGGTTGCAAGTGTCAAACAGTGCTCGCTATCTGGGGCAGGCCTGGCGTTGCCCGCGACGACCACGCAGGTGGGGCGGCCAAACCTGATGCCGAGCGTCCTTACGCCCACGCCCACGCCCATCCGACACACACCAAGCCCAGTGCAGGCACACGTTCTTTGACAATGGTTGAAGCTCTCAGGCTCACACGGGGGCCGAGGAGCGGACTGGTACATGGCAGCAAGTAGCTTGTGCACTACGTGCCTACGTGTTCATTCCCCTAAGCCGGTTGACGCATTGCCCGTCAAAGGTCAACGTTCGAGTCGGTCACTGGTCAAGTTCCAGTGCATTCTGCAGAGCAAGAGCCTGAGCTTACTTGTCAGAGACCAGGGTGGGAGCTTCACAGCCCTCAAGACCCGGCAAGGAACCGTCCGCGCAAGGCCCGGCAAAGAAGCAAGACGAACCTCACACCACTCTCGCGCGCAGTAAGGACATTCCCGCTGACATAAGGCGCGGCGTCTGAGCCGCTTATACGCACAGGTAGACTGCTACTGTCCTGGCATGGCGCACACACACCGCGGAGCGGGGGCGGGGGGACGCCCCACAAGTGGATCTGCCTGATGATGCATTCGTGACGTGACGT
>VFQP010003966.1_pt1 | contig 14360 bp, 12 predicted proteins | sample 3512351 | NCBI WGS metagenome assembly VFQP01 (sample SAMN10412372, study PRJNA504923) | tailings metagenome | isolation source: Relicate 1 Philex TSF1 revegetated site | place: Philippines: Tuba, Benguet | collected 2017-08-29 | reverse complement strand
CACCGCCTGGCTCGCCTTCGACAGCTTGGTCAATCGCAACTCGTCGCTAACCGTCCTCTACCGCCAGCGCACCCAGATCGAACGCCAACTCGCCCGCCTTCGCAAGGAATACGCCGAAAGCATCGCCCTCCGCGAATCCGTCGCCTACACCGCCTACATTCCACCCCTCCCCGAGCCAGACAACCCAATGTTCGAAACGGAAGAACCAGAAATTAAACACGAATGCGAAATCGAAGGTAACGGGCAACCGGACGAACCAGAACCAGAAAGCCGCGAAAAAGAAAACGGCAAAGACGAAGGTAACAAGCCGCCCATCGACTTCACCCCCCGCGAGTGACCCCGCCCGCAACCGCTAGCCCTCACTCGTCAACCTACAACCCTGCTGTACCCGCGCGGGTCAGCGCCCGCGGTGGCCTCCGCCACCCTCGCCGCCGCGCCAGCTCTCTGACAACTGAATAAACCCGAAAAAGCGACAAACCCGAAGTGTGTCTAGCCACAGCCGCCCAGGCAGCCAACCCCGGACCCGGGCGCGAAGCCAGCGAACCCAAACCTCGCCCCCTTCGCGCCCGTCCGGATTGGCTCCCACCCGCCCTCTAGGTGTATCTTCGTATTCAGGCCCCCTCTTCTCCCCCACGCAGTACCTAGGACCGGCCTAAGGTTTCCCCGCGCTTCCGCCGATCTCTCCCAGGAATGCGCTAACCCAGGAAGCGGATTCCGCTTGAATCGAATTTCGCCACGCGACGTGATCAACCCGATGATCGACCGGCGGGCCGCCCAAATCACGGACCCGGTCGAGAAACTGCGTTTTCTCCGCAAGTCGCACGCGAAAGTCGACATGGTGGAAGACGTCCTGCAGCATCCGAAGTATTGGTGGTTGCGCAACAAGAAGTTATGGCTGGCGGCCTTATTCGTGCTACTCGTACCCACAGTCACGCTCATGCGCAGCACCTCCTCCCAGGTGCTCGTCCCCGCCTCGCTCGCCCCGCTCTCGAAAAAGTCCTTCGACACCGCCCTCGATAAAGTCTGGCTCGTTGACACCAAGAACGGCGTCGAATCCTGGTCCAACGGCCTCCGCATCGAAACGCGCTTCGCCACCACGAACCGCCCACGCGAATACTACGCCTGGAACCGCCGCGAGCCCTCCTCGCCCCTTACGCAGTTGCCCACCAAGCAACCCGCCGGCATCGTCTTCCACACTTCCGAAAGCACCCTCGAAGACCTCAAGGAAGAAAAGACCCGCCGCCTCAAGATCCTGAGCGAAGGCCTCCTCGGCTACGTCCAGAAGGAAAAGGCTTATCACTATCTCATCGACCGTTTTGGCCGCGTCTTTCGAGTAGTCGCGGAAAGCGATGCCGCCAACCACGCTGGCAAGAGCGTATGGGCCGACGACAAGTGGGCCTATATCCACTTGAACGATTCCTTCCTCGGCGTTTCCTTTGAAACGCAGTCCCGCCCCGGCGACGAAGCCGCCATCATCAGCCAGGCCCAAATCGATTCCGGCCGCATGCTCACCCGCATGCTCCGCGCCCGTTACAACATCGCGGCGGTCAACTGCGCCACCCACGCCCAGGTCTCCGTTAACCCAAGCGTCTTCTTGATCGGCTACCATACCGATTGGGCAGGCAACTTCCCGTTCGAAGACCTCGGTCTTCCGGACAATTATGAGCAGCCTCTGCCGAGCATTCATCTGTTCGGCTTTAATTACGACGGCACCTTTTTCGCCGCCACCGGCGCACGGATGTGGAAAGGCGTGGTCACCGCGGAAGATATGCTCCGCGAGGAAGCCCGCAAACGCAGCCTCTCCGTCGCCCAATTGAAAACCAATCTGAAAAACGACTACCGCCGTTTGAGCGCCTTGCTCCCCAGCAATTCCCAAACGGACGATTCCAAGTTCCATTCTCCGGAGGTGAAACAACCATGAAGAATTCCAACGCCAACACGCCCGCGATCGGTCTCGACGTCGGCACCAGCCGCATTGTCGCTTCGGCGAAACACGGCGACGACTTCCAATTCAAGAGCCAACTGAACGCCTTCGTGGAAGTGCCTTGGTCCAAGATGACCGAAGCCAGCTTGAAGCGCGAAAGCGTGCCCTTCGTCGTCCACGGCGAAGCCACCGACAAGTCCATCATCGTCCCCGGCAACGAAAGCTCCCGCTTCGCCGACCTCCTCCAGGTCGAGACCCGCCGCCCCATGAACCGCGGCGTCTTGAACCCCGCCGAGCCCGAAAACGCCGTCATGTTGAAGCAACTCGTCGAGAACTTGATCGCCGACGACCGCCGCGCCAAGCTCCCCATCTTCTACAGCGTCCCCGCCGCGCCCCTCGGCGCCGAGGAAAACCTCACCTACCACGACGCCACCATCAACCAGATCATTCGCGAACTGGACTGCGAACCCACGCCCATCAACGAAGGCCTCGCCGTCGTCTTCAGCGAACTCGAAGACACCAACTACTCCGGCATCGGCATAAGCTTCGGCGGTGGCTTGGTCAACGTCTGCCTCAGCTACTTGGCCGTTCCCGTCGTCAGCTTCAGCGTCGCCAAAGCCGGCGACTACATCGATAGCTCCGCCGCGACCATCACCGGCGAGCTCGCCACGCGCATCCGCCTCGCCAAGGAAGAAAGCTTCTACATCAACGGCCACTTCTCCGACAAGCTCCACCAGGTTCTGAACGTCTACTACGACGAAATGATCCGCAGCGTCGTGAATGGCCTGAAGGAAGCCTTCTCCAACGCCCGCTCCATGCCCAAGATCGGCCGCCCCATCCCCATGGTCCTCTCCGGCGGCTCCGCCATGCCCAAAGGCTTCCGCGACCGCTTCGAAAAGCTCTTGAAGGAAAGCGACTTCCCCGTAGCCCTAAGCGAAATCCGCATGGCCACCAACCCGCTAAACTCCACCGCCAAAGGCGCCCTGGTAGCAGCCCTAGCGGAACTCTAGAGCTATTTCATCCAGGAAACCGAAAGGGGACAGGCGAAAGCCTGTCCCCTTTCCCTTGCTACACTTCCCCCCATGCGCTCGCTCGGCCTTGTCCTCATCGCCGCCACTCTCTTCGCCCAATCCAAATCCGTCAAGCCCGAAGACGTCCACAAGATCTACTCCGCCTTCAACAACCAGACTCCCGGCTGCGCCGTCGGCGTGGCGGAAGCGGGCCAAGTCGTCTTCACCGCCGGCTATGGCATGGCCGACCTAGAGCGCCGCGTTCCCATCACCCCCGACACCGTCTTCGAAAGCGGATCCGTCGCCAAGCAGTTCACCGCCGCCACGCTCATGCTTCTCGCCCAGGAAGGCAAGCTCTCCCTCGACGACCCGCTCGCCAAGTACCTGCCCGAGCTCAAGAGCTACCCCGCGACCCTTACCGTCCGCCACGTAATTCACCACACTAGCGGCCTGCGCGAATGGCGCCCCTTGGCCTACTTCAACGGCGAAGCCGAAGGCACACGCGTCATCCGCAACGAAGACATCCTCCGCTACGCCGCCCAGCAGAAGGCCCTCAACTTCGATCCCGGCTCCACGTACTCGTACAGCAACACCGGCTACAACATAAGCGCCATCCTCATCGCCCGCGTCCTAAACAACGGGCAGAGTTTCTCGGACTACACCCAAGCCAAGATCTTCGCCCCTCTCGCCATGAAGGATTCCCAGTGGCGCGAAGACTTCCGCCGCCTCATCCCGGCTCGCGCTCTCGCCTACGGCAAGCGCAACGGCGAATACGTCAACCAGACCCCCATCGAAAACATCATCGGCGCTGGTGGCCTGCTCACCACCGTCAACGACCTCCTCCTCTGGAACGAGAACTTCACCCACGCCAAGGTCGGTGGCCCCGAATTCGTAAAAGCCCAACAAGTCCCCACTACGCTCACCAATGGCCGCCAGATCGCCTACGCCGCCGGCCTCCAAGTCACCCAACAACACGGAACCCGGGAAGTCGCCCACAGCGGTGCCACCGGCGGCTATCGTACCTGGCTTGCTCGCTACCCCGACAGACAACTGTCCATCGCCGTACTCTGTAATGCTGCGGAGGCGGTGCCCACTAGCCTAGGACGCCAAACCGCGCAACTCTGGCTCGGCGTTCCATCAGCCGCGCCCAGCGCCTCCGCCGACACATCCAGCCTTGCTGGCCTCTATCGCAACACTCGTAACAACATGGCTCTCGAAATCAAGAGCGGAACTCCCCGGCCACCCGGCGCCGAGCTCACCCCAATCGATACCCCAATCAAGGGCCTTCGCCTCACGGATGCCAACGACATCACCCTCTTCGAGCGCGTCGAGCCCTTCCAACCCAACGCCACGCAACTGAAGGAATACATCGGTTCATTCCGCAGCCCCGAAGCAAGCTTGCCATTGGAGATCCGCCTCAACAGCAAAGGAGCGCTCGCGGTCTACGTCGGCCATCAGGAAGCGGTCGAGATGAAGCCAACCTATAAGGACGGCTTCAGCACATCGAACGGCGCCATCCGCTTCTATCGAGACTCGCAAGGCCGCATCAGCAGCCTCAGCGCCGGCGACGGCCGCGTCTGGGACCTCCGCTTCAACAGGCAATAGCTCCCATGCAGAAAGCCTTCCGTGTCGCAAATCACGCCTCTTGCGCGATGTGATGACCGCTACGGGACGGATCGAAAACCAAGTCGCCGTTCCGGCTCACCTTCCCCCAACGAGCCCCCAGGCGCACTTCCGCCGATCCATTCTCAAAGGGCAGCGCCTCCTGGTATTTCGGCGTAATCACGAAGGCCCCAGAGGTATCGATGTATCCCCAGCGCCCGTACCACTTCACCGCCGCCAAGCCCTCGGAGTAGTCTTCACAGTCCTCGTAAAGCGGGTTCACGCGCCATTGCCCGTCCTTGTCGATGAAGCCCCACTTCTGCACGCTCATCACCGCAGCCAAGCCGCGCACAAAAGGCCGCGCCGCCGAGAACTCCGGATGGATCGCCGTCCTGCCGTTCTCGTCGATATAACCCCATGCATCGCCAAAGTCCATGGGGATCAAGCGGACTTCCTCGGCCAACTCCCCACGCGTCCGGATGATCTCGTAAGCCTCGACGATCGCCTTCAGTTTGTCCTCGGCCTTTTTCCGCAAGCGTTCCGGCTCATGCTGATAGCGGTCCGGATGCCAGATCTTCACCAGATCGTAATACGCCGCGCGCACCTCTTCCACCGTCGCCAGTGGCGCAACATCAAGCACTGCATAAGCTTTGGAAAGGGCTTCCGCCAGTTTGGGAGATTGCACGTCCAAATCGGACTATCGGCCTAAAACACGCGCTGCTTCAGACGGTCAATGCTGAATTTTGCCGTATCCGCGACGGCCATCACGGTCATAACACCTGCCTGCACCGGGTCGGATACAACCAAGTCCGCCGCTTCCGGCACGCTGCCCGCCATGTTCAAGCTCACCACCAGCAGCCCTTGGGCGCGCACTTCGCGCACGGCGATCTCAATCTCGCCGCCCATCAATGAGCCCGCGAGTACTAAAGCCCTCGCCCGCGGCAAGCGCGCCACGGCGCGAACGGCGTCCGCCAGTTGCTGCTCGCCCACCAGCGGAATGGTATCCACCGAGATGTGCTCGCCGCGCAGATTGTGGCGGTCCGCCTCCGAGATCGCGCCAATGGCGACCTGCGCCACCTGCGCCCCGCCGCCCATGATGATGATCCGCTTGCCATAGATCTTCTCCATGCTGCGTACCATTTCGACGCTGTTCACCACCGACAGTGCCGCCAAGTCACGCAGCAACGCCTGATGATCTTCGGCATCGATCTCGATCTCAAAAAAGGTCCGCTCCTCAGCGTCGCTCTTGCCGCCGAGGATTGCCACCGACGTGATGTTGCCGTTATGCGCGGCAATCACACCTGTCAACTGGTGCAGCACCCCGGGTCCGGGATGTACATGCGCTACGAGCGCTGCTTTCGCGGTACTCATCTACCCGATCTCATACTTCTTCAGAATCTCGGGCCAAACGCCACGCGCCTTCAGGATGTGCTCGCAGACCTCACGAACCGCGCCTTCGCCGCCTTTGGCCTCGGTCACCACATGGGCGCTCTTCTTTACTTCCTCGCGCGCATTGGCGGTCGCAAAGCCCAGCGCCGTTCGGCGGAACAACACCACGTCCGTGAAGTCGTCGCCGATGAACGCCGTCTCTTCCGCCGTTACGCCCGCGTCCTGCAAGATCTCTTCGAGGATCGGGATCTTCTCGATATGTCCCTGGTAAACGTACTTCATCTTCGCTTGGCGCGCCCGCTCCTCCGTCGCCGGCGAAATGCGCCCCGAGATCACGCCCGTCGCGATGCCATACCAGTTCAACCACTGCAAGGCAATGCCGTCCTGAGAATCGAAGGCCTTCGTCTCCAGGATCTTACCGTCGGGGAAGGGAATGTTATACAAGCGCCCGTCGGTCAACACGCCGTCCACGTCCATTAAGAGCAAGCGGATCTTGGCGGCCTTCGCGGCAAGCTCCGGAGCTAAATTTTGAGCCATGCGCGTTATTGTCGCATTCACTCTATTGCTTTATGCGACCTCAAACAAACGCCGGTAGAGGTCCTTCTGCTTGGCCAGCAGTTCGGCGTAAATATCCACGTACTCCGCGCGCGGTTCATAGGTTTCGCCGAACTCGGATGCGAACTGGCTTAGGTGCGTCACCGCGCCAATGCGTTCCAACGCCAGCATAGCCGCCCCGCGCGACGAGGTCTCCTTCTCCAAGCTCGCCACCACGGGCCTGCCCAGCGCGTCGGCCATCATCTGCGTCCATACCTTCGAGCGCCGCAACGCCTCGCCTGTCGCTACCACGCGCTCGGGCTTGCCAATGCGCTCCTCGAGAATCTCGTAGATCAAGCGGAAGCGCAAGGATACCGCCTCCAGCGATGCCGTAAGGATCTCGACGGGCGTCGTATTCAAGTTCAGGCCTGCAATCGCCCCGCGGGCATCCGCCCTCCACTTCGTGCTCCGCTCGCCGGCATACAACGGCAGGACCGTCAACCCATGCGCGCCCGGTTTCGCTGCCGCCAATTGCTCCTCCCAATCCTGCGGCATTTGGAAACGCTCCATTGTCCACTCAAAGACCTTGCCGCCATTGGACAACGCCCCACCCAGAACGAAACGCTTCGCATCCAACCGGTAGCTCCACAATCCCGCGGGCACCTCAATGGAGTCCCGCTCGAAGACCGCGCGCATCGCCCCCGTGGTGCCCACCATCAGGGCAAACTCCTGTGGCGTGTCGCAGCCACAACCGATGTTGTTCGCCGCGCCATCGCCGATCGCGGGGAACCAGGGAATCACCGCAAACAAAGGCCAACGCTGCGCATAGGGTGCTTTCAACCCACGCACCGGCTGATCTAACAGGTTCAAGTAAGCAAGATGTTCTTCGCCCAGCTCAAGATGCCGCAGCAGTTCCGTGTCATATGCCTGCGCATTGGAGTTCCAAAGTCCCGTAGCCGACAACATGCTGGTCGACACCGGAGCACTCCCAAAGAACTCACCTAGCAAGTACTCGCCATAGCTCAACCAGCGCGCGGTCTTGGCCCACCACTCCGGACGCTGCTCCCGGATCCACATTAGCTTCGCCGGCCAGTAGCTCGGATGGAACACCACGCCCACCCGCGAATGCAACTCTTCTTGAGACAGTTCCTTCTTTAAGCGCTCCGCGTAGGGCTGGCTGCGCGTATCGAGCAAATGCAGAATCGGCGTCGTCGGCTTCCCTTCGGCATCCACGCCCAAAAAGGAATGCCAGAACGTACACATCGCCACGGCCGCCGGCTTGGCGCCCGACATCATCAACTCCCGGTGCGCCGCATCGAGGCTTTGCAAGGTCGCCGCGAAGATCGACGGAATCTCGATCTCCACGCCGCCCTCCGCCGTCGTCGTCAAATCGTACGCTATGCCCGGCGTCGAAAACGCGGCCTTGCCCTGCGCATCCCAAACCAATGTCTTCACCGACGTCGTGCCGGCGTCAAAACTCGCAACGAGTGGATTTACCATGAGGTTGTGCAACTGTCCTTGGTGGCGGCTCACTTGGAGCAGTTCGCCAATCGTTATCCTAGCCTCAAAGCCGCTTCTACTTGGGGCATTGCCATCAGCGGCGGCGCTGATTCCACCGCGCTTGCCCTAGCCGCCGCCGAGCTCAATCGCCCTCTAGTTTTACTCCACGTCAACTACCGGCTGCGCGGCCAGGAAAGCGATGCGGATGAAGCTTTCGTCAAATCGCTGGGGCAGAGAATCGAAGTCCTCCATCCCGAAGTACGCAATGTCAGCGAAGACCACCTTCGCCAACTCCGCTACGACTGGTTCGCCACCTTCGACTTCCCCATTCTCACCGCCCATACCCAGGACGACCAAGCCGAAACCGTTCTCCATCGCCTACTGCGCGGCACCGGCCCCAGCGGGATTTCGGGAATCCAGCCGTCTTTGAGCGGCCACATCTTCCGCCCCTTCCTCGAAGTCACCCGCGAAGAGCTCCGAAGCTTTCTCAAGACCAAGCAGCAGCCTTGGCGTGAAGACTCCAGCAACCAGGACCTCGCCTACCGCCGCAACTACCTCCGCCGGGTTCTGATCCCGCAAATCCAAGAACACATCAACCCCGCCGCCCCCGCCGCTTTGGCCCGTCTCGCCCAGCTCTCTCACGACGAGGAGGAATGGCTGAACTGCATGACGGCCGACCTCCTCCCCCACTTCGCCCATCGCGAGGGGCCCGCCTGGATTCTGAATGTAAAACATCTTTCGGAGGCCCCGCTCGCCCTCCAGCGCCGCCTGCTCAGGCAACTCCTACCCACCGAGAACCTAACTTTTGAACACATCGACGCCGTTCTTGCCCTCTGTCATGACCAGGAGGGTTCCGGTCGCATCCAACTTCCGAACCTCGACCTGCTCCGCAGCTTCGACGAGGTGCGTATCCTCCGCCAAACGGAGCTCCCCTCCGGCGACCGCAACTTTCGCCTCCCTCTGAGCGTCCCAGGAAACACCCCCCTCGGGTGCTGCCCTGGCGCAATCGCCGCCACGCTCGACAAAATTACTCCATATAATGGTGACAGCCGTATTGCTGACAATGCGGGTCTCGACTGGGATTTGCTCCAAACTGCCGTAAATTCCGGTTTTCCCCTGGAATTGCGCAATTGGCGCCCCGGCGACGAGTATCAGCGCCCTGGCCGGGATCGTCCCGACAAGCTGAAAGAGCTCTTTCAAAAATTCCGCATTCCCTTATGGCAACGCCGTTGCTGGCCGATAGTAGTACTGAAGGACGAGCCGGTTTGGGCGCGTACTTTCGGTCCTTCCGCAGCCTTCGCTGCGACGGTGGATTCGAAAAACCTGCTCCACATTGAGTTCGTTCTAGATCCGTCACCGCAAAACTAGGCGTAAGGCTAGGTAGAAGTCCTGAGCGGGAATGAATCAAACGGAAACATTTATACGTCTGTAAGAATAGACAGTAGTAGGTAAGGGGTCGCGAACTGTACCACTCCCGCGCGCCCAAGGAAGCTGAGAAGGAATGAATTCAAACGTCAAGTCGGTTATTTTCTGGGTCGTCATCATTTGCGTGGTGTCGCTCATCTTCGTGGTTGTCCGTACCGGCAACAAAAAGGGTGACGCCCAAGTCACCTACAGCGACTTCATGAAACAAGTCGAAGATAACCGCGTCAAGAGTGTCAAGATCACCGGCACGGAAGTGACCGGGGTTTACCGCGAAGACGGTTCGGGCCTGAAGACCACCCTCCCCCCGAACTACGCCGACGCCATCAAGACGATGCGCGAAAAGGGCGTCAACATTGACATTAAGGACACCAACTCCAGCGGCATCCTCGCCCTGATCTTCCAGACCGCGCCCTTCATCCTACTTCTCGGCTTCTGGATCTTCATGATGCGCCAGATGCAGTCCGGAGGCAACAAGGCGCTCAGCTTCGGTAAGAGCCGAGCTCGCCTCCACAGCTCGCAGCAAAAGAAGGTCACCTTCAAGGACGTTGCCGGCGTGGAAGAAGCCAAGGAAGAGCTCCAGGAAATTATCGAATTCCTCCGCGAGCCCCAAAAGTTCCAAAAACTCGGCGGCCGCATCCCGAAGGGCGTGCTGCTCATCGGCTCCCCCGGTACCGGTAAGACGCTGCTCGCTCGCGCCATCGCGGGCGAAGCGAATGTTCCCTTCTTTTCGATCTCCGGTTCCGACTTCGTCGAAATGTTCGTCGGCGTCGGCGCCTCACGCGTTCGCGACCTTTTCGAACAAGGTAAGAAGAACGCGCCCTGCATCATCTTTATCGACGAAATCGACGCCGTCGGTCGCCATCGTGGCGCCGGTCTTGGCGGCGGTCACGATGAACGCGAACAGACGCTGAATCAATTGCTTGTCGAGATGGACGGCTTTGAATCGAACGAAGGCGTCATCCTTGTCGCAGCGACCAATCGCCCCGACGTGCTCGACCCGGCGTTGCTGCGCCCCGGGCGTTTTGACCGCCGCGTAGTCGTCGGCCGTCCCGACGTCAAGGGCCGCGAGCAGATCCTCAAGGTCCACACGAAAAAGATCCCCTTGGCGGATGACGTCGATTTGACCGTTATCGCCCGCGGCTGCCCTGGTTTCGCCGGCGCTGATCTTGCGAACCTCGTCAATGAGGCCGCCCTGATTGCCGCCCGCCAGAACCGTAAAGTGGTCGCGATGATCGACTTCGAAGTCGCGAAAGACAAGGTCATGATGGGCGTCGAGCGCCGCTCGATGTTCATCACCGAAGAGGAAAAGAAGCATACCGCTTATCACGAGGCCGGTCACGCCTTGGTTGGCGCTCTACTCCCCGACTCGGACCCCGTCCACAAAGTCTCCATCATCCCGCGCGGCATGGCCCTTGGCGTCACGATGTATCTGCCCACGCAGGATCGAAACGACATCAATAAGGCCCAGTGCGAAGCGCAGATCGCTACCGCTATGGCTGGCCGCGTCGCCGACGAAACCTTCCTCGGTCTCAAGACCGCCGGCGCCTCCAACGACATTGAACGCGCCACGGATCTTGCTCGCCGCATGGTTTGCGAGTGGGGCATGTCCGAACTTGGCCCGATGAGCTTCGGCAAGAAAGACGAACAGATCTTCCTCGGCCGTGAAATCGCTCAGCATCGGGATTACTCGGAATCCACTGCCATATCGATCGATGGCGAAGTCCGGAAGATCGTCGAAACCGGTTACCAACTCGCCAAGAAGCTCGTCGATGAGAACCGCGAAGCCGTCATCCGCATTGCTGAAGCGCTGCTTGTTCGGGAAATCCTGGATGGCAACGAAGTCCGCATGTTGATCGCAGGCGAGACTCTCCCCGCAGCCCGGAACAACAACAAGCCCAACGGCAGCGACGGCCAGACGCAACAGGTTCTCCGTCCGGACACCACGATTCGTCCGAACCCGACAATGAACCCTGGCGAGCGTCCTAGCCCCGCCTAGGATGCCGCTTCCGCCATTCAAAGCCTATCTATTTGATCTAGACGGCACCCTGCTCGATAGCGCCCCGGATATCTGCGGCGCCGTTAGCACGGTGCTGTCGAAGACGTCCCGGCCGGATGTCTCTTACGACTACCTGAAGTCTTTCATCGGCCGCCACTTGACCGATCTCTTCGAAGACCTCTTCCCCGAAGCCAGTGCCGACCAAGTGCACGCCTGGATCGCCGAATACCGCCAGGTCTACCCCGCGCGCGGCCACAAAGAGACGCTTCTCTATCCTGGCGCCGAAGAGGCCATCGCGCGCTTGGGCGGTATCAAGAGCACCGCCACAACCAAAAGCACTCAAACCGCCAAACACATCCTGAGCACCTTCAACCTCGCGCAGCACTTCCACCACATTCAGGGCACCGACGGTTTCCCCTCGAAGCCCGCGCCGGACGTCATCCACCGCGCTCTCGAGGTGCTAGGCGTTGACGCCAAAGACGTGCTTTTCATCGGAGATTCCGTGCCCGACATGATCGCTGGCCACGCTGCGGGCGTTAACGTTTGCGCCGTCACCTACGGCTACGGCAACGCTGAAGACCTCCGCGCGCACAATCCCCATTTCTGCTTAAATACTCTCCACGAGCTCTAATGCGTCCCATGCTCTGGGCATCGCTACTTTCCCTCTTTGGCTGCCAAGCCAAACCCGTCTCCCTCGACTTCGGCTACGGCATCATCCACCTCGACAAGAAGTTCCGCTTTCGCGCCGACCAAACGGACCGCGAGCCCACACACTTAAGCTTCCATTTCACTCTGGTCAACGGCACGCATCTCAACGGGCAGACCTCATACGCCGAGCACCTGACGCTCAGAGTTCCGGCGCAGCCTTGCCGTTTCCCGTTGAAAGCCACATCTGCGATTCAGACGCTGACCGAAGGTTCAATTGAATTCCAATACGCCATGGCGCAGTACGATCGCGACCCGGTTCATGAACCGGCGATTGTTGGCTGTTGGACCAACCATGCGAAGTCCCGCACCCTCTCCTGGTACGGCTTTGCCAAGCGCTACAAGCCGGAAGCCGCGAAGAAATACTTGATGCAGATCGACGACTCTCTCGAACTCGATCCGATCCCCGAAACAAGGTGGGAGGAATACAAGCAATGGGCCGGCAACGGATGGATGGAGGCCTACTTTGCGAACAAACCCAAGCTCATAGCCGCGCTGGAAGCTCAGGGCCTCGATCTGCCCTTCCAGCCCTACATCGGCGCCCTGAGCACCTGGCAGCGCAAAGACGGCCTGTCGATCGCGATCGACGGCGAACGCCCCGCGCATTTGCATTTCGTGCAACCCGCCTCCGCAAACCCCACGACAACCCTACGCTTCGAAGCGGGACGCTGGCGGCAATCCGGCGGCGTGCAGATCTCAGCGGACCTGCTCCCGGAATTCGCCGAAAAGTTGGACAAGACGCGAAACCATGATTTCCGAGTCTGCCGTTTCAATCTCTGGCAGCCGCTGCCCAAGGAAGGCAATGCAATTCTTACTTGGCTGGAGCAATGCCGGAAGCCGTAGGCGTCTTCTTGCGCCTCAGCTTCTTCAGCAAATCCGGCGTAAATTCCTTCACCAGATCCGACACCATTCCAAACGAAACCTGCGCCGTTCCCATCCGCAAGCCTTCGGCGCTCCACTTCATGCCCGGTGTATACGTCGACGCCAACATTCCCACTCCGTAAGCCGCCACCAGCTTCGGCCAATTGAGGACTGTCTTCCCTTTGTTGTCGAAGGTCACAAAGTTAAAGGCCACCGCGTGCCCCACTCGCTTCCATGCTCCGGTGTCCCGCGATTGGATGTAGCGGGGATCGTAGCCGGCCATGGCCGACAAACCCATCTCGGCGCCATCGATTAACTGGAAGGTCGCGTAATTGTTTCCCAAGCGCTTCCCAAAGGATCCCCACCCTTGTCCCCAAGCCACGGGAGAGTTCTCCTTCTGATCTGTCAACGAAGTCGCCACCGTGCGGATATACATGCCAGGCCCGGTGAAAGATCGTAGCTTGTAGACTTGCCAGCGCTGCTCGGCGGTTGGGGGCGTCCAAGGTTGTTCCCGCAGAACCGTCACTCCTAGCACTCCATCCGCCAGGTTCTGGCCCTTATCCTTTTCCTGAGCGCTTTGCCCAAACAGCGGTGCAAAGCAGGCAAGCAAAGCGAAGGCCCTTAAAAACAGCATCCCCTCCAGTATCCCGCGCCCCAGTGTCATAATACAAATCGTCATAAGTTAAACCAATGCAACGCCGTCAACTCCTTAAACTCGCTGCCGCTCTCCCCGCGCTTTCCATCGCCCAGTCCAATCCCCGCTTCAAGATCTCTCTCGCTCAATGGAGTCTGCACCGCGCCATCCGCCAACGCTTGATGACCAACCTTGATTTCCCGCAAGTGGCTCGCGAACAATTCGGCATAGGCGGCCTGGAATTCGTCAACGCCCTCTGGGAAGTCCCCACGCAGTCTTACCTCACGCGGCTGAAGGCGAATATGAAGAAGTTCGACACCCAAGGTGTCCTCATCATGTGCGATGGAGAAGGCATGATGGGTCATTCCGTCGAAGCGGAACGAATGAAGGCTGCCCACAGCCACCATAAGTGGGTCGAATATGCCGCGGAACTCGGCTGCCATGCGATCCGCACCAACATGTACCCGGAGAAGCAGCCGCAAAGCCCGGCCGAAATCGACGAGTTCCTGAAGCACTGCGCCCAATCCTTTACCGCCCTGTGCAATTTCGCCAAGACCCACAACATCAACGTCCTGATCGAAAACCACGGCGGCATCTCCTCGCAACCCGAAGTCGTCGCTCGCCTCATGAAGATGGTCAACCTTCCCAACTTCGGCACCCTGCCCGACTTCGGCAACTTCCCCAAGGAAATGAACAAGTACGAGGCCGTCGAAAAGCTCATGCCTTTCGCCAAGGGTGTCAGCTTCAAGTGCTGGGAATTCGGCCCCGACGGCAAGGAAA
>VFQP010003965.1_pt1 | contig 14361 bp, 12 predicted proteins | sample 3512351 | NCBI WGS metagenome assembly VFQP01 (sample SAMN10412372, study PRJNA504923) | tailings metagenome | isolation source: Relicate 1 Philex TSF1 revegetated site | place: Philippines: Tuba, Benguet | collected 2017-08-29 | reverse complement strand
CGGCTGTACGACACCGACACCTCGTCGTACATCACCCTGGCCGAGGTCAAGGCGCTGGTGATGGACAACGAGCCCTTCGTGGTGCGCGACGCCAAGTCGAATGAAGACCTCACGCGCAGCATCCTGCTGCAGATCATCCTCGAGGAAGAATCGGCCGGCGCGCCCATCTTCACCGAGCAGGTGCTGGCCAACATCATCCGGTTCTACGGCCACTCGATGCAGGGCTTCATGGGCTCGTACCTCGAGAAGAACATCCAGATCTTCATGGACCTGCAGCAGAAGATGACCGAGAAGGCCGGCGGTCCCATCAGCCCCGAGGCCTGGCAGCAGTTCATGAACCTGCAGTCGCCCATGATGCAGGGCATGATGGGCACCTACCTCGAGCAGTCGCGCAGCGCCTTCGCCCAGATGCAGGAGCAGATGCAGAAGAACAGCGAGCAGATGCTCGCGGCGCTCGGCCTCAAGCGCTGACATCGCCCTGCCGGGCGGGGTCTGAGACAATCGGGCCCTCATGTCCGACACCACTGCCCCCACGACCCCTGCAGGCGCTGCCACGCCCAAGGTGGGTTTCGTCAGCCTGGGCTGCCCCAAGGCGCTGACCGATTCCGAACTCATCCTCACCCAGCTCAGCGCCGAGGGCTACAGCACGTCCAAGTCCTACGCCGGCGCGGACCTGGTCATCGTCAACACCTGCGGCTTCATCGACGACGCCGTCAAGGAAAGCCTCGACGCCATCGGCGACGCCCTGGCCGAGAACGGCAAGGTGATCGTCACCGGTTGCCTGGGCGCGCGCGAAGGCGAGGGCGGTGGCAACCTGGTGCGGCAGATGCACCCGAGCGTGCTCGCCGTCACCGGCCCGCACGCCACGCACGAGGTGATGGAGGCGGTGCATCAGCACCTGCCCAAGCCGCACGACCCTTTCACCGACCTCGTGCCGCCCCAGGGCATCAAGCTCACGCCGCGCCACTACGCCTACCTGAAGATCAGCGAAGGCTGCAACCACCGCTGCACCTTCTGCATCATTCCGTCGATGCGCGGTGACCTCGTGAGCCGGCCCATCGGCGACGTGCTCACCGAGGCGCGCAAGCTGTTCGAGGCCGGCGTGAAAGAGCTGCTGGTGGTGAGCCAGGACACCTCGGCCTACGGCGTCGACGTGAAGTACCGCACCGGCTTCTGGGACGGCAAGCCCGTCAAGACGCGCCTGTTCGATCTGGTGCGCACGCTGGGCGAAATCGCCAAGCCCTTCGGCGCCTGGGTGCGGCTGCACTATGTCTATCCCTACCCGCACGTGGACGAGATCGTGCCGCTGATGGCCGAAGGCCTTGTGCTGCCCTACCTCGACGTGCCGCTGCAGCACAGCCACCCCGACGTGCTCAAGCGCATGAAGCGGCCGGCCAGCGGCGAGAAGAACCTCGAGCGCATCGCGCGCTGGCGCGAGCTTTGCCCGCAGATCGTGGTGCGCAGCACCTTCATCGCGGGCTTCCCCGGCGAGACCGAGGCCGAGTTCGAGCACCTGCTCGATTTCGTGCGCGAGGCCCGCATCGACCGCGCAGGCTGCTTCGCCTATTCGCCGGTGGACGGCGCGGTGGCCAACACGCTGGCCGACCCCGTGCCCGATGCGTTGCGCGAAGAGCGCCGCGCGCGCTTCATGGCCGTGGCCGAGCAGGTGTCTGCCGAGAAACTGCGCACGCGCGTGGGCGCGAACATGCAGGTGCTGGTCGACAGCGCGCCCGGGCTGGGCAAGAAGGGTGGTGTGGGCCGCAGTTACGCGGACGCGCCCGAGATCGACGGCGTGGTGCGGCTGCTGCCGCCCGAGAAGATCAGCAAGACCTTGAAGGTGGGCGAGTTCACGCGCGCCCGCATCGTCGACACCGATGGCCACGACCTCGTGGCCCTGCCGGTCTGAGGCCCGGGCCCGCGCGCCTCAGGGGTGCGCGGTTGCCGGGCCCTCATGCCGAGGGAACAAAGAAAAAGCCTTGCAGTCTTTCAACTGCAAGGCCTTATATGATTGGTGCCCAAGAGAGGACTCGAACCTCCACGCCTCTCGGCGCTAGTACCTGAAACTAGTGCGTCTACCAATTCCGCCACCTGGGCATCTCAGGAAACCAGCAGTATAGCAAAGAAAAAGCGAACAAAAAAACGTGAACGAAAAAAACAACCTGTTGGCCGAGTTTGAAGGGGTGGTCTCGGGCCATCGCGATGGACATGGCTTCGTGGTCCGCGACGACGGACAGCCCGACATCTACCTGCCGTCCAACGAGATGCGCGCGGTGCTGCACAAGGACCGTGTGAAAGCGCGCATCGTGCGGCTCGACCGCAAGGGCCGGCCCGAGGGCCGCGTCACCGAAATCCTCGAGCGCTCCGACGCGCCCATCATCGGCCGCCTGCTGCAGGAGAGCGGCGTGTGGCTCGTGGCTCCCGAAGACAAGCGCTACGGCCAGGACGTGCTCATCCCCAAAGGCGCCACCGGTTCCGCGAAGCCGGGTCAGGTCGTGGTGGTCGAACTCACCGAGCCGCCCGCGCTCTACGGCCAGCCCGTGGGCCGCGTGAAAGAAGTGCTTGGCGAGATCGACGACCCGGGCATGGAGATCGAGATCGCCGTGCGCAAGTACGGCGTGCCGCACGAGTTCTCGCAGGCCGCGCTGGCCCAGGCCCGCGCCTTGCCCGACCACGTGCGCCCGACCGACCTGCGCCAGCGCGTGGACCTGCGCGACGTGCCGCTCGTGACCATCGATGGCGAGGACGCGCGCGACTTCGACGACGCCGTGTACTGCGAGCCCGCCAAAGTGGGCAAGGGCAAAGGCTGGCGCCTGCTGGTGGCCATCGCCGACGTGAGCCACTACGTGCAGACCGGCTCGCCGATCGACGTCGACGCCTACGACCGCGCGACCTCGGTGTACTTCCCGCGCCGCGTGATCCCCATGCTGCCCGAGAAGCTCTCGAACGGCCTGTGCTCGCTCAATCCCGGCGTCGAGCGCCTGTGCATGGTCTGCGACATGCTGATCGACGCCAAGGGCGAGATCCACGCCTACCAGTTCTATCCGGCGGTGATGTTCAGCCACGCGCGCTTCACCTACACCGAGGTGGCCGCGATCCTGCAGAACACGCGCGGCCCCGAGGCGCAGAACCGCAAGGCCCTGGTGCCTTACCTGCTCAACCTGCACGACGTGTACCGCGCGCTGCTGAGCGCACGCAACCGCCGCGGCGCGGTCGACTTCGAAACCGTCGAGACGCAGATCGTCTGCGACGAGTCGGGCCGCATCGAGAAGATCGTGCCGCGCACGCGCAACGACGCGCACAAGCTGATCGAAGAAGCCATGCTCGCGGCCAACGTGTGCTCGGCCGAGTTCATCTCGCAAAGCAAGCATCCCGGCCTGTTCCGCGTGCACGAAGGCCCCACGCCCGAGAAGCAGGAGCTGCTGCGCAACTACCTCAAGGCGCTGGGCGTGGGCATGACGATCAGCGACGATCCCGCGCCGGGCGAGTTCCAGCAGATCGCTGCCGCCACCAAAGACCGGCCCGACGCGCAGCAGATCCACACCATGCTGCTGCGCTCCATGCAGCAGGCGATCTACACGCCCATCAACAGCGGGCACTTCGGCCTGGCCTTCGAGGCCTACACACACTTCACCAGCCCGATCCGGCGCTACCCCGATCTGCTCGTGCACCGTGTGATCAAGGCCATCCTGCACAAGCAGAAGTACCAGCTGCCGGCCCTGCCCACGCCGGGCGAGGCGCACGCCAAGCTGAGCAAGCGCCTGGCCTCGCGCGTGAAGCCGCCCACGCAGCCGGTGCGCAAGCCCTCGGCCGACACCCTGGCCTGGCAGGCCGCGGGCCTGCACTGCAGCGCCAACGAGCGCCGTGCCGACGAGGCCAGCCGCGACGTCGAGGCCTGGCTCAAGTGCAAGTACATGCGCGAGCACCTCGGCGAGGAGTTCAGCGGCATCGTCACCGCGGTCACGAGCTTTGGCATCTTCGTCACGCTCGATGCGATGTACGTCGAAGGCCTGGTGCACATCACCGAGCTCGGCGGTGAGTACTTCCGCTTCGACGAAGCGCGCCAGGAGCTGCGCGGCGAGCGCACCGGCATCCGCTACGCGCTGGGTTCGCGCGTGCAGGTGCAGGTGAGCCGCGTCGACCTCGACGGCCGCCGCATCGACTTCCGCCTCGTGACCGGCAACGACGATGTCGTGCTGCGCGCGATGCGCGACAAAACCGGCGGCGGCCCGGCGCGTGACGAAGCGCCGGCCCGCAAGGGTGGCAAGGGCGGCAGGGGCGCGCAGCGGCCCGCTTCGGGCGCGGCCGCGGTCATTCCCGAGCTCAAGGCCGCGGTGCGCAAGGCGGCCGGCAAGAAGGGCAACAGCAAGGGGCGCCCGCCCGCGCCCAAGTCCAAGCGGGGCCGCCGCGGATGACCGCTGCGGCCCGGACGCCCGCCCGCCCGCCGGCCGCGAAGGCCTCGCGTGCGGTGCGCGCGGCCGGCAAGGAGCGGCCCCTGCGCATCGGCGTGTCGGCGCGGCTGATGCACCAGGTGCCTTCCGAACTGGGCTTTCGCAACAAGAGCCTGCAGTACATCGAGGCCTCGCTTGCGCACTGGGTCCTGGCGCACGGCGCGGTGGCCTTCATGGTGCCGGCCGTCACGCACGACAGCCGCCACGCGGCGCGCCACCTCAAGGTGGAGCAGGTGGTGCACGAGCTCGACGCGCTGGTGCTGCAGGGCGGCGCCGACGTGGCGCCCGAAACCTATGGGCAGAAGCCGCTCAAGGACGAATGGCGTGGCGACCTGGTGCGAGACCGCTACGAGCTCGCGCTGCTGCGCTGCTTTCTCGCGCAGAAGAAGCCAGTGCTGGGTGTGTGCCGCGGCGCGCAGCTGCTCAATGTGGCCTTCGGCGGCACGCTGTACCAGGACATCGCCACGCAGTGCCAGAGCGCGCACGAGCACATCGACGTCGAGCTCTACGACCAGTTCGAGCACGATGTGACCTTCATCCAGGGCTCGCCGCTGGCCGAGCTCTATCCCAAGGCCACGCAGTTGCGGGTCACGAGCATCCACCACCAGGCGGTGGCCGAGCTCGGCAAGGGCATCGAGGTCGAGGCGGTGTCCACGCTCGATGGCCTGGTGGAGGCTTTCCGTTGCACCGGTGAAGCCTACGCGCGGGGTGTGCAGTGGCACCCCGAGTTCCACCACGACCGCAAGCGGCTCGCCGACAGCTCGCCCATCATGCTCGACTTCCTGCGCGCGGCGCGCGACGCGGCGCTGGCGCGCTTCGACGCCGGCCTCGAGCTCGACCCCCGCGTGCCGAGCGCGCCGCTGCTGCTCTCGGCCTAAACTCCGCGCCCATGCGCATCCTGCTCTTCCTGCTCGACACCGTGTTCTTCGTGCTCATCGCGGCAGCGCTGCTGCGGGCGTGGATGAACCACCTCCGCATCCCCATGCAGCCGCAGCCCGGGCGCTTCGCCATGGCCGTGACCGACTGGCTGGTGCAGCCCTTGCGCCGCGTGCTGCCCGGCGCCATCGCCAAGGGCCGCATCGACGGCGCGAGCGTGGTGGCGGCCGTGCTGCTGGCCATGCTGCACGCGGCCATCTGGCTGCTGATCGCCAATGGCGGCGAATGGGTTGGGCTGGCGTGGGTGTCGCTGGCGCTGCGCTTCTTCCTGCGCACGCTGTTGCAGGCGCTGATGCTCCTGCTGTTCGTGTACGCGGTGCTGTCGTGGGTGAACCCGCGTGCACCGGCCATGGGCCTGCTCGATCGCCTTGCCGCCCCCATCGTCGCGCCGGTGCGGCGCGTGGTGCCGCTGGTGGGCGGTGTCGACCTGTCGGTGCTGGTGGTGATCGTGCTGCTGCAGATCGGCCTGATGCTGCTGGGCTGAAGCCCGGCGCTAGAAGGGCCGCGCGGCCTGGGCAAGCGCCTGCGCGGTGAGCGCGCGGTGCGCGGGCCAGTGGTCGGCCAGTGCGCCGTGGTGCGCCACGGCCGCGCAGGTGGCCGAATACGGATCGCGGTCGTTGCGGGCCAGCGCGGCGCCGATCAGGCCCGCGAGCACGTCGCCCGTGCCGGCCGAGGCCAGGCGCGCATTGCCGCAGGCGTTGATCCAGGGCAACTGCCCCGGCGCCGCCACCACCGTGCCCGAGCCCTTGAGCGCCACCACCGCGTGGTGGCGCTGCGAGAGCGCCTGCGCGTGGCCCAGGCGGTCGGCCATCACGGCGGCCGTGGTCGTGCCCAGCAGGCGCGCGGCCTCGAGCGGGTGGGGCGTGAGCACCGTCACCCAGCCGCGGTGGCTGCGCGCGTTCACGAAGCCCTGCAGCACCGTGTCGGTGGCCACCGCGTTGAGCGCGTCGGCGTCGAGCACCAGGCGCCGCGCGCCATGGAGGCAGCGCGGCAGCACGGCGCGGATGGCGTCGCCGCCGCCGCAGCCTGCCACCACGGTCAGGCCGTCCTCGTTGAGTGCGTCGAGCAGACGCAGCGGCGATCGGAACATCAGTTCGGGCTGGACCACGTTCAGCGCGGGCACCGGCCCGTCGCCCACCAGCGCCACCAGCACGCGGCCCGCCCCGGCGTGCAGGGCCGCCGTGGCGGCCAGCACGGCCGCGCCGCCCATGGCCACCCCGGCCTCGCCCGGCAACTGCCCGCCGAGCACGCCCACGTCGCCGTAGCGCCCCTTGTGTCCGGCGTGCGCATCGCCGATCCGGGTGTCGGGGCCGTCTTCGAAGCCGCCCCACCAGGCCGTGGCCTGATCCGAGGCGTCGCCGGCGCCGAGGTCGTCGAACCACACCTCGCCCGCCAAGTCGCGGCCGTGTGCGGTGAACAGGCCCGGCTTGAGCGTGAGCAGGCTCAGCGTGTGGCGAGGGCCACGGACCGGCCCTGGCTCGGGGATGTCGCCGGTGTCGGCGTTCAGGCCGCTGGGCAGGTCCACCGCCAGCACGGGGGCGGTTTGCTGCCGCACGGCGGCCAGGCGCGCTGCCAGCGGACCGTCGGCGACCGGCCGTGCGCCCAGACCCAGCAGGGCGTCGATGACCAGGTCGGCATCGGCGGGGGCGTCGCTCGCGATCGGCAGGCCGGCGGCGCGCACCTGTTCGAGCGCCCAGGCCGCATCGGGCGGCTGGCGGCCGGGGTCCGCGTCCAGGGTCAGCACCAGCTCGCAACCGCTCGTGCGCGCCCATGCCTGCAGGTGCGTGGCCGCGATCAGGCCGTCACCGCCGTTGTTGCCCGGCCCGCAGGCGATCCAGATGCGCCGCGCGTGCGGCGCCAGGGCCGTGGCCAGCCGGGCCACGGCCAGGCCCGCGCGTGCCATCAGCGCGTGTGGCGGCTGTCGCGCGGCCAGTGCCTGCTCGATGGCGCGCGTGGCGGCCGCGCCGTGAAGGGCTTCGAGGTGCGTGGGGACAACCCGTCTCATGCGACGGATTTCACCACGCCGCGCTCAAAGACCGAGGCGTGCCGGGCGCAGCGCCTGGACGATCGTGGAGGGATCGCCGAGCGTGAGGGCCTGCGTGAGGCGGTGGGCGGCGCCGCAGGCCAGCGCCCAGCCCATGGGACCATGGGCCAGGTTGAGCCAGACGCCGGGCACGCGGCTCTCGCCCAGCAGCGGCAGGCCGTCGGCCGCAACCAGCGTGGCGCCGCGCCACGACTGCAGCGCCGACGGCGAACCCGCCCAGCGCGCCGCGGCGGGGAACCAGTGCGACAAGCCGTCGGCCAGGCGCGCGATCTCGGGCTTGGCCGCGGGCCCGGGCGCGCCACCCAGGTCCCAGCCGCCGCTGGCGCGCAGGCGTTGGCCGAGGCGCGTCACGGCCACGCCGGTGTGCAGGTCCAGCACGCCCGACAGCGGCGCATCGACCGGCTCGCGCATGGGTGCGCTGAGCGAATGCGACCACCAGGTGGCGAACGGCGTGGGCAGGCCCAGGCCGCGCAGCAGGGCGGGGGCGTCGAGCCCGGCGCACAGCACCACCGCGTCGTGGCGCTCGCTGGCGCCGTCACCCAGCGTCAGCTCCACGCCGCCGGCCTGGGGCCGCACCGCCAGCACGGCCTGCCGCGCCACGAACTGGCCGCCGGCCTTGAGCAGCGCCTGCCGCATCAGCAGGGTCCATTCGCGGCAGTTCGCGACGGCCGGGCCCGGCAGTTCGATCGCCCCGGCCAGCGGGGCCGCGGGGTTGAGCGCCGGCTCCAGTGCACGTGCCTCGTCGGCGCTGCGCTGGCGCGCGGCCACGCCGAGTTCGTTCAAGGCCCGGGCCGCGGCCAGCGCGCGCGCGAACTCGCGCTCGTCGCGGGCCAGCACCAGCAGGCCGTCGCTGCGGTCGTGGTCGAGGTCGAGTTCGGCCGTGAGCGCCGCCTGACGCTCCTCGCCCATGGCGAGCAGGTCGATCAGCGCCGCCTGCGCTTCGGCGGCGCGGGCGCGTTGCGCGTGGCGCCAGCGGCGCCACCAGGCCCAGACCCCGAGGCGGGCGCCACTGCGCCAACGCAGGCCCGGGCCGGCAGCCGACCACGAGGGCAGCAGGCGGGGCTGGGGCTGGGCCCAGGCCAGGGCCCAGGCCGGGTGCAGCAGGCCCGCGGGGGCGAAGCTGCCTTCTTCGGCGGCCGTGGCGCGGCGCTCATACACGGTCACCTGGTGTCCGGCGAGCAGCAACTCATGGGCAGTGGCGAGGCCGTTGACGCCGGCGCCCACGATGGCGATCTTCATGAAGTGGAGGCAGAGGAGGGGGCGGGTGCGCGATGTATAATCGACAGGCTTTGCACCTGTCACAGCGCCTTTTCGGGCCTTGACCTTGCAGAGTCAATCGCAAACCGGCCCAACCGGGTGTTGTTCTGTTCTACGGGGCAATCGGGGCCGGATTTTAGACCTAACCTCTGGAAAGAAATCTCATGTCGATCTCCATGCGCGAAATGCTGGAAGCCGGTGTCCACTTCGGCCACCAGACCCGCTTCTGGAACCCCAAGATGGCGCCGTACATCTTCGGGCACCGCAACAAAATCCACATCGTCAACCTCGAGAAGACGCTGCCCCTGTTCCACGAAGCGCAGAAGTTCGTGCGCCAGCTGTCGGCCAACCGCGGCACGCTGCTGATCGTGGGCACCAAGCGCCAGTCGCGCGACATCGTGGTGCAGGAAGCCCGCCGCGCCGGCGTGCCCTACGTCGACCAGCGCTGGCTCGGCGGCATGCTGACCAACTTCAAGACGGTCAAGACCTCCATCAAGCGCCTGAAGGACATGCAGGCCCAGAAAGAAGCCGGCCTGGACAGCATGAGCAAGAAAGAACAGCTCATGTTCAACCGCGAAATGGAGAAGCTCGAGAAGGACATCGGCGGCATCCAGGACATGACCGCGCTGCCCGATGCCATCTTCGTGATCGACGTGGGCTTCCACAAGATCGCCGTGCTCGAAGCGCAGAAGCTGGGCATTCCGCTCGTGGGCGTGGTCGACACCAACCACTCGCCTGAAGGCATCGACTACGTGATCCCCGGCAACGACGACTCGGCCCGCGCCGTGGCGCTGTACGCCCGCGGCATCGCCGACGCCGTGCTCGAAGGCCGTGCGAACGCCGTGTCCGACGTGGTCAAGGCCGCTGCCGCCGAAGGTGGCGACGAATTCGTCGAAGTGTCGGAAGACCAGGCCTGATCGCTCTGCGCTCGCGGAATCGGGGGCTCGTGTAGCCCCCTTTTCACACCCAGGTTCGAACATTCATCACGCGGCGCCCCGTGAGGCGCCCGATTCCAGGAGATTCACCATGGCAACAATCACCGCAAGCATGGTCGCCGAACTGCGCGCCAAGACCGACGCGCCCATGATGGAGTGCAAGAAAGCACTGACCGAGGCCGATGGCGACATGGCCAAGGCCGAGGAACTGCTGCGCGTCAAGCTCGGCACCAAGGCCGGCAAGGCCGCCAGCCGCGTCACCGCCGAAGGCGTGGTGGCCGCCTCGATCCAGGGCAACACCGGCGCCCTGCTCGAAGTCAACTGCGAAACCGACTTCGTCACCAAGAACGACAGCTTCCTGGCCCTGGCCAACGCCGCGGCCCGGCTCACCGCCGAGCACAACCCGGCCGACGTCGACGCGCTGGGCGCGCTGCCCTACAGCCAGGACGGCTTCGGCCCGACGCTGGAAGACGTGCGCAAGGGCCTGATCGGCAAGATCGGCGAGAACATGTCGTTCCGCCGCTTCAAGTACTACAGCGGCGCGTCCAAGCTCGCGAGCTACCTGCACGGCACGCGCATCGGCGTGATCGTGGAGTACGAGGGCGACGAAACCGCCGCCAAGGACGTGGCCATGCACGTGGCCGCCATGAAGCCCGTGTCGCTGACCAGCGCCGACGTGCCCGCCGAGTTCATCGAGCGCGAGCGCTCGGTGGCCACCGCCAAGGCCGACGAAGCCAACAAGGAACTCGTGGCCGCCGGCAAGCCGGCCCAGAGCGCCGAGATCGTGGCCAAGCGCATCGACGGTGCCGTGCAGAAGTACCTCAAGGAAGTGTCGCTGTTCAACCAGCCCTTCGTGAAGAACGACAAGCAGACCGTCGAGCAGATGCTCAAGGCCGCCAACACCACGGTGAAATCCTTCACCCTGTTCGTGGTGGGCGAGGGCATCGAAAAGAAGGTGGACGACTTCGCCGCCGAGGTGGCGGCCCAGGTCGCCGCCGCCAAGGGTGCCTGAGCGCTCCCTGCTTCCAGACACAACGGGCCGCAAGGCCCGTTGTCTTGTGTGCGTCTGTTACGCACCTGAACCCCTGTCCGATCCCGGTTCGCGCGCCGCTACACTTCGCGGCTGAGCGCGCACGCGTACCGATCCTGAAAGCCCCCCATGCCCGCCTACCAACGGATCCTGCTCAAGCTCTCGGGCGAAGCCCTGATGGGCGACGACGCCTTCGGCATCAACCGCGCCACCATCGTGCGCATCGTCGATGAAATCGCCGACGTCACCCGCCTGGGCGTGCAGGTGGCCATCGTGATCGGTGGCGGCAACATCTTCCGCGGCGTTGCGGGCGGCTCGGTCGGCATGGACCGCGCCACCGCCGACTACATGGGCATGCTGGCCACGGTGATGAACTCGCTGGCGCTGGCCGACACCATGAACAAGGCAGGCCTGGTGGCCCGCGTGATGTCGGCCATCGGCATCGAACAGGTCGTCGAGCCCTATGTGCGGCCCAAGGCCCTGCAGTACCTCGAAGAGGGCAAGGTCGTGGTGTTCGCCGCGGGCACGGGCAACCCCTTCTTCACCACCGACACCGCGGCCGCGCTGCGCGGCGCCGAGATCGGCGCCGAGGTGGTGCTCAAGGCCACCAAGGTCGATGGCGTGTACACCGCCGATCCCAACAAGGATCCGTCGGCCACGCGCTACACCTCGATTTCCTTCGACGAAGCCATGGTCAAGAACCTGCAGGTGATGGACGCGACCGCGTTCGCCCTGTGCCGCGACCAGAAGCTGCCCGTCAGGGTGTTTTCCATCTTCAAATCCGGCGCGCTGCGCAACGTGGTCATGGGTGCCGACGAAGGCACGCTCGTCCACGTCTGACGCCCCGTTCGCGCCACCAGGAGACCGCATGACCATCGCCGACATCCGCACCACCGCCGAGCACAAGATGCAGCAGTCCATCGAGGCGTTCAAGAACAGCCTCACGCGCGTGCGCACCGGCCGCGCCAACCCGGCGCTGCTCGACACCGTGCACGTGGAGTACTACGGCTCCATGCTGCCGCTGTCGCAGGTGGCCAACCTCTCGCTGCTCGACGCCCGCACCATCGGTGTGGCGCCCTGGGAAAAGGGCATGGGCGCGAAGATCGAAAAGGCCATCCGCGAGTCCGACCTCGGCCTCAATCCCGCCTCGCAGGGCGACCTGATCCGCGTGCCCATGCCGCCCATGACCGAAGAGCGCCGCAAGGAGCTCACCAAGGTGGTCAAGGGCGAAGGCGAGGCCGCCAAGGTGGCGATCCGCAACCTGCGGCGCGACGCCAACGAGGCGGTCAAGAAGCTCGTGAAAGACAAGACCGCTTCCGAGGACGACGAGCGCCGTGCCCAGGACGACATCCAGAAGCTGACCGACCGCATGATCAGCGAGGTGGACCGCCTCGTGGCTGCCAAGGAACAGGACATCATGGCCGTCTGAGGCCGCTTCACCCGCGAGCCTGCGCATGCACAACCCGCCCACCCCTTTGCTGCCCCACCACGTCGCGATCGTGATGGATGGCAATGGCCGTTGGGCGCAGAAGCGCTGGCTGCCGCGCGTGGCAGGTCACAAGCAGGGCGTGGATGCGCTGCGCGCCATCGTGCAGGCCTGTGTGGAGCGCGGCATCCGCGTGCTCACGGTGTTCGCGTTCTCGTCCGAAAACTGGAACCGCCCCCAGGAAGAGGTGAGCGGCCTCATGGACCTGCTGGGCCTGGCCCTGGGCCGCGAGGTGCCGCGGCTGATCGAGAGCGGCGTGCGCCTGTATTTCCCTGGCGACCGCTCGCGCCTGTCCGACAAGCTGGTGCGCAACCTCGAAGCGGCCGAGCAGGCCACGGCGGCGCAGAGCCGCCTGGTGCTCAACGTCTGCTTCAACTACGGTGGCCGCTGGGACATGGTCCAGGCCGCGCAGCGCCTGGCTGCGCGCGGCGAGCCCATCACCGAAGAGAGCCTGTCGCGCGCCACGGCGTTGGCCCACGTGCCCGACCCCGACCTGCTGATCCGCACCGGCGGCGAACAGCGCATCAGCAACTTCCTGCTCTGGCAGGCCGCCTACAGCGAACTCGTGTTCACCGACTGCCTCTGGCCCGACTTCGACGCCGAACAACTGGACCTGGCCCTGGCCGCCTTCGCGCGCCGCGAGCGCCGCTTCGGACAGACCTCCGAGCAGCGCGCCCAGTCCGCACCGGCGCACGACGCCGAAGCCCGGCATGCTTAAGCAGCGCATCATCACCGCGCTGCTGCTGCTCGCGGTCTTCCTGCCGGTACTGTTCTATCCCTCCATCGAACCCTTCGGCGCCTTCACGCTGGTGCTGATCGCGGCCGCGGGCTGGGAATGGGCGCGCATCAACGGCTGCGGTCCCACGCGCTCGGTGGCCGCCGGCCTCGCGCTGGCCGTGGCCCTGCTGGTCTTCTGGCTGCTGGGCGGGGTGGAGCGTTCCTGGCGCGAGCTCTGGGCCGCGGTGGCCGTGGTCTGGGTGGTGCTCGCTGCGATCATGCTGCGCCGCGGCGTCGAGGCCTACGGCCGCTGGCCCCAGCTGCTGCGCCTGTGGCTGGGCCTGCTGCTGATCGCCTGCGCCTGGCTGGCGCTGGTGCAGGCGCGCATCCTCGGGCTGGGTTTTCTGCTGTCTGTGCTGCTGCTCGTGTGGATGGCCGACATCGCGGCCTACTTCGGCGGCAAACGTTTCGGCCGCCGCAAGCTCGCACCCGCGATCAGCCCCGGCAAGAGCTGGGAGGGCGCCGTCAGCGGCCTGATCGGTGTCTTCGTGCTGGCGGGCGTGTGGCTGTGGCTGACGCGCGCCGGCTGGACCTCGCCCGATCACCTGTACGCCTACCTCTGGCACCTCGGGCCCTGGGTGGCTGTGCCCGCGCTGGCCGGCCTGTGTGCCATGAGCGTGTGCGGCGACCTGATCGAATCGCTGGTCAAACGCGCCGCGGGCGTCAAGGATTCGAGCCAGCTGCTGCCCGGCCACGGCGGTGTGCTCGACCGCGTGGACGCGCTGCTGCCGGTGCTGCCGCTGGCCATGATGCTGGTCACCTTCTGATCCCCATGTCTTCTTCCGTGCAATCCCTCACCGTGCTCGGTGCCACGGGCTCGATCGGCCAGAACACGCTCGACGTGGTGGCCCGGCACCCCGAGCGTTACCGCGTGTTCGCGCTCACCGCGGCGCGCCAGGTCGACACCCTGTTCGAGCAGTGCCGGCGCCACCGGCCGCGTTATGCGGTGATGGTGGACCGCGACAGCGCCGCCGCGCTGCGCGCGCGCGTGCGCGAGGCGGGCCTGGCCACCGAGGTGCTCGACGGCCCGCAGGCGCTGTGCGCCGTGAGCGAGGCGCCCGAGGTCGACGCCGTGATGGCCGCCATCGTCGGCGCGGCCGGTCTGGCGCCCAGCCTGGCCGCGGCGCGCGCCGGCAAGAAGCTGCTGCTGGCCAACAAGGAAGCGCTGGTGGTGGGCGGCGAGCTGTTCCTCGAGGCCGTGCGAAGCGGCGGCGCCACGCTGCTGCCGATCGACAGCGAGCACTCCGCGGTGTTCCAGTCGCTGCCCGACGATGCGTCCACCTGGGAGCGCCGCGTCGACAAGATCGTGCTCACCGCCTCGGGCGGTCCGTTCCGCACGCGCGATCCCGACACCTTGGCCAACGTCACGCCCGAGCAGGCCTGTGCCCACCCGAACTGGGTCATGGGCCGCAAGATCTCGGTCGACTCGGCGACCATGATGAACAAGG
>VFQP010003964.1_pt1 | contig 14362 bp, 16 predicted proteins | sample 3512351 | NCBI WGS metagenome assembly VFQP01 (sample SAMN10412372, study PRJNA504923) | tailings metagenome | isolation source: Relicate 1 Philex TSF1 revegetated site | place: Philippines: Tuba, Benguet | collected 2017-08-29 | reverse complement strand
GCCAGACGTATGTGGGCTACCATGATGAAGGAATTGGGGGCAACCGACGAAAAAGCAATGATGCTACGTTTCCATACACAAACGGGAGGCGCTACCCTTACGGCACAACAGCCACTGAATAATATTTGCCGCGTAACCATACAAACCCTTGCCGCCGTATTGGGTGGTACACAGAGTTTGCATACCAATGGTTATGATGAGGCACTTAGCTTACCTACCGAAGAAGCCGCCCGTATTGCCTTGCGAACACAACAGATCGTAGCTTTTGAAAGTGGTGCACCCGAAACAGTAGATCCCCTGGCTGGCAGCTATTTTGTAGAGAAGCTTACCTGTGAGGTAGAAGAGAAAGCCTGGCAACTGGTGGGCAAGATTGATGCCATGGGTGGTAGCGTAAGCGCTATTGAAGAAGGATTTATGCAGGATGAAATTGCCCGTAGTGCCTATGAATACCAGCGTGCCATTGAAAGCGAGGAAAAAATCATTGTGGGCGTGAATAAATTTCAGGTAAAGGAAAACAATACCACTCCTGTTTTCAAGATTGATGACAGCATTCGGCAGGTTCAGTCTGAGCGTTTAGCTGCACTGCGCGCCCGCAGAGATCAACAGGCGGTTACTGCCTGTTTAGCTGCCATTGAGCAGGCTGCCAGAGATGGTAGCAATCTTATGCCACATGTAGTGACCGCGGTGGAAGCTTATGCAACCCTTGGGGAAATTGCTGATACCCTGCGGAATGTATTTGGAGAATACCAATAATTAAATGGATCATGTTTGCTGCCCAACCATACCTCATCACAGAAGCCAGTGAATCGATGTTGCCCGAGATTGTTGCACTTTCTGCTCAAAACCTGCGTACGATCGTAAGCGAGCAGGAAAGGGCAGATCAGGGATTCATTACCTGGCAATATGATTTGCCATTGCTCAAAGCCATGCACCAAATTGCCCCTTCCATTGTAGCCCTATATGAGGGTAAAGTGGTTGGATATGCGCTGGTAGCCACCCACGCAATGGCATCGGTACACACCCAAATGGCGCATATGCTGGAACATTGGGCAACACTTACCTACCGCGACAAGCCGCTCAATCAATACAGGTACTACATGATGGGACAAATATGCGTAGCCAAAGAACATAGGGGGCAGGCGCTTACCGATCGCATGTATCAATTTCATCGTGAACGGTATGGAAGTGAATACCAGCTGTTGCTCACAGAGATATCCACTTCCAATCATCGTTCACAGAAAGCACATGAACGGGCAGGCTTCAAGACTATTCATACCTATCCGGATCATGATGATATGTGGAATGTTGTTTGCTGGGACTGGACCTTATGATCAGAGTACCACGATCAAGGCATAGATGACGCCAGGTAACCAGAACAATAAGGTAAGCAATAAACTCAGCCAGAATTTACCGTTGATATGTCCCTCATGTAAGGCCACTGCCAATGGGGGTAATAAAATAGCCAGGATAGCCAGTAATAAGGTATTGGTGCTTGGCTCTGCAGCATCTGCTGCGGCCGCGGCTTTACGAGCTGCCTTGTATTCACGCACCGTTTTCTTTACTTCTTTCAAACGGGCTTTTCTTTCTACCCTGCTCAGACTTTTAAACTCCCGGAGGGCATCATCAACTACGGCATCATTCATGATCGGTAAGGTGGTACTGTCGCTTGCCACACCTGGTGTTGATTCAGCTGTTACACCAGCCGCATGGGTAATGAGGGCAAATAAAATGGTGCTAAATAAAAGGCATAGTTTTCTCATAATACAGATTTTATACCCCAATATACAAAAGAACCCCCTCTTTTGTTCCCCTTTGTGCCCATTGTGTCCTTTGTGGTTTCAAATCTGCTTGCTTTATCTGCAGGCTTGCGAATAGTGCAGGAAATTGAAACCACAAAGGACACAATGGGCACAAAGGGGAGCACGAAGGGATGGGAAAATAGTTTATTTTCGGAGGCGCACTAAAATGCACACTTATGAAAAAGACGACTATCGTAGCAGCGCTATTGCTGAGCACTTGTGGCTATGCCCAAACACTTCCGGCCAATTACCCCCAGCTGGTTTCCAATATTACCCCCAAGCTCGTTGAGTGGCGCAGGCATTTCCATCAAAATCCTGAATTGTCTAACCGCGAGTTTAAAACCGGCGAATATATTGCCAACTACCTTCGGTCAATTGGATTGGAAGTAAAGGATAAAGTGGCAAAAACAGGCGTTGTAGCCATCCTGAAAGGCGGCAAACCCGGACCCGTAATTGCCTTACGTGCCGATATTGATGCATTACCAGTTACAGAAAGAGTGAATATCCCTTTTGCTTCGAAGGTGACGACCAGTTTTAACGGACAGGATGTAGGTGTGATGCATGCCTGCGGACATGACTCACATACTTCCATACTTATGGGTACGGCAACTGTGTTGAAACAGATGCAAAAAGATGTTCCGGGAACCATTGTATTTCTTTTTCAGCCTGCTGAAGAAGGAGCACCTGGCGATGAGGAAGGCGGTGCTTCTTTGATGGTGAAGGAAGGCGTACTGGATAATCCGAAAGTGGAAGTGGTATTTGGGTTGCATATTAATTCTACCGTACCTGTAGGACAAATACAATACAAGTCGGGGGCTTTCATGGCTTCATCCGACTGGTTTAAAGTGGTAGTGAAAGGAAGAGGTGGTCATGGCTCCAAGCCCTGGAATGCTATTGACCCCATTGCATCGGCCTCACAGATTATTGAAGGACTGCAACATATCGTTAGCCGTCAGTCTGAGCTAACCAAAGCACCAGTAGTCATTACCGTAGGATCTATTCATGCAGGGGTTCGTAACAATATTATTCCGGAAACCGCAGAAATGTTAGGAACCATCCGTACCCTTGATAGCAAAATGCAAAAGGATGTACATGAACGCATCAAAAATACCGTAACACATATCGCCGCCAGTAATGGTACCACAGCAGATGTTACTATCGATACCAAAACACTGGTAACTTATAATGATCCTGCATTGGTGAAGCTAACACTTCCCTTTCTTGAGAAAGCGGCGGGTAAAGGCAATGTACTGGAAAGAGATTGGGATACAGGAGCCGAAGACTTCTCCTTCTATGGCGAGAAAGCACCTGCTTTCTTCTTCTACCTTGGCGGTATGCCCAAAGGACAGGATCCTGCCAAAGCACCACAACACCATACGGCAGATTTCTTCATAGATGAAAGCGGATTTGATGTGGGCGTTAAAGCCTTCTGCCAACTCATATTCGACTACGCCGCCACCAAAAAATAACCCTTCGTGCCCCCCTTTGTGCCCTTTGTGTCCTTTGTGGTTTCAAAACTGCTTGCATTTTCTGCAGGCTGGCAAAACGTCAAAGATTTTTGAAACCACAAAGGGCACAAAGGGAGGCACGAAGGTTAGTAGGATTGGAGGAGTGCGTTTCTGATGCTATCCCGCTGTGATGGCGAGAGATTGCGCTGGTATTGGTATAGGGCACTCTCCCATTCTCCATAGGTACTGTTAGGTAGTACAATGAATTTCTTCCCCCATTGTTCCTTTTCTTTATCCGTAGCAGCAAATCGATCGGCAATACTTTTCTTTTCGAAAGCCGCTGTAAAATCGTTCAGGTTATCGCCCATTAACATCACAATATTGTGTGTATTGGATACGGCTTGTCTTCTTGCTTCTTTTGAAGAGGTAGTAGAGAGGAATAATAACTGCTCTGTCCGTGCATCGGGCAATCCCAGTTTCTGCAGATTGATCAATGTTACCTGCACATCTGCCGTATCTCTATTACTAATGTAGAAAATGGTGAAACCACGTTTCGAAGCCCACTGCAAAAATTCTACTGCACCAGGAACAGCTGTTGCAGCCGATTTAGCAGTCCATCTTTTCCATAGGTCATTCTCATAGAGTTTACCTTCCTGAATCAACCTGGCATCGCTGTAACTGTTGTCGATAATCGTTTCATCAAGATCAGTCACAATGGCCATGCGTTGTTTTTTCACTTTCGAAACAGGAATTTTCTCCAATTGCCATTTAGCCGTATTAAATGCCTGGTAACACAAAGCCCTGTATTCTGCAGCAGTTTGCTGAAACAACACGGGCAGGGTTTTTAGTTTTGCTTCATTCACCTGAGCAACAGCTGGGTTGCTTAGATACATGGTGAATAGTCCAACGAAGAGAATAATATTCTTTTTCATACAAGGATTATTTCAACGATTTTTTATCAACCTTACACTGTTTACAATACCTGATATTCATGATATGCCCAACAATGATCCCAAAAGAAGCCAAATACCCTGTGTACTCTAACCATGGGTATCTTTCTTCCAATAAAAGTGAAAATAACATTACCCAAAATGATAGCCATAAGGTAATGGCTACTTTTCGCGGTACTTCATGATAAGTAGTTTCATAAATCGCAGCAAAAGCAATGATAATGAACAAATATTTCAAAGGCGGATAAGCCAGAAAACCCGCCCCTAATGCCATTAATAAAGGTGCCGCTAAACAATGTACCACACATGCAAACGAAGAAACAATCCCCGTTATATCCGTCCACCTAACCCTCCCCGATGATTTGAATATCATAGATTACTATTTATATGCAACAATGTTGCAAAAATAGACAATCTTACCAGAAACCAGCTCTTTATCTCCTGATTTTTCTTGAAGGGAATGGTATTGCCAGCTAAATGACTGATAGTCAATAGCCGTAATTCACCTCGCACCAAACAATAAACTCCCAATCCTCACCATCGTACTTCCTTCTGCTATTGCCAAACGATAATCACCACTCATGCCCATACTCAGGATAGCATCTTGTTGACAATATTGATCTTTCAGGGCTTTCAACTGTTTGAATTCACGCCTCACCTGCTCCTCGCTATTGGTAAAAGAAGCCATGCCCATTAACCCCTTAATCGCTACATTGGGTAAATGCTCAGCACCGGTTATGGCGGCTGCGAGCTCTGATTCATCCATGCCAAATTTGGTTTCTTCGGTGGCAATATGTACCTGCAATAAACAATCAATCACACGTGCATTTTTGGCTGCCTGTTTATTGATTTCCTGTAATAATTTGAGGCTATCTACACCATGAATAAGGTGTACAATGGGGGCAATATATTTGACTTTATTAGTTTGCAAATGTCCGATGAAATGCCAGCGAATATCGGCCGGCAATTGGGGTGCTTTTTCTGTTAACTCCTGTACATAGTTCTCACCAAAATCTCTTTGTCCGAGTGCATATAATGCTTCAATAGCTGCAGCAGGTTTGGTTTTGCTAACTGCAACAAGGGTAACCCGCTTTTCTTCCAACTCTTTACTTATCGTTTCAAATGCGTTTGTATTCACCAACATAGTGAGGCTGCTTTTAGGGCAAATTTACACCCATTCTTTGAGAGGTGGCGAGGTATTCAAGTACCAGCAGGTGATTGTAGGCCGGACAGAAATAATCAAATTTCCCCAACCCTAGAGCGCCAGTCCAGTTTTTGATGGGATTAGGGAGCATAGAAGACATATTGGCGATGAAAAAGGAAAAATCTTCGTCTTCTATCAGATCCAGTAAATCCTTTTTCGTTTGAATATCTTTTGTAACGGGCACTACACCCCACTTTAGAAGTGCTGTCGATAATAATATCTTGTCTAAAAAGGATCCTTCTTTTTGCAACAAATCCTCTGCCTCTGTAATCAACAAAGGTTTAAGCCGCTCCAGTTCTGGTATTGCTTTGATACTCATTAAACGGGCAAAGTGATATAAAATGATCGAGGTTTTCTTATAGTGTGGCGAAACATTGCCGGCATCAGTCAGGTGTCTTTTATCTTCTATCACTTTTACAATCAGGTTAAGACTGGCACTATCCATACTCGTCCAGGGTAGTTGATAACGTTGCACCATGTATAATACATTCGACAGCACCGATACATCAAAATCTATAGGCATTTTTTTGCCAAACCAGGTTGAATAGGCTTTGATATGCTCATATTCTTTGAAGGTATTTTTTACCCTACCCGATACCAGATTACCATACCCCTGCATAAGTGCATGTACTTGTTGTACTGTAGAATCTGGCGCAGCCATGGCCAGCAGCATGATTGCGGTATCATCCATATCATCTGGCAGTGATTGTTGTTTATCAAACAAATTCATCCACCCTGAATTCGGAAATATTTGTGGAGGATGTGTTGACCAGAAATGAAAGGTAGATCTCCCCTTTCTGTTTTTGAAAAGATGTGCTGAAACCATGGCACGGTCAATGATTTGCTTTGCTATCAATTGCTGGTGCCTTGTTAATGCAGGCATGATATCCCTTAGGGTAAACGCTATCAAACCTGTATAGAAAATATTGATATCTGCTTTCTGACGATCTTTATTCAGCGCATAAGTTCTGTAAGCAGGAAAGATACCGGTGGGAAAAACAGTGCCATCATGTGATTGCAGCAACTCTATCCGTTTGAGTAATTTGGTCATTAAGAGGGTATCGGCACAATAGCCTCCCAACCCGGTTAACAAAAAAAAGATCAATAAAACACACTTCATCTTACCCATAGCGCAAAGATACAGTTTCAGGTTTTCATGGGTGCTTTATGCATACTTCACCTTCCGCATTTGTATCCGGAACATGGTACATAAACAAACGCTGACAGCTATGAATGAGGAATAGCAAATAACGGGGGGCTTATCTGCTGGTGAACATTGATTTAATGAAATCACTCACCAAATAACTAATGGTCTTGCCTGCCTGCGGATAAGTTCTTCCATCTGCCAGCTTTGCCGCGCCCTCACAAATATGCAGGTATGCCACTTTGCTATCTGCTGCCGTGAGCTGAATAAACTGGCGTGCCTGGGTAAGACTAATGCCTGCCGGACTGGCTGCACTGCTGCCCATTTCTGCGATTACGTCGAGGTCAATTTCAATACCGCAATGGGTATCTTCCGTAAATCCGGTTGCATGGGCGATGGCCTGCAAGAAGGTTCTTTTTTCATGGATGAAAATATCTTCATAGCTGATGCAATCAATGAAAGGATTATTCACCATGTCCATCCACACATTTTGTGGCAGATAATTTTCATGGTATCCTACCACACAATATTTCTCCAGGTATCCATCGGCTTCTGCATAGGTAAATGCATTGCCACTATGCCGGCCTTCCATAGGCCGAAAATCTGTATGTGCATCCAGATTAATGGCATTGATTTGGGCAATGGGTAAAATACCCGCTTTGTACAAACCCTTAGCCGCTCCTTTAATGCAGGGATAGGCATTATTATGTCCGCCCCCTATCACAATCGGGATCTTATTATTCTGTGTGATCATGTGCACCAGTTGCTCCACTTCATCATCGATCCTGTTCACCGCATGGCGTAACGCTGCAATACGCTCATCCTGATCGGTAGCATGCTGGTCTATCAGCCTCCGCTCTTCTTTGAAATCAAAATGTCCGAGTAAAAGAATACTACTCCCCTCAAAAAAATCATTGCTCTGGATATTCAGAAAGGATTCCAGAAAAGGCACCCAGGCTGTATCGGTTCCGCCAATACCAAGATTGGCCTGTACACCAATATCTTCCGGAATACCAAATAATACAAATGGAGCCGAACTCTGTCGAATAGACTGTTCAATCTGCTGGGAATCCTGCATGACTTGTATGCGCTCTCCTAATTTGGTTTCAAACCTGCGGATGCGGGTTACAGAAAGCAGATCGGATTTATTATAGCTGCGAAAATGTGGTAATAGCAAGTTGAATCGTTTGTATGAATGTAAAAAAAACAAACGAGACCGACAAATAATACCCAGTTCAGTTTCAACTGCCTTCGCTATTTAATCCACTCCCCTGCCATCATTACCCGATCAATGAGATTAGTGCCAAACGCATAGGGAATATAGGCAACAGAAGGAATGGGTTTTGTGAAGATGAGGTTGGCTCTTTTACCAATGGTAATACTGCCCACTTCTTTTTCAACCCCCATGGCATAGGCACCATTAAGAGTAGCGGCATTAATGGCTTCTTCGGGCAGCATCTTCATTTGTATACAGGCCATCGACACCACCATATTCATATTGCCACTGGGACTGGATCCTGGGTTGAGGTCTGATGCGAGGGCAATGGCAGCACCGGCATCAATGAGCTCACGGGCTGGAGGAAAGGGCATCCGTAAAAAATATGCAGCTGTTGGCAGCAAAGTGCCAATGGTAGCAGACTTCGCCAAACACTGAATGGCTTCTTCATCCATACTCTCCAAATGATCTACCGACAATGCACCTAGGGCAACACCAGCCTGTACGCCTCCGGAAACATGCAGCTGGTTGGCATGTAGTTTCGCTTTCAATCCATATTTTTTACCTGCTTCACCAATGCGGATGGTTTCTTCCCGGCTAAAGAATCCTTGTTCACAAAACACATCAATATAATCGGCTAACTGCTCCTGATCAATTTGTGGTAACATTTCCTGCTCTATCTGTTCCAGATAAGCTTCATGGTCGTCGCGAAATATGGCAGGATAAGCATGCGCCCCCAGAAAAGTGGCTTTAACGGGAATAGGAGATCGTTCTTTTAACTGACGAATCACCCGTAACATTTTGATCTCTGCTTCTGTAGACAATCCATAGCCACTTTTAATTTCAATGGCACCGGTGCCCAGTTGCATTAACTCCTGTAACCGCTCTTTGGCCTGTGCCAATAAAACCTCTGGTGTAGTAAGTGCCAGGCGTTGTGCTGAGTTGAGAATGCCACCGCCTTTAGCAGCAATCTCGGCATAGCTCAATCCCTTGATCTTGTCTACAAACTCATTCTCCCGGCTGGCGGCATACACCAGGTGGGTGTGGCTATCGCACCAGGCGGGCAATACAGTCGCACCACGGGCATCATACTGTTCTGGTATATCCGGACAGGTATCCATCCTGCCAAAATCGGCGATTCTGCCATCAACGATCCAGATCCAGGCATCTTCAATACAAGGCAATTCCTTCAACATATCGCCACGCAATAGTTCAGGATGCTTGCGAACATTCAGTAATCGTTGGATGTTAGTGACAAGTAATTGCTTCATAAAGGCAAAATAAGTCTTTTGATGCAGGCGCTATCCACTATTTTTACCCGGATATTCATCTTCATGCAAACTACCCGTTTCGCCACCCTTATTATTGTTCGTTATCCCCGCTTCATGGGCTGGGCAGGTTTTTTATCGATGGCGCTGTTCCGACCCTTCTTATGGTTTACTACCAGATTCTCTTTTTGGAAACTCATGGGTTGTGGCAGAAATGGCACATTCGATAAAACACCCGACTGGCGGCAGTGGGCAATATTAACCGTGCATGATGCTGCAACAAGTCCCGTGCTTCCCCCCTTTTGTGAACGATGGTGGTCATGGATGGGATGCCGTAAATGGGAATTATTACTCGAAGCTGTAGAAGGACATGGCAGTTGGGATGGCAAACAGGTATTCGGGGCATTACCCAAACAATCGGATTATGCAGGCGAAATCGCCATCCTTACCAGAGCCACAATACGGTTGAATAAATTGAATCGCTTCTGGGCTTTTGTGGATTCTGTTGCCCAGCAAATGGCTACAGCTCCTGGGTTTAAAGGATCGGTTGGAATTGGTGAAGTACCCTGGATTAAACAGGCAACTTTCAGCATCTGGGAATCGAAAGACCAGATGCGTCAGTTTGCCTACAAACAAAAAGAACACGCAGCAGTTGTACGACTAACCAAACAGGAAAACTGGTACAGTGAAGAAATGTTTGTACGCTTTAAAGTGTTGATTAACAACGACAATCGAGGCTTGTAAGCCCATTTCCATAGAATTTGTATCTTTGTAGTATATCTATGAACAATTGTTCTACGATCATATTGCTTACCGCCCATTTTGCATGGATGTACCGTGGCTTAAACCCCATGCCCGATCATTAAGTGCCCTCATTGAACAGCGACCGTTTTCTTCGTTCATTCACAAAAGGCCTTTTTACAAATTATCTCCTTTATGGAAAATACATTGCATGTTACCTCCGAAATAGGTACACTCAAACGTTTATTGGTGCATAGTCCCGATAGTGGATTAGGTAAGGTTGTTCCTTCCAAAGCACAAGACTGGTTATTTGAAGATATTGTTCACCTCGATACCATTCGCAGACAAGAATACGATTATTACACAAAGCTCCTGTTATACTTCCTGGATCCTGAAAAAATCAGAGGAAAGTTAGCAAAGGTTGATGGCGATGATCGTGCTTTCTTCAAACCAGATTCACCACAGTTTTATCGGTCTGATAAAGTAGTAGAGTTGGAGTGGCTTTTATCGGATATACTCACAAATGCTGAGATTCGCTCACAGCTCATCGCTTCCGTTGCCGCTATTGAAGGATGTCCGTTCCAACTGCAGGAAGAATTACTCGGCTATCCACCAACAGAACTGGCCAAGACCTTTATTTCTGGTACGGCCATGAATAAGCGCATGTTATTCGCCCCTATTCCTAACTTCATTTTTACCCGTGATATCGGGATTATCATGAAGGATCATGTGCTGCTGAATAAACCTGCTAAAAAAGCCCGTACCAGAGAAGCATTGTTGGCCAAATACATTTTCTTCCATCACCCCATGTTTGCCAACTGGCGTGGAAATATTATTGAACTCTCCGATACCAGTCATACCTTCCTGATGCCTGAAGAAGCGGAAGATGATCGTAAAACAACCCTGGAAGGTGGTGATATCATGGTCATTAGTCCCGATCATTTATTGGTGGGAATTAGCGAACGCACTTCAGCCGAAGCTGCTGCTACCATCACCAACCTGGTATTTGAGAAAGGGTTATTTGAAAAAGTGACTACCATCCGCATACCCAAGAAGCGCGACTACATGCACATTGATACCATATTCACTCAGGTGAAACGTAATGTGTGGGTAATGCTGGGTAATTTTTCAAGAAAAGCGGTGAAGCATGAAGATGATAATATCATCGAAAGGCATTTGCAGGTGAAGAAGGAAGAAAAAATCAGGATCACCCAGTTTCACCGAAAATGTCCGGATAATCCAATGTCATTTGATAGCCTGGAAGATCTGTTGCATGATATCAGTGTTACCGATTTACATTGTGATACCAATGATGTGCGCATTATATTTTCGGGCAACAATGAATTCCCCTTCAATGCCCGTGAGCAGTGGACAGATTCCTGTAACCTACTGGCCATTCGTGAAGGCATTGTATTGGGATACGATAGGAATGATAAGACTACAGAAGCCTTCCGGAAAGCCGGGTTTAATATAGTGCATGTAAGAGAATTGCTGCAGGATCTGGAGAAGGGAACTGTACAGGTTGAAGCCATGACAGATACCCTCATCCTGATGCCATCTGCTGAATTATCGCGTGCCAGGGGTGGTTTCCATTGTATGAGTATGCCGCTGTTGCGTGAACCTATTCAATGATCTGAATCTTTCACTTTCATTAAAACAAAGTCAGTGTCAAAACAATCGACCTCGCATATATTAATGATCAAGCCCGTTCGGTTTGACTTTAATGCCGAAACTGCCGTAAATAATAGCTTTCAGCAAGCTTCCGGTGATCAGGATATTGCAGCCAGGGCCACACAGGAATTCAACGGTTTTGTACAGGTATTACAAGCTGCCGGAATTGATGTTATGGTGGTAGAAGATACTCCGGAACCACATACCCCCGATTCTGTATTTCCCAATAACTGGATCTCCTTTCATGAAGATGGTACCCTGTTTCTCTACCCTATGTTTGCGGTGAACAGGCGACTGGAGCGTAAGCCACATGTGCTCGAACAGATCAAAGCAAAATTCAGGGTTCAGGCTATCAGAGATATTTCTATGTATGAAAACGAACAAGTATTCCTCGAAGGAACGGGCAGTATGGTGCTCGACCGGCAGCATACAATCGCTTATGCCTGTTTATCGCCCAGAACTGATCTGCAATTATTTAAAGAATGGTGTACCATCGTGGGTTATACACCCGTTGCTTTTACCGCCACAGCCAATGATAACGAATTGATTTACCATACCAATGTAATGATGTGTGTGGCTGATGAATATGCGGTGATCTGTTTAGACTGTATTCCTGATGAAACTGAAAGAAAGCTGGTTGCGCAAAGTTTAACAGGTTCTGGTAAGCAGATTATTACCATTAGCCTGCAGCAAATGAATTCATTTGCCGGCAATATGTTACAGGTGCAGAACCAGCAGGGGCAGCGATACCTGGTTATGTCATCGCAAGCCTATCATAGCCTCGATGCTTCACAGCGTTCTGCCATCGAATCATTCAATCCCATCCTGCATTCAGATATCAGTACCATTGAAACCAATGGTGGTGGTAGTGCACGTTGTATGATGGCAGAAATATTCCTCCCCCCATCCCCCTAACCTTCGTGCCTCCCTTTGTGTCCTTTGTGGTTTCAAAACTCTTTGACATTGAGCAAGCCCGCAGATAATGCAAGCAGATTTGAAACCACAAAGGACACAAAGGACACAAAGGGAGGCACGAAGGTTAGTCTGGGAGGGTGGAGATGGTGTATCCTTGTGTAGCGGCAATGGTGATGATTTCCTTGATAGGAAGATCATGCCCCACCACCCGCATGATGCGATCACAGTCGTCAAGATCGAAATTGATTTGCAGCCTAGGATACACTGCCACCAACTGCGCTCTCAGGCGATCAGCATCTTTATGATGTTCAATCGTTGTCTTGAACACTTCAATCAGAAGCGTTTCCATATGTAAGAATTAAATGCCATCATGCTTATCGCACAGGTTCATAACAATTCACCACAATCCCACATGAAAAAGCACGTGAATGTTTTAGTTGCAATTGCTGGTTTTGTTCCAGCAAATGGGTAATAGAGAGGCCTCGTCCAATGATGGCTGGATTGATGAAGAAATGAAACTCATCGATCAAACCTTCCTTAATGAGTCCTGCCACAAAAGAAGCTCCGCCATAAACCAGGATATCGCCCTCCCCTTTTGTTTTCAGGTCTCCGATCGTTTCACTAAGGGGTGCATGGGTAACAGTTGCGCGCTCCCAGGGGCTGTTGGTAAGACTATGACTGAAAACCAGTTTGGGGCTATCGGTGAAAATTTTTGCGGCAGCGGCTTCGCCGGCATCAGGGCTATTCACTTTCTCAGCCCAGTGAGGAATGAATCCCTCCGCCAGTTTTCTTCCCATGATGATGGTCTCAATACGCTGGGTAAGTTCTTCTTGTACATAATTACTCAGCGCCTCATCCCAGTTAAAGCAAAGCCAATCCATTTCTCCGTTAGGACCAGACACGAAACCATCTGCAGAGAGCTGCATTTGAAGTTTTACGGTACGCATGTGTTGTTATAAGGGTTTTAGATGTTTGTCTGACTTATAATTGTTGATGAACGCTGCATCAGGCTTCTGCAAGTGTTTTGATTTTATTCAAGGCTGCAGGCCAAAGTGAAAGCAGGTCGTCCATAAAATCTGTTTCCATCGATAATCGAACCTTTAATTCAGTTCCTTCATTTGTTGGATGAATAAAGTAGGCTTCAATAGCTTCTCCCCATTGCTCAATGATGGGGCCGCTGAGTATCTCCTCACCATTTTCTACCAGTCCTATATAGCGAACCTGCATTTCTGCAGATGGCTGCCAGCGAATGATTTCAGCAATAATACCACCCTGACCAGGGGAAAGAAATTTGAGGCGACCACCCAAACGCCATTCACCTTCGGCATACGTGCCGGGATAAAATATGGTAGCCCATTCCCGATAGGAAGCTTCATTCCATAGTACCGACCAAATACGCTCAGGACTCGCATAAATCATTATGTTAAACTCATGTGTATGCATATGGTAAAATGTAAGCAGTTACTGATTATTGTTGATCACTCATTCCATAGTATAAAATCCACTGTATGCCAAACCGATCTGTTACCCCTCCCATCCAGGCATTCCAAAAAGTTTGCTCAAGCGGAAAATCCATTTTACCCTTCACAGATAATAACCGGTAATATTGATTCAGTTCTTCCCGGGTACTACAATCCAGCATAATCGAAACAGCATTGCCTTTATGGTTCCTTTCTTCATTACCCATATCGGTTCCCATGAGCTGAAAACGGTCATGCTGCAAATGAGCATGCAGTATGCAGTTCTTCATCATAACCCGTAGTTGAGCACTCATGGGCGATTCACCTACTGTTTGCAGGTAAAGCTTGCCACCTAAACAATCCTGATAGAATTGCATGGCCTGCTTGCAGTTACCATTAAAGGAAAGATAGGTAATGAGTTGCTTCATGATATTTTGTTTCTATGAACGGTACAAATTTGCCATTAATGGCTGATATATATGAGGGGTGGATAAGACAGATTCCGGGGTTGATTGCGACAATGAAAACCTGTAGCTTTAGCACATG
>VFQP010003963.1_pt1 | contig 14363 bp, 25 predicted proteins | sample 3512351 | NCBI WGS metagenome assembly VFQP01 (sample SAMN10412372, study PRJNA504923) | tailings metagenome | isolation source: Relicate 1 Philex TSF1 revegetated site | place: Philippines: Tuba, Benguet | collected 2017-08-29 | reverse complement strand
TGTGTGTGTGTGTGTGTGTGTGTGTGTGTGTGTGTGTGTGTGTGTGTGTGTGTGTACGTGTATATGACAAGCAAATGCATGCTCATCATATGTTGCTCTTGTTCATTCATGGATGCCAAAGTCACACCCCTCGTTTTTCATACCCCTCGTTTTTCATACCCCTCGTTTTTCACACCCCTCGTTTTTCACACACACCCTTTCCACACCACATTCCTCTCTCTCACACTCCTCTTTTCCCGCACATTCTCTCCACCAACCCCTCTCCATACCACATGCAGGCGCTTACACATGCCTTCAGCACCACCATCCCCTCCTCCCCCCGGTGTAGCAGGACGAGCCACCACCCGATGCTGTGGGATGAGGCGACCATGGGGATCGAGCAATTGCAACACAGCAGCGGCGTATGCGTCATTGCCATTGGTGTGTACCCATAGTTCGTAATGGGGGGCAAGGTTGTGTAGAAACTCAAACACACCAGGACGCAACTTGGTCCACATCTGTGTGCGTTTTTTGGATGTGGGTGGGTGGGGATTCGGGAAATTGTGTATGTTTCCCTTGTGTGTACATGCATGGTGCACAACAGAAAGTCTTCATCACACCAATTTACCCCAAAACATCACCATCACAATTCCAAAACATCACCACCACCATCACACACCTGAATGGCATCCAATCGAAACAGCAATCGCTCACCACCAGCAGCCTCTGCAGCCTCCAACGCACGCAACCGTGCTGCCGTTGCTTCATCTACTGCACTGAAAGGCACGCTATTTAACAATGTGTGATCCAAGTCCAACACCAACACAAGCCGTGATGGTGGCGGCGGCCCATCCTCTATCCCCCCTTGCCAATCCCGCCCCCCCCCTCGCCATGATGGTGGTGGGTGGTGGTAGCCCTCACGCATGTCATCCTGGTAGGGTGGTGGGGCACCACCACCGTGACCCCAGTCATAGTCGCCATCACGGGCATCCCAGTGAGGGGGGGGCCTGCGCATGTCGGCCCCCCGGTCCCTGTATGAGGGGCCCCCGTTCACACCCCCTCGCGAATGTGGCCGCCAACGACCACCCCAGTCATCCTATGTATGCGTAAGAAACAGTGTGTGGTAGGATGTGTGTTGCGTGTGTGTGTATCACTGATCCCACCAACGTCAAAAAGCATCTTCTCATCACCAACCTACACACCACCGACAACATACCGACGCTGCACCCCCTCCCTCCCGTCTGCTCCCCCTCCCCCCACTTGCATGCCACTCTGCCTCCCCATCACCCCAACCCCCCTCCCCCCTCCCCCATCGTGCACTTCCACGTCGCGGGATCTGGCCATCATACCCACCACCACTTCTGTGTGGTGTGTTGCTGCTTGCACTAGGTAGTGCACCAGGTGCGGGAATGTCAAAACGTGAAGGTTTGCTGCTACGAGCACGTGCTGGTGCCTGAGTATGTGTGTGTTGCCATGTGTGCACTTGTGTACCATGGCTATCCTCTGCATATATACACAGCATCACAACCCACCTCCCCTTGCTGTGCGGGTGGCTCTGCATCACTCAATGGTGACATTGGTACATCCCCATCGGCGCTCATGGGGCTCATCGCCACGCTCCCATCAGGGGGTGTTGTGGGGCTCAATCCACCCTCTACACCACCTGTGCTCTCATCTGCAGCACCCCCAAATCGACTGGGGCGTTCACCTTGACCAGGGCGGTCCCCTCGGGAAGGGGGTTGGCGGAGGGGCCCTGTGCTCTGGCGACTGGGGGGCCGGTCGGGGCTAGGGGCCTATGTGGGTGTGTTGTGTCGGATGATGATGTGTATGTGTGTGATGTGTATGTGTATGTGTGTGATGTGTATGTGTGTGATGTGCATGGAGTGTGTGTGTGCTTGACAACATGTTGCATACAACCATCAACCACAAATATGTACCAATCCCAACCACACCTTGTGTTGTTTGGGGTCCCCACTACGCTTGGCTTCCCGACTTGCCCTGTAGTCATTCATCGCTGCACGAAAGACAGGGTTGTTGGGATGCCACTCCTCCATCTCCCGCCGCATGTCTGACGTAAGTAACACGTAGCGGTCACGATACACATCCCATGCACACTCATACACCACATCCGCCTCGTGGCGCAGGGGGGGCTGGGGGACATCCGAACGTGTGGCAATGTGCAGGGCCCGCAATGCCGAAAAGAAAGGGGCGCTCAGCTGGGCAATGGGGGGGGCGTCGTCGGCCCCACACACGTGTTGGTTGCCTGGGAGGCGCTTGTATGTTTTGTAGTATGCATAGAGCTTACGAGTAGCGATTTTGAGGGATCTGGATGGGGAGGGAGGGTGTTTTCGGTGTGTTCTTGGTGTGTAGTTGCTACAATGGTTGTTTCATATGTGTGTGTCTGCAATGGAGCGGGTGTGCATTGGAGTGTGTATTGTGTATTGTGTACAAATGTGCATCATCATCACACCTTGCACATGCTTCCAAAGCACGTGTGGCTTCCCGTGCATCTATATCATGGGTGATGTCAATCACTGCATGATGGAGCTCATCAAGTTCTTGCTGATAACGTGATGATTGTGCTGGGGGATTCTGGCGAGGCGTGGAGAAAACAGGTTGGGGGGAGCGCCAGCATTGGATGGTTGATGTATGGTTTCACATCAACGTACCTGTTCAGGCGGTGCTTCTCCGGCAGACAATTCACCTTCTTCTATTTCGCCATCTTCCATTGGTTCTATTGACATGGTTGCTTGGACGATTGATACCAACGCATCACAACAATAGTTGACTTGTCCTATTTGTTGTTGTTGCTGTGAATGCCTAGCTTGTGCTGTGGCTTGTTGATTCAATTTGTCATCAAAACATTTGTACTGCATACATCGTTAGCATAAAGTACAATATCAGTGTTGATTACTGTTGAAGCGTGACTAACGTCCACCACTTCTATTTGACATGGAGTGCAGTCACCTAGCTGCCCACTGCATACAGAGACACACACTTTCACAGCTGTATGCACATCATGTGCAGCATCTTCCAGGACGCCACATCCATCAATTATGCGCCTGGCGACCTCCCCACTAGTTCTCTCGATTCTTTGTCAATTGTTTGTCATCCTCAACCCAATACTCCACAAATAACCCTGCTCAGACAGATCTAATAGACACAGATCAAGCAAGTACATCAGACAACAGAGTTGCACAAAAAGGAGATGCAGGGCAGCATCAACCACTTGTAACACAACGTGCTATTTCCTACCTATGGGACCTAAACAGTACGTGATGATACTTTGCCGTGTTGAGTACTCAAATTCAAACGAAAGCCAACCTTGCAACAGGGTGTACAGCATCAGGTCCAATGGCACATCACGACGAGCCATCCATGACAGCATCAGTGCAGTGCTGGAACTGTTGACAATATCTATGAAGGAGAAATGGGCAGTACGATGCAACTTTTACCGCAGCACGCCGATCAAGGTATGTTCTTGTAACCTGTTGTGCATGTACGTGTTGGTGTACATCATACATCCCTTGGTGTACATCTCACTCCCCTGCACGTTTGTACCACATAGGGTTCTGAAGCAGCACGAGGCCGATCAGCTGGGCAGCGTGATGTCTGCCTCGTGCGTTTTCCACCAGTGCTCACCACCAACGTATTCCTTGTACAATGGTGTGTATGGAGGGGGTGTTTTTCTTGTGTGTATATGTACCACATGCACTACAACGTGTACCACCATATTTGTTCATGTCATCAATCACTATGCATGCTCTTGTACACCCCACTTTTTATACACCTATGCCCCACCCCTCCTCCCATGCACATCCTCCTCCTCATCATCATCACACACAGTAAAGAACACCATCATGTGCTAGAGTGTCAGGACTCCATGATGACACTGCTTGTAGATCGCATGGCATCATACCAACCACAACGAGTGGGATTTCATATAGAGGTATGTCTACATACGTACAGGAGTGATGGTTTGATCAGGGATTGATGATGTGTGGGTGCGTGATCCCCGTGTGTTGGTCACATACTGTGTGTTGCCTCGTGGTGTTTTGAGCGCATTATACAACCAACCCTGTGTTACAACCCTTGTCGTATACCTCACGCCCCTCAAATACACACCCCCAGGGTATTGCCTATCATGTGGGTGATTATGTAGTGAGGCTGGGAAGCATCATCGCAAAACCTGGTGATGAAAAGAAAGGGTGGATGCTCGAGGTGGAATACTTGCCCACACAACACTGGGCAACTGCCAAACAACCAATACAGGTAGTGGTGTAGGTAGTGGTGAATGCATGCGATGGTGATGGTTCGTAGTTGGTGTGCGATGGATGGTGTTTCATGGGTGCTGCATCAACGCCTCTCTTGCTTTAATTTTCGTCAATAGGAGAGTACTGTCTGTGTATGCATTGTGTGCACCTCACAATATCACCCCCCGAAATAGAATGTTCCTAACCAAACACCAGGCATTTGTGGACATGTTGAGGGACAGCATCAGTGGGACAGATGTTGCGTTCAAGAGCATTTCTGCAAATTATGAAGAGTATGCATTGCCTGCAGAGTATTCCATGTCGCACAGTGCTGTCCAGTATGCATTGCTGTGCAGCAAGTTGTAGGTGTATTGATGGTGGATCCGGACGCGTGCTTTTGATGTTTTCCTACCGAATCGATCATCATTTTCCCGTGATATTTATTTGCATCATATTTGCAATCGATCACTGCACGATAGTGTAATCCCCAAACAATCACAAAACAGCACGATGATGTAAACCATCTTGTACTGTAGATATACACATTCCACTGCCCGCACACAATAAATCAACCCCCAAATGTCGGCAACGGATATGTTGGACGCATACCTGTCCAAGCATGGGTTTGCATGCACTCCCCCTCCAACCACCACAACAACCATCCTCAAAAAAGCCATCCCATCGCCAACCAAGCACAAAACAACGCCGCTGGGCTCCACAAAAAAGCAATCACGATGGCACCCTGCAGTGAATCGCAAAGAAGCAAAGCAATCACCGGCTGTACCCGTGGTGAGGCAGGCAGCAGCTCGCATGCAACGCAGCAACGACCCCTTGCAGCAGCGAATACACTTGGGTCAGCAACGCCTTGCACAGCTTCACAGCATGGCTGCAACTGCACTTGATGGAGCAGCTGTATTGGCAGGCGATGCAACAGAGGTAGGTTGTTTGTGTGGAAAGGGGGGGGGGTTGAACACACCTTCATCGTGCCGCGCACCAACACTTGCTCCCACAGGAACCACCTGCACCCACCCACAAACAACACACCAGTGCATTTGCTCAGCTCTTACATCAGCTGCATCAATCAGAACCCGTTTTTCCACCTGTGCCACAGCCACCACGCACATCCCATCCCACACACCACAACGGTGCCTCCCACCACGGGCATCCCCAACAAACAACGACGCATCTCGACTTGTTTAGCACAGCAGAGGATTCGCTCCCCATACCAAAAACGCAGCTGCATGAGGCACAGGAAGAAGATGCACAACAAGGTGCAGCATTGCAGCATGCCGCCACCATCTTTGCCAGTGTATGTAGCAGCAGCACCAGTGGTGGGGTGCATCCAAGTGTTTCCAACAGTACGTCCTACATACATGATCAACAAGGACCTGGATCTGCAGCATCAAGCACAATTGGTGTACAGTGTAACACGAGTGGAGGTAGTGGGGGTCGTGTTGCCCATGGTGGGGATCAGCGGCATCATGCATATATCAATACATGGCAGCAGCCATGGGCTCTTGATGATAGATGCCTGTGTGATGACGAGCATGGGCTATGCAGCAGCAGTGGTGATTGGATGTCTGTGCTGGGGGATGATGGGGATGATGATGATCATGTCGCCCGGCTGCGGCGCCCATCATCATGGACACAAGACATTGACGCATTTGACGCGATATGGCGACAACGCCTACCTGGCATGCCAATGAGCACGTCATCACCAAGTGTTATCATGCACCAGCAACAACACCTGCAACAAGAAGAAGAACAAGGAACACACAAACAGCCATATACAAGCACACCACATCAATCAGGCAACAACATGCCACCACACGCTGCTCACAAACATGACGACACCATTGAAGCCAGCAGTTGTTGTGGAGCAAATGCTGCAGAAACAACCACCAGCACTAGTAGTACATCAAGTAGTGGTAGTAGTGGTGGTAGGGCCCATCACAGAGGGGGGGACCGTCCCATGCGGGGGGGGGCTGTTGATGGGATCAACCTGTCTCCCTATCAACCAAGTACAACACCCAAACGGTAATGTGGTGTGTGTTTGTGATGTAGTGTGTGTGTGATGTAGTGTGTGTGTGATGTAGTGTGTGTGTGTGTGTAGAGAGAGAGAGAGTACACCAGCAGAATCCACTACAGCATATTGTCACCCCCTACATCATCACCCCATCATCGAAGGTGGCACATGTACTTTGAAGAGGCAAGAGCACATGTGGAGCACCAACACGCACGCCTCCCAGCTCCCACATCCCCACCATCGCTGCATGTTGGTCCCATTCTCCGTGCAGACGACACTCAACTTGATATGCTCAGCACACGAATAGCACACATTCTACACAAGCGACATGGTGGTGGTGCAACTGCGCAAGAGTGATGTGTGTTCCAGCACACACATCCCTCTCGAGGGGGTGTCGGAGATGGAACCCCTCTCAGATGGGAGCATGCTTGACTTGCAAATATATGTTTTGCAAGGATATGTTTTGCAAGGATACGTTGCCTCATCAACACACGCACACGGCAGTGGCATGCAAACAAGGTGGGAACAAAAAAAACAGGGTTGAGCAGGAGTGTTATGTGCACAACCACGTGTGTTGTTGAAATAGGTTGAACGCATGTACACATTGCTGCATGTACACATTACAGAAACCATTGTTGTAACAGTGAAAAGCATGATCAACCATGGTGTATTTGCATGTCAGCAAGACAAGCAAATGTAGTGTTGGTGACAAGAAATGACCACCACACTTTGGGGAGTGTGTCAGGGTGATGATCGACAGAAGGGGGGTAATGAGCAAAAGAATGTGGCGCACATGCAGTAACAACCACACACATGCACAGCTGTATAATACGTGTTCTGTATATACATGCCATTATATCGATGCACTTGATACAGCAACCTCTCTACATGTCTCCACACACCAATCCTGACCATGATCTCCACCGTGATCTCCACACCTTGATCTCTACACCTTGATCTCCACACCACACAACAACACCAACACAACAACACCTACACAACAATGTACTACTATTACTTCGCAGTGAGGGTGTGGGGTGCATCAAAGCTTGATGAGGGCTTGAGGTTGGCCACCTTGTTGAGGGTCTCAGCACTCACAGCAAAGGCGCTGAACAAGCTCACACGCAGCTGGTTGCGCTTGGCAATGAGCAGCTCGCAATCCTTGAGGACTTGTGGTGCAGATCCCAAAAACGCCGACTTGGCAGTCTGTGTGATGGCATGCAATGTGTTATGAGATGAGGGGGATGGGGTGTTTTGGACCCCTTTTTTCTACAGCTGCTTACTGGTGCGCCCCCACTCTTCCTCAAGGAAAACCAAATGACACATACAACCACCATACCTCGTATGCAGTTGTCTTGGTCTGCACAGTGGCGACGAGCTTGTGTTGCTTTTGTTCAGGTGCACCGGCTTGTTCCGCCTTGGTCTTCTTCACGTTGGCCTTGTTGAGCCCTGCCTCGCTCTTGCCATAGGTGTCACATTTTTTGCTCAATACCTTGAATTCTGTGCTGACACGCTTGAGTTGTGTCTGGTAGTCGCGGATAACACCGTGGACGCTGGTGTTGAGTTGGGACTTGAAAGATGAGCGCAACTGATCAATCAAAGGCTTGTTTGTGGTGGCGCCGCTGGAGAGCACGCCCTGGCTGGCCACAATCAAGTTGTCTGGGAGGTGGAAATGGTGGGGTGTCCGGCTGGGAGGGTGGGATGCTCCTCCACACCAAAGGGCGTACCTGATCCTCCCTCAAACTTTTTGACCGCCTTTTCAAACACGGACAAGGACTTGCCAAATGCCTTGGCCTCTTTCAGCATTGCCTGTGGGGTGTGCGCAAGCATTGATGAGTTTTGATCGTTGAGCTAGGTTGTTGCATTTATTGGGGTGCTGATGTGTCGTGTGCGATGTCGTGTACACACCTCGGCATCCAAGAGCATCTTGGCGTCGCCGTTGGGGAGTGTACGTCCAAACACCATCTTGGCACGAGGCTGCTTGGTGTTTACGAGATGCAACAAGCGTTTGTGTGTTGTTTATTATGTTGTTGTGTGCTGATGCGTGTCGATGAGCGTTTGTCAGGCACTCTCAATTATCGCCATTTTTTCCTTTGCCAGTTCTAGGGTCTGTTGTAGGGCGCCACAACGCTTGCAAACACTATTGATTGTCATTACCACCAACAAACTCATCCCTCTCGCTTGGGCAGCTTCTCAATCCTACCAATGGCAATTGTACGCCCCTCATCACGCAATGTAAACCGCCCCAACTGTGGTGTTTTGTCAAACGTCTCTACGCAAATCGGCTTTTCCACACCAATACGCGCTGTGACCAAACTGTTGCCCTTGACAAACTTGACCTGATTGGTTTTGGATTGAGCCACAATAAGAGACATTGTTGGGTGTATTGTATCTCCCGCAAATATACATCGCCATTGCACTCTCAACAACAACAACAACAACAACAGCAACAACACACCCACAGTGCCCCCCCCCCACCTTTTTCTTTTCCTTTGTCTTGAGATCAATCTGTGCCACCAATTTCGTAATCTCACACTCCTCCACCACGCTATGCACATGCAGCACAGCCTTGTATCCTGCTGTGAAAATCGCCTTGTGCTCCAACAACTCCAACACCTGCAACTGGGCCTCAAACTGGGTCACTGCTGGTACCGGATTCTTCCTCCCACACGCCACAAACCCACTGCTAATGTCCTCCTCTTCGATGCCCGACACACGCAATCGCAGGTTTTCTCCTGCCTTGGCAATGTTGACTTCTGCATCATCCCGGTATACAGTCACCACCTTGACTGGTACCCTGTTTTGTTGAGTGTTTGGTGTGTGTGGATGAGCATGCATATGTGTTTGTTGTATAAACAGGTTTGTGTGTCGTATAAACAGGTGTGTGTCTAGTATAAACAGGTGTGTGTGTCGTATAAACAGGTGTGTGTGTCGTATAAACAGGTCTGTGTGTCGTATAAACAGGTGTGTGTGTCGTATAAACAGGTGTGTGTGTCGTACAAACAGGTGTGTGTGTCGTACAAACAGGTGTGTGTCTCGTATAAACAGGTGTGTGTGTCGTATAAACAGGTGTGTGTGTGTGCACGGCACCACCCCACCAGCCTACCCCACCCCACCCCACCCCACACGTACCTGTTGGGCATGATCAACAGTGTATCCCCCTTTTTCACCACACCAGCCTCACTCTTGCCCATGATGATGGTCCCCATGTCCCTGTACCGGTCAATGATGGGCATGCGGAAAGAATCAAGGGGGTCCCTTGCAGGGGGCTCCACATTGTCGAGCACGTTAAACAAGGTGGCACCAGTCCACCAGTCACATTGCTGTGTGGGGGAGTACGTGTGGTGGAATACGTGTGGTGGAATACGTGTGGTGTAGTGCGGAGATGGTGTTTGTGTGGGGATGGTGCACAGACAAGGGAGTTGTGGGGCATGTAAACACACATGTGTGTACACACACCAACACACCCACATGCTCCCCCCACACATACAATCACCCCCTCACATGCATACAATCCCCCTCCTCTTTCACCTCTGTTGGTACAGGGTCTTTGATGTTGGTGCCATGCAGGCCACTGATGGGTAGGAATTCCAGATCCTTCTTGGGGTTGTAGCCACATCCACGTAAGAAGGGGGTGAGCTTTGTCACGATTTCGTCATACCTGTGTGTATTGATAGGTATGTTGGATACTTAGGGGGTTATGTATGTTGATATGTAGGTAGGTAGGTATGTTGATATGTAGATAGTACGGGGATGGGGTTGTGTACAGCATGGTGTGCATTCGCGCATACAATGCACGCCGAATGGTCCGTATGCACAATACTTTTCTTTTTTCTTTTTCTTTTTTCTGCATGGTCTGTATGCATGGTCTGTATGCATGGTCTGTATGCATGGTCTGTATGCATGGTATACACACACAGCATGATCTGTACAGCATGGTCCACCCACAAAAAGCACCACCACCTCTTACCGCTCTTTGCTCCACTTCCCCTCGGGTCCTGCTACTGATGGATCATCCATCTTGTTGATCACTACCACCAGTTTGCTCACACCCAATGTTTTGGCCAGCTGTGCATGCTCTCGTGTCTGGCCCCCACGTTCAAAGCCAGTCTCAAACTCACCCTGGGTGGAAGATGGGTGGAAGATGGATGGGGATGTGTGGTGAGATGGGTGGTGAGATGGGTGGTGAGATTGGTGATGAAGTGCATTGTGTGATGGCTGTATTGCGTGTGTGGTTGAGATGCACAAAACATAATGGTTGCTGTGTGTGTTGAAATGCTTCTCGTCTTGCATTGTCTCTCACTGCAGCAAAACACCCCAAGTGTCATGCATGCACCCACCCACAACCCACAACCCACAATCCACCACCCACAAAAACACCACCCACACCCCACCTTGCGTGCAGACACCACCAATACACCCACATCAGCCTGCGCAGCCCCGCCAATCATATTTGGCACATAATTCTTATGCCCTGGTGCGTCCAATATTGTATACCTCCTATTGACAGTTTCAAAATGTGCACGACCCACTTCTACTGTTTTCCCCTTGGCTCGTTCTTCTTCGTTGGTGTCCATGATGTAGGCCATGTACCAGCTCTCGCGGTTTTTGTCCTTGGCCTCCCTGCGTTGGGTGGGGTGGGGTGGGTGTGTGTGTGTGCGTAGGGGGGGTGATACAGGGGTGATACAGGGGTGATACATACACATGTGTGTGTATGTAGTACAAGCAGTATGTTTGTGTGTGTTTTGTGTATGTAGTACAAGCAATAGACTACACACACAGACGCATGCAATACACACTACATGCATGCAATGCATACAGGAAATATACGTGCACTACATATGCGCTCAGCCACCCAAAACCGCGTACTTTTCATATTTCTCAATGGTGCGTTCATCCACACCACCTGTGAGGTACAGTATCTGACCACCAGTTGTTGATTTGCCTGCATCAACGTGCCCAATAAACACCACATTGAGGTGCTCCCTGTGTTTCATGTGTACATCAGTGGGTGTATGTGGGTGTAGTACAAGGGGACTGTGACATCTGCAGTACACACCAATACCGGCTGTCTTCACATACCTGCTGTCTTCTTGTGCCAACAGCTCCATAATCTTTTGTCGCTCTGCCTCAGTATCAACCTCTTCTTCCTCATCCAACACCATTGCCTCTACTGCTGTTGCTGCTTCATCTGTGTGTTTTGTGTGTACAGTGCAAAGCATATACACGGGTATGGAGTACACACACAGGTATCGCCACACACCCACAAGTATCAAACCACCCGTGCATACACCACCCAGACACACCTGCTGCCTTGGTTCCAGCCTCAGCAACTGGAGAAGCATCCTCCTCCATAGCAGCAGCACTGGATGCCCCGTTGGCCTCTGCTGGAGGTGGAGAGGGTGGTGCGGCGGCCGCGGGTGGGGGTGGTGAAGGGATGGGTGGAGATGCAACAGCTGCTGGTGCTGCTGGTGCTTGGAATTGTGGCGTGGGGAATCCAGGAGGTGGTTGTGCGTTGAATCCACCGGGAACAAAAGTGCTGGCGCCAGGGTTGAAGGAGAATGCTGCTGCGTTGGGATTGAGACGAGTGCCGGCTGGCTTGGGTGCCTCATCCGCAGCATGATCCTCCCAGGAATCTGCCATTGTTTAGGGTAGTTTTAGTTGTATTGGTTGTATTGGATGGGGAGGGGCCGTATTGGATGGGCGATGTGTGATGGTGGTCTCAACGAGTGGTGGGTGGATGATGAATGGATGCTGACACTGAAAGTGTATATACCAGCAATTCCTGCTACTGCATCATCATGGATAATCACAAATAAGGTGCTTTTGCCAAGTTTTTCTTTGGATGGTGACCAAGCAGACCAAACACTTATTTCACGTTCCTGTACACGTTTGCAAACATATTTGCAATAGCTTCCAAGCCAGGTGCGTGGATCTGGCGCGCGGTCAGGGGCACACCGTTGCATGCCGTCCAACACATTCTTGTGTGTTGACGAGTGCTTTGCACACCCACCCTCATCTCATCCATGCATACAGCACATGCGAACAATACCCGCCGTCATCGCGCACAGATATGGAGCGCACAATGGCCCACACCTCGGTCAACTTGGGCATCGCAAGCTGCAGTGGCAGGCCATTTCGCGGCCCTGCATGCCCATCCACAGCCCCAAAAAGGCTTTCATGCACACGCACAAGCACCCACCGCCACGGAGTCATGCCAGGTGTGTTGCACTCACATTATCTCTCTCCTCTCCAGCAGTGCATCTCGCCCCCACCCAACACTCCACACGTACAACACCACCCACCCAACAGCTCGCCAGGCCGTTGCCTCTCCCTCTCGAGTGGCCAGTCCATCAGAGCTCCCTCTGAATGACGATGTGGGGCCCAAGGATGCTCCTCTGTTGTCATTGTTTCCCCCTGAAAACCCACCCCCAGCACCAGACGCCCCCAAACTCAAAGTGGCTATTGTGGGGAGTGGTTTGGCTGGGCTGTCCACTGCTGTGGAGCTCCTCGACCAGGGCTATGTATGTCTTGGAGTTGGGTTGGAGGGAATGCATAGGAGGACTCTATGTTTGTTTTTGTCATGCCACACATGCACACACATGCCAACACCACACACACTCTCACACACACACACTCACACATACACACAACAGGAGGTGGACATTTATGAGCAGCGCCCATTTGTAGGTGGCAAGGTGGCAAGCTACAAAGACAAGGATGGCAACCACATTGAAATGGGCTTGCATGTGTTTTTCGGGTGCTACTTTAATTTATTTCGCTTGATGGCCAAGTGTGGGGTGCTTCAGAACCTGCTGCTCAAGGTGTGTGTGTTTTGTTGTTGGTGATGTGTGTGTGTGTGTGTGGTTGTGGTTGTGTTGTTGATATTGTGTTGATGTTGTGTTTGTTGATGTTGTGTTGCTGTGTCAATACACAAACACACATGGAACTGTGCATGCATTGAAACGAGACCCACATACATTCTCCCCCCACATGCATTCTCCCCCCACATACATTCTCCCCCCACATACACACACACACACGCATCACAGGATCATGTGCACACCTTTATCAACAAGGATGGTGATGTGCGAGGGTTGGACTTTCGCTTTTTCCTGGGTGACACAAAAATTGGTGCCCCTTTCCATGGTGTGTTGTTGTTTTTATTATGGTGTATCCATGTACATCTATGTAGACATACACACATGTATCACACCACATATATCACACACATGTATCACACATACAAACCCCACCCACCACCATCCACCCCATCCACCCCCACCAAGGTCTCAAGGCATTCTTCACCACCCCCCAGCTCTCCACCACGGACAAGGTCGCCAACAGCGTAGCACTGGGCACATCCCCTATTGTGCGGGCCCTCATCGACCCCGAGGGTGGAATGCGGGATGTTCGTGCATTGGATAATATATCATTTGCTGACTGGTTTAAGAGTCATGGTGGGAGTCAAGCATCCATTGACCGCATGTGGGACCCAATTGGTGCGTGTGGGGTGTGTGGGGTGTGTGGGGTGTGTGGGGTGTGGGGTTGTATTTGTAGTGTGTGGTTGTATGTGTGTGGTTGTCAAACATGGCATGTTGACTGCATGCCCCTTTCTGATAATCTGTAGAATACACACAGTCAAACATGCACATGGTCAAAACATGCACATGGCCAAACATACATATAGTCAAACATGCACATGATCAAACATACACACGTAAACACTACCCCTACACAGCATATGCCCTGGGTTTCCTTGACTGCAAAGACATCAGTGCCCGCTGCATGCTCACCATCTTCATGTTTTTCGCAACAAAAACCGATTCCTCTGTGCTGCGCATGCTCAATGGCAGTCCAGCTGATCGTCTCCTCAAGCCAATCACGGATTATATTGAAGCCAGGGGGGGGCGTATTCATCTGCGTACTGGGTGTCGTGAGGTGTTGTATGAGCAGGGCAAGGATGGTGTGCCTGTGGTAACTGGGTTGAGGATGACACGTGCTGGCAAGGAAGAGGTGTGTGTGTTGGATGTGTGTTTGTTTCCTGTCTTGTGTGTGTGTGTGTGTGTGTGTGTGTGTGTGTGTGTGTGTGTGTGTGTGTGTGT
>VFQP010003962.1_pt1 | contig 14364 bp, 10 predicted proteins | sample 3512351 | NCBI WGS metagenome assembly VFQP01 (sample SAMN10412372, study PRJNA504923) | tailings metagenome | isolation source: Relicate 1 Philex TSF1 revegetated site | place: Philippines: Tuba, Benguet | collected 2017-08-29 | reverse complement strand
TTGCCTTTGTGCTGCGAGACATCTGATACGCCCGGTAGTTGGGCTCCGGCCCCGCTGAGGTGCCCAAACAGATGCGAATCCCACACACACACACACACACACGGCCCTTGCCCAGCCGTTCCACGCCCGGCTTTCGTTCCACCCGCTCTGCCGTGCTGCCGTGCTGCTCGCCGCCGGAGACGCACCCAGGGCCCCGCCTGCTGCTCGTCGCATGTGCTCGTGCGCGCGCTTTCGTCCGGTACGCTCTGACGCCGCCCCCTCTTCGCACCCAGGGCCCCGCGTGCCGCGCGTGGCATGTGCCTGCTCGTGCTCTCCTGCAGGCTTCGCTCAAGATTTACCAGGTCATCGCCTCGGCCGAGCTAGACAAGTACGAGGGTGCGTGCTGCGCGCGCTGCGCCCCCCGCCGTCCTTTGCTCCCGGCTCCTGCCTGCCTCTGGGATGCACCTGGGACCCTCGCACCCCCGCCCGCACGGCCACGGCTCTCTGCGCAAATGCGACGGAGGGTCCTGTCGCGCACAGCGCTGTGCGCGCTGCAGGGTACTTGGTTAACAGCTCCAACGGTCTCATGGTGGCGGCGTTTGAGGACCCGGCGCGCGCCATCCGGTGGGCGCTGTCCACCATGGCCAACTCGCTCAAGGCCGACTGGGACACCGACCTGCTGGACCACGAACTGGGAGGTGAGAACCTAAATGTTTCATATCTTTTCAGTCTTGGGGAGAAAGGTCAACCTACCGCCCGTTCCTTGGGCTCCCGCCCACGCGCCAGAGCAAGAGGCTGTTCGGGGGCACGGGGAGGACTCTGCGCCGGCTGTGGTGCACGAGCCTTGCTCGCCGTGCCTGCGACGCCGCCGCCCGCGCAGAGGAGGTGGTGGTGGGCAACAACCGCCTGGCGGACCTGCTGGAGCTGACGGGCGAGCACAGCGCGCGCAGCGCGCACCCCAACAACGGCGCGCCGTCCGACGTGGCGGCGCTCAGCTTCACGCAGCAGAGCGCCGCGCGGCCGCCGCCGTTCGCCGCCGCCGCCGCCGGCTCCGAGGGCGTGCCGCGCGGAGGAGCGCACGGCGCGCCGTCGGCGCAGCAGCAGCAGCTGCAGCAGCAGCGGCTGGCGCTTCTTCTGGACAACGGGCCGGCGGGGCGCGGCGGACCGGCTGGCGCCGGGCCCGGGTCGCGCGCGGTGCTGCCAGCAGGCGGAGAGGGGCCCGGGTGGCAGGGCGGCGGGGCGGCCGAGTCGCACGCCGGCAGCGTGGTGGGCGCGCCGGCGCCGGCGACAGCCGTGGGGTGGGGCGTGGGCAGCGTGTCGCTGCGGCGCGCCGGCGTGGTCAAGGCCATCACGCACCGGACGGTGCTGTTCCGCGGGCTGAGGCTGAAGGTGAGGCGATGGCCACGATCGGTGTCGTGGACAGGTGAATGAGGCGCGGCTCGCGCGTGTGGGGCTGCGCAAGGGACGCTGGGACGTTTTGCGACGCGTGCGGCGCGCACAGTGTGCGATTGACGCGGGGCACGTGAGCACGACGCTGGAGCCCTCCACGGCGCGCGTGACGTACTTTGGCAAGGTGATGAACCGCGCGGCGCGCGTGGGCGGCATGACCAAGACGGGCCAAGGTGCGGAGAGGTCTGCTGCTGCAGGGCCACTTGGGTGCTCCCCTGGATCAGGAGATGCAAAGCGACGTGCAAGTGTGACTGCCGTTCGTGTTTGCGCGCTCGCAGTGTGGTGCACCCAGCACGTGTGGGCCCAGGCAGTGCCGACCATCAACTCGCCAGAGCTTCGCAACCTGGACCTGGACGCGGCCAACGCCATCAACGACCGCGACTCGCTGCTCACCAAGCCCTCGACCATGGCCACCAGCCAGCCGCACCCGCCCGCGTCGGCGGCCAACACGCGGCGACTGCCGCTGCACCGCGCCGCAGGTGCGGCCCCCCCCCCCCGCGTTCCCTCGCTCGCCGCGACTCCTACCCCTGGTCATCCAGCCGCGGGCGCAGCAGCTCGCCCGCCCCGCGCGCGAAACCTCGCTGAGACGCGTGTCATCGTCGTCGTCTTCGTTGCATGGCATTCATGACACGGTGTCACGGTGCTGCAGCCCGCTAGTAAAGGATCGCCAATCAGATCGGGTCAGGCAAATGAGACGCATGTGCGTCGATGCGATGGCCGTCACACCGCAGGTGGGCACCTCCCGGCGCTGGCGTCTCCGCTCCTCACCAGGCCTGGCAGCGGCGAGTACCTGCCGCACCCCCAGCAGCCGCAGCCGCTCTTTTCGCAGCTGGGCCCGGCGAGCGCCACCGACGCGACGACGACGGCGACTACAATGCGGATGGGCGGCAGCAAGCAGAGCAGCCTCCGCCGCGGCCACGACCACTCGACCGGCGGCGCTTCCGAATCCGATTCGACCGTGGCGGGGCGCGCCAAGCACGCCAGCATCGACGGGCTTGACGCGTGGCGGCGGCCCCTGCAGCAGCCGCCGCGCCTGGGCGCGGCCGGCGGCGGCGGCGACTGGCTCCTCCACGAAGGCATAGAGTGCTCGCTGCCCTCGCTCAACAGCGCAAACAACCACAACCACAGCCACGGCGACGCGGCGGCGGCGGCGGCGGCGGCAGAGGAAGAGGAGGAGGGCAGCGGCGGCTTCCCGATCGCCGCGGCCGACGCGCAGCAGCAGCGGCGGGAGGACGGCGCCGTTCCTCGCCTGGCGTCGCCGGAGCGCGGCGCCGGCGGGGCGGGCTCGGCGCGGCACCTCGACAAGGTGCAGCGCAGCCGCAGCGTCTCTGCGCTCCCCTCGCCGCGCCGCGCCAACGGCGACGCCGCCGCCCTGCCCTCGACGCACCACCAGCAGCAGCTGGCGCCGCCGCCGCAGCAGCAGCCTGGCCAGGCGTTGAGCCGCGCTTGCAGGGACGCCTCGCCAGGGCAGCAGCAGCAGCAGCAGCAGCAGCCGTGCGGGACGGGGCGGCCGCCGCCGTCGCCGCCAGCCAGCACTGCCTCGCACTCGCACGCGCTGGAGAGCAGCCCCTCGTTCACGGTGCCGCTGCGCAAATCGCGCCTGGGGACGTCGCCCGCGGGCGCCACGGCCGCCTTCTCCACGCTGCTGAGGATGGCGACGGCAGCGTCGCCGGGAGCATCGTCGCAGCAGCAGCAGCAGCCACCATCTGCGCTGGCTGACGGCGAGACTCCAGCGGGCCCGCAGCAGCCGGCGGCGGCGGCGGCAGCGTTTGCATTCCACGCGCGGCAGAGCAGCCACGGCGCGGACACCGCCGCCGCCGCCGCTGCCGCCGCCGCGCCGGCGGGCGGAGGCGCCGCGCGGAGCCTTTCGGCGTTCATCCCCGCGGTGGCGTCGCCGCCGGCGCCCGCCCCGGCTAGGTCCGTCGCCGGGAGCAGCGTCGTGGTCAGCAGCCGCTTCGTGGGGCGCGGCGGGGCGCACGGCGCGTCTGCGGCGGGCGGCGGCCTGCCGTCGTTGGAGCAGCAGGCGGCGGGCGGCGCGGCGGCGGGGCAGGAGGACCACACGTGGTCGGAGCTGGGTAGCGGCGCCTGCCACGCTGCCGACGCCGACCGGTGCGCGTGCAATCGTGCATCCTCACGCTCGCTCTCAGGCGCTGCACCTTCAGCCGCTGCTTTCCCGGGGGCGGTGAAGCGTCGAGGTGTTGGTTTGAGGGCGAATGGTTCCGCTTGCGGTTGTGCCGCGGCGCGCAGGTTTGGCGCTGGCCTCGCAAGCCCGCTGCTGGTGGCGGGCGTGCCACTGGGCCTGTGCAGCCTCCGGGGCATCCAGGTGCGTCCCTCTTACCCTTTCGCTTTCGTTTACCGCCTGTGTGGCTGTGGCGCACTGCACGACTTGGCACAGCTGCCCACGCGCTTGGATCCCTCGAGAGCTCCTCCTACGAAACGGACTCCCTGCTTGCGTGCGCAGGAGTCGATGGAGCTGGTGCACTGCCGTTACGACGACCAAAGCGTGGTGGCTGTCGGGCAGGCGCGGCGCCGCCCGCCCGCCCTCCCGCCGCCGCCCCACGCCGACTCATCGCACCCCAGCACGGGCCCGGCGCCCGCCCACACCTCGCCGGCGCTCTCCGCCCCGCCGCCGCCGCCCGCCGCCGCCGCGGCGGCGCTGGCCGGCGCCGCCGGCTCGTTCACGGCCTCGCGCCGCCCGCCGCTCACCGGCGCCGCTTCCGACCCGCCCGGCGGCGCGCCGTCCGCCGTGTTGCAGCAGGCCGCCGCTCTGAGCCTGGCGGTGGTCGGTGCCGCCTCCGCCGCCTCCGGCCCGCTGGGGCCCGACGCGCCGCCGCCGCCCACGGCCTCCCCGCCTCAGCAGCTCAACCACCACCCGCACAGCCACCACCTGCACGCGCTGCTCGAGGGCATGGGGCGGATGGCCGCGCCGGAGCCGCCGGGGACGCAGCTGCTGCTGGCGACGGCCGCCGGCGCGCCGCCGCAGGCGCCGGCCACGCCGGCGGCGCGGGCGGCATCGCTGGCGACGGCGGTCGCCGTCGTCACGGCCGCCGTGGCGCGGCAGGAGGCCGCAGGCCATACGCGCGGAGGGGAGGGTGTGGCAGCGGCGGCGGCGGCGGACAAGACGGGAGGTAGCGGCAGCGGTGTGCCGTTGGGGTCGGGCGGCCTGGCGCCGTTTGGCTCGGTGGTACAGACGGCGGCGCCTGGGTCGGGCGTGCAGCAGACGGCGCATGCGCCGCCTGACGTCCAAGGGACGCGGGGGGCGGCGGCCGCCGCGAGTGACGTCGAGGAGCGGCGGCACGGAGCCGAGGCGGCGGCGCATCCCTCGCAGGAGGGAGGCGGCGACGGCAGCAGTTCGGAGGGGGACGGGGACGAGGACGAGGAGGAGGAGGACGGCACGTTCCTGGTGCCGCTGCCTACGGTCCCGCCCGACATGTTCCTGTCGCCTGGCGGCGGCGGGCGGCGGGACGCGTCAGGGTTGCGCCGCGGCGGCGGTGGCGGCGGTGTCACCGGCGCCACGCCGCGCCGCTTCCGCTTCCAGCACAGCGCCTCGCTGGAGGAGGCGGCGCTGGTGCAGCGCAGCGCCGGCAGCGGCCGCCTGGGCAGCCCCCCGCCAGCTCGCGCGCAGCAGCTGCACGCGGCCGCGTTGCGGCGGCCGGGCGGCATGCGGGAGAGCGCCAGCACGGAGGCGCTGCAGGAGGGAGGCGGCGGTGGGGGCGGGGGAGGCGCAGGGGGCCTGGGGTCGCCGCCATCTAGCTGGCGAGGCTCGCTGGCCTCGCCGGCGCGCAGCGGCGGCGCGCCGCAGGGGCAGCTGTCGCTGCCGCTGTTCGGCGGGGCCCAGCAGCAGGGCGACGGGCGGGCCGGGGCGGGCGGGGAGGCGGCGGTCGCGCCCGGGCACGAGGAGGGCGGTGCGTCGCTGGGCGTGCCGGTGCGGTGGCACGGCGTGCCCGGGTCGCCGGGCGGGCAGGGCGCGCGGGGATCCCCGGAGCACGTCCTGGCGCCAACTGGGATCGAGGAGCCCCTGCACGCGTTTGTGCCTTGATGATTCTGGCTGTCGCTGCACGCACGCACGCACGTCACGCAAGCACTTGCGCAGGGTGATGCTCTCACGTCTCAGATCTGTTTGATTTCGGTGGTGGTGATGATTTGCTGGTGCTGGTATGGAGGACGTCTGTGATCTGCGCGTGGACTCGAGGGCTTTGAGGGCACAGCCGTCCTGCCCCCACAGCATCCCCGTGGACGGCGCCAGCGACGCGGGACGCAACGTAAACACCTGGCAGCCCCAGGACGCCTAGGGGCCCCGCCTCTGCGCGCGCACTCGTTGCTTCCGGAACGACTTGCAGTCCGATGCCGCGCTAGCAGCCCACGCCAGCAGAGGCCACCAGCAGCAGGATGGTCCGGGCGCGAGGTGCCCCACGCGTGATTATCGTGGGTGCCGGCTTTGCTGGTCTGTCCGCGGCCAAGACGCTCACAGCCCAGAGCGACGCCGAGGTCGTGCTGCTGGAAGCCAGCCCCTTTGTCGGCGGACGCGCGCGCACTGGCACGGTGAGCTGCTGCCCACCGAGCTGCTGCTACAGACCGGGCCTCGCCACGAGTCGCGCCTGCTTCCGGGACGCCCGGCCGCTCGCGCACGGCCCCAGGGGCGCCGGCGGAAGCAGCCGAACAGCCCTGTGCGCAGCGGGCTTTGCATCACGCCCCGCCGCGCGGCAGCGCACGTCGCGGGTGCTCGGGTGTCGGCGTGCGACCGGGACCGCAGACGGGGAGGCAGCACCCTCGGGCCAGCAGCTCAATAATTAGCACCTGGACTGGCATTTCTTGGAGTCCAGCGGCCTCAACGCGTGGCGTGTCCCGTTGCATTGTTGGGGCGGTGCGCGCGCGCAGCTGCCGAGCGGCACGCCCGTGGAGCTCGGCGCCACCTGGTTCCACGGCGTGAGGGACAACCCGGTCTACGACGTGGCCGTGTGGCAGGGCGTGGTCAAGGACGTGCGATGCGACCCAGGTACGCGGCCGTGCGGCACGCCGCCAGCTGGGGCGCCAGTGGGGGCGGAATTCGTGCGCCCCGGCACGCCCCCAGACCACCGCCGTGCGACCCTCTTGCCTCCTTGCGCAGAGGTGCAGAAGCACGACATCGACTGGCAGCTGCACTTTGCGCGGCCGCTCGAGCCGCAGCTGCTCTCGGGCGACCTCAACGCCGTCGCCATGGAGGCCGTCGGCAGGTGCGCGACTGCGCCACCCACCACCCGTGGATCGGCAGCGCTGCACCGCATCCAGGCCGCTTGCGCCCACGCACACGCAGCTTGGAAAGCTCATGCCCAACAGGGGGCGGAAGACGGGAGGGTGCAGTGCGGGTTGAACCCATGTGCATCAGTCGGGTGCGGTGGCGTGGTGTGGCGCGCACAGGTACACGGACGCGGCCGAGGAGTGCACAAACGACGCGCAGCTGGGCGACGGCAGCGTGGGCGACGTGCTGCGCCGCACCTACGACGACGTGCGTGCGTGCGTGCGGCTGGCGGGCGGGCGGCGCTGCTAGGGTCAGCACAGCAGATCTGCCGCCTAAGCGGCAGTGGGCGTGGTCGCGGTGCCCGTCACAGCTTGCAGTGGGCGGTCGTAGAGTGTCACTGTCGGTCCTGGCGACGCGTGCGCGCCTGCCTCCTTCGCCCCGCCCCGTCCGCGCAGGCGGTGGCGGCCGACAACCTGCGGGGCGAGTCGCTGCAGGTGTTTGCCGACGCGTGGCACTTCCGCGAGAAGCTGCAGCGCACCTTTGACGGCTTCTTCTCCACCGACGACGTGAGCCTCGCCTTCCCAAGGTGCGGCGCTCTCTGGCACGCTTCTCCTCGCTGCGCAGAGCCTCACGAGGTCGAGCGGGGCGGACGTGCGCTGCTGCCCGGGTGGTGGGGCGGTGCGCTGACGGCAGGGAGGCGTGCGTCTGTGCACGGTCGCGTGGCCTCCCTCCTTACGCAGAGAGTTTGAGACGCTCGAGGGGCCAAACATGCCCGTGCCCGGGGGCTACCAAGGGCTGGCCGAGATCCTGGCGCAGGTGCGCTGTCGTGCAATTGCACGTTGTGTGATTGCGCGCGCGAGGATTGGGGGCCTGGTGGTCGTCGCTGCTCGCTCAGAACCGATGCGATCGACGTCGGCGTGCGCAGGGTCTCGAGATCCACCTCAACCACCGCGTCGCGCGCATCGCCTACGGCCCGACGGGCGTCACCGTCACGTGCGACAACGGGCGCATCTTCGAGGGCAACTGCGTCATCGTGGCGTGCTCCATCGGCGTCCTGCAGGTGAGCGTGCTCCCTCCTCTTCAGGATGCCTGCCTCCCTGCGAACCGCGCAGCACGCCGCCTCCTGATGCCCGCTCTCTCTCCCTTGCGCTCGACGCTGCGATCGCGCCGCGACTGCAGGCGCAGCACCGCCAGCTGTTCGACCCTCCGCTGCCGCCCTGGAAGGCCGAGGCGCTCTCCGCCATCCGCATCGGCGTCGCCGACAAGCTATTCGTCGAGTTCGAGATCGAGCCCGCGCGCGCGCGCGACGCCGCCGTCTGGCTCTCCACGCACTCCACCCTCGCCACCTCCCCGCCGCAGCAGCAGCAGCAGCCCGCCGGCTCCTCGGCCCTGCCCGGCACGCCGCCGCCGCCGCAGCGCAGCGACACGCCGACCAACCTCGGCATCCCGCCGCGCTCGCCGCCGCTCGCCGCGTCGTCCGCCACGTCCTCTGACGGGCGCGCCCCGCCGCCGCCGCTGCCGCCCGAGGCGGCCGCCGCGCTGCTCGCCGCCGCCGGCACCACGCCCGAGCAGCAGCAGCAGCTGCTCGCGCTGCTGCCCCCCGACGTGCTCGCGGCGCTGCCTCCCCGCGCCACGGGCGGCGTGCCCGAGCCCTTCAACCTAGGCAGGCGCCCCGAGGCGCTCCTAGGCCCTAACTACACCCCCGAGGTCCATGCGGCGGCGCTCGGCGCGGCCGCCGCCGGCCACCTCGCGCCGCCGCCACCCGGCGCCCACGCGCCTGCGCCGCCCGACGCCGCCGGCGCCGCCGGCGACCACCCCATGCTGCAAGCCCTCACCGAGGACTCGGCCATCAGCGGCGTCACCACGCACCGGCCGCCGCACGCCGCCACGCCGCCCCCGCCTGGCCTCGCCGACGTGCCGCCCTCCCCCGCCGACGCGCCGCGCACCTCGTCGCACGGCCGCCCCGCTCGCCGCCGCAAGCACCGCCGCACCATCCACTCGTACGCCTTCCTCTGGCCCGTCCAGGACGCCGAGCTGCTCGGCGCCAAGGGCCACCCGGCGCTGCTCCCCGCGCCGCCCGACCCACGCAAGCACTTCATCTGCCTCGACATGCTGCGCCCGCCGCCGCCGCTCGGCGAGCCGGGAGCCTTTGCGGCGCTGCCGGCGTCGGCGGCGCACGCGTGCCTGCCGCCGGGGCTGGCGCACGCGCCGGCCTGGATCCAGGGGCTGCACAGCATCCGCTACTGCCCGGGGCCCGAGTGGATCGAGCCGTCGCTGCTGCAGGGCGAGGTGGTGCCGGTGGGAGGTGGTGGCGGCGGTGTGCGGGAGCCGTCGCCGGCGGGGTCGGCGGGCAACGGCAGCGCGCTGTCGGGCAGCGGCGGCGCGGCGGGCGCGGCGGCGGGGGCGGGGTCGCGGTCGGGCAGCAAGCGGACGGCGCAGGCCATGGCGGGGCTGAGGTCGCCGGGCGTGAACCCGCTGGACGGCGGCGCCACGCACGTGAGTAGGGCTTAGGGGCGGAGGCTCGCGTAAACGCCGTGGCGCCTCGTGTCCCCGCGCGAGAGGAGTTTGTGATGTCGTTGCGGCGTTGCTTTTTATGTGGCAGGTGAGCGGCGTGCTGTGGATCACGGGCGGCGCGGCGCTGGCCATGGAGCGCGCCAGCGAGGAGGAGCTGGTCGCGGGCGTCACGGCGCTCTTCGCGCTCTTCCCTCAGGTGCGGCCTCGCGCTGCGGAATTCCCGTCGTCGGCTCGAGGCTTCGGACGCCGACCCTCGTTGCGCGAAAGAGCTGGCTGCAGCAGCCCCGAATGAGTGCGCGCTTCTGCTGCCGTGCAGGTGCCCGTGCCCCCCGGCGCTATCATGCCGCCAAAGGTGGTGCGCACGCAGTGGGGCACCGACCCGCTGTTCCGCGGCAGCTACAGCTACTCGATCGTGACGGAGGAGACGGGCGACGCCGTCGACACCATGGCCGAGCCGCTCTGCAACGACCAGGGTGAGCCACGGCTCTCCGCGACTCCTTTTCTCTCTCGCGCGCGCTTGCTGCTTCGCTGTCGTGGCTTTTCCGCGGACGAAGAGCCACACGCCTTGCGCTGGAACTCGTCCCCTCGCCGCTGGCGCTGCCGCCTCCGCAGGCGTGCCCATCGTGCTCTTCGCGGGCGAGGCCACGTACCGCCCCTTCATTGGCACGGTGCACGGCGCCTTCCTCTCGGGCTGCCGCGAGGCAGAGCGCATCCTCGACGCGCTGCCGGCGCTCCAGCAGCAGCAGCAGCAGCAGCGGCTGGCGGCCAGCGCCGCCGCGCCGCCGCGCGGCGAGGAGCAGCACGACGACGAGCCGTCCACCAGCGCGTCGGTGGCGTCGGTGGCGCTGCACGGCGGCGGCGGAGTGACGACGACGACGACGACGCTGCCGCACCACCACGCGCAGCAGGCGCCGCGGCCGTGAGCCCACCCACCCCCGCCGCCAGCGGCGCGCGCCCCGCCCCGTTCTTTCTCCTGTCGAGCCGATGCTCTGGCGCCTGGGTTGCTGTGAGCCGCTCGTCTCTCTCCCTTGACCCTCTTTTGCTTTCGCAGACGGGTTTGGGGCGTGCGCACAGCGCCTCGGCGGCAGCTGTGGTCCCTGAGAGCACACGGCACACTGTGTATGCTGCTCGCGTGGACGCTCGGCGCGTGGCCCAGCAGAGCAGCGAGTTGCGTGACGGCAGCGCCCCAGGCGGCTGTCGTCCAGGCGAAAGGGGCCTTCCGTCTCCTGCCGTGCTCTTGTGCGCCGCCACTGGGCCGTGCGCTGGCCCGCTACTCCTCCGCGCGCGACCGGGTGCCCTGCTCCGGTGCGGGAGCGCGCACGCGCTTCTGCACCGTGCGGGCGTGTTGTGGGGGGGGGGGGGCTCGCATGGTTTTTGCCGCGCGGACGGCGGGCCGCCCCTTCGTCCCTCGGACCGCTGTTTTGTTTCTGGCCGCCGGTGCAGAGGCGGCGCGGCGCACGGAGCACGCGTTGCGCGGCGGGCATGCGCGTGGGCGTGTAGCGCGGAGGCGGGGCGCAGGGGGGCGCGGAGGCGGGACGCGCGAGCGGCGGTCGCTCAGCGCCGCGGATGGGCGGTCTGCTTGCCGCCGCCGCCGTCGCCGCCGCCTCTCCCTCGCATGGCTTTGGTTGGTGGGCGGGCGTTGCTGCTGCGCACGCGCGCGCGCCTCGTGCGGCGGTGGTGCTTTGCCACGCGAACAGCCTCCCCCCTCAGGCCCTCCTGCTTTCAGCGCCGCCCCTAGGGCAGGCGGAACGCAACCCGGCCGTGGCCGCCAAGTTCCCACAAACAGGGCCAGGGGGCATCTGAGAATGCTGAGCTGTTCTCTTTGTCGGGGGGGTGTGCCACCCGTGTCCTATCCGCGCCCTTCTCTTCCTTTTTCGGTACTAGTAGTCCAGTTTGACTGAGCATCGCGCCAGACTGCGCCAAGCTGCGCCCTAGGCTTCCGCCCGCCATGCCGCATGGCTGCGTTGCTTCGTGCGGGCGCCCCGGCTTGCTTTTTGGGTGGGCGTCTGGTGGGAGGGTAGTGGGTGGGTGGGTGGGTGGATGGGTCGCGTGCTGGGTGGGAGCCTCCTCAAGGGCCTCTCCCCCAGCCCACGCGAATGGCTTTGTTCTCAGCGCCACACGGGCTTCCTGTCGCCTGTGTCCTGTCGGTGGGTGTTGGTTCTGCTTCTTCGCGGGATGACGCTTGCCGCCCCCGGTGGCGGGGCGTTAGCCCCGGCCGTGCTCTCGCCACAGGGCTCTGTGCTGTGTGTGCTGTGGCCGGGTCGTCGCGCCGTTTCCGCCGCGGCTTCCGTAGCTTACGGGCCTTTTCGTGTCGTTGTTGTGGGTTGCGTGCAGCGGCCGAGCTCGTGTGTTCGTGTGTTCACGCGTCGGGTGGCGCGTGTGCGAGAGGCTTGTTGACCGTTCACATCGTCTGGTAGGGGTTAAGAGGGAGGCGCGGCGCGTGCGGGCTGCACCCGGCCTCTTTGCACTGGCGGCGGAGAAGGCGGGTGATGGTGTGCCGCTCTCAGCGCCGCCCTCCAGCGCACTGCTGCCCCCCTCTCTCCGCACGGCAGCTTGACGTGCGGGCGGCCCTCGCCCTCATCTCCACGCCACTTGCGCGCATTCGGGGGCTGGGGCGCCAGCTGCCGCTAGCGTCCGGCCTCCGCCCCCGTCCCCGTCCCTCCGTCCGTTCTGCTCCCCGCGTCTCGAGAGCGGCGCGCGGGACGCCTCCTCCAGCGGCTGCCGGCGTTTTCTTTCCCGTCGGTGAGGGGCGCTGTGGTTCCACGTGGAGAGAGCGTGTGTTTTTGCGCGGATGATGATCTCGAGGAGAGCATAGTAAGTGGTCCCTGGGGCGCCGCCGCGCGGGACACCTGCCCCGCAAAGCCTGCCCGGTGACATGCGCCGCCTCGGCGACCCCTCCGCCCCGCCCCTCGCTCCCCGCTTTTGATCCGGTGCCCCCGAGCGGCGTGGCGCGTGGCATTGCGGGGGGTGGGAGGCGAGGGGGGGGGGCGCCTGGCCCGCTCCGCAAACTCGCACCGGCGGCCGCGGGGGGCCTGGCTCCGCCGCGCCGCCGGGGCTTTGCGCGAGCCGGGCTTTTGCCCGCGCGCATGGGGCGCTGACGGGGGCTTGCGGGCGCCGGCGTCTGCGCGGCCCTGTGCATGCGTGTAAACTTCCAAACGCCCTCCTCTCTCCTCCTTGCTGTGTGTCTCCAGGCCAGCCAGCGTGGTCCGCGAAAGGCATCCTCCTGTGCGCCTGCTTCCCCACGGCGCGCGCTGGCCCGTCTGCGCCCCGCCGGCGTTCCCGCCTGCCGTTGGCAACGAGCCGTGCTGTGCCGCGCCTGTGCACCACCGTGAGGAAACCAGCAAGTGCCCTCCACCTTGGTGCCTCCCTTTCTCTTTGCTGAGCCTGGAAGCAGGTGCCTCCCTTTCTCCCTGTTGAGCCTGGAAGCAGCAAAGAGCTTTGACTGCCTGATGACCACACACGCGCCTGCCATACGCCGAAGCAAGGGGTGGCGATGGGGGCCCCCGTGCCTCTTGTCACTGCACGCGTGCTCGCCTGCTCTGCGGCCTGGCGGGCCGCCGTGCTGAGTGGGCAGGCCGCCCCTCTGTGTGCAGCTTTGCCGCTTGTGCAGCTTCTCCCTCTGCATCGACGCGCGCGCTCGCACGCACCGCCCCACACCCCTGAGACACGCAACGATAACACGTGGTCTGGCCCTCGCCGGTCTGCTGTGCCAAAACCTTCCAACCTGCTCTCTCCCACTCTCTTCCTCCGCCCTCCCGCCCCTGCGTTGAGCGAACCTTTGGGATCGGGGGGCGCGGCGGCAGGCTTCCCTTGTGGGCGTGGCTGCGATGTTTGAATGGGCACCAAGTGGGGCCCCAAGTGCGTGCTTTGGGAGGGTGGGCGGATGACGCTGGGTGCATTGAGATTGAGCTCTGTGGACTGGCGCGCTTCACCTGGCCGCTGTGACTGCGACCGCCTTGCGCTGAGCGTGGTGCAAGAGGCTGGCAGACGGCGCGCGCCGCAAGCAGGGCTGCGCGTGTATCAGGTTGCGCTGCCCACGATCAGAGAGGCCGCGCAGTGGTGGCTGCGCTGCAGCGTCACCAAAGCCGCAAGGCAGAGCGTTCAACCAGCCAGCGCAGGAGGTTCAACCAGCCAGCGCAGGAGGTTCAACCAGCCAGCGCAGGAGGTTCAACCAGCCAGCGCAGGAGGAAGAAAGGGGACAACACAGCGGCAGAGGCAGCAGCAGCGGCTCGGCAGGCGTTTGAAGATGAAGCAGGAACGGGTGAGGGGGGGTGCGGTGTATGTGTGTAGAACGTGTGAGGGCACGTCGCGCGTGAACGCCTTCCCCCGTGGGTCGGCTGTGAGCAGAGTTCGCCTTGGGTGCCCGCACACGTCGTGCGTTCTGGGGCGGTGCAAGCATCTCTCCCGCCCACGCCAAGGCCTGGCCACGGGCGCGCCTGGCGCCAGCACCGAATCACACAAATGCATGAGACCCGGACGGTGTGAGGTGGTGAGGTGGCGAACGAGATGGGCAAGGCTTGGTGGTGGGGCTGGCAGCTTGGACTCCCTACCCTTCTCGGGCCAAGCTGTCCGGGGGAGGTGGAGACCAAGGGAGAGGGAGCGAGCGACTCGCCGGGGCGACGCTGGAAAGGTTGGCTGCTGAGCGGTGCTTTTCCTTGCCCTCAACTTCAGTAGCAGGGCCCAAAGGTGCACAGGCACACCTCCGTACATACAGCGCACAGCCATGCGTGAGTGTCTTGCAGGTGTCGAGGAGAGCAGGGAGGGGGGCCGTGAGGGGGGGCGAGGGGGGACGTGCAGTGTGCACCGGATACCGCTCAAGAGAGCAGGCGGCGCCGTTGAACCAAAAGCACAACGCTCGCCGTCTGCCCCCTTCCAGCTCGTCGACAGGCAGTGCAAGCGAACCGGTGCCGCTACCCTCGTCAGCGCCTGCGCAAGCCACACTTCTCTGGAGGGTGCGCTGCTGCCCCGTCACGACACGAGAGGCGCCGGGCAAGATGACCGGCGACATGTCCGCCATGAAGCGGTGGAGGGCCTAACGTGACGGGCAAGACGGAGCGCGTCACGACCAACCCGGAGGAGGAGAGATGTTTGCTGAGGCGGCGGCGCACAGCCGCACACAGCGCCGCACACGGGATTGCTGCGCACACGCACACGCCGTCAGCGAAAACTGACTGCAGCGCGCGTTGGGGGGGGGGGGGGGGGCA
>VFQP010003961.1_pt1 | contig 14366 bp, 16 predicted proteins | sample 3512351 | NCBI WGS metagenome assembly VFQP01 (sample SAMN10412372, study PRJNA504923) | tailings metagenome | isolation source: Relicate 1 Philex TSF1 revegetated site | place: Philippines: Tuba, Benguet | collected 2017-08-29 | reverse complement strand
ACGCGCAAGCAAGAGGGTGGGCCGCACCTGGGCGGCGGCCGGGTGGTGTGCTCCGACGTGCCTGCCTCGGCCGCCACCACGCGCTCGCCCTCCTGCTCTCGCGAGCGCACGGCGAGCGTTGCGCAGCTCGCGTGCACGCCCTCACGGCCAACACGAGTGGGCCCAGCGGATCGCCTCATCAGCAACAGCGCTGGGCCTGACCTCACCTTGAGCTTGAGGAGAGCCGCAACGTCCGCCACCACCTCCTTGGCCCCACCTCCCTGCGCCGCATCGCCGCCGCCCTCCTCCGAGGCGGAGCCGCCCGCGCCCACGTCCGCCTCCTCCTCCTCGTCCTCCTCCTCCTCCCCCCCGGACTCATCGCTCTCCTCCCCTCGCCCCGCCTGCCCGCCGCCGGCCCTGCTGGCCGCCCGCCCGCGCTTGGCCGCCGCCGTGGGCTTCAGGTCGTCGTACACCTGCGGCCCACAAGTGAGACGAGGGAGATAAAGGCAGCAGCGTGCCACAATTGTGGTCGACGGAGAGCTCTGGAGGACGCAGCGCGCAGAGAGGCAGTCGCGCCGCCAGGGCGAGCCATGCGCACAGGAAACCGCTGCCTCACAGCTGCGCCAAAGCAGGCGCGAGCGCCCACAGCGCACCCGCACTAGCAGATGCTTGCAGCGAGCCATTGTACACTGTGCACACTCCTGGGGTGTGAGCGGGTGAGGGCGAGGGAGGCATGAGCGCACCTGCAGGAAGCCGGGGGAGATGACCTGGCTGCCCGTGGTGCGCAGCCTCACACGCCCGTCGTCGCTCATAAACTCGGCCGCCACCTGCGCCACAACCACACACAGCGCAGGTGAGGGCGCGGCAAGGCAGCCATGGCCTCACTGCAAATCCACTCCGCGCGCCGCCGCCACGCGCCCAGGCCACGCGGCACACACCAACCGCTGCCGCCCGCCCCGCTCACTCTAGACGCTGGTCCGCTGACACCGAACGAAAACACAACAAGAAAGCCGCGGCCTCACCGCCAACGCCGCCACCACGCGCCCGACCGTGCCGCGCTGCGCACGCCCGGCCCTGCCTGCCGGCACCTGGCGGCGCACACAGGCACGTGCACCACGCACCTGCTGGACAATGGCGTCGGCCATCTGCGACGCGACGGCGCGCGCCCAGATGAGCTGGTAGAGCCGTCGTTGGTCGGGTTCGAGCGAGGCGGGGAGGCGGTCGGGCTGCAGCTCGGGCTTGGTGGGGCGGATGGCCTCGTGCGCCTCCTGGCTGTTCTTGATGCGGCTCTTGTACACCCTGCACGCAGGGCCCGTGGGGCCCCCGCCCAGCGCACACGGCTCCGTTCCGCTGGCCCGCGACGGCGCGTGCGGGTGGGCTGGTGCATGCCGTCCCTTGGGCGGCTGTCTGAACCAGAGCATGCGGATCGATCGCATCGCTGACGGCGGATCGCTGGGTGGTCGTCGTTCGAGGGCAGCGGCGGCAGGCAGCGTGACGCGGGCGCGAGGCAGGCGGGCGCACCGGGGCATGACGGGCACCATGTCCTTGCCGTAGATGGCGGCCACGGTGTCGCGCACGGCGTCCACCGCCTCGGGCGCCATCTGCACGCCGTCGGTTCGCATGTACGAGATGAGGCCCTCCCCTGCGCGACATAATGCGCAATCACAGCATGCACAGCACGCTCCGCTTTTGGACAAAATGCAGCACCAAAGTCGCGGCTTGCAGGTGCGCGGCGCAGCGGGGGCAGGAGCGGCGCTGGAGCGGCCTGCAGGCGCTGCCGCAAGGGAGCGATGCGTGCGCAGGTAGGAAAGCGGGGGCGAGGGGCGCGCACCCGTGTGCGTGGAGCCCTCGTACAGCTGCTGCGCCACGCGCATGGTGCGCGCCACGCTGAACCCTAGCCTTCTCGCCGCCTCCTGCTGCAGCGTGCTGGTGGTGAAGGGAGGGCTGGGGGACCGCGGCACCGTCTTGCTCGACACGCTGTGCACCTGCAGGCAGGCGAGTAGGGGGCAAATGGGGGGGAAATGGGAAGCCAGTGAGGCAGGGGAGCGGCAGCAAGACAGCGGTGGTCGCTTGGGCCACGACGCCATGGGGCAGGAGAGCAGCGGCAAGCCAGAGCTCACAGAGGAGAGCAACGGTGCTGGATGCGGAACCGCGAGCGGGAGTACGGCGGCAAGGCAGAGCGCATAGGGCAGCGAGTGTGGCGTTCGTGCGGCGGACGCGGCGCAAGCGTGAGGCGGCGGAAGCGGCGCAGCATGCGCAGCACAACATGGCGCACCTTGAGCAGGGACCGCTCGACGCGTTCGGCCAGCTGCCGCGCCTCTTCCTCGCTGCGCAGCTGTCCCGTCCTGAGCGGCTGCCCGTCCACCTCCACCACGCGCGAGCTCAGCACCTGAGCCCGGACACACAGAGGCGCGCACACGCAGACTTGATCAGGCGCACCTCCGCTTCATTCCCTCACTCGGGTGCAGCCTTTCTGCCCCGCTGGAACAACGACCACGCGAGGAGCGGAAGGATGGCACAGCGTGCGCAGCGTGTGCAGGCGGCCGGGGAGCGGTGCGCCGGCGGCCGCGCCGCACCCATTGCCCGCCACGCGACACCACCAAGGCGCACCGTGCCCGCCACGCAACACAATCAATGGCACCGTGCCCGCCACGCAACCCAAGAAGGCGCACCCATTGCCCACCATGCGACACCGCCAAGGCGCACCGTGCCGTCGCGCATGCGCAGCTGCACCTCCACGTCCCAATACTTGAGCGCGTCGAAGCCGCAGCGCTCCTTCTCGCGCTCGCACACGAGCCGCAGCGCCACCGACTGCACCCGCCCTGCGCGCGCAGCCCCGCAATCCCGCACACGCGCGTGCGCCACAGGACCGCAACGCCAACGACGACCAAGGGTGCTGTGGAGTCCACGGGCAGCGGAAGGCATGCCTGCCTTTGCTGCGGGTCTGCTGGCAGCGGCATCCGCCAGCGCGGGCTGCCGGCGCGCAGCACGCATGGTGCAGCGGGTGTGGCGCGAGCGCTCTTTTCCGTTGCGCCGCAGAGAGGCTGCGTTGCTGCGTGGCGTCGTGCGGTGGCGCACCTGCAGACTTGGCGCCAGGAAGCTTGCGCCAGAGCAGCGGGGAGAGCGTGAAGCCCAGGAGGTAGTCGAGCGCGCGACGCGCCAGGTAGGCGTCCACCAGCGGCGCCGACACCTGCCGCCACCGGGCAGCGCACGCGGAACGCGGCCAGACGGTTGCCTTATCTTGTTGAGGGTGGATGATGGCAGCGGCCCCGCTGCGCCACGCCGTGGACGCAGCGTCTGGTCGTCGTCAACACAGGGCAAGGGAACGGGCGCGAGGTGCCCCAATCGCAGCCCTCCTCCCCACCCCGACCGCCCTGCCCGCTCCCCATCACGAGTCTGATGGCTCAGCGGCTGCTGCATGCGAGCGTGCTGTGTGCATGGCTGTGTGCCTGGTGCAAACACACTACCCAAGGTGGCTGGGGGCAGCCCTTGCCCGGCGTTTCACCTCACCGCCCGTATGGGCGTTGGGGTGGCTGGGGGTGCCAATGTGGCGGTCTAGCCCAGTGAGGCACCGCCCTCGTGCCGCGTGCGCAGAAATGCGGTTGGTGATATGATCATCTGCTTGCAAGAGATGGCTCCACCAGATGTAAAGCTCAACACGCACTGCCTCTCCACCGCGGGTGCGCACCTGGCGCGGCCGCTGCATGGCCTTGAGCACGGCCTCGCGCGTGATGTCGGTGAAGGTGACGCGCTGCACCTGCTTCTGCCGCAGCACGCCCGCCTTCTGCGGGGCGCGCACGCACACGACACCACGTGCCGCATCACATCGCCATGCATCACGTCGCCGCGCGATGAGCGCTCGCTCGTTCCCCGGCCCCCCTCTCACTCCGCCATCCTGGAGACGCGTGTGAAGTGCCGGTGGGGGGAAGAGGCAAGACGCCTGTGCCTCGCTCCTCATCGCACTCCCGCCATGCCGAGCGAGCAGCCCTCCGCCTGGCCTCGCTGCCAGCAACGGGAAGAGGGACGCCGTCGCTCCCCCTCCTGGCCCCTGTGGCGGCCTCCCTCCGCACCTCGAGCTCCTGGGCAATGTGCCATGAGATGGCCTCGCCCTCCCTGTCGGGGTCGGTGGCGAACACCAGCCGGTCGGCCGCCCGCACCGCCTCTTCAATGGCGCGGTACCTCGGCGCCGAGCCCGGCGTGAACTCCCACGTCATGTCGAACTCCTGGTCGGGCCGCACGGCGCCCTGCTTGCTGGCCAGGTCGCGGATGTGCCCGTAGCTGGCAATCACCTGCGGGCCGTGGAGGCGGGGGCGGCAGATTGTACGGCCCGCCGCCACGCGTTGACCGCGGCGTGCTGCTTTGCGGCGCAATGCTGCGGTGCTCTGCAGCTCCAGAGTGAGGCTGCGACGCGGGGAGGCTTGCGCGGCATCGCCCCTCGGGCGTGCGCCTGCGAGCGTGCGTGGATCCTCTGACCGGCCGTTCGGGGTGCGGAGGGGGCCCACGCACCGTGTAGCCGCGGCCCAGGTACTGCGCGATCTTGCTGGCCTTGGTGGGAGACTCCACCACCATGACGGTGGAGCTCTGCTGGGCCAGCAGCACCAGGACGCAGCGTCTGCGCCGCGCGGGTGGGGGGGCCACGCTGCTGCACTGCCATGACGGCTTCGCCGTGCCGACGGCGCCGGCCCTGCCACCGGCTAGCATCGCCCACCGTGACTTCACGCGAAGCGAGACGTGAGCTCCTGAGGAACATGGTGAGGGCTGGGGGCGCACGAGCAGCAGCAAAAGCGAGACGAGCGGGGAACGCGCAGCACGCAACGCCACACACAGCCTTCTGAACGCGTGTGCCTTGGTCTCCTTGGCGCTCCTCTCTTGCTCGACACGCTCGACATCCCTCGCACGCTCTCCTCGTGGGATGCAGCAGCAGCTGGCGCACGGCGCGCGGTCACTCAGGTACTGAGCAGGGTGTGCAGCGGGTGATGCCCCTGGAGCTGCTGCACCACAGCGGCTGGCGAGCACCACGCGATTCTCGCCACACGTGCGTCCACGCGGCCCATTGCCAATCCAGTGGGCTCCCATCAAGCGCCTCGCAGGAGAGCGTCCCCACGGGCAGGCGCGGCTCTCGCCCGGTCACCTCCCGGGCTCCTGTGCCGCTGCTCAGCCCAGGCCACGCCGCAGCAGGCGTCCCAGGAGGCGCGCACGACCTTCCACCACGGCATCACCTACGTGACCTATGAAGTCAACACGTTCAGCGTCAAGTTCAACACGTCCGGTGCGCTGCAGCAGGCTCTGCGCCCGGCGGGCACGCCTCGGAAGCGGCCCTGCAGCCTCGCTGTTCTGAGCGGCGGCAGCCCGGTGGTCCACACAAATCTGCGCAGGCGTCAGAGTGCTGGTGGACCCCTGGTTCGTGGGCGACTTGACGTTCGCGGGCCAGGTGCGGGGGGTCGGCGTCACGTGCAGCAGCGTCCACAGCGGACGCTTGGCCGGCGTTGGGCCCTCTGCGCAGTGCGTCACACGCGCCCGCACCAAGCCAGCACTGTGCCTGCGCTCGTGCACGCGCACACGCTGCTCGCAGGACTGGATGTACCGGGGGCGGAAGCGCACCATTGGGCGCACGCAGCAGGTGGACCTGGAGCAGGTGGCCTCCGAGACCGACGTCATCGTCCTCACACAGGTGCTTGCGCGCGCGGGGCGGGGCGGGCACCGGCTGCAGGCCTGCAGCGGCTGCTCAGTTGAGGCCTCAGCCTAGGTTCGCGCTGGCTGGCACGTGGCAGCACGCCATGGGGTGTCTTCATCCTGCGTTCGCTCTCGCCGACCAGGGCAAGTGCAAGTCGCGTGACCTGGCAGTGTCAGGAGTTGACAGCGTCGGCGGCTGGACACGCAGTGAACCAGCTGGCGCGTGCGGCGCCTGCCCCTGTGCGCAGGGCTTGGACGACCACGTGCACATCCCCACGCTGCGCGCCTTCCCCAAGCACGTGCCCGTGGTGGCCAACCCTAGCGCCGCCGAGCGCGTGCGCCCGCTCGGGTTCAAGGACGTGCGCGTCCTCGACCACGGGCAAAGGTGACTCAACTTGAACCACCCCGCAGCGCAGGGGGGAAGGGGGTCCCCAGACGGTCCTTGCCCACTGCCCTGTGCCGGGCCACATGACGTGGCAGCGCCACGCGCTGGCGGTCGCGGTCGACGCAGCATCGCCCCGGGCAGAACTGACGACCTTGCCGTGTGCGCCTGCCCTGGCGTTGTTGCTGCTTTGCCGCCGCAGCCTGGCGGTGGCGGACAACCGCCTGCGCATCACGGCCACGGTGGGCGCGCTGGTGGGCCCGCCGTGGAGCAAGCGGCAGAACGGGCTCGTGTTCCGCGAGCTCGTGTCGGACTCGCCCTCGCGCCCGCCCTCCTCGCTCTACTTTGAGTCGCACTGCGACTTTGACGCGGCGTCGGTGGCGCGCGAGGCGCCCGTGGACGTGGTGGTGAGCCCGGTGGTGACGGCGGGGCTGGGCAAGGGCCCGGGCGCCGGCTACCCGCTCACCATGGGCGACATCAACTTGGAGAAGCTGCTCAAGATCCTCAAGCCCAAGGTGAGAGGGTGGATGGACTGGCCTCAGGGTTGGCCCGGGCGCGGCAGCTCCCAAGTTGAGAGGTTGGCCGGCTTGGGGCAGGCGTCCTCAAGCTGTCGCCATGGACGCTGGCGTCCGCGCGAGCGGTTTGCCTTGGTCAGAGGACGGCCGCGTAGGTGGCGCGTGCGTCGGGGTGCAGAGGTCGCTTGCAAGGGGCCGTGCTGCGCCGCCGTGCTTGCCTTGACGGTGCAGGTGCTCATCCCGCTGCTCAACTCGGAGATTGACCATGTGGGGCCGCTGGCGAGCATCATGTACGAGAGCGGCACGTACGCCGAGCTGCCCAGCCGCCTGGCGGCGCAGGGCCTGGGGGACGTGCGCGTGGAGTTCCCGGCGCCGCCAGGGGAGGCCATGGCCATCGCGCTCTGACCCCTCCTGGACTTGGCAGCCCTTTCTGCTTGCTTCGTGTCTGAACCAGAACCCTGCACAGAAGCTTCGCCGGGAGTGAGTGAGATCTATACGTGCCCCGCCTGTTTGGCAACGCCGTGAGGCTCTGCGCTTGCCAAACTGCAAGGGCGCGCAGCGGTGCGGGACTCCAGAGAGAGAGCAAGCGACGGTGGCGCGGCGCAGTCGGCGCTGCTGAGCGCAGGGGGCGCGCGCACCGAGCGTGAGAAAGAATGGAACGCCGCAACGCACGAACAGTGATGGTACAGGGGTGTCCAACAAGCAACGTCCAACGTCAACGTGTGCAGTGATGGGGAACGAATGGGTCAGGTCCGGAGGGAGGGGGGAGCCGCTGCCGCCGCCGCCGCTGCGCCAGCGCCACGGGGGCCTCACGCGCGCGTCAGCTGGTGCTCCTGCGACGTTAGCGGCACGTACCTGCGCCGAGCAACACAAGGTGCGCCAGGCCACCGCAGCAGTCTTCGCCGCCGCACTCACGCTCGCCTCCCTCCCTCTGTTGTGACATGGCCCTGCCCCGTGAGGTGGGGGGCCCTCGGGGGCGCGCCCGCACTCACATGACGCCCATGACGTCCTTGCGCACCAGGCGGCCGTCCGGCGCCTTGTCCACCACCACCAGGTGCTGCGAGCCGCCCTCGGGGCCCACGGGCACCACCAGGCGGCCGCCCGGCGCCAGCTGCTGAGTCAGCGCCTCGGGGACCTGCGCGCGCAGCACGTCACAAAAACCGCGCACAGGGCGACAGCAACGCTTTCGCCGACACCGTTGACGCTTCCAATCCCGTGTGACATCGATGTGCGCTCTGTGCGTGACGTCAGTGCGCCCGTGCCCACCCACCTCTGGCGCGGCGGCGCCCACGTGGATGGCGTCGTAGGGCGCGCCGTCGGGGTAGCCCATCCGCCCGTCCGCCTGCACGGGCGCACCCGCCACGCCGCTCGCTGCATGTCTCCCACAGGCCGAGCGCTGCGCCCGCCCTAGCCAAGCCCCCAGTTGGCGCGCCAGGGCCCCAGGGCGTGTGTGTGTGGTGAGCCGCACATCTCAGGCGAGCAGATGGCGCTTGCGTGCGCACGCACCTGCAGCAGCTTGAGCGCGCCGTGCTGCAGCAGCCTCTGCGCCCAGGGGATGGAGTGCACCGCCACCTTGCTGCTCGACACGAGCTCGGGGATGTGCTCGACGCCCACCACCAGCCTGCGCGGCGCCGGGACGCAGTCGGCGCAGCGGGCGCACGTGTTCGCCAGCGCACGCTGATGACCTGTGCGCCGGGGTGGCGTGCGAAGAAAGCCTCACCCGCTGCCGGGCCCCGGGGCCTGTCCCTGCGAGATGGAGGGCTTGAACACCATGGCCGCCATGGCCTGCGAGCGCGCGTGCGTGCGATCGCTCCTGTGGAGCGGCGCCGTGCGGTTGAGGCCACGGGAGTAGATCTTCTGCGCGCGATTGCGCGTGCTGCGCATCCTGGCAGCTCACCGCGGTGAGGTAGCCGCTGCCGTGCCCCACGTCCAGCACCCGGCTGCCCGGCACCATCTTGGCCGCCAGCAGCTCAAGGCAGTAGCTGCGGGCACGCAGCACGGGCCATCACGGTCAGCGCGCCCTTGCAACTCATCGGTGATCGCCAGCACCGCTGCGCCGCGCACCCGTGCATGTGCGGGGCGCTGATCGTGGCGCCGTTGCCGATGGGCTGCGGGGCGTCCATGTAGGCCGCGTGCTTGCTGGGCACGAAGAGCGCCCGGTCCACGGCCAGCATGGCGTCCATCACGGGCTGCGTGCGCACGATGCCCGCCTCCGCCAGCGCGTCCACCATCGCCGCGTTGCTGCTGCCGTGGCACGTCCACGCCATGCTGCCCCAGAGCCTGCGCCAGGTGGTGACTGCGCGCGCCCACGCCGTAGTGTGCAAGTCGTGCTGAGCTCGATAGTCGGGATCCTGGCGTAGCACGTGCTGAGTCCACAGCCCAAAGCCTGCAGCGCCCAAGCTTGCGGTCCTGTCGAGTTCGAGCGGCCCCACATGAGGGTCTGCGTGCTGCAAGGGATCCGTTCCAGGAGGCCTTGGAGTAGCAGCACGATGGCGCAGCAGCATCAGGCGATGGTTCCCAACCCTCTGGCGGGCCTCACGCAGGCGCTGCAGCAGGCGCACTCGACGCTGTCTCAGCAGCTGGCCAGCGGCGTGCGTGACCTGCAGCAGCGGTTCGGCAGGTGCGGCAGGCCGCGCGCCCGCGCCGATCGCTCACACCATCTTCTGGCAGCAGCGAGCTCATCGCGTGTGGAGATGAGGGTGGCGGAAGGATCTGAGGAAGGCGCTGCGCGCCGCAGGCCTCAAGAGCAGGGTGCCGCGCACCCGCACGCGGTGCACCTCAATCGGCGCCGCGTGGTGGTGCCTCCCCGGCCCGCGCCCATCGCAGCCATCATCCCAGGCGACTCTGTGGGCGAGGCCGTCCTGACCACAGGCCTCCTCAACTTGTGAGCAAGCATGCAGGCTTTTGATGACGTCCTCCTGAGGGACTCAGCTGTGGCGCGATGCGTGGCGCACCTGACGCCCGACGGGGCGCCGCGCGTGGATGCACCGTGAGATCGCCCACTGGGCAGCGCCAAGTGACCCCCTCCACGCGTGTCCCTGCATGCCTCCTCCTGCGCGCAGCCTGCAGCTGTACAACAGCGCGCTGGTGGTGCGCCTGGTGCTCACCTGGTTCCCCAACCCGCCCGCCTTCATCGAGCAGCCCCTGGCGTGAGTGTGCGCTCGCAATGACTGAATCGATTGAGCAGGCTGCCCAGTTGCTGGGTGGCAGGAGGGCCGCTGCTCGCGTTGGCATCTGAGGAGCCAGGCACAGCAGGATCCTTGTGGGGCGTGCCGCACACGCGGGACGGGTGGCGCCACCGGCACCACAGCAGCGTTTGGGCGCAGCAACCGCTCACCCTCGCGCTGGAACACGCTTGCGCGTCCTTCGATGCCGCAGGACCGTGACGGATCCGTACCTGAGCCTGTTCCGCGGCATCATCCCTCCGCTGGGCGGCACGCTGGACCTCTCGCCCATCCTGGCCTTTGTGGTGCTCAACGTGAGCAAGGAGGGAGAAGGAGGGATAAGTAGATGGGGAAGAACACGCGTGGTCTCCATCCCTAGCAGCCCGCAGGAGCCCTGGCAGCTTCTCTGCTTGCTGGGCCGGACGGCAGCGGACGGGGAGGGTTGTCCTGCAGGCAGGGCGCTTGGCGCTGGGACTCTGCCCTCTGATGCGGGAAGGCATGGCAGCGACGGAGGGGTGGGGTTTCCGCAAGCAGGGCACCCGCGTACGCGCTGCCACTTGTGGGTGACGCACGGTGTGTGCGCCCACCGCGTTGCTGCTCCATGGTGCGCAGTTCTTCACGAGCAGCGCGGCGGCGCTCCCGTGCGACACGAGCAGCGCGGCGCGGCGCCAGCAGCAAGGCGCGCCCCTGGCGGGCGTGCGCCTGGGCAACCCCTTTGCGCCCTTCCTGCAGCCCTCCAAGGCGCAGCAGGCGTGGGACAGGCGCGTGCAGGCCAGGCGGGCGGCGAGGCAGCAGGCGTCCCACCACGAGGACGAGGGACTTTAACGCGTGCTGCGCCCTCCCTCGCTCGAGGCGGAACCTCAGGGTTCGCCACCCCGGACCCCGGAACCACCTGGCTGCACTCTGCCTGAAAGCTTCACCCCTGTGGCAGCCTGCGTAACGTCTGTCTCCTGTTTCAACCGGCTCTGCGACCGCGCACGGCAGCTGCAGCAGGATGGCGCGGCAACGCGCGACCGGCGGGCGCTGACAGGAGGAAGGTCTTTCAGATGGACGCGGAGAAAGGCAAGAGGAGGTCCTCGGCAGCGTGTCTGCGCAGCCGCAGTGGCTGATGAAGGCGTCTTCTGCTTTGCCGTGGGTGTTGCAGTGGTGATCATCTTTCGCGCCGCTGGAGGCGCGCCCATCCTGCAGCAGAGCAAGGTCAAGGTGCGCGCAACGACCATGCGCCGCACGGTGCTCGCAGGCGATCGCAGCCGCGACGCTGAGCGTGCGGGGTGGTCGACTGCTCGCTCCAGCGCCCGCAGGTGTCGCTGGACTCCAAGTTCTCCAAGCTGGTGCTGTACCTCAAGAAGCAGCTCAACTCTGACAGCGTGGTGAGAGCTTGGCCAGGGCTGCCTGGGACGCGAGCCTGCAGCATGGGGGGCGCGCAGGGACCCAGCTTCTGCGCGCCGCGCTGCGCTCGCAGTTTGTCTACCTGCGGGAGGCCTTCACGCCCTCTCTGGACGACGACTTGGCCGTGCTCAAGCAGGCCTACGGCATTGACGGCAAGCTGCACGTCAACTACGCCATGACGCCGGCGTGGGGCTAGTGTGCGCACGGCTCGGCACGGTTGAGCCATCACGGCGCGGTGGCCACCTGTGGTCTCTCCCTGTTGCAAGGGGTGCGCCCACGCGGCGCTGGCAAAAGAAGGCGGCGCTCAGCGAGCCGTGGACACAGCACGGGCAGCGCACCGCAAGCGCCACCGGTACAGAGGTCGTGGGGCCGGGAGCGCTTCCCTTCTCTCTCTGCAGGTCCTCCCACAGAATGGATATTCGCTCGACCGGAAACGAATCAAAAAAGGGCCATCAGCCTACCTGCCTGCCTGCCTGCTGCGCGGACCGTCGTGCGAGCCCCGCGCAACATGTTGACGCAGCCACAAAGGCCACGCGCAAACCGAAACCTTCCTGCCTGTGCACAGACGCCTCGCTCTGGCGCAGGCGCAAAGCTGCCCACCTCCGACCACCTACAGCTGCAGCAGCCTGCTCAACCACAAACAGGCGCACCAGCATCACCACCGCCAGGGCCGGAGCGAACGCTCAAGCGGCTGGTGCCTCGGGACGCTGCCGCTACGGCGGCCACGCCACCCTACCCCCACCCCCACGAACTCATACACGCCGCGGCCGGCCCCGCTCCCCCTCCGCTTGGCAGGCCCCCAACCACTCGCCCCCGCCCCTCAAATCCCGCCCCCACACGCCGCCAGCCGAAACCTCGGCTTCCGCCCTCAGGCCTGCCGGCCGCCCTGCTGCCCGCCCGCCCCGCCGCCGCCGCCGCCGGGCGGCAGGCCCACCAGCCGCAGCAGCCCGGCGTCGTCGGCGAACCGCCGCTGCGTGTAGAAGAGCATGTAGGCCTGCGCCTGCGCCACCTCGCGCTCCTCCACCAGCGTCACCCACGCGTCGTCGCAGCAGAACCACGCGCCGCAGCACCGCACGTACGCCACGTAGTGCCCGCCCGTGATGTCGCCCTTGTGGCAAATGACCGAGAAGAGCACGTACTCGAACTCGCCGCCCGCGCCCTGCAGCTCGGCCGGGGCCTCCAAGCCCTCGTCCATGCGGGCGGCGGCGGCGTCGCCGCCGCCCTGCTGCGACGGCGGCTTGCCGCCCTTTGGAGAGGTGAGCGAGGCGCCCTTGCCGCCGCCGCCGCCAGCGGCGGCGGCAGGGCTGCTGAGCGGCCCGGCCGCCGCCGCTTGGTCGCTGGCCGCCATGCCGCCGTACCTGCGGCCGGCGCCGCCGGCAGCCCGCGCGCACGCTTTTTCAAATGCAAGTGGAGGCGGTGCCCCGCTTCGCTGCCTCCCACATCGCAGCGCTCATCCACAGCGCTGGTCCTGAGGCGCGCGTGCCTCGAAGCCGAGCGGCGCGGGCGGGCAGTCTCTGCCCCACCTGGTCGCCCTCCGCGAACAACAAGCGCACCTGCGGCTGAGCAGCGCGCCGCCTGTGGACCCGCCCCCCCCTCCCCCCCTCCCCCCCCGCCGCAACCACAACCGCCCCTGCGGCTGAGCAGCGCCACCCTCCCCACCTCCCACCCCGCCGCAAACACAACCGCACCTGCGGCTGAGCAGCGCCGCCGTGGTGAAGGGCGCCAGGTCCAGCGTGCCCGTGGGGAAGGACAGCCACGTCTGCAGCTTGCGCACCACGCGCAGCGACCCCGGAGCCTGCTCGAACCGCTTGACGTGCAGGCACAGCACGGGCGGCAGCCGCCGGATGCTCATCTGCTTGACCGCCTGCTGCCGGCAGCGGCAGTGCCCGCAGATCCAGGCCTCGGACGCGTGCAGCGCCTCCTCCTGCACGAAGTGGCTAAGGCAGGCGCCCAGGCTGACGCTGCCCGGCGGTGGCGGCGGCGGCGCAGCCGCTGCCGCCGCCGCGGTGGCGGTGGCGGCGGTGGCGGAGGGCGGCGGCGACGGTGCGGCGGCGTGGTGCGCGCCCTGCGGCCAATGTGCGACGGCAGCAGCAGCGGTCACTCCTTCCTGCCGCTCTGCCCCTGACACGACTCTCGTGCCGTGTGGCAAGACACAAGCACACGCGCGTACCGTGGCGGGCTTCGTGGCGGAGCTCCGCTTGCTGAGGCCGCCGCCACCCGCGCCGACTGCCGCCGCCGCCGTCGCCGCCGCCGTCGTCTCCGTCGCCTCGCCAGGCGGCCGTTTCCCCCCGCCGCCCTCCTCCACGTCTCCTCCTCCGCCTCCGCCGCCCTCGGACTCCTCTGGCGGCTGCTGCTGCCCCTGCCCCACCGGCCACGCCTCGGTCTGCATGGCCAGGTGCGAGCACGCCGGCTCCTCCAGCAGGCTCGCCTCGGGCTCCATGCACCCCAAGCCCTGGCCGAGAGACTCGCTGACCTCGGGCGTCAGCTGCGGCTGCCGGTGGTGGTGCGGCGGCGCCGGCGCGCCGCGCAGCAGCGGGTGCCGCGACGATGTCGCGCCGCGGGCGGCGGCGGCGGCGGCCGCCGCCGCGGGCGGCGCCCCCGTCGCAAGCACCGAGTCCTCTTCCTTGACGGCGGCGGGTGCGGGCGGGCCCGGCGGCGGCGGCGTCGCCGTCGGCGCGGCGGGCGCCGTGGCGGACGACGGTGCGCCGTCCGCCGAGGGCTGGTTGCTGCCGCCCACCGCGCCGGCGTCGGGAGCGGCGGCCGCCGCCGCCGCCGCCGCCGCCGGCGTGGAGTCGCGCGAGGGGCCGCCGCTCGCCGCGTGCGGCGGCGGCTTGTTGCGCAGGCACGCCTTCTTGAGGTGCCGGTTGAGGCACGTGTGGCACTCGCCGCAGCGCGCTGCGCGCTGCTCGGCGCCCGGCGGCACGCGCGGCTTGCTGCCGCCGCCGCGCTTGCCCTGCGCGCCGCCGCCGCGCTTGCCGCCCGCCGCCGCCACGTCGCCGTCCACCTCCATGGCGTCGTCGGCGAGCGGCGCGTCGCAGGGCACCACGGCGGAGCACTCCTCCTCCTCCGGCGGCGGCGGCGGCGGCGGCGCCGCCGCGTCCATGTCGGCGTCGCCGTCCTCGCCGTCCTGCCGCGGCGCGCCGCCGCCGGCCGCGCGCGCCAGCCGGCTGCGCCCGTGCGGCGCCGCCGCGATGGCGGCGGCGACCGCCGGCGGCGGCGGCGTCAGGTGCTGAGCCAGCACCTCGACCTGCTGCGGGTCGTCGA
>VFQP010003960.1_pt1 | contig 14371 bp, 19 predicted proteins | sample 3512351 | NCBI WGS metagenome assembly VFQP01 (sample SAMN10412372, study PRJNA504923) | tailings metagenome | isolation source: Relicate 1 Philex TSF1 revegetated site | place: Philippines: Tuba, Benguet | collected 2017-08-29 | reverse complement strand
TCAGGTGCTGGGCTAGCTCGAACGAATGAGGAGCGGCAGCCGGCGGCTCACCTGGGGCCCCGCCGCGTGCATGGCGTGCGCGGTGCTGGCGTGGAAGGCGCGCGCGAACGAGGGCGTGGGCTGGTGCTGCAGCGCCGTCAGCGCCCACCCCGCCATGGCCGCCGAACGCATCACCGTCGCGGCGATGCCTTGCCGGCGGTGCTGCTGCTGCTGCTGCTGCTGATGCGACGGCAGCCCGTCCTCGTCGCCGGGTGCGGTGGCCACCAAGGCACTGGTGCACTCCTGCAGCCCACACACACGTGCGGCACGAGCAAAGGCGTCAATCGCCCGTGTCTCTCCACGCACGGTGGCATGGCCGCTTTCCCTGCGCCCACGCGTGTCACGCAGGTCTCCTTCTCACCCTAAGGAGGTCCACCATGAGGTCCAAGGTCACGTCCAAGGTCTGAGGCTCCGGCAGCACCTTTAACCGCGCGCACGCCCACAGCACCTGCGCCACGCTGCGCAGCTGCCCGCACGCCTCCTCCGCCCCGCTCCACGCCGCGTCGCCGCCCTCCCCCGCCCCGCGGCCCCCTCCCGCCTCCCGCTCCCGCCGCCGCCGCTGCCGCAGCGCCTGCACCTGCACCCGCAGCACGCCCAGCATGCGGGCGGTCCACGCCTCGGGCGGCGCCCACGCCACGCGCGCCAGCGCTGCCGCCGCCGCGCCCAGGTCGCGCAGCGTGTACGCCCTCAGGGCCTGCATGGACGCCCGGGCCCAGGCCCGCAACCAGGGCGCCGGCGGCGTGCTGCCGAGCCCCACCAGCGCACACAGCACCGTCGACTGCACGCGCGGCGAGCTGCCCGGCAGCGATGCCACGCAGGCTTGCGCCATGGAGTCGCCCAGCGTGGGCAGGTGGTGGTGCAGCCGCAGCGTGGCCGCCACGTGCATGCACGTGCTGAAGCCCACGGCGTCCATCTCGCCGGCGCCGGCCAGCAGCAGCGGCGCCCACACGCGCGCCGCGAACTCCGCCACCTTGCCCCGGGAGTCGGCGGCTGGTGCCGCCGCTGCTGGCGTTGCTGAGCCGCTGCTACCACTGGCGTTGCTGCTGTGGGGGAGGTGGGGGGCGGGGACGGGGGCGCGCTGGGCGAGGCAGAGCAGGGCGGAGCCGAGCGCTGCGACGGCCTGCGGGTCGAGCGCCACGCCCGACTGCTGCGCAGTGGAGAGCGCCTCTGACACGTGCTGCACCGTGTGGCACGCGCGGAGCTGCTTGACGAAGTGCTTGTTGGGGTTGCTGTGGGGTGGCGGTGCTGCGGAGGGCTCGCCGTCGCCGCCATCAGGCGCGGTGGCGGGCTGCTGCTGCGAGGTGCTGAGGATGAATGTGTCAACGCCTGGGCTGGCTAGCCCTGCTGCGGAGTCTGGCGCTGCCGCATGTTGTGCAGGGGTGGCCGCGACCGCGGCGGCGCAGAGCACCCGCGCCCGGCGTTGGGTGGCCGGGCGCGGGTGCTCCGAAGGCCAGGCTCCTGGTGCTGCGGGCGCTGCTGGTGATGCTGGTGATGTGTGGCTCTCCTGCAGGTCCTGCAGGCGGGGCACAGGGCGGGGCGTGTGTGGCGCTGAGCGCGCCAGCTGCCGCAGCCACCCGCGCGGGCGTCCCACTGGGGATTGGCGCCCCGGGAGACGCAGGCACCACAGCGTGCAGCTGCACGTCCTGAAAAAGGCCCTGCTGCTGATGCCTGCGCGAGAGCGTGCGTCCCCCACCTCTGCTCCCTGCTGGACCACACGGCTCCAGGCGCCAACACTGCTCGACGCGGCGACGCTGCTGCAGCGATGATGTAGATGAGCGCGCGGTGCTGGTGATGCTGCGCTGCTCCCGCTGCTGCTGCTCGCTGCTCCCCCGCGTGTGGACAGGCCGGTGTAGAGCCCAGTCGCAGCGTCTCCAAGATGCGCAGTTCTGAATTGAGGTTGATGCCTGGTGGCCAAGCAGCGCATCGCTCAGGGCATAAGGTCCTCGGCGTGCGCGTGTGGCCAGCTCGAGCCTCAGCCCTACAAGTCCATGCACACGGGAGAACGAGAGCACGCTTCAGGTCGCTCACTCCCTTGTGCGTTGATGCTCAGGAGAGCAGTGGCCTCCGTGATGACGCACGCAATGCAGACGGGCGCCGCCTCTGTCAGGCCGCTGACGGCCAGGCAAGTGCGCAAGGCGCAGGCACAAGACGCGTGGCCTGCTTCTGCGTGCCGTCGAGCGCTCGGCACCATAGCTGTGGGCGTGGTGCACCTGTGTGCCTGCAGGCCTCCTGGCGGCACAGCCTTTGCCGGCGGCTTGCTCCTCCCGCCACCAGTCGTGCCGCCGCCGCCTGCTCGTGCGCCGGGCCCCGCCGTTCTGCGGGGCCAGCACAGCAGCAACGTGCTTCCCCCCGCCGCAGCATCATCGGCGTCAGCAGCTTCAGCAGTCGCGCCAGTGGGCAGCACGGGCACCTATGGCGCGCCGGAGCTGCGCAAGAACCCCACGCTCTACTCCTCCATCGCCGTGAGCACGACGCAACATCGCTAGCGTGCGGCCGCTGCTGCCTGCTGTGCGCAACGCAGCTGCCGACCTTTCCCCACCTTCGGGTGTATCTCTGCAGGGCAGCGGCGGCGGCGGTCCGGCCGTCAGCTTCATGGTGTCGCCAGCGGGGAACAGCACCAGCGCGGAGGGCGGGGACGGCGCGGTGGTGGCGGCCAGGGGCCTGGTCAAGCCAGAGGTGCTGGCGCCGGTGGGCGGGTGGCCGCAGCTGCGCGCCGCCGTGGAGAACGGCGCTGACGCCGTCTACTTTGGCCTCACCGACTTTAACGCGCGGGCCAGGTGGGTTGGGTTGTGGTGGCGTGTGGGCGGCCACGGTGCTTGCGACACCTGTTCGAGGGCTGGAGAGGAAGGCTGCACTTGGGACCTGCGTGTGTGGCACCTGCGCAGGGCGAGCAACTTCACGCCAGAGGAGCTGCCAGACGTCATGACCTACCTCCACGACCGGGTGAGGGTTGAGACTTGCATACTCGCTTGCACTTGCCGTGGCGTCACCAAGGTTTGAGGCGCCGCGGGGATGCACGTGAGTAGGACCGGTTCAGGGTGCAGCGACGAGCGGAGCAGGGAGGACAGAGTGTGCGCGCGCGTGCGTGTGGTGTTTGTGTGTGTCGGCGCAGGGCGTCAAGGGCTTTGTGACGTTCAACGTGCTGGTGTTTGACGACGAGCTGGCCGCCGTGGAGCAGCGGCTAAGGCAGATGGCGGCCGCCGGCGTGGACGCGCTCATCGTGCAGGTGCGGGGGAGGAGGAAGGGGCGTGGGCTCATCACGCGTGGGGGGGGTGCAGGGCAGGCTCATCGCGCAGGTGGGGGGGCGCTGGAGGGTGAGTTGCCGCGGCGCGCAGCTTGAGGCAGGCGCAGGCGAAACCAGCTGGCCACACAGCAGCGAACAGCAAGGCCTGTTCCCCACCGGCAGGACGAGCTGTACACGAGTACGGGTCTTCAGCCTGCCGCGCCATGGGAACGGCGCGCAAGGCTTCACGGGGCTGTTGGTGCTGTGTGTGTGGTGGTGCGGGTGGCGCGGCGCAGGACCTAGGCGTGGTGGAGCTGGCCCGCCGCGTGGCGCCGCACCTGCCCATCCACGGCAGCACGCAGATGAGCATCACCAGCGCCGAGGGCGCCGAGTTCGCCTTTGGGCTGGGCGTGGAGCGCGTGGTGGTTGGCCGAGAGCTGAGCGTGCGCGAGATCGCCAAGGGGAGGGCTGGGGCATGGAGGGTCGTCTCTGTCTGCATGCCATTTCCTTTGCGCGCTTGCCCCCTCTCCTGCATGTGGCAGCGGCAAGCAGCAGCCGTGCGCAAGTCATCTGCACCTGCAATCACCCCGCCGCACACCTGCCCTGGCGCGAGGTGTGGAGCGCCGTGGCGGCGGCCCAGCATGCGTGTGCGCTGGGCTGCGCGCAGGTGCGGTCCGAGTCGCGGCCCGAGGTGGAGGCCTTTGTGCACGGCGCGCTGTGCGTGTCCTACTCTGGCCAGTGCTTCAGCAGCGAGGCCTGGGGAGGGCGCTCGGCAAACCGCGGCCAATGGTGCGCACGACCGCACGCTCAAACCCTTCGCACATGACGCGTGTGGTGCGCCGTCAACAAGCCATGTGGTGCCCTGGTTGCGCGTGTGCGTGTTTCTGCTGGGCAGCGCCCAGGCGTGCCGCCTGCCCTACGGCATGCTTGTGGATGGCGAGCTCAAGCAGCTGGCAGACGCCCAGTACCTGCTCAGCCCCCAGGTGCGTCCTGACCTGTCCATCCGCCACAACACCACAGCAGTGGACTGTGCGCCCTGCACCAGGAGCGACCCACCCTCCACGCCGCTGCACCAGGGACGCCCAAGGCAGATGCACGCCGCACGCCTGCCACGGCGCCTATCGGCCCCTCCAGCGCGCGCGCCGCCGCCCCTTTCCTGAGGTTTCGCCACACGCTGCGCTGTGCTGTGCGTGCGCGCAGGACCTGGCGTCAGTGGAGCTGGTCCCCGAGCTCATCCTGGCCGGCGTCTCCTGCTTCAAGATTGAGGGCCGGCTCAAGGGACCCGAGTACGTCGCACTCACCACCAAGGTGCGCCCACCGCACTGCCATTGCGCCCGAATGCCCCTCACCCGGCACGCCGTCGCTGCAGCGGGCGGGCGAACGCTGAGCAACGGAGCCCACAGCGAGTGAGGGCCCTGCGCGTGAGGGCCCAGCTCTCGGCAGCACGCGGCAGCACCGAGCAGCTCTCGGCAGCACTTGGCAGCACGTTGCGTGCGCTGTGGTGGTGCGGCAGGTGTACCGGGACTCCGTGGACAAGGCATGGGCGGCGCTCACGGGCGGCGGCGGCACGGCGGCGGCCGGCGCGGCGGAGGTGGAGGCGGCGGGAGTGGGGCAGGAGCGGCTTGCCGCGGCCAAGGCGGCGGTGCGCCTGTCCCGGGAGCAGCAGTGGGACCTCCAGCAGGTGCGTGAGCAGGTGGCCTTGGCAACGCTATTTGGAAAAGCAGTGGGACCTCCAGCTCCAGGTGTGCGGTGTGCTCGTGGGCCTGACTGGACCCGTTTTGGGACGAGCGACACCTGCGGTTGCTGATGGTGGCTGGGATGCGACGCAAACACCTCGGTGTCTGGTGCTGAGGTGTGAGGCAAGTGTCACGACTGCCCCGCAGGTGTTTGCGCGGGGGCAGGACGGCGCGCACCAGGGCCTCACGCCGGGCTTCCTGGAGGGCACTCGGCACCAGCGGCTGGTGCGGGGCCGCGCGCCCCGGCACCGCGGCGTGTTTGCGGGCAGGGTGGTGCGCGTGGTGGAGCCCGGCGGCGCGGGGCCGGCGGCTGCGGGCGGCGGTGGCAGGTGAGCGGGCCGTGGGGTGCGTGAGCAGGCGTTGGTGTTGGCTGGCGAGCGCACCTGGCGAGGAGCTTGGTGTTCCCGCTCAGTTGTGCGGGTGCACGCGTTCCTCTGTTTCATCGTAGGGCGCGTGCGGCGTCTGGCGGGCGCGGCGGGGCCAGCGCCGGCGGCGCGCGGGTGCTGCTGGAGCTGTCGGCCCCGCTGCGGCGCGGGGACGGGCTGGTGTTTGACCGCGGGGCACCGGAGGAGCGCGAGGAAGGTGCGCGGAACCTGCTTGACCTCTGCCTCCAAAACGTTCGCAGCACGCCTGCCCATCTTCCGTGCTGCACTGAACGGCGCACGGGTGCTTGCACACACGCACGCGAGCACTAGCACCGCCGCCACCACGGGCGCGTGCAGGCGGCAGCGTGTACGACCTCCTCACGACGCAAGGCCGGCCCGTCCCGCCTGGCACCGTCATCACGCCCCCTCCCGCCCCGCCCCAGGGCCAGGACGCGGGCGCCGCCGGGCAGGAGGCGCAAGGCGGCGTGCGCGTGACGGTGGTGTTTGGGCCGGGGCAGGTCGACGGCCGGCGCATCCAGGTGCGTGCTGCTCTCGCTGCTGCCGCCCTGCGCTTCCTGTCGCACCAAATCTGCCCCTTGTGGGCGCCTCTATGCAACGTTTGTGTGTGTGGGGGGGGGCCAGGGACTCGCATCTGTTTGGATACGTCAGTGGTGGGACGGGACCCCTCCTCCGATTGTTTCCCCGGTGTGCAACGACGACAAAGCAAGACTTTGTGCGTGCATTGTCCCTCGTTGCGCGTGCTGGTGCCGCGTTCGCAGCCCGGCGACCTGGTTTGGCGTTCCAAGGACAGCCAGCTCGAGTCGCGGCTCGCCAGCACGTGGGACAGCCTGCCGGCGGCGCAGGCGCGCAAGGCCCGCGCCGCGTGCGCCGTGCGGGGCTCTCTGGGCTCGCCGCTCACCGTGGTGCTCAGGGACGAGGCGGGCAGGTGCGGTTGGGTTTGGGAATGCGGGGGGCGGTGGGGAGCGGGGCGGGCAGGTGCGATGCGTTCTGGCACAGGGAGGAGGGCGCTGAGGCAAGGGTGTGTTTGCGGAAGTTGGGCTGGCAGGTGCGGCGGTGCGTGACGCGCCGCGCGGTGCATGCAACGTGCGCGTCCCTGGGCACTGCATGCAGGGAGGCGGTGGGCGTTTCGTCAGCTGTGCTGGAGGCGGCCACCTCTCGCGCCCTCACCGCCGCCGACGTGGGCAAGGCCGTGGGGGCGCTGGGCGGGGAGGGCCTGCAGCTGGACGGCGAGGTGGACGTGTCCGGCCTGAGGCTGGACCACGGTGAGGGGGCCTTTCGGGGAGGCTGCCTGCCTGCGCCCTTGCCTCGCCCTCTGCCCACCACGCACTTGGCACGCCAGCGTGCAGCACGCGTGCGTCACGAGCACGGGCGGGGTGGGGCCGCGGCGCCCCGGCTCAGGCCCGTGCCGCGCGGCGCACGCGGCCCCCCTTGGACGGCAGGCCTGCACCACCGCGTGCGGGGCCCTGCCGCTGAGGTCTTCCGCCTCCCCCCGCCCCAGAGCAGAGCCGCCTGGTAGGCCTTGGGCTCGCAGAGACATGCGGGCGCCATGCAAAGGTTCCGGGCCACACCCTCTCCCCCCCTCTCCCCCTCCACTCGTACCTTGCACCTTGAATCTATCGCACCTGCACACTGCACGTTCCGCGCCGCAGCGCCGTTCACAGCGCCCATTAGCGCCCGGATGTTTGCGCATTCCTGCACTACCCGCACAGATCCTGCGCCTTTCCTTTCCGTCTGCATGTGTATCCCATCATTTCCCAGGCCTCTTCCTGCCGGTGGGCGAGCTCAAGGCGGCCCGGCGCGCCGCCGCCCAGGCGCTGGTGTCGCTGCGCCGGCAGCACCCGCGCGCCGACGGCCTGGCGCCCGGCCCCGTGCTGCCCGGCCTGCTCCGCGACATCGCCGCCCGTCCGCCGCCGCCCCCGCCAGCGCCCTCCCCCGCCACCCCTAGCAACGCAGAGGCGGCGGACGCGCCGCCGGCGCCGGCCGGCAAGGGCGGGCAGGCGCAGCTGCTCGAGGCGGGGAGGCGGTCCGCGCTGCGCGTGCTGTGCCGCACCGCCGCCCAGGCCGAGGCGGCGCTCCAGGTACGCACGCGGGCCCACCAATCGCAACCTCATCATCCGCCTCTATTTCTCGCACCACGCACCCTGCTCCTCACAATGACGCGCAGCGGCCAGCTTGAGGATTCCCCTCAGATACGTGAGCATCCACCGCGCCGCCATGCTGCGTCTTGACGTGTTGCCCCTGCAGGTGCCTTGGCTGGGCGAGATTGTCCTCGACTTCCTCGAGGTGCAGGGGCTCAAGGAGGCGGTGGAGCTGGTGCGACGCGCCGGCCGCCGCGTGACGGTCGCCACGCCGCGCGTGCTCAAGCCCGACGAGGAGCGCCTGGTGCACTTTTTCCTGCGCCTGCGCGCCGACGCGCTGCTCGTGCGCTCGGCGGGGCTGCTGCACCAGCTCGTGCGCATGGGAGGGCCAGGTGAGCCTGGGTGGGGTGGGCTTTTGGGTTGAGTTGGCGCGCCGAGGGGGGCGCGTGCCTCCCCACGCCAGGCGAGACGAGGTGAAGCTCGCACCTCGCGCCTCCATCCCTCATCCCCCACGCGTGTCGATGAGGTCTCTGTTACGGTGGCCGAGAGGCGGCGGCCTCGAGCGGTGTGTGTGTGTGCGAATCTGTTCGCAGGCAGCACGGCGCACGGCCTGGGCGACAAGTCGGGCGCGCCGCTGGCCATCCCTGCGCTCGAGGGCGACTTTTCGCTCAACGCGGCCAACGCCGTCACGGCCGACCTGCTGCTCTCGCGCGGGCGGCTCTCGCGCCTGGCGCCCACGCACGACCTCTCGGCCGCGCAGATCTGCACGCTGGCGCGCGCGCTTGGTGGCGGCTCGGCGGCGGACAAGGCGGCTGCGCAAGGGCAGGCAGAGGGCGGGAGCCGGGCGGGCACGCAGCTCGAGGTCATCCTGCACCACCACCTGCCTATCTTCCACACCGAGCACTGCGCCTTTGCGCGCTTCCTGTCGGACGGCGACTCGTACAAGGACTGGTGAGCGCTAGCCTGCGGCCGCCTGAAGAGCGGCCGCCTGAAGAGCAGTCGCCTCAAGAGAGCAGCCGCCTGAAGATCAGCACCCAGGGGGCGGTGCTCCGCTGACCCTCCATGACTGCGGCCACCTGAAGATCAGCCCGGGGGGGATGCTCCGCTGGCCCCTCGCCGCCTGCGACCGCTGTGCAAACCAAGCTCGTGCGGTGCCTGCTGGGGGTCCTGGCGGCGTGCTCTGCCGTCACGGCAGGTCCACACAGACAGCGGGAGCGCTCTTGCCTCGCCGCTTGGCTGCGCATCCAGGCGCTGCGACGACGTCCTGTGCGTGCGTGCGTGCGTGTGCACGTGTGTGCGCAGCGGGCACCCGTGTGAGCGGCACCAGGTGCACCTGCGGGACGAGCAGGGCTCGCAGCACCTGCTGCTGGCAGACATGGGCTGCCGCAACACGCTGTTCAACGCCGCCGCGCAGTCGGGCGCCTACCACCTGCCCGGCTTCCTCCAGGTGAGGAGGAGCCCGCGGCAGCACTCTGGCCAGGGGCACGCAAGCTCTGGGCGCCGCCAAGAGCCTCTGCTTGCGGGGGAGGAGAACGAAAGAGGCTCTGGAGAGGCTCTGTGCGGTGCACCACGTTGGCCACCCGCGCAACTGGCGTGCCGCAGGCGGGCATCCGGACGTTCCGCGTGGAGCTGGTGGATGAGCCGGCGCACGTGGTGGTGCCCCTCCTCGAGGGCTACAGGTGAGCAGCGTTGCTTCTGCAGGCTGCTGCGCCTGTATGGGATGGCACGGGGCACACGTTCCGCCAGCGTCAGTTTTGCTTTTGGTGCGGGAAGCCACGCCGCGCGTGTGTTCCACCCGTGGCGTGTGTGTGCTTGTGCATGCACGTGCGCAGGGCGGTGCTGGACGGCGACAAGCCGGTGGGTGAGCTGTGGGCCGAGCTGGGCGCGCTGCCCAACGCCAACGGCGTGGCGCAGGGCGTGACGCCCGGCTCGCTGGGCGGGCTGGGGGCCAGGGAGCGCGAGCGCAGCAGCATGAAGCCCACGGCCGCCTCGCTCAGGCAGCAGCAGCAGGAGCAGCAGCAGGACCAGCAGCAGCAGCAGCAGCAGCAGCAGCAGGGCCGGCAGCGGCAGGTGCCGCCTCTGCAGCAGCAGCAGCAGCGGCCGGGGCTGGGGCCGGCTGCGGGCGTGGCGCGCTCCAGCACGGCAAGGAGGGTCTCGCGGCGAGAGGAGTGAGCTGCGTGCTGCGTGCCGTGTTGCGCTGTGCGTGACGCTGTGTCTTGCAACAGCGCTCCGGAGTAACAAGCCGGGTACTGCAACAGAAGCGGCAGAGAGTCAGGGGGACAGGGAGACGGGAGCACCATTCACAGTGCGTGGCCTGAGCGCATGTTCTCACTCCTAGAACGCGCCGGTCGATTTGACGAGGCCCTGCACCTCTCCAGCCGGGTACTTGGTCGTGTGAGCCTGCACCGTGACACGTCATGCAGCAGAGATGCACATCAGCACCCGGGAGTGCAATCTCCAGCCAACTGCAGCTTGCCATCTGGGTGCCGCACACTCACGTTGAGGTAGGTGGCTCCAGGGGTCTGCAGCAGCGACAGGAAGGTCGCGCCGTCTGCGCACGACGCAAGCGTACGGCATGAGGTTGGGCGCTGTCGGGCGATGGGAGCAGCGGCGCGCGAATGGGGCACCCAAGCAACGATTCCCACTCACTGACGCCGTTCAGCAGACTGCTGTCCACAGCAAAGCGAACGCTGAACTCATTGCCACTGACAGGCTGCCTCAGGGGCCCAGAGGCGGCCCCGGCGGGCCAGAGCCAGAGAGCCGGGATGCCAGGGTACTGCGTGGTGTTGAGGTGGACATGAGCCATCGTGAAGTTCGAGATCTTCTCGACCTTGAGGATGCCGGCCCAGGTGCCGTTGCCCTGGGTGGCGTTGTACGTGAGCCACAGCGTGACGCGCGCCTTGGTCGTGGTGTTGGCCACGCTGCCGGGTCTGGCGTAGGCCCTCCAGTACTGCAGCTGGGCCTGCGTACAGGAAGCCCATCCCAAGGAGCCCAGCGCATCAGCCCGGGACAAGACCTCGCTTCCCTCCAGTATGGGCCTGCGCGCGGGGTGCGCGCGCTTGCTGGCGCGCTGGTACATGCGACCGCCGCCTTCGTTCTTCCCTGCCCCTCACGGCATGCAGCCACGAGCGTGCGGTGCGTGCAAAAACATCAGCACAGCACAGCATTTGCGCGTCTCGTGGAGAGCACGCTGGTTCCAAGGGAGCTCTGCGCCTCCTGTCGCCTCCTGGCAAGGACGACCCACGCCCCCATCATCGGCGCGCATCGGCCTTCTCTCTGGGGCACGGCTAGCACCACACCGACGTGTACGCGCAATTGTACAGGCATCGGCCTTCTCGCGCGTGGTGGGGCCCACGCTGGACGACTCACCGAGGCCGAGGTCGCGGCGCAGACCAGCGTCAGCAGCAGGAGGGCCGCGGAAGCTGCCTTGGCCATCTTGGTGGTTGGATTGTGTGTGCCGACCGTCCTTTGCCCCTCTGCTCGCGTCCTTTGACGACGGCCCGCCACGTTGACCATGAATTTCACGACTCGCTGGCGCGCAGGGAAACAGACCAAGAAGCAGGGCAGCAGGAGACGGGGGCACCGTCACCATGAATTCGCGCGCGGCACAAGAGCCCCAAGGCTCGAAATCACAACGGCGCAGGCGACGCGTACAGCTCGGGCACCGCCTGCAGCTCGCCAGCCGGGTACTGGAGCGTGTGCACCTGCGCAGCGCAGCCACGGGACGGATGCACAGGGTTAATTTGCCACGGCGAGAGCTCTGGTGGATGCTCTGACGAGGAGGATTCTCTGGACGCACGTTGAGGTACGCGTTGCCGCTGAGCAGCTGCTGCAGCAGGTACACGCCATCTGCGTGGGTGAGACGCCCAGGGCACACAGGTCGGTGTGACTGCACAGACTGCCTGGCGCGTAGAGCTTGAATCCCCAAGGAACGCACGCACCCCCGGCGGCCAGCTGCGACGCGTCCACGCTGTACTTGACGGTGAAGGTCCCCGAGATGGGCTGCTTGAGCGGGCCGCTCTTGTCGCTGGGCATCACCCACAGTGCGATGGTCTTAGGGTACTGGGTCGTGTTGAGGTGGATGTGGGCACCCCAGAAATCTTCGGCCAGAGGCGTGCACAAGGGTGATCACCTGGCCCCTGGCCCTGGAGGCGCGGGCCTTTCGTTTTTGCTCACGCACCGGTGATCTTCTCCAGGATGAGCATGCCCAGGAAGGTTCCATTCCCGACGCGGGGAGCGTAGGACAGCCACAGGCCGGCGCGGGCCTTGCTGCTGACGCCTGGCGCGGCCCTGGCAGAGCACCGGAAAACCCACTGGTCCGAGGGCGGGGGCGCCGGAGAGGGTGGCCGCTTGCTCACAGGCGCGGGCTTCTTGGCCTGCGTGCACGCGCACGGTGTCCGGCAGGCGTCCACTTCACGCAGCGGTTCACGCGCCCGTCAGCGCCATGCGTGCCCAGGCGTCCACCGCGTGGGCTGTGCAATTGGCTGGAAGCTGCTCCACGTTCTCCTCATGCGTGCGTGCGTCGCCCCGCAGCGTGTTGCTCCGAGTTCTTCTGCCGGCCGGGCCGCCCACCGCTGCACTGCAAGCGGCCGCAAGCGAAGCGCGCGCCGTGGCGACGCACCTGCGCTCCTGGGGCGGCTGAAAGAATCAACACCACGGCTGCGAGCAAGAACACCGCGCTCCTGGCGGCCGCCATCGGGCGCGTTGGCGCTGTTGACGACTTGCAGGACGAGAGTGGCCGGCAGGGACCGAATCGCACTGGAACTTCGCGCTGAAGTGTGTGTGTGGCCCGGTGAGTTGATGTCAGCCGCAATTGCGAGGAATGGCAGCCTTGCAGCGTCGTAGCGACGCGCAGGCGGCAGGGGTGCCACGCCCGCATGCACGTCCGGTGTGGCCTCAGCCGCGAAAGGGGATGGAGCTGGGCACCAGCACCCTTGCGTGCTTGGGGCTCTGCGCGTTGACGAGCTCCCCGTTGGGCCGGTCGTTGGTGGCGACGCGCCGCCTCGACACCTCGGGCTGCACGCCGTGCGAGGTCTGCCGCCTGCGCCACATGGATCGCCAGGAGGCACCCCTGGTGGGCAGGAGCTCCTGCAGCTCCCACCTGCCTGCCCCCCGTCGCCGTGCCGCCCCCACCTGTAGACCCGGTCCATGGCCACGTCCAGCGGCACGCTGACAAACCACGTGTCGTCAAACAGCGCCCGCAGCTCGCTCCACGGCGCCTCGTCCAGCAACACGTAGTTGCCCTCCACCAGCACGACCCTGCGCGCGCAAACGCAGTTGCAGCCCCACGCCGCTCGGCCCTCGGCATGCCGCCGCCCACGTCCTTCAGGGCCCCCGCTCACTGGCATTTGCGCCGCGCGACATCTGGCACGCCAGGCAGGTGGGCTCCAGCCCTGCCAAAGCGTCCACACAGACCGCAAGGCCCACCAACCACCGCACCTGTTGTCCAGCGTGATGTCCAGCGCGTCCTCCTTGGGGTCGCCCACGCCGTGGTCAAAGCTGGGCACGCGCGCCCGCCCCTCGAGCCGCACGCGCCGCACCGCCGCCACGAACGCCGGCGCGTTGAAGGTGAAGGGCGCGCCGCGCTGCGCGTGCGCCAGCTTGGGGTCGGGCATGGCGTCCAGCTCGCGCTTGTAGTAGTGGAACCCGTCTGCGAGGGACGTTGTTGTGAAGGGGTGGGCGCCGCGCACGCACACATGGAGCAGTGAGCGCGCCAACTGCTACGCGTGCGGGGCGCTGCTGCCTTTGCCCCTGGTTTCGCCGTCGTTCTTGGGCGGCTCTGCTTCTGCGGCAGAGCGGCGCTCGCTCGCTCGCCCGCTCACCCATGGGGAGCAGGGCGGCCAGCCGCTCCCCGCCGGCCAGGCGGTTGATCTCCTGCTGCACTCTCGCCGCCAGGGTGCTCTTGCCTGCGTCACCGGCGCAGGTGCAGCGAGGCCAATGGTGAGCAGGGTGCCCTGGCTCACGACGGGCAGGTGCGGTCCTGGCCCATGAGCCAGCGTACTGACGCACCAGAGCCGGGCGCGCCGGCGATGCCGACGATGTGCTTTGCCCCTGCCGGCAGGGCCTGCGCCGCCGCCAGCGCCCGCCGGGCCAGCGCCGCAATGACGTCCTCGTAGCACGCGCCTGCAGAAGTGTGGCAGAGGCGGTGTGGGTGCACGCCCGGCCTAGGCATCCTGGGGATGAAGGTGCTGGTGCGGTGCGCACACCTTGCACCTCGACCTGACCGCCCGTGGTGGTCTCCGTGGATGCGGCCGCTCTGGTGGTGTGTCGTGCGGCAGCTGGCGACCATTGGGCAGCATCGACGCCAGGATGATGATGCGGAGCTGAGAGGTGCAGCTGCTGCTGCCGCAGCGGCGCGTGCCACGTTCGTGCTGGCCTGAGGCAGCATGCTGGGCCTGCCGTTCCTCTGTGCACGTGGTGCTGACGTGTGTGGATTTGGTGCTGCATCGCGGCCCTGCTGTAGGCTCTCCACGCTCTCCCCCTACCTCTCGAAGCATGGACTGCCGGGCCTGCACTCGGGGGCAGCCACAAGAGCACGCGGCGCCCAGAGCAGCAGCACGAGCGGCAGCGCACGCAGCATTCCGTCGCGTGTGGCCGGTCCTTCGCCTCGATCCACACGCAGAGTTTGAGCTTGAGGGAGGAGCAGCGGAGCAGCTGGGCACCTCGTGCGCAGCAAGAGAGCGCAGCAAGGAGCATCAGCCGTCAGCATGGACACCATCTTCCAGCTGCCGCTGCTCTTCCTGGCGCTGCTCCAGATCCTGGTGTCGCTTCTGCTCCTCGCGCCCAAGGCCGTCTCCCTGCCTCTGGCGCAGCTGCTGCGCAAAGCCAGCAAGAACGCCGCCACCAACTCAACAGTCATCACCCTGGCCGTCGTGCTCGGAGGCCTGCTGGTCTCTTGCGTGCTGGAGC
>VFQP010003959.1_pt1 | contig 14374 bp, 12 predicted proteins | sample 3512351 | NCBI WGS metagenome assembly VFQP01 (sample SAMN10412372, study PRJNA504923) | tailings metagenome | isolation source: Relicate 1 Philex TSF1 revegetated site | place: Philippines: Tuba, Benguet | collected 2017-08-29 | reverse complement strand
TTATCGGCGAAAGTAGAAGCAATTGTGGCATACGCCAACGCCGTCCGTCGCCGGTCGGCTCGCTTCCCTCGCGCCGCTTTTACTGGCTGGCGACCCGCCCGCCAAGATGCTGAGCCAGGAAATGCTCCATCCGGTCGGCGGCGCCCATGAAACGCTCGGGCGTGGTCATGCCATGGCCTTCGCCGGCAAGCCACAGCGTCTCGACCGGGCGGCCAAGCGCATGCAGCCGCTGCGCCATGCGTTCGCCCTGATTGATCGGCACCCGGTCGTCCTCGGTGCCATGGATGATCAGCACCGGATCGACGATCCGCTCGGCATTATGCAGCGGCGAGCGGCTGTTCATGTCGGCGACGGCTGCCGGCTCGTCGGGATCGCCGGCGAAATCCGTCCAGATACTAACCGTCGGCGACAGCCATGCGACCAGGCTGGAAAGATCCGAGGGCCCATTGATCGAGATGCCGGCCACGAACCTGTCCGGGGATTCGGCCAGCCCCACCAGCGCCGCCCATCCGCCATAGGACGCGCCGCCGATGGCCACCTTGTCGCGATCGACCATGCCCTGGGCGATGGCCCAGTCCAGCGCGTCGATCAGGTCGGTGTTCATCTTGCGGGCGAATTCGCCGCGGGCGGCGGCCATGAACGCCTTGCCGTAGCCTGTCGAGCCCCGATAATTGACGTCGATCACCACATAGCCGCGGTTGGCGAGGAACTGGACCATGGGGTCGAAGCCCCAGTAGCTGCGCGCGAACGGCCCGCCATGAACCCACACCACCGCCGGCAGCCGCCTGCCCTCGCCGCCGCGCGGGACCGTGACATAGCCGTGGACCGTGAGCCCGTCGCGCGCCTTGAACCGGAACGGCTCGGTCCTGGCGAAGTTGTCGGACTGCCGCCCGCGCTGGTCCCGGTGCAGCAGCCGCCGCTCGCCGGTCTGCCGGTCCACCAGCCAGGTCTCGAGCCGTCCCTGGTCAGAGGCCACATTGACGACGACCCGGCGGCCCATGGCGTCGAGATCCTCGATCGAGGCGACCGCGCGTGGGTCGTTGCCGGCCAGATCGCCCATGGCGGTGCCGAGCACCGCGTCGAAATAATGTGCCGCGCGGCGGGCCGGATAGGCCTCGGCGACCACCGGCCGGTTTTCCGGCCCGGTCCGCCAGACCCATTCGACATCGGCGTCGGGCTCGGCATACAGCACCTTCTCCTTGCCGTCGGCCAGCGAGAACCGGACCAGCGCCACCTTGTCGCGCCCCCGGTTGGACAATGCCAGCACGCCGCCATCGACGATGCGGTTGCCGATGAACTCGAAGGTCTCCTCCACCGCCAGCTGGGCCTTGGTCACCCATCGGTCGCCGCGCAGGATATCGATAGCGACACCGCCGGACGGCGTCCGCCGCGTCCTGGCGAACAGGCCGGCGTCACGCAACGCGTGCCAGTCGATGACGTCGCCCGGATTGCGGGCGATCCGTTCCTCGCGCCCATCGCGCAGATTACGCCGGTACACATCCATCAGGTCGCGGTCGCGCCGGTTGTCGCTGATCAGGACGTCGTCGCCCCAATACTGCTCGACCTCGGTCGTGACGCTCTCGGGGGCCAGCGGCAAAGCCAGTGGCTGAGGGTCCTCGAGCTTGATGAAGTAGGTGCGGAAATGCTCGTTGCCGACGGTGTCGACATCGACGAACAGGGTGTCGCTCCCCGGTCCCCAGCTGAGGTCCTGGGGCTTCATCGGCAACTCGATCACGCGTTTCTGACGCGACGCGATGGTCTCGACCACGAGCCGCGTTCGCTGTCCTTGGTCGGGCTCCAGCCACGCCAGCATGGCGCCGTCGTCGGACAATCGCCAGGCATGAGGCTCGCGCTGCTCGCCGAACAGCTCCTGGCGAGTCAGCATGGGCGGCAGGCGGACCTGCTTCAGAACCGGATCGCTGGCGGGAGTCTCCACATAGGGATCGTCCTGGGTGCAGGCGACGAAGACCAGCGCGGCCACGCCGAAGAGCGGGCCGATCCAGTACAGCAGGCCTCGCTTCGTCGCCAAGCGCCCCTCTTACCGTTCCACCCGCATGGAGCCGCCAAGATGCGTGCCGGCGTCGACGAGAAGGGTTTCTCCGGTCGTGTGACGCGCGCTCAGGGCGAAATAGACGATGGGCTCGGCCACCTCGACCGGCGTGCTCGCGGCCTTCAGCGGATTGCCCTTCGCCACCGAATCCCGAAGCTTCTCGAAGGTGGCGTCTCCCAGCCCGGTGCGCAGCCAACGCGTGTCGATGAAGCCAGGGCATACCGTATTGACCCGGATCTCGGGACCGAGCGCGCGGGCCAGCGACATGGTCATGTTGTTGAGCGCCCCCTTGGAGGCGGCATAGGCGATCGAACTGCCGACACCCCGCACGCCCGCCAGCGACGAGACGTTGACCACCGAGCCAGCGCCCTGCTTCTGCATGGCCGGGGCGACGGCACGGGTCATCTGGTAGGGGCCGATGACGTTGACGGCATAGATGCGTTGGAAATCCTCGGCGGTCAGACCCTCGAGATCGTGGTGGGCGACGAATTTCGAGGTGCCGGCGTTGTTCACCAGCACGTCGATGCGCCCCCATTTGTCCAGCGTGGCCTGGGCCATGCGGCGGCAGTCGGCGTCGTTCGACACGTCCGCCTGCACGATCAGCGTCTCGACGCCCAGCGCCTTGCAGGCGGCCTCGGCTTCCTTCGCCTCGGCCTCGCTTTTCGTGTAGTTGATCACCACGTTGCAGCCGCGCTCGGCCAGCTGGCGCGCCACCTCGGCGCCCACGCCGGTCGCCGATCCCGTGACGATCGCCACCTTCCCCTTACCGTCCATCGAATCCCCTTTCGTACCGGCCATGCGGCCTGTTTCGAGTCCGCGCCAGTCTAGGGTCAGCGGCGAACGCGGTAAATCGGCTACATGGGCGGTCAGGTCCTGTTGACAGGCTTTTCCAGTTCCCTGCATAGTGAAACTAACGAACGTTAGTTAGGCTTGGGAATGTCTTCTCTGATCGTGACCGATTCATCGACGCGCGAGCGCATCGCCGCCGTCGCCGCGCCGCTGTTCGCCGACCGCGGGTTTGCCGGCGTCTCCATGCGCGACATCGCCGATGCCGTCGGGGTCAAGGCGGCCAGCCTCTACAACCACTATCCGGACAAGGACGCGCTCTATGCCGCGGCGCTGGAACAGGTGTTCGTCCGCCGGGCGGCACTGGTCGAGGATGCGCTGAAATCGACGGGCACGCCCCGCCAGCGGCTGCAGGCGCTGGTCGCCGCGCTGGTGCAGGCGACCGCCGGCGATCCGATCGCCGCGCGGCTGCTGCAGCGCGAGTTGCTCGACGGCGACATCAAGCGGTTCGAGCGGCTGACCCGGGATGTCTTCGGCCGCCCCTTCACCCACATGACGAGGCTGTTGAACGAGCTGGCGCCGGGGCGCGACGGAGCCCAGACCGCCGCCTATCTGAGCTCGCTGATCTACGGCTATTGCGTGTTCGCGCCGGTGCTGCCCGTGCTCGATCCGTCACTGACCGCCGACACCTCGGTACTGGCCGAGGATCTCGCGGAGGAACTGCTAGGGCGCATGGAAAGGGGACGGCCGTGACGCGGGCGGCCGTTCTCGCGATCGTCGCCGCGCTGCTCGCCGCCTGCGGCGACGGGCAGTCCGCGACGCCGCCGCCCGCCGAAGCGGTGGCCCTGTCGACCGCCATCGTCCGGGAACAGGATGTGGCAAGTCCGATCCTCGCCACCGGCGAGGTGCACGCCGACAAGATCACCGAGATCAAGCCACGGGTCGACGGCGTCATCGATGCCGTGTTCGTCGATGTCGGCGATCGGGTGACGGCTGGCCAGCCGCTGTTCCGGACACGGCAGGCCGACTACCGAAACCGGCTCGCGGAGCACGACCAGGCGCTGGCGCTGGCGCAAGCCGAACTGAAGCAGGCCTCGGGCGATCTGGACCGCGCCGTCTCGCTGCGCGGCAAGGGTGTCGTCTCGCAGGGCCGCATGGACGAGGTGCAGGCGCGCTTCGATACCGCGCGCGCCCGGCTCGGCATGGCGGAGGCCGGACTGGCGCAGGCACGCCAGAGTCTGGCCGATGCGACCGTCACCGCGCCCTATGACGGCATCGTCACCGGCCGGTTCGTCGACGAGGGCACCATGATCCAGGTGGCCACCTCGAATACGCCGGTGGTCGAGGTCGCCAAGCTCGACACGGTCGAAGTGATCGCCCGCCTCGCCGCCGTCTACCTGCCGCGGCTGAAATCCGAGACACGCGTAACCGTGGCGGTCGAGGGTGTCGCGGCGCCGGTGGAGGCCGTGCTCGGCGTGGTCAACGACAAGGTCGACGCCCGCACCCGCAGCGCCGAGATCAGGCTGCACCTTCCCAATCCGGACCAGTCGATCAAGCCGGGCCTGTTCGCGAAGCTGACGCTTCACCCGGAGCCGCGGCGCGCCGCCGTGCTCGATCGGTCGGCGGTGCTGGGTTCCGGCGACGACGCCCATGTCTTCATCCAGCAGGACGGCGTCGCCCGTCGAAGGCCGGTCGAGGTGCGCGACGTCGATGCCGCGCTGGTCGAGATCCTGCGAGGGCTCAAGCCTGGCGAGGCGGCGTTATCGGGCCCGGCGCTGACCGGGATCGAGGATGGCACGCGCGTCACCACGGGGCGGATCGCCGATGGGTCTCGCTGACTTCTGCATCAGGCGTCCAGTCTTCGCGGTCATGCTGATCGCGGGGCTGGTGGCGTTGGGCGCGCTGTCGCTGGGCCGGGTCGGCATCGATCTTTTCCCCCGCGTCGAATACCCGTTCGTCGCGGTCTCGACGGTGCTGGAGGGCGCCACGCCCGAGACGGTCGAGACCGAGCTGACCGACCCGATGGAGGAGAAGCTCAACACCATCGCCGGGATCAAGACCATGCGGTCGGTGAGCTCGGAGGGATTGAGCCAGATTTTCATCGAGTTCGAGCTGTCGGAGAACGTCGACACCAAGAGCCAGGAGGTGCGCGACAAGATCGCGCTGGCGCGCGGCGACATCCCGCGCGAGGCCGAACCGCCGGTGGTCGACAAGGTCGATCCCGATTCCGAACCGATCATGTCGGTGCTGGTGGCCGGTGACCTGCCGATCCGCGACCTGACCCTCTATGCCGACGACGTGGTGAAGGAAGCGCTGCAGCGGATTCCCGGCGTCGGGTCGGTGGAACTGGTCGGCGGCCGCGACCGCGAGGTGCGGGTCTGGCTCGACATCGACAAATTGCGGGGCTTCGGCGTCTCGGCGCAGCAGGTCATCGCCGCGATTGGATCGGAGCATGCCGAAATTCCCGGCGGCCGGCTGGAGTCGGGCGGCGGCATGCGGGAGTTCTCGGTCAAGACCAAGGGCGAGGTCGAATCCGTCGCCGAATTCGGCAACGTCGTTGTCGCGTTCCGCCAAGGCTCGCCGATCTGGCTGCGCGACGTGGCGCGCATCGAGGACGGCATGGAGGACGAGCGCACCTATGCCGAACTGGGCGGCAAGCGCGGCGTGTCGCTGGAGATCCGGCGCCAGTCCGGCAAGAACACGGTCGCGGTCGCCGAGGCGGTGCGCGCCGAGATCGCCGGGCTGCAGTCCGAGGCGCCGGCCGGCGTGGAGATGGTGGTGGCCAAGGACGTCGCCCTCTTCATCCAGTCCTCGATCCACGACGTCACCATCGACATGATCCTGGGCGGCGTGCTGGCGGTCGCCATCACGTTCCTGTTCCTGCTGAACCCGCGCAGCACGGTGATCGTCGCGATCGCCATTCCGGCCTCGGTGATCGCCACCTTCTTCGCCTTCTATGTCTGCGGCTTCACGCTGAACATGCTGACCATGATGGCGCTGTCCGTCTCTGTCGGCCTGCTGGTCGATGACGCCATCGTCGTCGTCGAGAGCATCCACCGGCTGATCGAGGAGGGTAAACCGCCGCTTGAGGCCGCGTCCGAGGGCGTGCGCCAGGTCGGCGCCGCGGTCCTGGCGGGGACGCTGACCGTGGTCGCCGTGTTCGTCCCGATCGCCTTCATGGAGGGACTGGTCGGCGCCTTCTTCTTCCAGTACGGGCTGACCGTCTCGTTCGCCGTCGCCGTATCGTTTCTGATCTCGGTGACGCTGACCCCCATGCTCGCCTCGCGTTTCCTCCACAAGAGCGATGGCCATCAGGGTGTCCTCCAGCGGCTGGAAAACCTCCATGTCCGGATGGAGGTCGTCTATGGCCGGCTGCTGCAGGCCACGTTGCGGCGGCGCTGGATCGCGATGGCGGCGCTGGTCGCGGCGATCGTGCTGGGCGGCGCCGTCGGCGGCCAGGTGCCGAACGAGTTCATGCCGCAGACCGATCGCAGCGAGTTCACCGCCCGGATCGAGTTGCCGCTCGGCAGCGGCATCGCGCAGACCAAGCAGGCGGCTCAGGCCATCGCCCACGATATCGAGAAGATCGAAGGCGTCGCCGCGGTGTTCCTCACCGTCGGCGCGGGGGTGCAGAACAAGGTCAACACCGCCGACTTCTATGTCGGCCTCGACCCCAAGGGAGATCGGGCGCGCACCCAGTTCGAGATCATGGACGAGGTCCGCGCCGCCATGCGTCGCCATGGCGGCGCGTTGAAATCCGTGAAGCTGGCGGAAATTCCCTGGGTGTCGGGCGGCGCGGGCGCGGCCAGTCCCATCGACCAGATGTTTCAGGGCCGCGACCTGGTCGAGCTGGACCGCCTGGCGCAGGAGTTGGCGGGCAAGATGCGCCCGCTCCCGGAGTTCCAGGACGTGAAGACCTCGTTCGAGGCGGGCAAGCCGGAATTGCAGGTGCATGTCGACCGGCCGACCGCCGCCGATCTCGGCGTCTCGGTCGACCGGCTGGCGGGCACCATCCGGGCGCTGGTCGGCGGTGTCGAGGTGGCGACCTATCAGGAGGGCGGCGAACGCTACGACGTGCGGGTCCGGCTGGAGGAAGGCCAGCGCGACGACCTGTCGCGCCTCAGCCTGTTGCAGATACCCAACGCGAGCGGCGACCTGATCGACCTCGATAACGTCGCGACGCTCGCCGTCGGCAATGGACCGGTCGAGATCACCCGCATGGACCGCAGCCGCATGGTCGAGGTGACCGGCGCCAACAGCACCCGCGTCACGCTCGGCCAGGCCGACGCCGAACTGCGGCGCCTTACCGGCGGCATGCATCTCCCCACCGGCTATTCGGTGCGCTCGGAGGGCATGGTCAAGACCATGAAGGAGTCCTCGGCGGCTATCGGCTTCGCCTTCGCCATGGCGTTGCTGGTCATCTACATGGTGCTGGCCAGCCAATTCGACAGCTTCATGCAGCCGGCGATCATGATGCTGTGCGCGCCGCTCGCCTTCATCGGCGCCTTTCTGCTGATCTGGCTCGACGGCAGCGGCCTCAGCCTGTTCGCCCAGATCGGGCTGGTGGTGCTGATGGGACTGGTGATGAAGAACGGCATCCTGCTCGTCGAATACGCCAATCAGTTCCGCGAGCGCGGCATGAGCGCCACCGACGCGATGCTCGCCGCCGCGCCGCTTCGGCTGCGGCCGATCCTGATGACGGCGCTGTCGGCGGTGTTCGGCATGATCCCCATCGCCATCGCCACGTCGGACGGCGCGGAATGGCGGCGCCCCATGGGCGTGCTGGTGATCGGCGGATTGCTGTCGTCCACGTTTCTGACGCTGCTGATCGTCCCCGTCGCCTACACGCTGCTGGCCGATGCCGGCGCGCCGCTGAAGCGCCTGGCGCGGCGGGTCTGGCCGCGGCGCCGGACCTCGCCGGCGGAGTAGCCATCTCCGTTGACCGTGATCAATGTCTCCCCGCGCCTCCAGGCGGTCTAATCGGCCGTGAGGGAAGAAACGGGAGACCGAGATGAACATCCAGGTGCCGACATCCAGGGCCGCGGGCGAGGCGAGGTGCGATGCGCCCACGGTGCAGCAGATCCTCGACCGCGATACGCGGGCCATACCGCCGGTGCTGCGCGAGCAGGCCTATACCTATGCCGGCTCGGAGGACATACCCGCCGAGCGTTACTTCTCCAGGGAATGGCACGACCTCGAGGTCGCGCATGTATGGAGGAAGGTGTGGCAGATGGCGTGCCGGGAGGAGGAGATTCCCGAGGTGGGCGACCATATGGTCTACGACGTGGTCGGACTGTCGTTTCTCATCGTCCGCTCCGCCCCCAATGAGATCAAGGCCTTCGTCAATTCGTGTCTCCACCGCGGCCGCAAGCTCCGCACCGAGGACGGATCGAGCGCGTCATTCCGCTGCCCCTATCATGGCTGGACCTGGGACGTGACCGGCGAGATCACCGAAATCCCGTGCCGCTGGGACTTCCCGCATGTGACCGCCGAGAACGGGCGCTTGCCCGAGGCGCGGGTGGGCACCTGGGGCGGCTTCGTGTTCATCAATCCCGACCCGGACTGCGAGCCCCTCGAAAGCTTCCTCGGCGAGATGCCGAAGCACTTCGAGCGCTGGAAGCTCGAGGATTGCTACAAGGCCGTGCACGTCCGCAAGCGCATGCCGGCCAACTGGAAGGTCTGCGCCGAGGCGTTCATCGAGAGCTATCACGTCATCGATACGCATCCGCAGATCATGCCGCATACCGCGGATGCCAATACCCAATACGACAATTCCGACGGGCGCCACTTCAACCGGATGATCCCGCCCATGGGCGTCCCCAGCCCTCACCTCGAGGCGTGCTCGGGCCAGCAGACCGTTGATGCCATGGTCAACACCTCAGGCCGTCAGGTCGGCGCGGTCGGCAAGCTCGAACTGCCCGATGGCAAGAGCGCACGGGCCTTCATGGCCGAAGTGGCACGCGAGCGCTGCAAGGAACTCACCGGCGTCGATTGTTCCGAGGCGACCGACAGCGAGATGCTGGACGCGATCCAGTATTTCGTCTTCCCGAATTTCTTCCCGTGGGGCGGCTTCAGTCCCAACATCATCTACCGCTTCCGGCCGGATGGTAACGACCCTGAATCGGCCATCGTCGAGATCATGATCCTCCGCCGTTTCGACCCCAGCGGCCCGCGCCCGGCGCCGGTGCCCGTCCATGTGATGACGGACGAGCAGTGCTGGGCCGACGCCACAGAGCTGGGCGGGCTGGGCGCCGTGTTCGACCAGGACATGTCCAACATCCCGTTCGTACAGGAGGGGCTGCATGCTTCGACGGCGGGCAAGAACGCGGTGACCTTGGGCAATTATCAGGAGTCCCGCATCCGCGACCTTCACCGGAACCTGGAACGGTACATTCTCCCCAGCTGAGGGTGTCTCCCCACACCTCGCCGTTCCATCGCGAGCCCCGGCACTCCCCTGCCGGGGCTCTCCATTTTCGCTCTCAGTCCACGGCGTAGACGCCGGTCACCACCATGCCCTTCGGCGTATCGTCGGTCGCCCGGATCGCGACGCTGCGGGCGTTGACCATGACGCAGTCCCCATAGGCAAGCGCCCCCTCGTTGCCGTCGTAGCTGATCATGGCGGCCGCCCGCACCTCGGGGTCGAGACAAATCCTGACATCGCCGCTGACTTCCCGGTCGACGAGCTGTCGGACGGTACCCTGCTTCACGTCGAACGGCGACGGCAGGGCGCCATCGGCGATCCAGGAGGGGGCGCCGATGGCCATGGCGCACAGGCCCGTCAGTGCGGCGATTCCCAATAGGTTCTGCATAGGCGTGTCCCCCGCGATTGTGCGGCGCACAGACTGGCCCGGGAAAGTGAGCAGAAGATGGAGAGAACGCGGCGGCACAACCGCAAGTAAGCACACCCTCGGCCCGCCAACTCCGGGCGATTCCACGCCAATTGTGCCGGCGGCGGCCAAATCACCGTCATTTTTCGTGCTTGATCACAATCAATGCTGCAGCAGTCCGGGCGGTGTGTACTGCACTTGTCCAGCCCGACCATCCGGTCTGGACGAAACTGGAACGGTACACCCTAGCAAACCCGCAGGCGCTTCCCGCACGTACCGTTCCTGACTGGCCCCGGCTTCCCCGCCGGGGCCATTTTTCTTGGGACTGGGTCTTCCTATCTGCCCGCCATGTAGTCGAGACTGAGGCTCACCAACGCCTCGACGCCCAGCTTCAGCGCATCCTCGTTGACGAAGAAGTCGGGAGAGTGGTTGGGAGCCGCCTCACCCGGGCCGACGCCGTCGCGGTTCACGCCCAGGAAAAAGTACAGGCCGGGCACGTCCTTCTGGTACCAGGCGAAATCCTCGGCCCCCATGGTCGCCGCGATGTCGCGGTCGACACCGGCCGGTCCGCCGACTCGTTCCAGAGTCGGCAGCATCCGCGCGACCAGTCCCGGAGGATTGAACACGGGCGGCGCATAGGGCTCGATCTTCACCTCGGCCGTGGCGCCCGCCACTTCGGCCGTCCCGGTAATGGTTCGCCGGATGCGCTCCAGCAACCGGTCGTGGCTGGCCGGATCAAGATGCCGGATGGTGCCTGCCATTTCGACCTTGTCGGGGATGATGTTGTGCCTCACCCCGCCATTGATCTTGCCGATCGACACGACCGCCGGCGACGCTGCGGCATCCATCTGCCGCGTCACCATGGTCTGCAGGGCGAGGATGATCTGCGCCGAGGCCGTGACCGGATCGACGCCCCGCGCCGGCATCGCGCCATGGGTCTGCTTGCCCGTGACGGTAACGTAGAGCTGGTCCGACCCGGCCATGGTCCCGCCGCTGCGGATCATGAATTTGCCGAAGGGCGAGGCCCAGACATGCAGCCCGAAGATCACGTCGGGCTTGGGGTCGGCGAGCGCCCCTTCGGCGATCATCTGCCGCGCGCCGCCGCTCTCGCCGGTCGGTACACCTTCCTCGGCCGGCTGGAACAGGAAGACGATGGTGCCCGGAAGATCGGCCTTCAATCCGGCGAGGATGCTGGCCGCTCCCATCAGCATGGCGGTGTGGGCATCGTGCCCGCAGGCATGCATGATCCCGACCGTCTGTCCGTTATATTCGCCCTTGGCCTTCGAGGCGAAGGGCAGCCCTTCGGGTTCGGTGACGGGCAGCGCGTCCATGTCCGCGCGCAGCGCCACCACCGGACCGGGCTTGCCGCCCTTCAGGATCCCGATGACGCCCGTGTGGGCGACCCCGGTCCGCACCTGGAGTCCGAGCGAGCGAAGATGCTCGGCGACGATCTTCGCGGTCCTGGTCTCGCGGTTGCCGAGTTCTGCATGCTGGTGAATATCGCGGCGCCACGCCACGACCTGGGCATCGACGGCCTTTGCCCGGGCGCGAATGCCGTCCTGGTCGGGCAGGTCGGCGTTGGCGGGCAGCGCGGTCAATGCCAGCACGGCGCCAATGGCAAGGGTTCGGACTTTCATGATCACCGGTCTCCGGTTTGGCCAAAGCCGAGGCTATGCAGTGCGCCGGGACCTGTCCAGCCGTGCTTGATCGCAATCAATGCCACCCCGCTTGGCGGGCAGAATGCTTCCGCCAACTTCATTGGATATGGGAGCATGCAGATGACGGGGTTTTCTGTGGAGATGCGCGGCGGAGCCAGCGCCTGCCGCGAGGCCGCGACGCGGGCCTATTCGGCTCTGCGCGAAAGCGGCGTCGTCGACCCGCGCGCGTTCGAGGCCGCCGTTACCGTCTACCGCTACCATCATCCCGACACCCAGCCTCATGACGCCCGCTATGTTGTGGCCGAGTGGCTGGCGCCGGACGCCTAGCACACGCGTCGCTCACGACCCGAGAACCTAGTCAGCGCGAAACTTAGTTGCGCCCCCAGGGGCCATTGGCCTGGTCGCGCTTCTTGCGCAGGAGGCTAAACGGGCGGTGGTGGCCGCGAGCGAAATACGGCACGTGCCTAGGCTTGAACAGCGGCAGCAGCAGCATGCCGGCAACGAAGCCGCCCACATGCGCCCAGAACGCGGTGCCGCCCTCGTCCCCCATGGGACTGCGCAAGGCATCGAACACCTGGAACAGGAACCACAGGCCAAGCACGATCAACGCCGGCACGAACACGAACCCGAAGGGCAGCATGAACACCTTCACGTTGGCGCGCGGGAACAGCAGGAAGTACGCGCCGAGTATGCCGGAAATGGCGCCCGAGGCGCCCACCATCGGCACCGTGGACCTGGGGTCGAGCAGCGCCTGCGCCGACGCCGCGATCACCCCGCACAGCAGATAGAAGATGACGAAACGGGCGCGCCCCAGCGCTTCTTCCACGTTGTCGCCGAATATCCACAGGAACAGCATGTTCCAGGCCAGATGCATGATCCCGCCATGCAGGAACATCGAGGTGATCAGCGTCGCCCATGGCGGAACGACGGCGACGCCGTCGGGCAACTTCAACCTGGCATCGAACAACAGCGCGGGGATCATCCCGAACGCCGAAACCGCCTCCTGCGCCTCCTCGGCCGAGAGCCCCGCCTGCCAGACGAAGACCATCACGCACACGGCGATGATGCCCCAGTTCACATAGGAACGGCCACCGTGCGGGTTGTCGTCGAAAAGCGGGAACATACGTCGAGTCTACAGGGGGTTGGCCGTGGGCGCACATGGTTTCAATGCTGGTACGGGGCCAATGTTCCTTTGGCCCATGCCGATGTTCCTTTATCCGTGAATGTGGCGTGGCTAGTATGGCGACGACTCGAAACATCTCTGGGGAGAGAACCGTCATGCCGCTGCTGAACCGCGCGCCCGTCGTGCAGAACTGCTACGTCGTCAACGACCTGCGCGAGGCGTGCAAGCGCTATAACGAGGTCTACGGCGTCGGCCCGTTCTTCGTCTTCGACCACATCCAGCTGGTGAAGAACTGGTACCGGGGCAAGGAAGCGCCGCTCGATATCTCGGCGGCCTTCGTCCAGTCGGGCGACCTCAACATCGAATTCATCCAGCAGCACAATGACGGGCCGAGCTGCTACCGGGACATGTTCAAGCCGGGCGAGGAAGGCTTCCACCACACCGCCATCTTCTGCAAGGACTACGAGGCCGAAAAGAAGGCGTTCGAGGCGGCAGGCTACCCGATCGCCAACGAATTCCAGACCAGCGAGACCACGTTCCTCTGCTACACCGACACGCGCAAGGCGCTGGGCCACATGATCGAGCTGTACCAGGACCATCCGGGCGTGCGCGGCATGTACGCCATGGTGCGCCAGGCCGCCGAGGAGTGGGACGGCCGCGACGTGTTCAAGCACCTGGGCTGATGCCAGTTCCGCATCGTTGGTGAACGGGGCGCTTCGGCGCCCCTTTTGCTAGCGGCCGCGGCCGCCGCCGCGCGAGCCGCCGCCACCGCCACCTTTGAATCCGCCACCGCCACCGCCGCCGTCGCCCCAGCTGCCGCGCGAGCCGCCTTCCGAACCGCGATAGCCACCGCGCGAACGGCCGTCCGAGCGATAGTTGCCGCTGCGCGCCGCTGCCCGGTCAGGCTGCCGGTCGGCTTTGGCCGCTGCCTTGTCCGCACGGCGTTCGGCTTTTCCGGCGCCGCGCCAGCCCTCGCCCCCCGCGGCCATGCCCGCGGCCGATTGGCTCCGCGCCGCCGCCTGCGCGCGGTTGAACTGGCCGCGCACCTTGGCGGGATTGTTCGCCAGGGACGGCATCCGGTAGCCGGTCTCGCCTGCCGTCGCCTGGACCCCGGCGCCTCTTTCGGGATCCCGTCCGTCGCCGCCACGGTCGCGTCCGCCCCGCGGGCCATCTCCATCTCGGCCGCCCCGGTCGCCATGCCAGCCGGCGTGATCCCGGTCGCCGTGCCAATTCTGCCAATCTTTCGGCCAATGCCTGTGCTGGCGCCAATAGGCCCAGTAGTCGCGCCGCACATGTGTGGGCGGGCAATAGGCGTAATAGCCCGGATAGTAGGAGTAATAGTGGCCTGGATAGTCGTAGAAGCTGCCGCCGTAATAGACGCCGCCATAACTGTCGGCCACTTCATCCGGATAAACGGCGCAGCCCGCCAGCAGGCTTACCGCCGCCGCCGCGATCAGTCCGCGCACCCTCTTCATCGGATGTCTCCGCTCGTGTGATCCCGGCAAGCATATAGGCCGAAGCGGCATGGGCGGCCACCGTTTCCGGCTACCACCGTGGTCACGGCGTTACGCCCAGCGACAGCGGCACGTTGACCCGGTCGTGGTAATCGACTTCGTGGACGACCCTGCCGTCCCTGATGACGAGATAGCTCATGCCCGGGGAGCGCCACACCTTCCCGATCGCCTCCTGGCCGAAATCGCCGTTGCGCTGGGTTGCGCTCATCTCCCATGTCAGCGCGACGCCGTCGTCGCCGGTCCAGAACTTCCCGGGGATCAGTTTCAGGTCTGGCCAGCGCGACAATCCATCGGCGAAAAATGCCCGGATGTCGGCCCAGCCGGTATGGGTGCCACCCACGATGTCTTCCAGCACGCAGTCCGGCGCCAGGAACCTTTCGGGCGCGTCGGGATCGCCTTTGCTCCAGGCCTCGAAT
>VFQP010003958.1_pt1 | contig 14375 bp, 18 predicted proteins | sample 3512351 | NCBI WGS metagenome assembly VFQP01 (sample SAMN10412372, study PRJNA504923) | tailings metagenome | isolation source: Relicate 1 Philex TSF1 revegetated site | place: Philippines: Tuba, Benguet | collected 2017-08-29 | reverse complement strand
CAGGTGCGGCCCTGAGCGTGACCTCTGGCCTCTGGCAAGCAGATGATAGCAATGGCCCGGGGCGCCAGCCTGAGCGGGAGAGAGGCAGGGGTGGCTTTTACATGCGAGAGGCGAGGTTGCTGCTGATACGCTGCGTGGGCGGGCCCTCACGCTGTGCGCGCAATTGCGTGGACGCTGCTGACACCACCTGATGCGCTCAGGTACAGCCCCGCAAGCGCTCCAAAGGGGTCAGCGGCGGCCGCGGCCGCTGCCGCTCAGGAGATGGAGGACGACTGGCCGCGCACGCGCCGGCTGGGGTGGGCGGGCAAGGCGTCGCAGTGGCTGCTGGACCGCGCGTTTGGCCCCAGACGGTGCGCCTCCCACACCCCACGTGGCCTCTCTCAGCTGCTCTGTGCCGCACACAGCCACGGTCCACGGCACTGAACTTGGCAGCTTTCGCGCCACGTTGTCAGTTTAGCTGGAGGTGGTGCGGTTGGTGCCAGTTGGTGGTGGTTGGGCGGGTTGCCTGCGCAGGTACCTGGTGGGCGTGGCGGGCGACCCGTTCCTGCTGCAGCGCCTGAACAAGCAAGTGGCGCAGCAGCTGGAGCCAGACCTGCAGGTGGGGCTGGTGGGCTTGAGGGTTGGGGCCCTCTGGGCTTGCGCTCTGCACGTTCTCGCTCTCTAGGTGGGCGGCCGGGCGCGCCCAACGCATGACTAAAGTCAGCGAGACGGAAGATCGGAAGCAGTGGCCCAGCCCCGAGCGCACGCCACCAGGCAGCGAGCGGATGCAACAGCAGAGCCCAGAGCAGAGCGGAGGAGCTTCCGTTTGAGTGCACGCGTCTGCCCTCACAGGAGGCGCTGGTGGCGCCGCCGGCGCTGGCGGCGCGGCGCCGGGCCGAGGCGCGCGACGGCGTGCTGCGCGCGCTGGGCGAGCTGAACGGCTCGCTGAAGGTGCGGAGGCAGCGCATTGACGCCCTCGCCGGCTGCCGCCGTGCCCCATGTGCGGGCTCAGCAGAGAGCATGCAAGTCGTTCGCCACGCACGCGTCAGCGGCAAGCTGGTGCGGTGAATTCAAGTCACCCGGCGCTGTGGCGCAAAGAGACGAGGCTTGGGGCGTGGCGTGTGACTGGCGCGTGCGCGCAGGCGCTGGGCCTGGAGGCGCGCGAGCGGCTGCTGCTGCAGGCCAGCGTGTACCGCCTGTACCAGCTGAGGGTGGACCTGGCCCAACTGCTGCCGGAGCTCGAGGTGGGGTGTTGCACCCTTGCCTCCCACAGGACGCGTTGAGTGTCCTGTCGCCTTTGTCCCTTTCCCACCGCCCTGGCGGCTCCGCAGCGGCGTGCAGCGTCCATGCCGGCGTGCAGCAGACAGGGGTGAGGCGCCAAGACAGCGGCGCTTTTGTCCGCACCGGGCGTGCCGCTGCGTTGCTGGGGGGTGCTGCGCCACAGGCGGGTGGCGTGGGCGAGGACGAGGAGGAGGAGCAGGAGCAGGAGGGCGAGGAGGAGGTGGGCGGGAGCTGGGGCGCGCAGGCGCAGCAGGCGCGGGCGCTGGAGCGGTGCTGCCGCGTGGTGGAGGCGGTGGCGCGCGGCTCCGACCTGCACCTGCACCTGGCCGAGGCGTCAAGCTCCATGTGCGTGCGCCATTCGCCCGCGCTGCGAGCGGCGCTCGTACTGTGACCCTCGGAGGTTATCTCGGCCGCTTGCGCCGGGGCTGACCGTCATTCGATTCCGTGTGGGCCTTGCTGCGTGCGGTGGTGGTGGGCCTCAGGGCGGCCAGGAGCGCGGGCGCGCAGTCGGCGGCGGCGCGGCGGCGGCGCCTGGCGGCGGCCATGGCGCACCTGGCCAGGCGAGTGGGCGCCGCCAGCCGGGACGCTGCTGCGTGCGCGTGCATGCGTCTTTCGACGCACGCCTTCGCGCCGCTTGCTGCCTTTCCGCAACGCCTCGACTGGCGTGTGCATGCTGCGCCGCCGCCTCTGACGTGGCGCGTGCCGCAGGTATGGGCCGGCGCCGCCGCACGTGCTGCAGCAGCTGGCAGAGGTGCGCTTCTTCCGTCGGCCCTCGGGTCAAGGCGCACGTGATGGCGAGCATGCGTGTCGCAAGAGGCCAGAGTCGCTGCGCCGTCACGGCGTGCGTCGCGTCGGCCTGCTTGCAGGTGCGGCGGGCGGCGGTCTTGGCGTCCAAGCTGGGTCAGCGGCTGGGCGTGCTGGCGTGGGACGCCACGGCCTCGCACGGCCGCGAGTGATCATCGTGCGCGGGTGGCTCTGGCGGAGCGATTTGGTGGATGGATGCAAAGCACAGCCTCCTGCAAGGCGCCAAGGATGGGCGCGCTTGCCGTGGCTGGCCAGAGGACGCCGTGCTGCGGGCGCCGGCGGGCGGCGCATGCGTTTGCAGGACGGGTGAAGCCGTGTGGGGCAGAGGTGGGAGCAGTGTGGGGGGTACCGAGCGCAAGCCCAGGACGGAAGAGGCCCAGTGTGGCAGGATCGTGCAGGCAGGTGCAGGAGCAGCAGACATGGGTAGAAAGGACCCCAGCGAGCAAAAAGATCCTTCGGCAGCGTCGCAGGTGAGCCAGGGCGGGACAATCGCAATGAAATGGACCGGCAGAGCAGCAGTGCTCGCAAGCAGCACCACCGCACTCTGTCGCCCGCCAGCGTCGGGCGGCACGCTGGCCAACCAACGCTGCCTGACCGGCGCTGTCGTGCGCCCGACCAGCCACGCGGCAGCCCAGCAGGTGGGCAAGGAAGGCAAGGGCGGCGCGCAGGGGCGCAGTGGACCGTTTGGTCAGCCCAGGCCTGCACGCTGAAGAAGCCGCTCCCCGTGCGCCTGCCTCGCCACACGGGCCGCCCACGAGGGAGCCCGCAGGCGGCAGCCACTGCCAGCTGCTTCCCATCCCTGAGCAAGCAATGCACGCGTCCCGCCAGGCGCGCCCAAAACGCGCACGCACGCGGCCAGCGCACTCGACGGCACGTGGGCAAGCGCTCCCGCCGCCCCACCCACCCATCCCCAAGGCAAAGCGCCGACACACGCTCGGCGCGCGGGGCCTTGATTCTGAGTGTGACGGGGCGGCCCGCTTCGCTGCAGGCGCGCACCGCCGCCACCACCGCTGCTGCGCATCCAGCCAGCCCAAGGGGGCGGGGGCCAGCGGCGCGGCGAGCAACGGTGGCGGCGGCCGCCCCCTAGAACTAGCGGGCCGCCCCGTGACAGTGCCCTGGACGAGGGGGGACCAAATGCATTGCATCCGCTGTGTGCCGCCCTTGCTCCACCTGAATCCCCCGTGCGCGAGCGCGCGCGCTCGCCAGAATGGCGAGCGGCGCGCGCGAGGCTTCTACGCCCCACCAGCCAAGGCCGCAGATTGCGCGCACACAGCTCCAGCGGCATGAGTGAGGTCGGGGGGCGATGATGAAGCGATGCAGCCTCGTGCATATGGAGATCCAGAGGGGTTGCGTGCGGGGGGGTTCGGCAGCGGCGGAAAAGGTCCAGTACGGCGTGGCGACGGCGGAGGCGGCGGTGGAGGCGGAGCAGAGCGAGGCAGCAGGGACGTCCCCGTCCTCCTGGGCAAGCCTCATTTCGTGTTCAACATAGGGACGAGGGAAGGGATTGGCACACGAAAAAGCGGCCTGGGTGATGCGTGCGTGGGCGGCGCCACCGCGCCACAAACCTGAAACACCTCGTCAACAGTGAACGCGATAGTCCCCGCGCCCTTGGCCGCGCGCTCCTCCCGCAACACAGCTGTCCTGCCTCCCGGGGGGCGGGCCTGTCGTGCGGGCCACCACGCACGCGCGCTGCCCCAGGCGCGCCGCCCTTGCCCTCCCGTCCTCCACGCCCCGTCAAGATGACTGGTGTGCCGGAATGGCCGCCCTGAGAGGCACCTGGTGCTCAGCAGCAAGAGCAGGGAGAAGAGGCAGGCCAGTCTCAATGGCCCCAGCCTGCACGTTGATTAGGATTCGATCCGTGCCCACCCGCCCGCACACACGACACGCATGCCGGGAACGCACAGCTCATCCACGCCGCTCTCCTGGGCCCCCACTGCACCACAGGCAACGCGCCAGGACAGGCACTCGCCGGGCCAGCTCCACCAGTGCACACGTGCGCCACCACTGGCCGCCACACCACACCCATGCCGTGCAGTGCCCCGAGCGCTCCGCCCTCCGGGACCAAACAAAAATGCCCTCCCCGCCTCTCTCCAGGCGCCCGCTCCCGCTCCCCGCCCCGCACGCGCCGCGCCGTGCGCCGCGCGCCCCAACCGTCGCACACCAGACTCGGTCCAAGTGCATGTGCATGCATCGCGCGCGCGCGCGCGGCGGCGGCGACTCCCCAAGTGGCTGAATGACCGACCAAGACTGTCTGACTGTCTACAACCACCTGTTTGCTGTCAGCGGCAAAAAGAATGAAATAGGGTGCGCGGCCCAATGCCACCTCCTGCATCTCCGCCCCATACAGCCCCCTCACACCACGGCCGATCACCCCGCTCAGCGCCGCTGCGGGTGCGGCTGCCCGCCGGCCTGCTGCCTCACATCCTGTGCGCTCGTGCCGGACGCTGCGCCAGGCTGGCTCCTGGCGCCGCCGCCAGCGCCCGCAGCGGCGCGGCCCATCGCGCCGGCGGCGCGCGGCTCCCCGCCCACGCCAGGCGCCAGGCCCTCCTGCAGATGCTGCGGGTGGTGGTGCATGGGGTGTGCGTGGTACTGCCGGTGCTGCTGCTGCTGCTGCTGCTGCTGCTGCTGGTGCTCCGGCGACTCCTGCTGCGGCGAGAAGAACTGCTGCGGCGCGAGAGGCTGCTGCTGCGGCGACGGCACTGGTGGCTGGGTTGAGCCGCCGGGCACCTGCAGCGCCCCAGCGGGGTGCTGGGGCCTGCCGGTCCTGCCCGGCGCGTGCAGTATGCTAGGGCCTGCCGGGTGGCCTGGCGCGGGCGTGGCGGCGAAGGACGCCGGCGCGGCGTAGGGCGGCGTGGTGGGGCTGCCCAAGCCCTGCATGGGGTCGCCCAGGGCGGCGCCGGGCCCGGGCCTGGCGGGCACCATCATCTGAGGCGGGGAGGAGAAGGTGCCGGCGGGCGGCTGCAGCGGGGTGCGCGCCGCCGCCTGGGAGGGTGCGATGCCTGGGTGGTGGAGGGGCAGCTGGCGGTACGGCGGGCTGCCGGCGACGGCGTGGGGCGCTGGGCCGGGCGGCGAGGTGCCAGAGGGCGCGTAGGGGAGGGCCGCCGCCGGCCCGTACGGCCCGGGGTACACTGCGCGCGTGCGGGCAGCGGCAGGCGCAAAGCAGGTTAGGGGTCCGCCCGGGACGGTCTGGGTAGGCTCTGGGTCTCCTGTCGTGTCGTCCACTCACCCGCGGCGTAGCCGTACCCCGTGGCCACGTAGTGCGCCGGCCCGTAGGGCGCGCCTTGGGCCGCCGAGGGGACGGGGAAGCCGACGGCGCGTGCGCCCGGCCCCGTGGCTGTGACGGGCAGGGCGGCGCGACCCGCGTCGCCGCGCGCCAAGGCACCCGCTGGCACCATGACCATCACGCCTGGGCCGCCCGGAGCCCCCGGCGGGCTGCCGAACACGGTGTAGGGCTGCGGCTGGTGTGCTTGCACGGCGCCCGCTGCCGTGCCGGAAGGGGCAAGCACACGCGCAAAGCCGGCCGGTGCACCGCCCGGCGTCTGGACCAGGTAGGCGGGAGCGCCGGGGTGGTGCACGAGTGGGGTGGCGGGCGACGCGAAGCCGCCTGCCACGGGCTGGTGGTAGGCGCCCTGCCGTGGCACCAGCACTGCTGCTGCGTGGTGCTGCTGCTGGGGCCCTGACCCCTTGGGCGTGGCGGTCTTGACCTCGACGGTGGCGCCCGCCAGTTCGTGCAGGGGCCCGGCGCCAAACGCGCGCTGCACCGCCGCCTCGTCCTCAAACGTCACGAACCTGCAGGCACAGCATCACAGGTTCTCTCTCGGACGCGGACTGAGCTTTGAGAGCGAGAGAGCGTGCCCATACAACAGTTGCCAATGACGGCAACTCCATCGAGCACCGGCGAACGCGCCCAACAGCAATCGGAGGCGCACCCGAAGCCACGGCTGCGCTGGGAGAGCGGGTCAATCATGATCTGCGCCTCCTCCACGGGCCCGAAGCGCGAAAAGTAGTCCCTGAACTCGTCTGCAAGTCGCGGCGCAAGCGCGGTGGAAGGGCACCCGCAGTTCGCTCGGGCCGGCGTGGGTGACGGCGCAAAGGCGTCGCGCTGCCGGTAGCAGCGCGTCCCTGCTCGCTGGCAGCGCGCTTGCCCTGCTTCCGCTCCCCAGCTGTTATGCTCACGCAGGCCAACGACTCCCCACCTTCAGTGCAGTGAGGTGGGAGGCCGCCCACGAAGACCTTTCTGTGCGTGGTGTCCGGGGGCTGCTGTCCGATGGGGATGGAGGGCTTGGGGTCGATCTGCGCTCCGTGTTGGGCAGGGCAGCGCGGTGGGCGATTGGCGGGAAGAAGGCGTCCACGCAGGGGGCACCACTCCCCCTGGGCGCAGTCCCGCGAGCCTCCTCCTCCTCACCAGGCGGCCGTCGATCAAGTGGGGCCCCTGCTCCATCGCCGCCCTGGCGGCCTCTGGCTCGGCGAACACGATGAAGCCGAACCCGCGCGGCTTGCTCGTCGCCCGGTCGCGCATCACCACCTGCGCGGAAAGGGCCAGCGAAAGGACCGCACGCACGCGGCTGCCACTGCGCGCCGGCTGCGCCGTGAAGCACGGGCGCTGAGCGGCCCTTGAGGGAGCGCCTGCGTGGTCCTCCCGGCCAGCGGGATGGCTGCTCCAGTACTTTGCTCGCCGGCCCCGCGCACTCACCACCTCGTCGACGGCTCCATACTGCGAGAACCGGTCCTTGAGCGTGTCTGCGCAGCGGCCGTGCACGAGGGGCTTCTCGCGCGTGCAAGCTCCGGCCCGCCACCAGCGCCGAGGCTGCGCAGGCCTGCAGCAGCCTCACCTTCCGTGGTGCTCCAGCTGAGCCCGCCCAGGAACACTGCGGCATCACAGGCGAGCAGGGCGAGCAGGGCGAGCAGGGGTGTGCAGGCGGCAGCGTGCGCCCGTCGTGCGCTCCAACAGGCCGGGACCCCCCACCCCACGCACATTTGGTCGCAGAAGTGGTGGAGTCTGACGCGCTGGCCTCCTGCTGCAGAATTCCCTGCCCAGCATCCCCTGCTGCAGGTGCCTGCGCCGTGGGGCCCGTGTCCATCCTCGGGTCATCAACGACTAGAAGCCCGAGCGAACGAGCGAATCCAATAGCGAGTGCCAACTCTGCACGCAACCTGCTACATCTACTGGATGTGCGTGACAACTCGAAAGTCGCGGGCGGTGAGCAAAGGTCGTTACTTTTCGCCATGCGGCCGGAGGAGGAGGCTTCACAGCCTCCTGGCCTAAGCGCAGCAGCATCCAGCATGAGGCGCTCGGCGGGCAGCACGGCCCTTCTAGCAGCTGCCCTTGCGCTGCGCAATGGTGCCTCGGTGGGCGCCCCCTGCGGCAGCGCCAGCACCGACCAGGCGCTTCAGCTTGTCCTTCATCACGCGCAACGCCTGCTGGCCCCACGGCGCCACCCTGGCGAGGGCGACCCAGCGCCCGCGCATCCTTCAGGTGGGGGCTGCGCCCGCGACCGGCACGCCTCTGCAAATCACGGGTTCGCTGGCGCACCAGCGCAGTGGGACCGATCGCACCGCGTGCCAGCACCGCCACCAACAACGGCAGCGGCAGGAGGAGGCCCGCGAGCGTTCAGCAGCGCCGCTGCCCAGCACCCGGCCGCGCCCGCCGCAGCAGCGCCGCGGGACGACGGCGACTTGGCAGGGCAGGGCGTGCTGGAGGCGGTGGCGCCGCCCGCCCGCCGCAGCCTGGAGCCGGCCCGCCGCCTGCTGGCAGAGCTGCTGCAGCCCCCGACCGCCAGCGCCCTGGCCAAGCTGCGCATGCGCCTGGCCAGCGCCGAGCCGCAGCTGTTGGATGAGGTGGCGGCGCTGCTCGAGCGCCACGCCCACGACCTCACGGGTGGGTGCGCTTTGCTGTCCCACACCACGCGGCCCTCAGCACGCACAGCGCTCGCTGGTGGGGCTCTACCGCGGGCGACGACTGCAGTCGCGCTTCTCCACTCCAGCGGCGGTTCTTGAGTTTGGGGATGCTTGCTAGGGCCGGCGCAGACCGCACGCGGCGCCGGTGCTTCCCCGTCGCGGCGCTGTGCGTGCGCGCAGGGCAGCAGGCGTGCCACGCGCTGTGGGCGTTCGCCGTGGTGGGGCGGCACCGGCCCAGCCTGGTGGCGCATCTCCAGGTGCGCTTGCGCGCGCGTGTGTCAAGCGCTGCACCTGGCAAACAGATGAGCGCGAGAGGCGGTCAGGGGGAGAGTGCACCATCGACCAGCAGCGAGGAACGCTCAAGCAATCAGGGGAAGCATCAGGACAGGAAGGCGCAGGCCCCAAACTGGCACTCGACGTGTGTTTTGGTGCCCCCGGCCGCCTGGCCTCCTTCCCCCCCCCCGCTTGCCGCCGCCGCGCAGGGCGTCCTGGCCGCGCACGTGCACGCCTGCGACGGCGATCACCTGGTGGCGGCGCTGTGGGCGCACTGCACGCTGCGCCTGGACCCCGAGCCACACGTGAGCGTGCGCCGCGGCGCCGGGGCGGGAGGGGAGCAGCAGGCGCCGCGGGGACCCCTCTCGTCACCAGGAAGGCTTGCACCGTTGCTCTTGCCTGCGCTGTTGGTCGCACGCGGCGGGGGCAGCTGTGGTCATCCTTGTCGCCAGAGCGTGCCTCCACCAGGCGCAGAGCTCAGGCACACCGATGCCCTTGTGGTGGTGATGGTGGCGTGCCTCGTGCCCGCCCGCAGCTCCTAACCGACCTCCTCAGCCGCCTGTGGGAGGTGGCGCCCGAGCTGTCCGCCCGCCAGGTGCGGGACACTGACTCCTCAAACCTCGGTGGCAGGCACGGGGGCGGGGGAACGCCTGCGTCCCCGCGCGCGCCAGGCCTCGGCCCCCGGAGGACGCAGCCCACCGCCTGGCCCACGGCGCCCCACGTCCGCAAGCCGCACAGGCACCTCTGCGCGGCCCAGCGCGATCCCAAGACACGCGGCAGCCTCGCTTCCATCTCACTGGCCTTGATCCTGCCATCTGACACGCCCGGCCGAAGTGTCCACCACAGACCTCCAGATCCCAACGTGCGCCCGCGCGGCCCCACGCCTTGCCTTTCGCCCCCCCCCCCTGCCTCTCGCTCCCCGCAGGCGTGCGTGGCGGCGGGCTGTGTGGCGTCCCTGTGCCTCCAGCACGACGACGACGCGTCGCACGCGCTGTCCGCGCTGTGCGAGCGGCTGCACGCCTCGGAGCTGCTCGAGTGCACGCCCGCCGAGCTGGCGCTGCTGCTGCTGGCGCTGGCCCGCGCGCGCCACGCGCCGCCGCCGCTGCTCGTCTACGAGGCCACCTGCGCGCTGCTCAGGGAGGGACTCACCTCGGAGCTGCTCGACATGGCGCCCAGGGACGTGGCCAGGTGCGCCACCGCCCACTGGGGCCGCACGGCCACGAAATTCGCGCGCAGCCGCACGCGCAGACACGGGCATGGTCGGGCGTGGGCGTCAAGAGTTAGGAACCTGACGGCTCCGAGCCTTACCCTAACCCTAACCCTAACCCCTCGGAGCGATTGCCGGACGGGCTGCGTGTGAAGCGGCGCGCCACGCTCGTTTGTGGAGGTCTGGGTGCGTGGGGGCTGTGGGGCTGTGCGCAGGTGCCTGGTGGCTTGCCTAATCCTCACCCTGACCCCCCTGGTGGCGCGCAGGTGCCTGGTGGCGTGCGCCACGCTGCGCCATGGCTGCCACCCAGAGTTCCTGGACGCCGCCGCCCGCGCGCTGCTGCGCCGGCCGCTGCACCCCGCGCTGCTGCCGCCCGCGCCCGCGCCCACGGCAGGCGCGCAGACAGGTGCGGCCCTGCCGGCACCCGCCAAGCGCCCAGCCCCCACGTGGCTGCGAGCAGGCCCGCGCCTGGGGGTGTGCTGAACCCTGCACGGCGTTGTCACCCACCAGCACGCGCGCGCACCCGTGCGACCGCATGCCGCAGACGCGCCAATGGCCGCCACCGCGTTGGAGGGTGGGCCGCAGCCAACCCAGGCAGTCCAACCGCATGAGCCTTCACCAATCCCCACCACCGCCAGCGCCCCACAGCCGCTGGAGGAGGAGCAGCCGCTGCACGCCTGCCCCTCCTTCCCCGAGCCCCCAACCGCCGCTCCCACCCCCTCCTCCGCCGGCGACCCTGGAAGGCCGCACGCCGCCGCACGCGCCGCCCCGCCGGCGCCGGCGCCGGCGGCGCAACGCGCGGCGGGAGCCGAGGAGGCCTGCGGCTGCGACGGGCCGTGCGCCGCCCACGCCACGCCGCTCGACGTCTCGGGGCCCGCCTGGAACCCCCGCGCGCCGCCGCAGGGCCACCTCTCCATCGCCTTCCTCCAGGGCGAGTGGTCCTCCCTCCCGCTCATCCACACGCGCGCCGCGCCGCCGGCCGACCCGCCGCCGGCCGCCGCGCCCGCCTCGCCGCCGCAGTGGCGGCGGCGGCGGCACGCGCAGCTGCGGCACCACGCGGACGACCACCACCACCACCACCACCACGAGCAGAGCCTTCAGCAGGGGGAGATGAGGGAGGACGGCGGCCCGGCCGCGCGCGGCGGTGCAGTGGGCGGTGACGGCGGCTCTGCGCTGCGGGCGTTCGCGTTCGCCGAGGGGCCGCAGGGCGAAACGGGCGGTGCCGCGCCGCTGCCGCCGCCGCGGCGGGACGTGCCGTTCGGGCAGCGGGCGGTGCAGCAGCCACCAGGGGGCGGTGGGTGGGCGCTGGCGGAGGACGTGATTGGAGGGCGGCGGCACGACGGGAGAGGGTGGGGTGACGCGGGGGACGGCGGGTTGGGTGACCCGGAGCCTGGGGCGCGGCGGCAAGGGGGGAACAAGGAGGCGGCGGCGGAGGAGGAGGGTCGGGTTGGCGCGCACGGTGGTGAGGAAGAGTGGTTGACGCACGAGGTGCTGGTTCAGTCGGCGTGGGCGCTGGCAGTGCTGGGCCACTGGAACGCGGGGCTCTTCAAGGCGACGCTCAGGTGCGAGGGGGACGCCGCAAGGTCTTGTCGAGTGCGTGCGGATGCGGCGACTTGAGGAGGAGCGCGTTTGTTCGGTGCCTGTTTCGCGAGCCGCAGGGTGCTGGGCGCGTCGCCGCAGCCCATCGCGCCGCGGGACCTGGCGCTGCTGCTGGTGGCGCGCACGCGGGCGGCCGAGCTCGCGCCAGGCGCAGGTGAGCCGCAGCTTTTCGATCGACTCGTTGGCGTGTACAGACCTCGCAGCCGTCGAGTGCATGACCACCCCTCGGGCCTGCGCGGCATACAAGCGCAGACCCGCTGCGGACGTTTGAGAGCGAGTCGCCGGCCTCGTGGGCGCGGCGGCAGCGCAGCTCGTGGCAGGGCCCCTCGGCGCTCTCAGCGCTCAAGGTGCCGCACCTGCCCACGCACCTGGCCGCCGACGCCTTCGCAGCTCTCCAGGTGCGCGTAGCTAGCAGCATGGCATCGCGCCCGCTCGCTGGCATGGACTGCGCCTGTGCTGCGTGGCGCGATGGGGACAAAACCTCTTGTTGCGTGGTCTGGATCTCACGGCTGGGCGTGCTGCTGACCAGGGCCCGGTGTGTGCTTGCTCGCCCTGGCCCGCGCGCAGGACGCCTACGCGAGGCAGGCAGAGTGCCCAGAGGTGCAGCGTGCCAAGGTGCGCTGCGCCTTCCCACCTGAGCAGCGGCCCGCAAGGGCCACGGCCCTCGAGCACCGTGCACCACCGTCAGCAGCAAGGGAGGGCAGGCGCCACTGCACGATGAGTCCGCGAGGACAACCACCCGGAGCTCTGTGCGTGCGTGGCCGCCCCACGCAGGCGCACGCGGCGCGCGCCATGGCGGCGCTGGGCCACGCGAGGCTGCCCGCGCCCTGCACGGTGGACGGGCTGCTGCCGCTGGCGCTGCCGTACCGCGTGCGTGATGTGCACGTGGCGGTCGAGGTGAGGAGGGACAGGAGCGCTTGCATGCGGCTTGCGTACCGTCAGAGGGCGGACCAGGGTGCCATGCACGGTTGGAGCAGAGTGCAGAGGCACGCAGTTCAAGGGGACACGGCCTGTCCTGCGCCTTCGCAGGTGGTGGGCCCCGGCGCCTGCACGCGTGCGCCGGCGCACACGCACATGTGCGGGCCCACGGCCGCCAGGTGAGGCGGGGTGGCAGCGGGGCCGGCGCGCGCCTGCGGGCCAGAAGGGGGACGCACGTGCAGAGGCCTTGACGGCGGTGCTGCTGTGGCAGCTGAGGGGCAGGGGCCTTGCTGCCAAGGGGCTGCGCCGCTGCCCTCGCGCCTGGCCGCTGCAGCAGGCGGCAGCACGCGTGCCCTGGGCCCAGCGCCGGCGCGCTCCGGGGTGGTTGCATATGGTGGTGGTGGCGGTGGCGCGTTGCGTTTGCGTGCGCAGGCTGCAGTCGCTTGCGTTCCGTGGCTGGCAGGTGCTGGTGGTGCCCACGCACGAGTGCCAGGACCTCTCGCAAGGTGCGCACAGCGTACGTGACCACCAAAACCATAGTTCCTGTCCCGCACAAAGCGCCCGCAACGCTGCGCTCTCGTCGCCTCTTGACGCCGCGTGCGCTGCGCGCGCAGAGGACGGCGGCGCCGAGTGGCGCATGTACATGTCGGCCAAGCTGCAGCTGTGCCTGGCGCGGCACCAGGCGGCGGGCTCGGCGGCAAAGGCGCAGAGCGGCGTGGACCCGCTGGTGGCGCCCCTCTCCTCCTCGCCCCCCACGCTCACGCCGGGCGCTTGACCGGGCACCTGGCGGCCGCCTGCGAGGCCTCCTTCCTCCCGCCCTGTGATTCCCTGAATGTACCTGTGCGCACCTCGCTCTGACGCTCTCCCCCGTAGCAGTTTTCCATGTCCTGGCCGGCAGGTTCGCGCGCGCGCGGTTGTGCGCTTGTTTTTGCTTGCATGACGCAGCGGAGCCCAGCGAAGCACGCCACGTGACCCTGAGGGCGACGCCTTTTGTGCAAAGGGTCATCCGCCTCCGCCGGGGTCCAGGGCTCTGTCCACCAGCGCCTTGACGGGCTCATACACCATCCAGCTCAGGGCCGACCCTGTGAGGCATGGAAGGGTGGCAGCAACAGGGCAGGCCGGCACGCTTTGCCCAGCTGACCCGAGGCGCTCCACTGCCCGCCCTGATCAGCTGCGCCGCTCGGCGCGCACCTGGCGCCAGCGTCAGCACGCGCGCCCACGCCCCGGCCATGAACACCTGCGGCCCACACCGGTCGCGTGGCATGAGTCCACACCATGCGCTGGAAAGGTCGTTTGGCCCGAGAGCAGGAGCAGTGGCACACTCGCGCCCACCCTGGCAGTCCAAGGCCCAGCGCACCCACACCCGCTCTCCCCGCTCACCCGCGCGCCTTCCTGGCGCCACGCCTCAAGCGCCACCGACCGCGCCGTCAGCCTCGCGCCGGGGCCGCCCTCCAGCCCCCGCCCTAGGCCCCCCGCGCCCGTCCCCAGCACCTGCGAGCACCGCGCACACCACAGAGCCAGGACGCGGGTCGCAACGGCTCTGGATGCAAGCGCTCCAGGTGTCCGCAGCGGTGGCTGCCCTGCCTCACCGCCTCACTGCCTCACCCCACCTCACCCGCAGTCGCTTCTCGGCAACGTGCCTGGAGAGCAGATGCGCAGGCCAGGTCTGCCTGCCCTCAGGACCCACCGCCTCACCGCCTCAACCCCCCTCACCTGCAGTCGCGTCTTGACCACGTCCATGGGGTGCGTGAGCAGCGAGGCCAGGCTGGCGGAAGCTGCCGAGCAGCCGCCCAGCACCCACGGCGGCAGCGCCTCACCCTGCACACACTCGCCACCCAGGCGGGCGAAGAACACTGTACTTGCACCGTTTCACTGTCTGTGCAAGGCGCAGACCTGGTCGCATCGCCCGGGACGCGCTGCCGGCACGGCATCGCACCTGCGCCGGTGGCGCCGCCTCGCCCGCCGTCCCGCCCTCCATCCCACCCGCCTCTTGCGAGGCCGCGCCCGCAGCAGCCGGCGTTTGGTCGTCGGCTGGTGCTGCCGGTGGTTTGGGGCCGGTTTGCGGGTGGGCGCGCTGCCAGCGCGCGGCGGCGGCGCGCTTGAGGCTCTCGTACGTGGCAATGTGCAGCATGCTCCAGGGGATCCACACGCCGTTGGTCGCCTGCGGTGGGCACCAAGCAGGCGCGGCGCACGGCAGCGCACGCTGCTTGCTATCCCCCTGGAGGCGCTGCTGGCTCCTTGACCAGCGTGCACTCTGCTTCTGGGGTCCGGCCCGGTGGAGCGTCGTCGGACGCACCCAGTATCCCCGGAAGAGCCCCAGCACGCCTTGCTGCTCCACCTGGGGAGAAGGGCAGCAGGGGCGCAACGCGACACCCCGCGAGCAGCTCAAAGAAGGTTGGCAGTGCAGACGGCGTAG
>VFQP010003957.1_pt1 | contig 14378 bp, 10 predicted proteins | sample 3512351 | NCBI WGS metagenome assembly VFQP01 (sample SAMN10412372, study PRJNA504923) | tailings metagenome | isolation source: Relicate 1 Philex TSF1 revegetated site | place: Philippines: Tuba, Benguet | collected 2017-08-29 | reverse complement strand
AAAAAGGCGAGGCGAAGCTTTTCGGGCCGGCTGCCGCTCGAAAGCGGAGCGCGGTCGAAGAGAGATATCACCTCGGAGGGATTGAGTTCGCGCTTGTAGATATGAATGTCTTCGACTTCGCCATCGAGGCGGAGGCCGTAACCCGCGCCGATGCGCAGCGGGTGCTTGAAGTTCATCGGAAAGTTGAGTTCGTCGAAGAGGATTTTCACGCGGCGAGGTTGGCCGTTGATATAGACCTGAACGCCCTTGGCATAGCGGCTGCCGTCGTAAGTGACGGCGACGTGTTGCCAATCGTTCAGGGCAAGCGGTTCTTCGGTCTCCAGGCGCATGCCGATATCGGTCCAACGGAAGACGACGTGGACCCGAAGCTTACCCTTCATCAGAAGGAGCGCGTGGCCGTTGCCTTCGTCATAGTCTTCCGAGATGCCGAGAATCGCGCCGTCGGGTTTCTTCGGGTTCACCCAAGCGGAGAAGGTGAAGGGCGTGAGGTAGTCGTAGACCACGGGTGAAGGCTTCACTTCTTCGAAGTTCTTGCCGTCGAAGCGGAAGCGTTGCTTGGACTCGTATACGAGGTCTTCGGCGGGCAGCCACGCTTGGGGCTTGGCAGCGAGTTGCGCCGTCCATTTGTCTTGTTCCCGGCGGATTTTCGGCTCGAGCTTTTCGAATTTCGCTTCGGCAGCGCTGCGCAGTTGCGAGAGCCGGGCGAGTTCCGCGGCTTGTTCGCGGGTGGGCGCGGGGATTAGCGGTTCGTCGTTGCCGAAGTTGTAAACGAGGCCCTTTTCGGGAACGTTGTTGAAAAAAGCGAAGAGCCGGTAGAAGTCTTTCTGAGTAATGGGGTCGTACTTATGGTCATGGCAGCGGGCGCAGCCCATGGTGAGGCCGAGGAAAACGGTGGAAGTGGTTTCGGCGCGGTCCGCCACGTATTCGGTGCGGAACTCTTCGGGAACGATTCCGCCTTCGGCGCTGGTGCGGTGGTTGCGATGAAAGGCCGTGGCGATTTTTTGGTCGAGGGTTGGGCTCGGGAGAAGGTCGCCGGCGATCTGTTCGACAATGAAGCGATCGAAGGGCTGGTTGCGGTGGAAGCTTTCGATCACCCAATCCCGCCAGCGGAACATGTCGCGCACACCGTCGCTTTGGTAGCCGTTGGTGTCGGCGTATCGGGCGGCTTCGAGCCAGCGCCAAGCCATGCGCTCAGCATAGCGAGGGCTGGCGAGAAGGCGGTCGACTTGCTTCTCGTAGGCCTTGGGTGAATTGTCCTTGAGATAGGCATCGAGTTCGGCGGGAGTGGGCGGTAAGCCCGTTAGATCGAAACTAACGCGGCGGAGGAGAGTAGGTTTGTCGGCAGGGGGAGAGGGCTTAAGACCACTGGTTTGGAGCTTCTCGCGAATGAAATGGTCAACGGGATTTAAGCTGACTGGAATCGTTTGCTTGCGAGGCGGGAGGAAACTCCAGTGGCCTTCATATTTCGCGCCCGAGTCGATCCATTTACGGAGCTTCTCGATGTCGGCGGCGGGAAGGGCGTCCATCCCTGCGTAAGCCGGCGGCATGCGGAGGGCCTTGGAAGAGTGCGTTACGCGCTTGATCAGATTGCTGGCCGCAGCATCTCCTGGAAGTATTGCCTTCTTCCCCTGTGCCGTGGTGGCTTCATCGAGACGCAGCCCGGCCTTGCGATTGTTCGGATCGGGGCCGTGGCAGTGGAAACACTTGTCGGAAAGAATGGGGCGGATGTCGCGGTTGAAGTTTATCTCCTCCGCGCCAAATAGGCTTCCCGCGCACACCAGAACAAACAGCCACTTCATGAATTAGCCACAATTCTATCGTGCAGTGCAGGCAGCCGCTATCCTAGAAGGATGCCTTTCACAGAGGTGGTGGAAGCGGAAGGTCACCTGATCGATTCGCACATCATGGAGCGTATTTTCGACACCGTCGTCGAATACAACGGCCGTTTCGAGGTCGAGAAATTTCACATTGGCCGCACCAATAGCGAGGCGTCGCATTTACGGATGCGCCTGGAAACGCCGAGCCAAGAGAACATGACGCAGTTGCTATCGCAATTGATCGGTTTGGGCTGCGTGCCAGTGGATGCTGGAGATGCGGCGCTGGAAGTGGTCGCCAAGGACCGCTGCGCGCCGCTGGATTTCTATTCGACGACCAACCACCGGACGCAGGTGCGGCTGGGCGGGCAATGGATTGAAGTAGCGCAGCAGCGCATGGATGCGATGGTGGTTGTCGAGAACGGCGCCGCTTTCTGCCGCAAGTTGCGCGATCTGAAAGCGGGCGACAAGGTAGTGACGGGAATGCGCGGCATTCGTGTGATTCCGGACGCCAAGGACCGCGACCGCTTGAGCTTCAGCTTCATGTCGAACGAAGTATCGAGCGAGCGCCAGGTGGAAACCGCAGTGGCGCAGACTGTCGGCATCATGAAAGCGGTTCGCGAATCCGGCAAGAAGATTGTCGTAGTTTCCGGGCCGGTAGTGGTGCATACCGGAGGCACTCGCCCATTGTGCGATTTGATTCGCGCGGGCTGGGTGGATGCCTTACTTGCTGGGAATGCGCTGGCCGTGCACGACATTGAAGCGGCGTTGTTGGGCACATCGCTCGGCATTCGGCAAAGCGACGGAAGGCAAGAAGAGCACGGGCACCGGAACCACATGCGCGCCATCAATGCGATCTATCACGCAGGCTCGATTCCGGAGGCCGTCGAGAAGGGCGTGCTGAAGTCGGGCGTGATGTACGAAGCGGTGCGCGCGAAGGTACCGTTTGTCCTCGCAGGAAGCTTGCGCGACGACGGGCCGCTGCCGGATACGGTGACGGATATGAACGTGGCGCAGAATCTGTACACGAAACATTTGGAGAATGCCGGGCTGGTGCTTTGTTTGTCTTCGATGCTGCATTCGATCGCCACGGGCAACATGTTGCCGAGTTGGGTGAAGATGGTGTGCGTCGATATCAACCCAGCGGTGGCGACGAAGGTGAGCGATCGCGGCAGCTCGCAAACGGTGGGAGTGGTTACCGATGTGGGGCTCTTCCTGGACTTGTTGAGTAGAAAGCTAGAGGCATGAGGGAATATACAGACGACCACGCCGGCTCCGGCGTGCAGGCGGAATTGCCTGAGATTGAGACTTGGCCGAATCAGTTTCCCGGCCGCGATTACGAGATCGAGATATCCAGCCCCGAATTCACTAGCGTTTGCCCGAAGACGGGCTTGCCGGACCATGGCACGCTCACGGTTCGTTACGTGCCGGATCAGAAGTGCCTGGAATTGAAGAGCTACAAGATGTATCTGTTTGCGTATCGCAACTTGGGCATTTTTCAGGAGAACATCGTGAATCGTGTGCTGGAGGATCTGGTGCGGGCGACGGATGCACGGAAGATTACAGTGATTGGCGACTTCACGCCACGCGGCGGTATTTACTCCAAGATCAGCGCGACTTATGAGCGAAAAACTGAGCGACAGTCCTAGTGGGCAATTGACGCACGAGGAAGAACTCGAGCGCGCGATCCAAGAGATTCGCGAGAGAGTGATCGCCCGCTATCCGAGCGGCATGTGGCATGGCTTGGAGTTGCCGGACTTCACACCGGTCCTCGAGGCCCGCGATCAGGCGGCCGCAAAAGTCGCCGCCATTGGGCGCGTCAATCCGCGCGCCGGTGGGCCAGTGAATTCGCTGATCCAAAAAATAAAGCAGACGATCGCGCGCGGACTGGGTTGGTTCGTGCGCGATCAAGTGGAATTCAACCATGCAACGATTCGCAGCCTGGACGCGATTTTGGAAGGTTTGAATGCGATCAATCGCACCTTGAAAACGATACCGCCGCGATATGATCCGCCACTGGCGGAGATTCGCCGCGAGACCAATGAACTGAAGGATATCCGCTCGCACTGGCTGGTGTGGCGGCGGGAGTGGGAAGAGAAACTGGCGCACAACGAGATTCAGTTTTTGCGCGCCGTTGCAGATTTGGAGAACTCCTATGCGCAGCGGAGCGCGGTGCTGGAGCAACGCTTCGAACAGCGGACGGCGCAGCAGCACAAGGATTTCGAAGGGGCGCTGGAGCGCTCGAACTTCGAGATGCAGCAGCGCTTTTGGAAAGAACTCGAGAAGGTCCGCGTGGAGTACGAGCGAGTTATCTACGCGGAGTTGCGGGCGATTCGATACCGGCCTGGATCTACCGCGGCGAGCGTCAGCGCGGGATCGGCTTCGGCCAGCGAAGCGGCGTTGGATTTCGATTGGATCCACTTCGCACAGAAATTCCGCGGGCAGCCGGACAAGATCCGCGCGCATTTCGGGAAGTACAAGGAGCGCTTCGCGGGTTGTACGCGCGTGCTCGACATTGGCTGTGGCCGTGGGGAGTTTCTTGAAGTGCTGCGTGAGGCGGGCGTGCCCGGCGTGGGCATCGATCTAAACGAAGGCAACGTGCGACTGGCACAGGAGAACGGATTGGACGCGCGCGCGGGCGATGTTTTCGACTTCCTCGATGCGGAAGGACCGGGCAGCTTCGATGGTATTTTCTGCGCGCAGGTGATCGAGCACTTGCCGCCGGCGGATGTGTGGCGTTTGGTAAAGGCGTCGGCGCTGGCGCTACGGCCAGGTGGCGTGGTGGTGTTTGAAACGCCCAATCCCGAATGCCTGGCGATCTTTGCCACGCACTTCTATTTGGACCCTTCTCATACCCGGCCTGTACCGCCGGCCTTGCTGGCTTTCTATCTGGAAGAAGCTGGCTTTGGGCGTATCGACGTGGAGCGCTTCGCTTTTGCTAGCGAGGACTTCCCTTCCCTAAAGGAATTGCCCAAGAGCGTGCAGGAAGCGTTCTTTGGAGGCCTGGACTACTGCGCCTTCGCGCGCAAGCTTTCGTAGAGTTCGCGTTGCCGCGCGCCGATGGCTTGCCAGCCAAAGCGCGCCTCCACGGCCTTGCGGGCTTGGGTCTGGAGCGCCTCGCGCAAAGTGTTATCGCCTTGCAGGGCGGCGATTTGCTGGGCGAATTCATCTGGGGTAGCCGCCAATAAGAAGTCTTTTCCCGGCGCCAAGTCCAGCCCGTTCACGCCGCCCTCGGTCGCTACAATCGCTTTGCCCATCGCCATCGCTTCGAGGATCTTGATGTTCGTGCCGGCACTGGCTCGCAAGGGCGCGATGACTATGCCCGCTTCGCGATATGCAGGACGCACATCGCTCACAAAGCCTTCGAGAATGACGCCATCTTGACGCCACTGCGCCTGCACGCGCTCTTTGTAGTAGTCGAGCCAGTAGTCGGGATTCTTGCCCGCGATTACATGCAGTGTGTAGCCGCTGAGCTTCGCCCAAACTTCGTTTAAGAACCAAGAGAGGGCCATCAAGTTCGGCAGGTGCGCAAAGCTGCCGATGAAAAGCAGACGCCTTGGGTCCGAAGTGCCTTTGTCGGCCTGGAAACGATCCAGATCCACTCCGTTCTCGAGCGTGAAGGCTTTGGCGGCTGGCTCGATCATGCGGCTATCCTTAGCGCTCATCGTAACGACGGCGTCGACTTCTTGCCAGGCTTTGTGCTCGAAGCTGCGCCAGCGCTCCAACTCGCGGCCAGTCTCGTAATCGTCCTTGTCGCGCAGCATCTGCTGGTAGAGGTCAAGCGTAATGTCATGTTCGACAAGAATCGTACGCGCGGGCGCCGCATCGCGCGCATACTGAGCCATTTGCGTGAATTCCAATTGAACGGCGAAGGGCTGGTAGCGGCGGACCATCCAGCGAAGCATCGCGGCGAAAGCATCGCTGCGGAAGTCTTCCACATGCTTCGGCAAGTCCAGCGTGCGGCGCGCGTGCGTGCCTTCCCGGCGCACGGTGACCACTTCGCGGCAAAGCGCAAGAAGCTCCGGCGCAACGGGGGCATTCTCGTCCACGAAGCTCATGAGCAAAATGTCGTAATCCTTCGCGGCCTCGCGTAGGAGGTTGTACATGCGCACCGCGCCGCCATGCGAAAGCGGAAAGGGCAGGTAGCATGTGCAGACGACGATGAGAGGTTTGCCGGTTGACGCACGGCCGGGGAAACAAGTGATCTGACCGCTGCCGAGCGCGAGGATATCCGTTTCGGGCCTGCGTGAGGCGACAGGGCGATCCCAAGAGTAGTAAGGCTTGTGAAACGCCGCGAAACGCAGCGCGAAGATCTCAATCGGCGCGGGCTCCGGGATGGCGGCGCGAAGATTGAGCCGCCACGTGGCGGCCTGCCAAAGCTTATCGAAAGCCTCGCGCGACCCCACGCTTGACAGAATCCAGCGCAAGTAGTTTTGCTCGATGGCGAGTTCAATAGTGGGCGCGCTCAAAAAGCGGCTCGTCGTGGCGCGATGGTGGTGGACGACTTTCGCACCAGAGACGAAAACCGTCGGCCAGCCTTGTTGCCAGCCGCGCCAGCCTGTGTCGAGATCTTCGACATAAGCGGGCCGGTAGGCTTCCTTGAAGCAGCCGATCTGGCGCAACTTCGCGGTGTCGTAGAGCGTGCAGCCGCCGGAGCCGTAAAGAACGGGCGTGTCGTTTTCACCGTCCACGGGATCGATACAACGCAGCGGCAGGTCGCGCGCCTCGCCCGGCCAATAAACGGCCTTGCCGGTTTCCTGGCGGCGCTGGCCCTCGGAAAAAAAAATTTGCGCGGTGGCCGCGAAAAGATCGGGTACGCGATCGAAGGCCTCGCGGAGTTCGCGAAGGAAGCCGTCCTCAACCTCCATGTCGTTGTTCAACAGACACACGTAGCGTGTGCGCGCGGCACGGATCCCTTTGTTAACGGCGGCAGCAAAGCTTAAGGGATGGTCTTCCACCAACACATCCACGCGAGGGCCCGCGAGTTCGTGTGTGTTGTCGCTGGAGCCGTTGTCGACGATGATCACGCGCGTGGCCTCGCTTTGCCGCAGCACCAGTGGCAGGGACTTTTCGAGCAAGGCGCGGCCATCGCGCGAGGGGATCACAACCGTGATGCCATCTTCCAGCGAGGGCACACCCTCGCTGCGCAGTACCCCGAGAGCGAGCGGCCCGCGGCGCCTGGCCTTCCAGGCATAAAAGGGCCGCTCCCAGGAGAAAGGATGGCCCAAGCGCCACACCATCGTATAGATCGAGCCACCCGGCCGGAACTGGTAACGCAACCAATTCTTGGCGCGCCACGCAATATGCCGCAGCATTGGGACCATCCCGCGAGGATGGAGCGGGAAGTGCCCGTAGTTTTCGTTGAAGCAGTAAACGCGCAGCGGCGCTGTCAGGAAACCCGCCCAACGCATCGGCCAGTAGGGCTGGCGCGGCTGGAGCAAAATGGCGTTATAGCGAACTTGCTTGCCCCGCAGATGCCATTCGATGCGCTGGCGATTTTCCGCGAGGGGATGGTACGGGAACCAAGGAATCCAGACGCAGGATTGGCCATCAGTAGCTTCCGGCTTAAACTCGCTCACGCAGTAGATGGGAAGACCGGGCGTGCCCATGCGGGAGACTTCCTCGACAAACTGATCGATTAGATCTTGAGAACAACTGGCGAAGGCAAGCTTGATCTCAGACGAACTCATTCTTGCGCCAGGTGCGGCCTAGTAGAGCTTTCGCCAGTCGAAGCCGGCCAAGCTTGGGCTGTTGGCCATGGCGAGCGCCTGGATGGCAAAAACGGTGGAAACGGGATTGGCATGCGGGGTGAATTCGCCGCCGCGTTTGCCGAAGGAGAAGCTGCCCGCCGTACGCGGGTCGCCGGGAGCGAATTGAAAACTTTCAAGACGCGCAATTTCGCCCTCAGCCGGCTTCGAGCCTTCGAGTAAGCGGATGCGCAGCAGTTGGGCGCAGACGTCGCTCCGGAGGAAGCCCCCAGCGAGGTCTTCGCGAAGCGTTTCGCCGCGCTCCAGGGCGCTTTGCAGAATCGCGTGTACCTCGGGCCGATCTTTCGCAGGCTGCAAGCCTTCCAGGAAATATGCCCATGCGTGCAGGCGGTCCATGAGCTTCGGCCTGTCTTGTTCGTTGTCCAGGGTTTCGGAATAACGGCGCAAGGAGAAGCGAAGCATCTCTTCATAGGAAGCTTCGAACTGAGCCTCACCTGTTGCCTCGGCCAGATCTTTCCAGGCCAACGCGGACTTCAATTGAAACGCGCCCGGCATGCGGCTCCACCAGATCTCGTACGGCGCTGGACTCTTGCAGGGCAGCAGAATAATCGGGTGAAACGCGGAGAGTCCGCGGAAGTCCTTCTGCATGGACTTGCCGATTTGCGTGGCGACGTCCAGGTAGTTTTCCTGTTGCGTGATGCGCCAGAGCCACAGAAGGCTGCGCGCGATGATGCCGCAGTCGAAGAAATAGCTGTAGCCCTTGGGGCCGCTCAGCTCAAAAGGCATCACTTGATCAGCGGCGTTCCAAGCTTTGCCCGCGAGAAAATCTCCCGCCCGGCGCGCGGCTTGCAAGTATTCTTCGTCCTGGCTGAGCTCGAAGAGATAACAGTAGCCGGCGGCGGCGTAGCCAGTGATTTCCGTGCTGATGGGAAGATTTTGTTCGAGATCCGCGCGGTAATAACGGGCTACCCCGCCGTTTCGATCTTGAACGCCTGAATGGAGGAGCCAGTAGCCAGCGCGCGACAAGGCGGGGGCCAGCGTGGAGGTTGAAGCTGCAGAGGACCGCAACCCACGATTATACTTTGCCTAGGTGAATACGAAGGTGAACAACGGATTAACGGCACGCCCTCCTTCGCCGAAACTTCGCCGCATCGGGCCAGTGTGGCCGCGCCTGTTGCTTTTGGTCACACTATGCTGCGTCCATCGAGTCCGCGCGCAGATGCCGCTTGGGATTATCGAAGGCCATCTGGTTGCCTTCGAAAACTCCACATTGCAGTTGAATCTGGCGAATGGAAAGCAGATCCGCTGTGCGGTCGACTCTCGGACCTTCGTCGATCGACAGCGCCGCCGCCTCACGCTGAACGACCTGAAAATAGGCGACTTTCTCGAACTGGTGACAGAGCGCCATAGCCCGACGCGCCCGTGTTTCGCCCGCATGATTCACTTGGCTGAAGAAGGTTTGCGCTTCGGCGGGCGCGACCGCGTGGGCCAAGTTACACGCGCGACGGAAACCATTTCGCCTCGCGGCAACGTCCATCTAGCTGGCGTGGTCCGCGACGTGCAGACCAATTCCTTGGAACTGAGAACCAAGCAAGATGGCACACTGCGTTTGCGGCTCCGGCCCGATACCAAATTCGTCCAGGATGGATTTCCCGTAACGAAGGAAGCCTTGGACCTCCAACTCCGCGTGAGCGTGCGCTGCGGCTATGCGCTCGACGGGGAGTTGGAGGTCTACCAGATTGTCTGGGGAAGCATTCTGCCGCGTACGCCCCTCCCCTGAGCTTCACTCCCAAATGCCTTCCCGAAGCACGTATAATAAAGGATTAGTCTCAGTCTCTAAACCCTCGTAAAAATGAGCATTCTTAGGTACTCCGTTATCTTGGCCCTCGGTGTGTGCACGGTTGGCGCACAAGAATTTTTTACCGGCCAAGCCGCCCGGCTCATCTTCGGACAGAAGAGTTTCACGGCGCAATTTCCCGGCAATGGCGACGAAATCCTCGGCGCCGCGGGTGGTATCGCCGTCGCTGGCAATCGTCTCTATGTTGCCGATTCCAGCCGCATCGGCGCCGAACCGGCCAACCATCGGGTAGTCGTTTACGACAATCTGACCAGCGCCGTTCCCCCACCCGAAGACCGCTTGCCCCAAGGCCCACGCTGCCCGGCTTGCGTCGGGAAGGGTTCTATCGTGCTCGGCCAGGAGAGCTTTAGCGTTGCTCGCGACAAGATGTTTCCGGCTAGTGTGTCGGCGAAAACGATGCGTTTGGCGACAGCCGTGGCTTCCGATGGTGTCTCATTGGCGGTGGCCGATACAGACTTCAATCGCATCCTCATTTGGCGCCGTTTGCCGACCAGCAACGGGCAAGCCGCCGACGTTGTTCTTGGCCAGGAAGCCTTCGACAAGATCCGCCGGGTTTCGACTGACAACAAATCCATGCGCGGCCCGCAAGGCGTCTGGATTCAGGGCGGAAAGCTTTTTGTCGCCGATACGATGAACCATCGCGTCCTGATCTGGAATTCGATTCCCTCGACCAACGATGCGGCTGCCGACATCGTAATCGGCCAGAAGGACTTCAATGTCGCTCCCGTTACGGACTTGACGCAAGCTACCTTCAGCCCCGCGCAAGACAATCTCCTCAACCCCGTTAGCGTCACCACGGACGGCCAGCGCATGTACGTGGCCGACCTCGGCCACAATCGGGTACTCATCTGGAACAGCATCCCTACTCGGAATGCGCAGCCCGCCGATATTGTTATCGGCCAGCCGGACTTTACTTCGGCGATCGCGAACAACTCATCCAAACTCTGTCCCTCGAACGGCTTCGTCAAGGACAGTGAGGGCAAGGACACCACTGAGCCGACGTATCCCGGCCGCTGCAGCAAGACTCTCGACTTCCCCCGTTACGCATTGAGCGACGGGCGGCGCCTCTTTATCGCCGATGGCGGAAATGACCGCGTACTTGTCTATAACTCGATTCCTACCGCCAATGCTCCCGCGGCCGATGCGGTGCTCGGCCAGCGCAGCATGGATCTGAATCTTACAAGCGATGGCGCATTCCCGACTTTCGTTTCCGCAGCCGATGTGATTCGTACGCCGACGTCCCTGGCACATGACGGGCTGAATCTCTATGTCGCGGATCCTTACAATCGCCGCGTTCTTGTTTTTACTCCTGGCCGCAAGTTGATTGCCGACACGGGTGTTCGCAACTCCGCCAGCCGCGATATTTTCGCTGTTGGCACTTTCAGCATTGGCGGGACCCCTACGGAAAACGAAGAGCTCGTCCTGAAGATCAAAGAGACTGAATACAAGTACAAGTTTGTTAAGGACGACACCTTCTCCAACGCGATTACTACGCTAGTGAACTTGGTCAACACACGCGACGGCGGCAATGCAGATGTCTTGGCAACGCCTTTGCTGCGCACGAATATATTCGCGGTCATCCTGACGGCGCGAACTTCCGGTGAAGCGGGAGATTCGATTACCTACACCTTAACCGTGACTCCGGCCAAAGAGGGCGAAACACCTAAAGTATCGGTTAGCGCTGGCAGCGGCACCTTGGCGGGCGGGAAAGACGCCTCGCAGATTGCCGCGGGCACCATAGTGACGATCTTCGGGGAAGACATGACGGATCGAACTGCATCTGTCCCGATGAACAGCCCAGAATGGCCGCGCGGCATCGAGGACACAGAAGTCTTCTTTGACGGTATTTCCGTGCCGGTGCAATCAGTCTCTCCCGGCCAGATCGTGGCTCACGTTCCAGTGGAAGTGGTGGACGCAAACAGCTCTAGTGTGTATGTCCGTGCGATTCGTCGCGATGGCAGCGTAACGTACAGCACTCCGGTTGGAGTTCCCTTGATTGCCCAAAATCCAGGCATTTTCGCTGAGGAAGGAACTGATCCACGGCCAGGTTTGATTTATCACTACTCGAGTGCCGGTACTGCGACGATTTCGCTCGACGGTTCTCCTGTCAAGGACGATACGGCAACAGTGACCATCAATGGCCGTTCCTACACGTACACGGTCAAAGAAATTCCGGATGGCGACGATGAGGGCACGGATCCCGACGTCGAGGACAACTACAAGATTCGCGATGAATTGATCAAATTGATCAACGCTGGCAATGGTGACCCGGATGTGATCGCGTTCCCCAGCGGATACTACACACGCCTGCGTTTGCGCGCTCGCAAGGAAGGCCCAGATGGCAATGGTATTCCTATTGCCGCCAGCACAAAAGAAGGCAGTGGTCTGATCCTGACGGCTTTCAACAGTGAAACTTGCTGCGCCAATGTGGCCGGCGAACGCGTGACGGAAGAAAACCCAGCTTTACCTGGCGAAACCATAGTGGTGTTAGCTACGGGGCTAGGCCCCATTTTCCCTGAAGTTGCCAATCAACAAGTTTTCAGCGGTGTGGCTTACCAAGGGCCGGAATTCAATGAGCCGGTGGAGTTCGTTTCGTCCATTGCCGGAGCCAAGACTGCGAACGTTCTCTTCGCGGGACTTAAGCCAGGGCTAATCGGCATGTACGAAGTGCACCTTGAGTTGAATGCGGACATGGACACGAATCCACAAACGCAGTTGACCATTGCTCAAAGCTTCCAAGTCAGCAATATCGTTACCTTCGCGGTCCGCAACCCAAAGCGCGACGCTGAAAACCAATAGTCCTCTCTAGGACTTGGGCTCTTCGCCCAAGTCATGAGGCTTGAGTTTCATCGTGCGAATGATTTCCTTCGCACGCTCCCGCACCTCCGGCAGCACATAGAAGAAAGCCCCCGTCCGTTCGGTTTGAAAGATGAGCCCGCCACGGTAAGTGTCGAGCTCAATCGCATAATCGACACCTTCGGATGTGAGCCTTTCTTCGAGCGGCAGCGCCTCGCGCAGCTTCTTGGCGATATAAACCAAGTCGAGCTCCGCCTCCCCGAAAAACTCCGGCTCCTGTCGTGCCATGGGAGCTAACTCATCCGGCCAATCAGCGCGGCCTTGGATCCCTCGCCCTTCTGGTCGTACCAGACCAGATACGCCTCGCCCACCTTTTCCAGATTGCCGTACTGCGTGGGATTCTTCGACGAAGCCCGCATAGCCGCGAGGACCGGCATCAAGCGGATGTAGCAGAGCAAGAGTTCGCCGCCGGACTGGAAATACAGTTCCTGATTGAGTACGCCGGAAGTGATGAAGCTAGCCACCATTTCGAAATAGCTGGTCACCTGACGCATATAAGCGTTAGCCTCCGAACCGGGAGGCGCAATCTGATTCACGTCTTCGATCGTCTTCGGCTTAAAGCTCCGCACGAACCAGTCGCGCGCCGTTCTCATCTTTTCCTCCCGCCGAATGTCATAAAGCCGCAAGATCAAGTTCACATCGTCAAACGTTGCCTGAGTGGACATAGACCGAGGATCTCATAGGATTATTGAGAATTTTCGCGTGGCGAAAGCACTTTTCTCTTGTACATGTCCGTCATGACCGTCGCCGCCCCTGTCCGTACCGAGCAGGAGGAAATCCTCTGGCTCGCACTAAAAATGACCCCGCAATTGGGGCCCCGGCGGGCGGTCGATCTCTTGAAAAAATTCGGCTCCCCCAGTGCCATCTTCCAGCAAGAAGCACGCGATCTTGAAGGCGCGGGTCTCTCCTACGGCGTCGCTCGCTCCATCGAAAATGGGGCGGTCATGGAGGACGCCATTGAACAACAACGCCTCCTTGCCGCGACGGGGACGCAGTTGCTTACCTGGTTCGACGACGCCTATCCCGAACGGCTTCGTCAAATTTACGATCCACCCTTTCTTCTTTACGCGCGCGGTGACTTGAAGCTGCTAAGCGAACCCTCCATCGCCGTCGTCGGCACACGCCGCCCTTCCGCTTACGGCTTGGTGGCGGCCGAGCGCCTGAGTAAGGACCTCGCCCTCGCCGGCCTGACGATCGTAAGCGGTATGGCGCGCGGCATCGACACCACGGCGCACAAAGCGGCACTAGAGGCCGAAGGAAAAACCATCGCTGTGCTCGGCTGCGGCGCCGATGTCGTCTACCCGGCCGAGAACAAGAAGCTCGCGCAGTCGATTGTTGAGCGCGGGCTCTTGCTCAGCGAATTCCCTTTGCGTAGTCCCGGATACCCGCAGAATTTTCCAGTCCGCAACCGCATCGTCAGCGGGCTCGCTTATGGCGTGCTCATTGTGGAAGGCGCGCAATATTCCGGCTCGGCTATCACGGCGCGGTTGGCCTTGGATCAGGGCCGGGAGGTCTTTGCCGTTCCCGGGAACATCACCGCCAAGCAAAGCTTCGGGCCGAATCTCTTGATCCGTTCCGGAGCGCACTTGGTGCAGGACTCGTCCGACGTACTTTCCGACCTGCCCTTGGAAGCCCGCCAGCAACTCGCCTCGCGCAGCCGGCAGATGTCCTTGCCCGTCGACGCGACTTCCAATGAGGACGTTCACCCGATGGCACACATTCGCTCCGCGATCTTGAATGCGCTCAATCACGACGAACCGCGCGGTGTGGACGACCTGCTTCCGCTAGTCAATCAGAAAACCCAGGCTTCGACGTCGGAAGTCATTTCCATCCTCTTCGAGCTCGAGCTTGATGGCATGATCCGGCAACTGCCCGGTAAGTTCTACTTACGCGTCTGGACCGCGTAATGCCCTGCGCTACGGATTAGCCAGACTACTCCGCGGCGACTTCTACTTCCTCTTTAGCGGACTTCTTTTTCGACGCCTTCTTAGCCGGCGCCTTACGCCCAGCCTTCTTCGGCTTCGGCCCGCCTTGCTCTTCGATTTGTTGCGCGCGAGCCGTGATCAGTTCATGGACTTGCGCATCCGTCATCTGCATCGGGTCCTGGCCACGAGGCACCGTGGCGTTCACTTCGCCATCGGT
>VFQP010003956.1_pt1 | contig 14386 bp, 16 predicted proteins | sample 3512351 | NCBI WGS metagenome assembly VFQP01 (sample SAMN10412372, study PRJNA504923) | tailings metagenome | isolation source: Relicate 1 Philex TSF1 revegetated site | place: Philippines: Tuba, Benguet | collected 2017-08-29 | reverse complement strand
GCGTGCTGCGTCATGCGATCACGCGCACGTGCCGCCGAGCGGCGCTGTCCCGCTCCTGTGGGAACCACCACGCCGTCAAGGGCAAACTTGCACAGCCCGTTGCTGGCTGCGCTCTCACCGCCACTTGTCGCGGGGCCGGCACCCTGCCGCAATGTACGCCACCAGGTCCTCCCTGGGCAGGGGCACGGTGCGGCGTTCCGCGACCGCCGGCGCATTTGCGTACGTGCGCACGTCCGGCCGCGCGTTGCCCAGGCGCAGAGGCCGTGGCTGCGCCTGCGGGTGTGGCGGCAGCGAGGTGGTGGCCGTGCAGGGGCTCGCGCCGAGAGCGGGCGCCGCTGCGCCGCTGCGGCAATTGAGGCGCCCGGCCAGTCGCCCTCTCGATCCCAGCAGCAGGGCCATGCTGCCGCGCGCTGCTGCGGCGCCGCTCGTTCGCTGCGCTGTCGATGTGCCCCCCTTGCGCTGGTGCGGGTGCGGCGAGCGGGAGAAAGAACGGGTGTGTGCAGCAGCAGCAGCAGGGGATTGCGCTGGAGCCTCGCAAAGCGTCCGACGATCGTGGCCGGCACGATTCCGCTTGCAATGGAGTGGCACCCCTGACGCGGGCTCGGCATGACGTTGCGCGGCGTTCGCCATCGCGGCGCCAGAGCTGACGAGACAGGAGCAGCACCAGTGTCACTGTCGCCACGCAGCCATCCGCCTGTGCCAGCAGCCTGAGTGTTGCTGTGGGCCCAGCGCATCCGCCCGCCCTGCGCCTGTCGTGCACGCTGCCAAGCTCTCAGCAGCAGCACGGCCACTGGAGCAGCCTCCGCATCCCGCAGCACCAGATGGAGCAGCAGCGGCCACAGGGGCAGCCTCAGGGGCAGCCTCATGGCGCTTCGGGAGCATCACGCGCGTCAACAAGGCGTTTGGCTTCATCCGCCCCACCGACTCGGCCCTGGACGTGTTCTTCCACCTGAGCGCCGCAGCTGACAGCCTGCAGGGCGCCTTGCACGCTGGCGCGCCGGTGCAGTTCACCACGGGGCGTGACGAGCGCACCGGCCGCACCTGCGCCACGGCCATCCGGCCCGCGCCGCCAGACGCCGTGCAGCATGAGCACGTGTCAGAGCAGGACAGTGTCGGCTTCGTGCTGAGCTGGCCCTCCACGGCTGCCCCCAAGCAGCAGGCTGGCGTGCTGCGGTGCGTTTGCTTGCGCGTGCTGTGCTTCATGGCCTCAGCGTGGCCTCAGCGTCGGATGGGACAACGACAAATCGGTGTGCCACACACCGTGTGTGCAGGTACCTGGACCATGAGGGGCGGCCTGCGCACGTGACGTTCGCCTTGGCGGACGTGGAGGCGCACGCTGCGCACGGGGCAGAGCCGGCCCTGCTTCAGGTGGAACCCCTCAAGCCCAGCAGCTACGTGCTGTTCCGCCTGTGCCAGAGCGCCGCCGCGATGGCCCGGATGCAGCGGGGCCAGGTGCGTCTGCAGGGTGGGTCGCTGCCTTCGCAGGGTGGGCAGCGAGCGCTTCAGAGAGATGCACATGATGTGGCGCCTCCTGGTCGCTATCCTGCGCAGGCTCCTGCTTCAGACGCCACTGGAGCACGAGCGGGCTTTCGCGCGGCACGTGTGCGTCCCCTCGCTGGCCAGCAACAGCAGGCCCAGCTGGACCCACAGCTCCAGGCGCAGCTCAGGTTGCTCGAGCTCCTTGCTGCTGCTGCCTCCTCCTGATCCTTCCTCCCCGTGGGCTTGCATGTATGCCCTCACCATGTGCAAGCGCAAGCACACGCTGTTCCACGGCACCGCTCAAGCAACAGAAAGCAGCGCGCGTCCCCAGCGCCGGATTTCAGAGCTGCGCAGCTCTCGAGCGCCTCCTGAGGTGTCCGCTCGCGCACGGCGTTGGCGCAGGAAGTCGCGCCAGCATTCGCAGCAAAGGCAGAAGCGAGCACGAGGTGCGAGCATGAGCATCAAGCTGTGTTTTACGTTGACAGTGGGCAGTGCAGGCATGCGTGCTGGTCGCTGCGTGCAGCGGTGTTGACGCCCCGAAAAGGAGTTGCAGCATCCCGGCTTCGCGCCCGCAGGCAGGCCGCCAGAAAGGCGAGCAGGACCAGTGCTCTACGCCAGGCCTGCGAGGCGCGCAGCGCGTGCGTGGCCATGGGCAGAGGCGGCGTTCCAGCCGTGGTCATGGCGTGCGCGGCACTGCTGCTAGCTGGCATCGCGACACAGGCCACGCAGGCGAACGCGGGTGCGTCTCGCTGGCACTCTCCCTAGCGGGAGAAGCGCGCCCGGCTCGGCTCATCGGCCGACAGTCCTCCACACGCGCATTTTTGAACCCCGGCTGCGCTGCGTGCTGGACGCTCGTGTGCACCGCAGAGGCGGTGGGCTCTCAAGTGGTCGTCAACAGGTGAGGGAGGGATAGGCGTCAGTGTGCGCCATGGGTGCAGCGGCGATGGGGACCAACGCCATGCGCGCACCACACCACGCATGCGGCTGCACAGGTTCGGGCGCCAGCTGCTGAGCTACGAGTCGGCCGTGCCGCAGTACCTGCTGCCCAAGACGCTGTCCCCTCTCTGCCACGGCGCGGACTGCTGCCAGGAGGATGACTACACGTCCGCCTTCCAAGTGCGCTGCTCCGCAGCTCGGGTTGGGCCCCACGCCACGGGCGCGAGAGCCAAGCAGTCAGGAGCAGCGCAGCGACGAGAGGAGGCCTCAGCCGCCGTTCACGCCTGTTCCGCGCAGGTCATGATGCTCAACTCGAGCCGGGCCGTGTTTGGCGGCCGCTCCTACACGACCTTTTTCATGAACCTGCAGCGCTCCTTCACCTGCAACGCCGACATTGACACGGCGGGGTGCTGCAACGCCAACGTCAGCACCATCTGGATTGACGTCGGTGAGCCGCAGGCCCGGCGCACGGCGCGCGCCAGGGCCACGTCCTGGCCCGCACCCCGGCGTCGCCCCGTCGCTGCCACCTCACCTGAGCCGGCGCGCGCCCCTCCTTCCCACTGCTGCGCCGCGCGCAGACCCGGACCTGAGGGTGGTGTACACGACGCTCAACGCGCAGCGCTGGGTCGCCGCCACGCAGGACTCGTACGGCTTCCGCCTCACCATCACGCACGAGCAGTACCTCGCCCTCCCACCCTGTGAGCAGCACCAACGCACGCGCGCACGCCGCCTCTCCCGCGGCAGGCACCTCGTGCAGGAGCCACGGTGCTGGCGCCCTCTCCTGGTGCCCGTTCACTCATTCACACGCGCCCCCTGGTCCGCCTGCCGCGCGCGCGCAGCCACGCTCATGTCGGTGACGGTGGCGGGCGCCGTGGACAAGCTGTGCCCTCTGCCCGACATTGCGCCGGTGCCCGGGCTGTGCGACGTGATCCTGGAGGGCGGCACCGCCACCAACCCCACGGCCTGCTGCCCCCGCAGCCTCTCGCGCCCCAGCTCCATCAGCAACTGGGTGCCGCCCAACTCCTTCTCGTGCGTGGCCGACCTTTCCACCTCGCCCTTCACGCTGGGCCAGGCCACCGTCAGCAACGTGTACATGGGGCCGGACGGCGTCGAGTACGTCGACTACCAGCTCAACCTGACGCAAAACATGCAGTGCCGCGAGGGGCCCAGCAGCTGCTGCGGCATGCACCTCAGCGACGTCGAGGTCCGCGTCATGGCCGACGCGCCAATCGTCGGTGAGTGTGCGGGCGCACGGCACGCGCGGTCTTGCAGCGCGCTTGCGTCGCCAGGGGGGCGGCCGTGGCGTCAGCGGCGTCAGGGCGCCTGCTGCAGGTGGGATGCCAGGTGGCCCCGCCGCACCTGCGCGACGCCAGCCGCTCCCCTGCGCGCCCCAACGATGCGCAGGCGTGAGCCTCAACGGCCAGACGTACAAGCACACGGTCTCGGACTGGAACGACACCGAGTCGCAGGACAACGCGCTGTACCGCGTGCTGTCCGTGTCGGGGCTCAACTGGCCCGTGGAGGACGTGCCCCGCGCGGGCGTCCTGCTCACCGTGCAGGTGCGGCGCGGCAGCGGCGCGGCAGTGCATCCTGTGCGGTGAACTCACCGCAGCTGGGTGCTCCCGTTGCACAGCCAAAGCCACGCTCGCCGGCGCCCTGTCACCTTCCCTCTCTTGCGCAGGTGCTCGTGCCGCGCGACGCGCTGACCGTGCCACAGCTGTGCGCGCCCGTCTCCAACGCCGAGCTGGGCACCTACAGCGGCTGCAGCTACTACCTCTACTCGGACGACGGGCTGTGCTGCCCCAGCGGGCTGACCAACGCCGTGAGCGGGCCGCTCATCCCCAGCGCGTGCAACCCCACGCAGGAGGTGCCGCTGCTGGACACGAGCTTTGGCTTCATGTACTACGAGTACGTGGCCGACGCCGACAAGACGCAGTTCGCCTTCATCGTCACGAGCAACGGCGCGGCGGGCTGCGGCAAGCAGCACTGCGTCGGCGTGTGCGGCTGGGAGCTGGCCGTCAACGACGCGCTGCTGCCCGAGCTCACGTACCAGAGCGACACCAACGACGTGGCGGCGCGCACGCTCGTGCAGCGCGGCAGCCAGGCCGGCGTCATCTTCTCCTTCGCCAGCGGCGCCGACCAGGTCGAGTACGTCATCACGGCGCCCAGCAACACGCCGCTCGAGCGCCTCTGCCGCGCCGGCGCGCACCCCGACCAGGGCGCCTGGCCCTGCGTCGCCACCATCCGCTCCTCGGGCGTCTACGCCGTGGTCTTCTTCAGCCAGGACCAGCTGGTGATCAAGACCTTCCCCGACGTCTGCCCCGTCAGCGACCCGCTCGCCGAGTCGTGCCTGCGCCCCGTGGCCGCGCGCTACAACTCGCCCGCCGACACCTCGTCCACCGTGTTCGAGTTCACGCTGGCGCGCGCCGACCCCGCCACCACCGGCTGCCGCGCCGTGTCGGACAACCTGGCCTTCGAGGTCATCCTCTTCCCCTCCACCGTTGGAGAGCTCGTGGACTCCCGCGCGCTCGTGCCGCGCGACGACGTCGAGTTCAACATGTGAGTGCCGTGCGTGTGTGGCGGGTGGTGAGAGCTTGAGGTCCTCTCCCCTGCGCGGCCACTGAGCGCTGCGAGCTCAGAACGGGGCCGCTTGCGGGCGTGGGCGCCGCTCTGGCACCCCGGCCACCTCCACGCACTCACACGCACCCCCTGCACGCACATGTGTACGGCCGCAGGACGAGCGGCATTGAGTGGAGCGCCACGCCGGCGGCGGCCAACTCGGCGCGCAACTACTCGTTCCGCCTCGAGGGCGTGCGCAACGTGCGGCAGGTCTGCATCCAGAGCCTGCCCAACCAGACGCGCGACTCGTGCATGGTGCAGCTCCGGGACGACAGCAACTGCTTCAAGTGAGTGTCTGCTCCGCTCACGCCGCCCGTTGGTCTGCGAGGCCACCTTGACATGGGGGGAGCATGCAGCACAGGGGAGCGCACCGGGGCGCCGCATGCTCACGCACGCTGGGTGCCCACGCCTCTTGCTGCCGGGCACGCCCTTTTCCTCCCGCAGTGGCTTTGTCCAGCCGGTGTGGGACCCGTCCCTCATTTGGAGCCCAGACTACGGCAAGCCCAAGCCCAAGACCAGCGTCATCGTGCCCGCCGTCGTCGTGCCCGTCGTCGTGCTGGCCGCCGCCGCGCTCCTGGCCGCGCTCTTCATCCGCCGCCGCCGCCGCCAGGCCTCCTCGGTGGCCGTGGACGACAGCACCGAGCCGCTCACGGCCGGGGCCTACGCGCCGGCCGGCGTCGAGTCGTCGGCGCCGTCGGCGCTCTCGGGCGGGGACGCGGACGACGCGCCCTCACGCGCGGCGTCCGACGTCCAAGTGCGTGTGCCCAGCGGCAGCGCCAGGCGGGCACAAAGCAGGAACAGCTAGGCGGCTGGTCCGTGGTGGCTGAGGAATGCTTGCGACGTCAGCAGACATGTCGCGCCGCGCATGACCCACGTGTCCCGCCCGCGAACAACACTTGTCCTTGTGGGGCGGTTCTGGCACAGAGTTCCTGCCTTCACGTTGCAGCTGGTGCCGTGCGCGCGACGCTTGTTGCACTCGTGCTCTGCTCTGTCAGAGACCCAGCGTGTAAGGGATGCGTGAGTGCAGCCACTGGATGAGTGTGTGGAACGCGTCTCGCCGCCGGGGGAAGCGCCGCCGCGGTGCAAAAGGGTGGTGTGGGGACACGCCGTGCGCCGCGTGGTCTGCGTGGTGCTGCCTGCTGCTGAAGATCTCGCCCAGGCCCAGCTTGATGAGCGGGCTTGTCGTGTAGGCGAACCTGCGAGACGCACCAGCACCCGCACGCGTGGATCGTCCATCATGTGCGGTAGGACAGCGCTACATGCTTGGCATGCGCTCGCGCACCTGTGCCAGACCTTGGAGAGCGCACGCTGCATCTCCAGCAACCGCGTCTCGTTGATGGCCAGCAGGATCTGGGGCAGCTCGGCCACACGTGACTGGGGCACGCGCACGCTGAACTTGCTCCAGTCCACCACGCCGTCCCACACCGGCTCCACGCCGTCATTGATCAGCACGGGGACGCAGCCTGCGCTCGCACGGTGTGTGGGCGCTTCAGCTTGGGCTGAGGCCACGGTGACGTCATTTGAGATGTCACAGCAGGCGCCTCACCGTGCAGGATGGCAAACTCGCTCCGGGCCGACCAGCCGTCTCCCATGGTCACCAGGCAAAACTTGGAGCGCGCCGCCATGCTGCCGTACTGCTGCTTGAACTGCTTGTCGTTGCCCATGACGATGCCGTACCTCTTTCTCCAGCCGTTTTCGACCGCCAGCCTGCAGCACCCCAAAGGCAGAGCGCACCACTGGTCATGGCGCTGGCCAGGGCCCTGAGCGCCGTGAAACAAACGTGTGAGGCGTGCTGCGTCACCTGTAGAGCGACTGGCGGATGCCCCGCGAGTACCACCAGGCGCGGTGCATGCCCACGTCCCCGCTAAAGAACATGAGGATGTCGCGCTGGAGAGGCAGCTGCCCCAGCAGCGGCGACTCGAGGAACGAGCCCAGGATCTGGAGAGCTGGAAGGATCAGGTCCTTGCCTGCGCCGTGCCACGCAGGCGTGCCCCGCTCCATGACGCACCACGCGAACGGCCTGCCAAGGCGTGCGTGCTGCCACCTGCGCGCACCTGGCGTGTAGCAGGGGTGGCCCTGCCAGGACTCGCGCCAGTCCCGGCGCTTGAGCTCGCCTGGGGCTCGCTGCATGACGGGGATGGAGTAGTTGTCCGCCCAGTACGCCGTCTCTGCATGGCAGGCGCGGCCCGGGCAGGGTGAGCGCCAGCGAAAGGAGGTGGAGGGTGCGGGCCTTGGCCCCATCTCCTGCACTTACGTGACTCGTGCTGGAGGTCGGTGCGGCCCCAGTGCGTCAGGATGATGGCCTTGTCGTACACCTCGCGCGACAGAGGGCTGGCGGAACCACGCAGCAGCGCACACACCAGATGGCAGGCCGTCGGGCACGCTGCGCGAGTGCGCTATCAGCTGGCGGCGCAGGAAGGGCAGGAGGGAGGCCAGCAGCAGGAACGCGTGAACGCGTGAACGCACAAACGCACCATGCGCCCTCGTCGTGCGCCATGAGGAAGATGTGGTCCCTGCCCCCGCGCCGGTCCCAGTACGGCATGCGTGCCTGCACCCAGCGCTTGGCCTCGAGGACCAAGTTGGCCATGTGCATGGGGCGCGGCATGAGCTGCGGCTCCCAGTACCATGGGACGTCAGCCCAGCCCAGGGTGGGCCAGGCCAGGCAGGAGGCGTACACGGGCACGTAGAAGAAGTCCGCCTCCTCCGGATTCATGGTCCTGCGCCCCACGCGCCCCCAAAGAGCCGAGGCGTGAGCGCGCAGGCGGCCGTTAACAGAGGTCCGACAAGTCACGCCCGCCTGCTTGCCTGTGGGGGCTGATGAGCAGCATCTCGTGCAGGTACGAGTCGAGGAAGTAGGGGTGGTTCGCCACCATGTGCGGGCTGTTGCCGTGCTCGCTGAACGTCCGCCACGTGCACCAGTCGTTGAACGCGGCTTCCGTGTACTGCAGAACGCGCGTGTTGTACTCGGCTGGCAGGTCGTACCTGCGTTAGGACGCAGGCAGATGCACCAGCAGGCTGATCGGGCCGTGGTGCAGTTCCGTCCCAGGTGGGCGGGACACGCACGGCCCGCACGCACACGTAGATGAGCGGGCGGCGGCGCTGCTCCCTCAGCACGCCGTCAGGGTGCTGGAAGGGTGACTTCCAGACCATGCGCGTGTGGCTCGACATGTTGGGGCCTGCGAGTGCAGCAGGCACAACACCTGGCGGCGGCTCGTGAGCCCCGTGACTGCACACATTCCGTGTAACAGGGTGGACGCCAGGGTGGACTCACGCTGTTGGTCGGGCAGTGGGGCGTCGGCGGCCAGCCGGTCGCACGCCGTGCCGTACCTGCAGCACGTGATACCAGGCGCTCCACCAGTGGAACTCCCCCCCGGATGGCGTTCGGCTTGCTTGCGGAGCAAGCAGAGCGCCACCTCACCAGCCTTGGTCGCACTTGCAGAAGCCGTTGAGGCACTGACCCCGACCGTTGCACTGCACGGCACAGGTGCACCGGAGGAGAAGTGCGTGTCAGCCTACGGTTGCGTTGGTTGGGCCCGGGTTCTGTCTGCAACCAGAGACTCTCCGCACCTGGTTGAGGCAAAACGCCTCTGGCAGCACCTCGGAAGTCGGCCCCACAAAGCCCGAGTGTGTCCCACAACTGCGGCAGCACAGAGTGAGGACAGCGCGTGCAGGCATGATGGGCGTCCGGGGGCGTCCGAGGGCGTCCGGGGGCAAAGCACAGAAAGCGGCCTCACTCCCGCACTTGATGCGCAGCTTGCCCGCGTCTGCTTGGCACCATCCCTCGGGACCGTACTGCGCGCAGAGCAGCGCACACGGTGTGAGCGTGGTTAAGGCACGTCGCACGTCGCAGCTTGACGTGGCACACGCTGCCAGGTCCTCACCAGGTCCTCCCAGTTGACGCCACCCCACGCCAGGTGGTTGCCGTGCACGTCCTGCGATGGCGGGCACCAGCCAACTGTTCTGAACGGCAACGTCACGCGGCTTGCAGTCTTGCCCCGTTCAGCGCAACTCTCACTGTCTTGGGCTTGCACATGTTGGAGATGGGTCTGCCCAGCTGGAGCGGAGGGGAGCCAGGCGGTGCGCCGTCAGGTGCTGGCACTCGGCCGTATGTGGAGTTGTAGCCGCAGAAGCAGGCCGCCACGCTGTCGTCGCAGTACCCTACGCGCAGGCACAGACGTACGCCAGCAGCTCGTCTGGGTGCCAACACCCTATACGAGCACCAGTAGGCAGGCCCTCGTGCCCCAGGCCCGCTGGCTCACCGGCACAGCGAGACCCAGCCCACCCATCGTCCGTCAGGTTGGCATCGTGCCCGTTGGCAAGGATGTGCGACTGCACGTGCGCACAGTGTGCGCGAGCGGCGCGCCAATGCTAGATCAGGACGAGAGCACGCATCTCGCTCCTCCACGACACCGCACCACCACACGCACCACGGGGAGGTCGTCGGAGCTGTTTCTGTGCCGGTTGGTGCACGGCCGTCGCGCCTCAGTCATGCAGTCATCGCCTGACCATCCTGTCGACGCGTCAGGGCAGGGCAGGCCTACAGCTTCTTAGCTTGATGCTGTCATCAGGGCAGCAGTGCTTTAGCGGAGAATGGCGGCGCACCTGCGGGGCACTGGCAAACGCCGAGGTCGTAGTTGCACACGCCCACGCCGTTGCAGCCCTTTGGGCACGCCTTGCGCCCGCGGGGCATGGAGCTGCTGGCCACGGGCATGGACGCCATCCAATCCAGGCACCAGCTGCCCGTCGTCCCCGCGCAAAAGCTCGCGAGCGACGGCCGGCCCTCGTCCGCAGCGTGGGACGCGCCTGCACAAGCGGGATTCCGTCGCAGAGCTCCTACTGTAGCCAGGTGAAGGCCAGCATCAGTTGTGCGACCAATGGCCGCAGCCATGCCTCACCGTCAGGGTCGGGAGCATACGCCTGCGCGTCGGTCCTGGCCGCGGGCGGCGTCCACGCGTCCATCGGCAGCTCCGCCAAGGTCTCAATGAAAGGCCTGGTCCCATTCATCGTCTTCCAAGCCTGCGTGCGGCGCGTTGCGTGCTGTGAAGTTCACTGCGAACCCGTTCACGGTGAACGAGTTCCCCGTCGTCCCAGGCAGCGCGCCCGCAAGTCCCCGTGCGAGCAGGCGCACCAGCACGTTGCCCCACGCGAGGTACTTGGACACGTAGTCGTCCTCGTTCAAGCCCAGCCGCTTCGCCTCCGTGCTCATGCTGTCTTGCCGGGGAGCGCTCCGCACAGCGAACGGCCAGCAGAGCAGCAGCACCAGCGCTGCAGCGGTGCGTCCATTTTGCTGCCCACACGACATTACGACTGCTACTTGTGCTGGCCGTGAGGATCGCTTTGCTGCTGTTGCTGCCCGCCAAAGCCCACCACCACAAAGATGTGCCCCCGAGCCTGAGCAGCATCAAGACGTGTTGCAGCGCTCGTACAGCAGCAGCGTGGCCTCGGCGCGCAAGACCTGCGGTTCTGCCACCTCAAACACCTCACTGTCGGAGGCGCACCACCACCGGCGGCACGGGCACGCCGACCGCTGCCGCCCACGCCGCAGGACGAAGTAGTGGCCAGACTGGGAGCCCACGCCCACGTGCGCCACCACAGCGCACAGGCGCCGCACTGGTGCGTGGTCCGCCTGGGTCGCCTGCACGGACTCCTCGCCCTGAGGCGCGGCGCCATCTCTGCTGGTGTGAGCGGGCTGCTGCTGCCGGCCATTGAGGGCGTCGCGCAGCTCTCGCAGGGTGAGCTGCAGAGGGAACAGGACGTGCCCGTGCACCTGCAGTTGGTGAGCAGAGCCATGACGCACAGTGTGTTGCACTGCTGCGCAAGGCGTCCGGCCCCAACCCTTGCCGCACACGCCGGCCCCGCACCTTTGCAGGGTGCCCCGCAGCGTCCCACTGGCTCCGCTGCAGGTGCACGCACAGCACGTCTGGCACGTGCACCACGCTGGTCATCTGCACGGCGTCACGCCTCGCCTGCGCACGCACACGCCGTGCCCACGCCAGCACAACGCGCCAGACACATCACGGCGTGGCGGGGAGGAGGCGTGTGCAGGGCGTGGCCACCGTGCGCCTCACCTTGAGCTGCTGCGCCAAGCCCGAGGGCGCGGCCGCCGCTCGCCCGAGCGCGCCGTGCAGCAGCGCGTCCACGTCCACCTCTGGCAGCGGCCCTGGGAAGCCGGCCAGGGCAGCAGCCTCGCGCGCCGCCCGCTGCTCCTCCGCACTGCGGTGCGAGCGGTGGGTGGGGAGCTCGAGCGGCCGCGGCGCTGCCCCCCACGCGCCGGCGTGTGGGTGGAGCAAGAGAGCCGGCAGGGCCCCTCGCGTGGCCGCGGCCCCGGACTGGTGGTCGCTGTTCTGTAGCCACTCGGAGAGCCCCTTGAGGGTGCACTTGTCGCACGTCCGCCCGCTGATGTGGTTGGGCCGTGCCCACGCGCGCATGCACGCCTGCGGCCAGAGCCCCACGCAGCACCCATCAGCCACACAGATGCGCAGCGCCAGCGCGTCCACAGGTGCGCAACTGGCCCGCTCACCAGCAGCGAGGTGCCCGGCGGCACCAGGTGCAGGCCCGACTGGACGTCGCGCCTCGCCGGCAGCGGAAGCTGCAGCGCCCAGAAGGGCGTGAGCTGCCGCGTGGACGCCGTGCCGCACGCCACACACGTCAGCTCCTGAGCCGTCAAGCCCAGGGGCGGGTGCCAGGCGCGCCGCTCCCCCCTGAGGTGCTGAGGCACAGCGCCGCCTCCTGGCGCAGCGTGTTCCGGCCCAGGCGTCTGCTCCCCGGCCACGCCCACAGCTGCTGGTGACGAAGAGGCCCCGAGCCCGCTTGGCGCGTGCAGCAGGCCCAGGAGGCCCGCGCTGTGCACGTGGGACACGGCCGCGGCCTCGGCCTGCAGCCCTGAGCACAGCGCCTGCGCACGCCAGGTGGAAGCGGGAACAGAGGCGCCCGTCAGGAGGGCAGGAGGGCCTTGCCCGTAGCTCACTCCGGGTGGGCGGGTGGCCGGCGTGCACGCACCAGCAAGGCCTCCTCCACGTCCTGCTGCTCGCCCAGGTGCAGCTGCGCGCCCGGCATGTGCTCCGACAGCTCCGCCAGCACCTCCCGCACCACCCGCACCGGCACTGCGCGCCCCTCCTGCGCGATGCGAGACGCAAAGCGAAAGAGCGGCAGCCTGTCACACTGTCACACTGGCAACCGCTGCGCGAGCACCGCGGCTTGGTGAACCGCCAACCCCAGGAGCTGGCCTGCCACGCACCTGGTGCACGCTCGCCGGCTGTGCGGTTCCGTGCCCCATGTGCTCCATCAGCGCGACCAGGGACGAGGCCAGCGGCGCTTGCACGTTGGGTGGTGGAGGGAGCCGCCATTGGTCGCTGCTGGGGGCTGGTGGGCCCGGCGCCGCGCCGTGGCGCAGCAAGGTGGAGAGGCCGTGCCGGTGCGCAGGCGGAGCCCGCACCCCTGCAGGGCACGAGCATCAGCGATGGCGCTCGGAGCCGCCATGAGCCCCGCATCCCAGCCCGGGTGGCACTGCGTGGGCGCCGCGCACCTCGCAGCAGCATGGCCCAGGACGACGTGAGCCAGCGCCTGAGGGACGCCACCAGGCCGGCGGTGACAGGCTGCTGTGCCAGCTGGCGCGCCTGCGCCGCATCTTGGTCCTCTGCCAGCTGCCGGACGTGCGCCGAGAGCCGCGCTGACGCGTCGACGAGCTGCAGCACGGCGTTGGCGTAGCACGTGTTCCACGACGGGTTGGGCAGCCGCGCAGGCGCCTGGCACGCGCACTCCGCCATTCTGTCAGCAGCTGCTCCTGCTGCTGCCCCTGCTTCACGCTGCTCCCACCCCCCAAGCCCTGCGTGTTCGCAAGCCCTGCGAGTGTGTGCGGCGGCTTGGAGGAGATGCTTCAAGGCGTCGCTGATGGCCCCGCGGGGCACGACGCTTTCCTGGCTGCTGGCTGTGTTGGTGGCGTGTGTTGCAGCAGCGGTGCCACACGCCGGCGGCGGGACGCGAGATCAAGGCGCCGACAGGCACCTGTTGCAGCAGGAGCAGGAGGACGCAGCGCGGGGCGCGGCAGCTGCTGGAGCGCAATCACCCTTGGGCAAGGGATCACGGCGGCCAGGCCGGTGCAGCGGCACGCTCGAATCATGGTGCAGGGCCGCGCTGCGGGAGCAGCGGCACCTGCATCCCCTGGCCGACCCACCACGTGGCAACAGGGCGTGCCCCAGCCACCCAGTGCACGGCATGTGCAGCCAAGTGGGCAACTGCAACTACGACCACGGAGAGTGCGAGTGCCCTGCCGGTGCGCCCCACTGGAGGCGCCTGCTCTGCGTGACCCAGCAAATGACGCGCTGCGACAGCACGCCACTGGTAGCAGCTGCGCTGCACAACACCGCTGTGGGCCTCTTGCTCTTCAGGGTGGCAGGGCCCGGACTGCAGCCAACCGCTGCTCAGACCGTGCACCACCACCTTCCGGCGCAAGCACACAGACCCGCCGGTGCGGCGGTGCGCCTTGGCGTGCGCGCTGACATGCCGCAAGTGTGTTGTGGACCGTCGTGGACTGAGGAGACCGCAGGCCGTTGAGCCGTTGTGCCACGCGCCATGCTGTGCTGCCCCTCGCACCCACCCACAGGTGGGACACATTGACGACGAGGGGAGGGACTTGGACCACAGTAACAAGGACTTCACAGAGTCGCGCTGCTTTGGTGCGCGGGCTCTCTGGTTTGGTGCTGTCGGCTGGAGACGCAAGGGCGATGCGTTCAGCGCCGCGCACGTACAACGCAAACACCCCACGCAACGCGTGCGCTCGCAGGCATCTGCGACCCTGTCCTGGGCCGGTGCTTTTGCGACGGCAAGTTCAGGCGCTACAACCCACCTGCGGGCGCGGCACCAGGTGGGAGCTCCTGGCCTGAGGCTCGCACCGCGCCGGCCTGCTGAGCACGGCCTCACACTGGGCCGGAAGCCCTGTGCTCTCGTACAGGCACGCCTCCCAAGGCCGTGGGCCGGCCGCTGTGCAACCACTGGTGCCAGCCCAAGGACGACGACAGGGGCAACGTGTTCCCCTGGGGCGCGGTGCGACGCGGCGCTTTGGTGCTTGCGCTGATCGCACGACGCAACCGCAGCACGGTTCGCGGTCATTCAATTCAGCCCAACCCCAACTGGGTGTGCGTGTGCAGCACCCCTGGAGCGACCTGTACGGCCCGCGAGGATGGTGCAACTCCAACACGCCCGTCGTGCAGTGAGGGCTGCGGGCAGCACGCAGACGGGGGATGAGCGGAACGAGGGTTGTGCGCTCACCTGCATGTGTGTGTGTGTGTGTGTGCGCGTGTGCAGCCTGGACTGCCGGTACGACGGGCAGGGCGGCAAGCTGTGCGACCAGCCC
>VFQP010003955.1_pt1 | contig 14388 bp, 12 predicted proteins | sample 3512351 | NCBI WGS metagenome assembly VFQP01 (sample SAMN10412372, study PRJNA504923) | tailings metagenome | isolation source: Relicate 1 Philex TSF1 revegetated site | place: Philippines: Tuba, Benguet | collected 2017-08-29 | reverse complement strand
CCTTGGTTTCCTTCTTGCCGGGCTTGCGGCCGGTGGTGGCCTCGATGTGGTCGGCCGCTTCCTGGGCCTTCTTCCGCACCACGGCCCCGGGCACGCCCTTGGTCTCGATCTGCAGCTTGAGGATGCGCTGGCCGGCCACGGCCTCCACCAGCGGGCCATGGGCCTCGCCGCGCGGCTCCACCCAGCCGACGGCCTTGTCCTGCGTGGCGCTGCAGGGCACGAAGCGGGCCGCGTCCAGCGCAGCCTCCATGTCTTCCAGCGTCGCGTCCCAGCCGGGCGCGATGCGGTAGATCGTCACATTCTTGAACACGGAAAAATCCTCTGAAAAAACAAACCGCCGCGGGTCGGCGGCGGAATGCGTCAGTGTAGAGGATGCAGGCTACCGGGACTTGCCCATGAGCATGTCGGGCAGCACGGTGACGATGGACGGGAACACCGTGATCAGCGCGATGGCGAGGATCATGCAGGCGAAGAAGGGCAGGGTGACCTTGGCGATCCGGTTGCTGTCGATGCCGGTCATGTTCTGTAAGACGAACAGGTTGAAGCCCACCGGGGGCGTGATCTCGGCGATCTCGATCAGCATGATGATGAAGATGCCGAACCAGATGAGATCGAAGCCGGCCTGCTGGATCATGGGCAGCACCACGGCCGAGGTGAGCACGATCATGCTGATGCCGTCGAGCGCGGCGCCGAGGATGAGGTACACGATCACGAGCACGAGGATCAGGCCATATGGCGAGAGCTGCAGGCGCTCGACCAGCTCGGCCAGTTCGCGCGGGATGCCGGTGAAGGCCATGGTCTTGGTGAGGAAGGCCGCACCCGCGAGGATGAACATGATCATGCAGCTCACGCGCGTGGCGCCGGTAAGGCCCTGCCAGAAGTTGCGCCACGTGAGCTGGCGGCTGGCCGCCGCGATGACCAGCGAGCCGACCACGCCATACGCCGCGCATTCGGTGGCCGTGGCAATGCCCGAGACCAGCACCCAGACAATGAAGACAATGAGCAGGCCGCAGGGAATGAGGCTGCCCGAACGGCGCATTTTCTCGACGAAGCTGGTGGGGGCTTCGGCCGGTGGCACCTTGTCCGGGTTGCGCAGGCTCCACCAGATGATGTAGCCGGAGAACAGCGCCATCAGCAGGAAGCCGGGCAGGAAGCCGGCGAGGAACAGGCGGATCACGCTGGCGTCGGCGGCCACCGCGTACACCACCATGGTGATGGACGGCGGGATCAGGATGCCCAGGCCGCCGGCGGCAGCCAGCGACCCCAGCGCCAGGTTGCGGTCGTAGCCGCGCTTGTCCAGTTCGGGCAGGGCCACCTTGGCGATGGTGGCGCAGGTGGCGGCGGACGAGCCCGAGACCGAACCGAAAATGCCGCAGCCGAGCACCGTGGTGTGCATGAGTCGGCCGGGCACGCGCGAGAGCCAGGGCGAAAGGCCGTCGAACATTTGTTCGGACAGGCGCGTGCGGTAGAGGATCTCGCCCATCCAGATGAACAGCGGGAGGGCCGCGAGCTCCCAGCTGGCCGTGGTCTCCCAGAACGCGGTGAAGAGATTCTTGCCGGGCAGCGTGTTGGTGAAGAAGGCCTGCCCGACCCAGCCGACGATGGCCAGCGTCATGGCGATCCAGACGCCGCCGCTGAGCATCAGCAGCAGCACGAAGAGCAGCAGGGCCCCGATCTCAAGCAGACCCATTCAAAGCTCCTCGGAGAAATCGCCGCGCGCGTGCCGTTCCTCGACGCGCACCACATAGCTGGGACGGCCACCGCGCAGCACGGTGACGCATTCGTCCAGCGCCGCGATGACGAGGATCACGGTGCCGACCACCACGCTCATCTGCGGAATCCAGATCGGGATGGCGACCATGTTGCCGGCGATGTCGTTGAACACGAAGCTCTCGTAGGTGAACATGGCGGCCCAGTAGCCCAGGTAGCTGACCACGATGGTGGCGACGGCCAGTGCGAAGACCTCCAGCCACGCACGCACGCGGGGGCTCACCACCTCGAGCAGCAGGGTGACGCGCACGAAATCGCCATTGCGGAAGCTGTAGGCCATACCCAGGAACGCGGCGGCGGCGCAGAGCCACGCCACCACGTCGTTCACCCAGCCCACGCGCCAATCGAGCTGGCGTCCGATGGATGCCCAGATCATCAGCGCGAGGATGCCGAGCACACAGAGGGCGGCCAGGCCGCCCCCCAGTGCATACAAGCCATCCAGCGCGCGCCGCACGCCACCGCGTTGGGTGGCCGAGTCGCCGGCGTTCATCGCCGCTTATTTCTTGTACGCGTCGATGACGGCCTTGCCTTCGGCGCCGGCCTTGTCCTGCCATTCCTTGAGCATGGTTTCGCCCACCTTCTGCATGTCGGCCTTGAGCTGGGCCGAGGGCGGCAGGATCTGCATGCCGCGCTCCTTGAGCGTGGCCAGGGTGTCGGTGTTGACCTTCTGCGAGGCGGCCCACCCGCGCGTTTCAGCGTCGGCCGCTGCCTTGCGCAGCGCGTCCTGCGTGGGTTTGTCGAGCGCGTCGAAGGCCTTCTTGTTGGCCAGCACGGCGTTCTTGGGCAGCCAGGCCTGCATGTCGTAGTAGTACTTGAGATGTTCGAACAGCTTGCTGTCGACACCCGTGGCGCCGGAGGTCATGTTGGTCTCGACCACGCCGGTGGCCAGCGCTTGCGATAACTCGGCGGCCTGCACGGTGACGGGCTGCGCACCCACCAGTTCGGCAATGCGCGCGGTGGCCGGGTTGTAGGCGCGCCACTTGCTGCCCTTCAAGTCGGCCGCGCTGTTGACGGGCGTTTTGCTGTACAGGCCCTGCGGCGGCCAGGCCACCGCGTAGAGCAGGGTCATGCCCTGGTCGTTCAGGCGCTTCTCGAGGATGGGCTTTTGTGCCTGGTACAGCTTCATCGATGCGTCGTAGCTGTCAGCCAGGAAGGGCTGACCATCGACGCCGAAGACCTGCCATTCGTTCTGGAAGTTCGACAGCAGGATCTCCCCGGCCTGGGCCTGGCCGCCTTGCACGGCGCGCTTGATCTCGGGCGCCTTGAACAGCGAGGCGTTGGCATGCACGGTGATCTTGAGCTTGCCGCCGGTGGCCTTGTCGACATCGCTGGCGAAGGTGGCGAGGTTGACCGAGTGGAAGTTGGTGGCCGGGTACGCGGCGGGCAGGTCCCAGGTGGTCTGGGCATGGGCAGCGACGCCCAGGGTCAGCGCGGCAACGAACAAACCGAATTGGTGCTTCATGGTTTCTCCGGGACAATGGTTGAATGAAAAGGAGTCACAGCATAAATGCAATTTGCGGGCCAGGCGCCAGGGTGTTTTCCCCGGGGAGTAGGGCCTGTTCACGCTATTTTGAATGGGGTGGAAACAGCGCCACTCGTCGTTGCACTCCTAGGCCAGAAACCCAGTCTGGCCGTCGTCGTGCGCCTGGATTGGCGCTGTTTTCACCCCTTCGCACTTGGAAAAATAGTGTGAACAGGCCCTAGCCATGAACCTGCGTTTCGTCGAGGCGTTTTACTGGGTGGCCTCGCTCAAGAGCGTCACACGCGCGTCGGAAAAGTTGTTCCTCACGCAGTCCGCCATGTCCAGCCGCATTGCCGCACTCGAAGAGGAGCTGGGCGTGCTGCTGCTCGACCGGCGCGACAAGCAGTTTCGCCTGACGGTGGCCGGATCCCGCTTCTTCACCTACGCGCAGCGCCTGCTGGAGTTGCAGCGCGAGGCCAAGGCAGAGATGGGTTCGGGTGCCCCTCTGGCGGTGTCCCTGCGCATCGGTGCGATCGAGTCGGTGCTGCATTCGTGGCTGATTCCCTGGATCGAGAAGCTGCGCGCGGAGCATCCGGACCTGGCGCTGGAGCTCACGGTGGAAACCACACCTATCCTGGTGGAACAGGTGCAGCGTGGTACGCAGGACCTGGTGTTTGCCGCATTGCCGGCAGCAGCCGAAGGCGTGCGCAGCAGGGGTCTGCCGCCGATGGAGATGGTTTTCATCGGGCACGCGGGGCTGCATCGCAAGCGCCGGTACACCCTGGAGGATCTGTCCATGCTGGAGCTGCTGACCTTCCAACGCGGCTCGCATCCCCATGTGGCTCTGCTTGACCTTTACCGTCACGCCGGCATGGAGCCGGGCCGCGTGCACACCATCTCGTCGATCTCGGCCATGGTCCAACTGGTGCAGGGAGGGTTTGGCGTGGCCACGCTGCCGCTCCATGCGGTGAGGCGCATGCAGAACTACCCCGACCTGCGCCCGTTGGCCTGCGATAGCGCGCTGCAGCCGCTGCCGATTCACGCGAGCTACCGTTCCGATCCGACCACGGACGCGGTGGAAACCGTGGTGAAGTCCGCACTGGCCTTCGTGGACGCGCAGTTCGGACCCAGAGCCCGCTCGCCGAATGCACCATCCAGGCGCACAGCGCCCCGTTCTTGAGCATCAAAAAAATCGATGAGCTAAGCGAAAAATTTTGAATTTGAAGTCCTGCTGATCGCCCTCCACAATCCGCCCATCGTCATCACGGTGACATGCGGAAACGACAGGAGATGCGGTGGAATCAGCTTCGCAAACGGCGGTGGATGTGTTCGGGCAGGACGGCATGCAGAACGCGTCCCGTGTACGCGGTCTGATCCGCCAGGGCCGCTGGGCCTCTCACACCAGTGGCCTCGCCGACGAGCATGTGCAGGGCAACGTGGTGATCCTGCCGCAGTCGCTGGCGAGCGATTTCCTGCGCTACTGCCAACGCAACCCGAAACCCTGTCCCCTGCTGGCGGTGTCCGAACCGGGTGAACGCCTGTTGCCCTCGCTGGGCACAGACATCGACATCTGCACCGACGTGCCACGCTACCGCGTCTGGCACCATGGCGAACTGGTCGCCGAGCCCACCGAGGTCGCCGCGGTGTGGCGCGACGACCTCGTCACGTTCGTGATTGGTTGCTCGTTCTCGTTCGAGCAGGCGCTGATGCAGGCCGGCCTGCCACTGCGCCACGTCGAGCAGGGTCGCAACGTGGCCATGTTTCGCACCAACATCGCGACCGAAGCGGCCGGGCCGTTCAGCGGCCCGCTGGTGGTGACCATGCGGCCACTGCGTGCGGCCGACGTGATCCGCGCCGTTCAGGTGACCTCGCGCTTCCCCAACGTCCACGGCGCACCGGTGCACATCGGTGATCCGTCCCTGATCGGCATACACGATCTTTCGCGGCCCGACTACGGCGACACGGTGGACGTGATGCCCGATGAACTGCCGGTGTTCTGGGCTTGTGGCGTCACGCCACAAGCCGCGATCCAGCAGGCCCGCCCCGCGTTCTGCATCACCCACGCGCCTGGCGCGATGCTGATCACCGACCTTCTCAACCACCAGCTAGCCAGTTTCTGAACCAGGAGCCCCACGATGAAAAAGATGATGTTCTGTCTTTCCGCTGTCGTCATCGCCAGCGCCGCCTCGGCCCAGACCAAATGGGATCTGCCCTCGGGCTACGGGCCCAACACCTTCCAGGTGCAGAACCTGGTGCAGTTCGCGGAGGACGTGGACAAGGCGAGCGGGGGCAAGCTCAAGATCGTGGTGCATGCCAACGCTTCCCTGTTCAAGGCCAACGAGATCAAGCGCGCGGTGCAGTCGGCCCAGGTGCCGGCCGGAGAGTTCATCCTGTCGGGCGCGTCGAACGAAGCCCCGATCTTTGGTGTGGACTCGATCCCGTTCCTGGCCACCAGCTACGCCGACTCGCGCCGTCTCGATCAGGCCTCGCGCCCGCTTCTGGTCAAGACGCTGTCGGCTCAGGGCATGAAGCTGCTCTACACGGTGGCCTGGCCCCCGCAGAGCCTGTATTCGACCAAGCCCGTCACAGCACTCAAGGACCTCAAGGGCACCAAGATGCGCGCCTACAACCCGGCCACGTCCTACATTGCCAACGCGGTGGGGGCTCAGGCGGTGACGATCCAGCTGGCCGAGCTGCCGGCCGCACTGGCCACCGGTGGCGTGGACAACTTCCTGACGTCGAGTGCCAGCGGCGTGGACAGCAAGCTGCACGAGAGTGCCAAGTACTTCTATGGTGTGGCCGCTTGGCTGCCGCGCAACGCAGTCGTCGTGAACCAGAAGCTGTTCGACGCGCTGGACAAACCGACCCAGGATGCCGTGCTGCAGCAGGCCGCCTTGGCCGAGCAGCGCGGCTGGAAGGCCAGCGAGCAGAAGGATGGCGAATACCTCAAGGAACTGGCGGCCAAGGGCATGAAGGTGGACGTCGCTGCCGAGGGTCTGAAGAAGGAGCTCAAGGCCATCGGCGAACGCATGACGGCGGACTGGATCAAGCTGGCCGGTGACGATGGCAAGGCCGTCATCGATGCCTACCTGCAGAAATGAGGCGGTCGTGGCCATGACCACCGGGTTCACCCACACCGCGACGTCGGCGGCGCGGCCACACTCGCTGCGCCGCGCACTCGACGGCGCTTACGCCGGGGCAGGTGCGCTGGGCGGCTTCTGCATTGCCCTGATCTGTGTGCTGATGGTCGCGCAGTCGTTGGGGCGCCAGACCGGGTTTCCCACCGGCGCCATCAACGACGTGGTGTCCTGGCTCTGCGCCGCGGCGGCCTTTCTCACCATGGCCCATGCCTTCAAGCACGGCGATTTTGTGCGCATGACGCTGGTGCTGCAGAAGCTGCAGCCTGCCGTGCGACGCCCACTCGAACTGGTCTGCCTGTTGATTGCCGCCATGGCGGTCGCCTATCTCGCGTGGTGGGCCTGCCGCTTCACCTACGAGAGCTGGCGGTTCAACGAGCTGGCGCAAGGTTTGTGGGCTATCCCGATCTGGATTCCCCAGATGAGTTTTGCCATCGGCTCGCTGCTGTTCCTGGTGGCGGTGCTCGATGAGCTGGTCATCGTGGCCCGGGGTGGTGTGCCCACGTTTGTCCGCCTGGTGCAGGAGCGCCACGCCCAGGGCGATTTTTCCTCGGACCTTTGAAAGAGTACAACCATGGACATCCTTGCCATTGGTGGGTTTCTCCTGTTCCTGATGCTCTTGCTGCTGTCCGGCGGCGTGTGGATTGCAATGAGCCTGGCGATCTGCGGTTGGGTGGGACAGGCCTTCTTCACCAGCAGCCAGCCTGGTTTGAACCTGTTCTCGGCCTTCTGGGAAAGCACCGCGAGCTGGGAGCTGGCTGCCTTGCCGCTGTTCATCTGGATGGGCGAGATCCTCTTCCGCACCAAGCTCAGCGAAGAGATGTTCACGGGCCTCGCACCCTGGTTGAACCGTGTGCCGGGCCGCCTGTTCCACACCACCATCCTGGGCTGCGGCATCTTCGGCTCGGTGTCGGGTTCGTCGGCGGCCACCTGCGCCACCATTGCCAAGGTGTCGCTGCCCGAACTGAAGAAGCGCGGCTACAACGAGCGCATCGCGATCGGCTCGCTCGCCACGGCGGGCACCCTGGGCATCCTGATCCCGCCTTCCATCACCATGGTGGTGTACGCCGTGGCGGCCGACGCATCCATCATCCGGATCTTTCTGGCTGGTTTCCTGCCCGGCCTGTTGCTGATGGGGCTGTTCTCCGGCTATATCGCCTGGTGGTCACTGCGGCACAAGGAGCGCATGCCCCCGAAGGAGAAGCCCACCACCCTGCGCGAAAAGCTCCACCTCTCGCGCAACCTGGTGCCTTGCGCGCTGCTGATCGTGTTCATCTGCTGGTCGCTGGTGGCCGGCTGGGCCACAGCGACCGAATGCGCCGCCTATGGGGTGGTGGGCGCCCTGGCCCTGGCGGCCTGGAGCCGTTCGCTCACCTGGGCCAACTTCACCGCCAGCCTGGGCGGGGCAAGCCGCACGAGCTGCATGATCATGTTCATCCTGGCGGGCGCAGCGTTCCTCACCAAAACCATGGCCTTCACGGGCATCCCACGCGAGCTGGCTGAGTGGGTCCATTCGATGCAGCTCTCGCCCTATGCGCTGATCGCCTGCTTGGTGGTGGTGTACCTGGTGCTGGGCACCGCTCTGGACGGCATCAGCATGATCGTGCTCACAGCGGCGGTGGTGATGCCCATGATTCAGCAGGCGGGCTTTGACCTGGTCTGGTTCGGCATCTTCGTGATCCTGCTGGTCGGGATCGCCGAAGTCACGCCGCCCGTGGGCTTCAACCTCTTCGTGCTGCAGAACATGACCGGCAAGGACAGCACCCTGATCGCCAGGGCCGCCATTCCATTCTTCTTCTGCCTGGTGGTCTGCATCGTACTGATCACCGTGTTCCCGCAGATCGTCACCGCTGTGCCCGATGCCCTGATGGGGGTGGCGAAGTGAGTGGACGGATCCTCGATTTCCGATTCCCTGTTTCAACGCTAGAGTAGCTTCATGCAAGACAAGACTTCTCCCCTGGGCAGCCGCTGGCAGTTCTGGATCGACCGAGGCGGCACCTTCACGGACATCGTGGCCAAGCGGCCCGATGGTTCGCTCGTGACGCACAAGCTGCTCTCCGAGAACCCGGAGCAATACCGCGATGCGGCGGTGGCCGGCATTCGTTACCTCCTGGGCCTGAAGGCCGGCGAGCCGGTGACGCCCGAACAGGTGGAGTGCGTGAAGATGGGCACGACCGTCGCCACCAACGCCTTGCTCGAACGCAAGGGCGAACCCACGCTGCTGGTCACCACGCGGGGTTTCCGCGATGCCTTGCGCATCGCCTACCAGAACCGCCCCCGTCTGTTCGATCGCCGCATCGTGTTGCCCGAGCTGCTCTACAGCGAGGTGATCGAGGCCAGCGAGCGGCTCGGTGCGCGGGGCGATGTGCTGCTGCCGCTGGACGAAGCCGGATTGCGCGCTGACCTGCGTGCGGCGCACGACCGGGGTCTGCGCAGCGTGGCGGTGGTCTTCATGCACGGTTACCGTTTCACCGCACACGAGGCGGCGGCGGCCCGCATCGCCCGCGAGGTCGGCTTCACGCAGGTGAGCACCTCGCACGAGACCAGCCCGATGATGAAGTTCGTGAGCCGCGGCGACACCACCGTGGTCGACGCCTACCTCTCGCCGATCCTGCGCCGCTACGTCGACCAGGTGGCCGGCGAGATGCCGGGCGTGCCGCTGTTCTTCATGCAGAGCAGCGGCGGCCTCACCGACGCGCACCGCTTCCAGGGCAAGGACGCGATCCTCTCGGGCCCGGCGGGCGGCATCGTGGGCATGGCACGCACCGCCACGCTGGCGGGCCACGACAAGGTGATCGGCTTCGACATGGGCGGTACGTCCACCGATGTGTCGCACTACGCGGGCGCGTTCGAGCGCGAGTTCGAGACCCAGGTGGCCGGCGTGCGCATGCGCGCGCCCATGATGAGCATCCACACCGTGGCCGCGGGTGGCGGCTCCATCCTGAGCTTCGACGGCTCGCGCTTTCGCGTGGGCCCCGAGAGCGCGGGCGCCAACCCCGGGCCCGCGAGCTACCGCCGCGGCGGCCCGCTGGCCGTGACGGACGCGAACGTGATGCTGGGCAAGATCCAGCCGGCGCATTTCCCCAAGGTCTTCGGACCGAAGGCCGACGAGGCGCTGAGCGCCGAGGCCGTGCGCACGAAGTTCGCCGAGCTCGCGCAGCAGACCGGCCGCAGCGCCGAGGACGTGGCCGAGGGTTTCATCCGCATCGCCGTGCAGCAGATGGCCAACGCGATCAAGAAGATTTCGGTGGCGCGCGGCTACGACGTGACGCGCTACACCCTGCAATGCTTCGGTGGCGCAGGCGGCCAGCACGCCTGCCTGGTGGCCGACGCGCTGGGCATGACGCGCGTGTTCGTGCACCCGCTGGCCGGCGTGCTCAGCGCCTACGGCATGGGCCTGGCCGACCAGAACGTGATCAAGGAGCAGGCGGTGGAGCGCGTGCTGCAGGCCGAGGCGCTGCCGGCCATCGCGGCGCAGCTCGATGCCCTGGCGCAGTCCGCTGGCGATGAGCTGCGCGCCCAGCAGGCGAGCGAAGGCGAGGTGCAATTGCACCGCCGCGTGCACGTGCGCTACGAAGGCAGCGACGCCGCGCTGATCGTGCCCTTCGGCGAGATCGCGGCGATCGAGGCGGCCTTCGAGGCCGCGTACCGCCAGCGCTTCGCCTTCCTCATGCCGGGCAAGCGCCTGATCGCCGAGGCCGTGTCGGTGGAGGCGGTGCTGGCGGGCGATGCACCCGCCGAGCCGCGCCACGCGCTGCACGAGCCGCGAGAAGTGCCACGCCGCGACACCGTGCGCATGTACGCCGAAGGCCAGTGGCTCGACGCCGCGCTGGTGGTGCGCGAAGACCTGCGCCCGGGCGACGTCATCCCCGGCCCGGCCATCATTGCCGAGAAGAACGCCACCACCGTGGTGGAGCCGGGCTGGGAGGCCCAGCTCACCGCGCTCGACCACCTGGTGCTCGAGCGCCGCGTGCCGCGCGCCACGCGCCACGCGGTGGGCACCACGGTCGACCCGGTGCTGCTGGAGGTGTTCAACAACCTGTTCATGAACATCGCCGAGCAGATGGGGTTGCAGCTGCAGAACACCGCCTACTCGGTCAACATCAAGGAGCGGCTCGATTTCTCCTGCGCGCTGTTCGATGCCGAGGGCAACCTGATCGCCAACGCACCGCACATGCCGGTGCACCTGGGCTCCATGGGCGAGAGCATCAAGACCGTGATCCGCGAGAATGCCGGTCGCATGCAGCCCGGCGACGTGTACGCGCTCAACGACCCTTACCACGGCGGCACGCACCTGCCCGACGTCACCGTGATCACCCCGGTCTACCTCGGCTCGGCTGGCCAGGACAAGCCGCTGTTCTACGTCGGCAGCCGCGGCCACCATGCCGACATCGGTGGTGCCACGCCGGGCTCCATGCCGCCGTTCTCCACGCGCATCGAGGAAGAGGGCGTGCAGATCAACAACGTGAAGCTGGTCGACCGGGGCGTGCTGCGCGAGGCCGACATGGTGGCGCTGTTGCAGAGCGGCGAATTCCCGTCGCGCAATCCGCAGCAGAACATGGCCGACTTGAAGGCGCAGATCGCCGCCAACGAGAAAGGCGTGCAGGAACTGCGCAAGATGGTCGACCAGTTCGGCCTGGACGTGGTGCAGGCCTACATGCGCCACGTGCAGGACAACGCCGAGGAATCGGTGCGCCGCGTCATCACCCGCCTGAAGGATGGGCACTACACGCTGCCGCTGGACAACGGCGCGCAGATCCGGGTGGCGGTGCGCGTGGACACCGCGCAGCGCAGCGCCGAGATCGACTTCACCGGCACGTCGGCGCAACAGCTCAACAACTTCAATGCGCCCACGGCGGTGTGCATGGCGGCGGTGCTCTACGTCTTCCGCACGCTGGTGAACGACGACATCCCGCTCAACGCCGGCTGCCTGAAACCCCTCAAGGTCATCATCCCGCCGGGCTCCATGCTCAACCCGAATCCCCCGGCCTCGGTGGTGGCGGGCAACGTGGAAACCTCCAGCTGCATCACCAACGCGCTGTACGGTGCGCTCGGCGTGATGGCCGCGAGCCAGTGCACGATGAACAACTTCACCTTCGGCAACGCAGCGCACCAGTACTACGAAACCATCTCCGGTGGCAGCGGTGCGGGTGAAGGCTTCGACGGCACGAGCGTGGTGCAGACGCACATGACCAACTCGCGTCTGACCGACCCCGAGGTGCTTGAATTCCGTTTCCCCGTCCGGCTCGAAAGCTACGAGATCCGCGAAGGCTCCGGTGGTGCAGGGGCGTGGAAGGGCGGCAACGGCGGCGTGCGCCGCGTGCGCTTCCTGGAAGACATGACGGCCAGCATCCTCTCCAACGGCCGCCTGCACGGTGCCTTCGGCATGGCCGGCGGCGAGCCGGGTGCGGTCGGCATCAACCGCGTGGTGCGCTCCAGCGGCGCCATCGAGGAACTGGCCCACATCGGCCAGGCCGAGATGAAGCCGGGCGACATCTTCGAGATCCACACGCCCGGCGGCGGTGGCTACGGAAAATCGTAGGGGCTACAGCTCCTCGACCCTGCGGGCGGGATAGCTGTCCCAGGCCTGGCATCCCGGGCATTGCCAGAAGTGCTGTCGGGCTTCAAAGCCGCAGGCGGCGCAGCGGTAGCGGTACAAGGGCGCGCTGGCCTGTTCCAGCGAGAGCTTCACAGGCTCCTGGGCCTGCGGGTTCGAGAGCGTCTCGCCTGCGAGCCATTGCGCCGTGATCACCAGCGAGGGCTCACGTTCCAGGTGTTCCAGGTAACGCGCGCGCGCCTCGGTGGGCCCTTCGCTCAGGCTGGCCAGGGCTTGCGTGATGTCGATGGATGGCGCACGCGCCTGGGCTGCCTGCAGCAGCGGGATGGCTTCGGCCTGCCGGCCGGTCTGGCGTGCCAGGTCGGCCAGCCTGCCGGCAGCCAGCGGCAGGCCTTGCGGCGCATGGGTGTGCAGCTTGCGCAGTGCCTCGAAGGCACCTTGCGCATCGCCACCCATGGCTTTCTGGTTGGAAAGCGCCATCCACCCGCGCGCCAGTTGCGGTGCTCGCTGCACCGCCTCTTCCAGCAGGCCCATGGCCTTCGCCGTGTCGCCAGCGCGCTGGGCCAGTTCGGCCTCTTCGCACAGGTAGTGCGACAGCCGACCGGCAAAGCTGCCCTGTTCGACTTCTTCCAGCTTCTGCGCAATCTCCTTGGCGCGTGGCCAGTCGCGCGATCGTTCGTAGATGCCGAGCAAGGCGAGCAGGGCTTCGCCTTCAAAGGCGGAACCCTCGAGCTTGTGCAGAGAGGCCTCGGCACGGTCCAGCAGACCGGCCTTGAGGAAGTCCAGAGCAAGCGCGTGTTGCGCACGGTCGCGGTCCTTGCGGCTGATGTCGGCGCGCGAGAGCAGGTGTTCGTGCACGCGCACCGCCCGGTCGTAGTCGCCACGGCGCCGAAACAGGTTGCCCAACGCGAAGTGCAGCTCGGCGGTATCGGGGTCGCCCTGCACCGCTTCGATGAAGGCGTCGATGGCCTGGTCCTGCTGCTCGTTGAGCAGGTGGTTCAGGCCGCGAAAGTACGCCTTGGGGGCCTGCCGGCTCTCCATGCGCCACTGCCGCAAGTCGAACCGGGAAGCGGCCCAGCCCATGGCAAAGGCCAGCGGCAGGCCCCACAGCACCCAGGTGAAATCAAAGTCCATGCCGGCGGTCGCTGGTGTGGGGGAGCAGGGTGGAATCGGGTTCGAAGGTCGTGCTCGCCAGCATGGAGTTGCTGGCGGCCTGACGCCGCGCCTTCTTGGCGCGCAGCCACAGCGGCAGCATCACGGCGACGCCGAGAAACACGCCGAGCACCAGTGCGATCAGGATCACCAGCACCAGGGGCGCCTGCCAGCTGGCGCCGAAGAACAGGTGCAGCGTCACGCTTTCCTGGTTGTTCAGCGCGAAGGCGAACAGCACAAAAAAAATGGCTGCGTTGAGCAGCCACATCAGGTATTTCACGTCGTCCCCTTTGTGGTGGGGCGATTGTAGCGATCAGGTCGTCCGCTCGACAGGGCGCATCACTCCGGCTTGGCCGGATCACGCCCGAGAATCTCGGCCGTCTTGGCGTCCACCTGTTCGCGCAGGGCCTTGCCCGGCTTGAAATGCGGCACGCGCTTTTCAGGAATCATCACGCTCTCGCCCGAACGCGGATTGCGCCCGATGCGGGGTGAGCGGCGATTGACCGAGAAGCTGCCAAAGCCCCGGATCTCGATCCGGTGTCCCTTGACCAAGGCATCGCCCATGGCGTCCAGGATGGCCTTGACGGCGAACTCGGCGTCGCGGTGCGTGAGCTGGCCGAAGCGGCTGGCAAGGGCTTCAACGAGGTCGGAGCGTGTCATGTCAGGGTTTCAGCACGTGGGGCCCGGGCACCTGCCGCAGGAGCGTCAAGCGGACGTACCGCTTGACCCCCCAGTGGCCGGCGCCCGATGGGCCGATCAGCCGTTGTTGTTGTCCAGCTTGGCGCGCAGCAGGGCACCCAGGCTGGTGGTGCCGGCGTTTTCGCGGGAAGACTGCTGGCTCAGGCTGGCCATGGCTTCCTGCTGGTCGGCGGCGTCCTTGGCCTTGATGGACAACTGGATGTTGCGCGTCTTGCGGTCGATGTTGACCACCACGGCGGTGACTTCGTCGCCTTCCTTCAGCACGTTGCGCGCATCTTCCACGCGGTCACGGCTGATTTCGCTGGCGCGCAGGTAACCCAGCACGTCTTCACCCAGGTCGATCTCGGCGCCCTTGGCGTCCACGGTCTTGACCTTGCCGGTCACGATGGAGCCCTTGTCGTTCACCGACACGAAGGTGGTGAAGGGGTCGCCGTCGAGCTGCTTGATGCCCAGCGAGATGCGTTCGCGCTCCACGTCGATGGCCAGCACGATGGCTTCGACTTCCTGGCCCTTCTTGTAGTTGCGCACGGCGGCTTCGCCGGGCTCGTTCCAGGACAGGTCGGACAGGTGCACCAGGCCGTCGATGCCGGCGGCCAGGCCGACGAACACGC
>VFQP010003954.1_pt1 | contig 14391 bp, 17 predicted proteins | sample 3512351 | NCBI WGS metagenome assembly VFQP01 (sample SAMN10412372, study PRJNA504923) | tailings metagenome | isolation source: Relicate 1 Philex TSF1 revegetated site | place: Philippines: Tuba, Benguet | collected 2017-08-29 | reverse complement strand
CCCCCACCTTGGAGTGCAGTCGGACGGTGAGATGGCCGTGCCCATCCACATTGGCTACCTGGCCCAGCACGTGATGCTCAACGGCTACAGCTACTTCATCCCCAAGCTGCACATCACGCACAAGGTCAAACCCCTGGTGAGCCACGCGCCCTCCCCCGCCCCCACCCCGCTGGCTTTGTCTTTGCGCTCGATCAGCGGTGGGCACGCAGTCATGCATGTGCTTTGCACCTGCCGGGACGCGCAGGGCATCCACCTGACGTGGGTTCCCCTCTCTCGTGAGGGCAAGTTCCACCGCATGCGCGACGGCATGCTGTACAACGACGAGCCGTCCTACTACTCGGACCCGCTCTTCCTCACGGCAGGTGCGCTGCTGCTCCTGCCCTCCACCTCCGCGTGAGCTCCCTCTCGCTTCCTTGTGTACCTCGCTCAGGAGTCCCCCAACGGAAGCGCGGGCGCGGCTGGGCCACATCGCGCGCTCCCTCCCTGCCTGTCGTCCTGGCGCGCAGACCTGGAGCACCCCGTGGCGCCCGAGGGGTACAACGACCAGAAGGACACCGAGGCCATGGTCAAGTTCCACCTCAGGGCCATGGACGAGCAGCTCGTGCAGGTGCGCTGGCGCAGGGCGCATTGGAGGGTGCTGCGCGCGACCCCTGGGTGCTCTCTTGGGTGCGACACCCAGAGGATCCTTGCTGCCGCCCATGCGTGCAGATGTACCGCGTGATGGCCGTCAACACCATCCTCAACCGCACCCTGGTGCGCGCAGGCATGCTGCTGGGTGCTGCAGCTGGGTCCCCACTCGACCGCGGCGCTGACTGGCCTCCGCTCGGCACATGCCGCCCGCCCTTTTGCAGGTGTTCCCCAAGCTAAAGTGCTTTTGCTACAAGAACTGGTTCATGATGGAGCAGTGTCGCATCCCCGGCGACAAGGAGACGCAGTTCCCGCTGGACTGCGAGCTCGACCAGGTAAGCCTTCGCTGCAGCGGCCCTGGGGCAGCGCGCAGCATGACCTCACTCACACCACAACGACCGCTCAGCGTGTGTGCACGCTGTGTGCCGTGCTGTTGCGTGCAGTGGCTGCGCCCCAAGGTGCTGTACAACTACGGCCCCAACATCGTGGGCAAGGACGGCAAGCGGCCCTTCCTCTTCCGGGAGCACACGCTCTTCACCAACCCTAAGTGAGCAAGTTTGTGCGTGGGGGCGCACGCCTCCTGAGTGCGGTCGTCGCCCTGCCAGCGACGCGCCACTGACCCGCCTGCGCGCACGGCGCCGCGTGCTGTGCAGCTTCCCCAAGGAGCTGCTGCGCCAGCAGGCCGTGGTGCAGCCGGGGCCTCCCAGCAGCAAGCCCTTTGTGCAGGAGCTGGACGCGGGCGAGGTGGACCCTCCCCTGGCCAGCGCGCCAGCAGGCGCCAAGATCAAGGTGCGGAATGCCTCTCTGGGGTGCGGCAGGGGCTTGGCGCCCCGCTGCGCGGCGATGCTGCAGCACGCTCACCACCGGGGGTCGCTGCTGCACCCACACTGCTGCAGGTGGTGACGCTCCCAACGGGCATGAGCCAGAACGCGCTGCGCAAGGCGCTGGTGGAGCTGCTTGGCGACACCAAGATCATTCGTCTGCGGAAACCCAAGGAGCTCTTTGGGGGCTGGGACGACCAGGAGCTCAAGCAGTCGTTCGAGGTGCGGCCTGGCCGGGGGGGGCAGCTGGCGAGCGCTGGCTGTGGCAGGCGGCGGCCTTGTCTCTGTGCCGAGCTTCCCATGCCGCGTTGTGCTGCGTGCGCAGACATTCCTGGACAAGGTGGCGGGCAACTGGTGCTGCCGGGACAAGCCCTTTGTCACCAAGGGGCTCAAGGAGAAGGAGAAGCTTGCCATCCACTGGTAGCGCAGAGAACCGCGTGCTCGCTCCCGTGCAAGTGAAAAAGTACAACCCCACCCGCCTGGGTTCCGTTGTCCAGGGAGCGCGCAATGGCGCCGCACGCGGGCGCCACGCTCCTCCGCAGGCAGCACAGTGCACCCCAGCCCCCGCTGCAGGAGACGTCTGGCCATGCAGTGCGACCACCACCATGCAGCTCCTGCTCCTGCCGCTGCTGCTGGCGCGCCTCCAGCTCACGCCAGCGCCCCGCCGCAGCCGTCGCCGCTCGCTCCTCTACTTGCTGCTGCTGCTGTCCACGATGGGGAAGGCCTTCTCGAAAGCCTTCTGCTTGTCTCGACACCGCGCGAACCTCAACCTGCGCACACGCCCCGTGGCGCAGCGATCCATCCCGCTTGCGGCGGCTGCGGGGTGTGCGCTCTGCCGTGCCTTCCCTCGCCAAGCATCAGCCTCAGCGCTGATGCGCGTGAGGCCACCAGATTGGCGTGCGCCGCGCCGCGCACCCGTAGTTGTCTAGGCACGACGCCAGCTCCTTGAACTCCTCGGGCGCCTTGGCAATGATCTCCTGGTACCTGCGCACGCCCACACGCACGCGATGGCGGCGAGGGCGCGGGCCAGGACACACCACGTGTGTAGAGCGCGGCTCGACGTGCTGCACGGTGCCCGATGCCCTGCTTGAAGCGACGCCTGGCCCGCCATCCCGCTCTCCACATCGCCGCTCCGAGCACCCAGAGAGATGCACGCAGCACGCTGCGCCATTGGACACATCACACCCATCACCTCGCCACACTCACAGCTTGTTGGTCGCGCGCACGAGCGCTTCCGACTCTGGCTTGCAATCCTCTGGCCAGTCGTGCTTCTGCTTGCACTCCACGACGCTCTTGTGCTCCTTCTCGCAGCGGAACACGATGTGGCGCGCCATCGCGTACAGCTCGTGCGAGTAAGGCACGCGCGCCATCGCGCTGCTCCTCTCCCCCGGCGCTGTGCTCCTCTGGCGCCTGGCGTGCGGGTGATGCGCTCAACAGCTGCTGCACTGCCACAGCGCTGGGAGCCCCTCGGAGCCTTGGCGCGATCGCGGGTGGCTGCCGATCGCTCGCGTTCGCGTGCAGTCGGCCAAAGCCCGGTGCCCATGCGCTCGACTCGAAGAGCAGCGTGCAGAGGGCTCCGTGTGGGGCGCTGCGAATGCAGCACGCCCCCACAGCTCTGCAGCGCGCAGGTGGCTGGGGCGCACGGGTCCCCACCAGGCCGCACCGTGTGCACCCCAACGCGCTCACCCGCGAGGACGTCCTCGCCCAGCTGCAGACTGCCAGTGGAGACCCGGTGCAGGCCGCCACAGCAGCCAGCAGGCAGCAGCAGGACGGCACGCGCCCGCCCTTGCTCGCTGTCCTCGAGAAGCTGCGACAACGGCAACGCACGCCCGGCGCAGACGCGAGACAGCCCACAGCAGCTTATACCACCAGCAGCAGCACCAGCAGGAGCGCCTGCCTCAGCGGTGCCGCTGATGGAGCAGCTGGACCTGGAGCGGCACCGTCCGCGCAGCGCGTGCCTGCTGCAGCATCCACGGCCGGAGCGCGGCGAGCAAAGACAGCAGCCTGCGCGCCCGGGGCCCTGGCACCATCATCCAGCGCCAGCAGCAGCAGCGACGCGCTCCCTGCGCGCCTGGCGCCCTCCCCAGCGCGAGCCAGCCCCCCAGCCTCGCCCCGTCGGCCGCGCGGCCGGCCCCGCAAGCTCTCCTCCGCTCCCCCGAGGGCGTCCCCCCAAGCAGCAAGCGCTCCAACCACCACCGCCATGCGCGGCAGCGCCGGCGCTGAGGCAAGCGCCCCGCCCAGCCCAGGTCAGGAGGCCGGCACCGGCGGCAGCACCACGCCCGCTCCCCGCAGCGCGCCTCAGAGCGGCGGGGCGCTCCCGGCCCACCAGGGGCAGGAGGAGACGTGGCTGCAGGGGCCCAGCAACGTCGCTGAGGCACAGCCCTCGTCCTCGCCACCACGGCCGCTGCTGCACGTGCGGGAGAGCGAGATGGCCACCGAGGGCGCGCGCCTCAACCCAGTGTACAGGTGGGTGCGCCGGGGACGCAGGTCGCCCAAGGTGCAGCTGTGCACGCGCTGATGCGCGTCATGGCCCTGCTGTGCGTGCTCAGGCTCATCCGCAAGCTGGAGCTGCGCGCCATGCTCGCCAAGCAAGTCACCACCCACCCGCTGGTCCAAGCACCTCCTCCTCCTCCTCCTGTGGAGCACACAACTTCCGCATCTTCGTCGCCCCCCGCGCCGCACCACGACGCGCATGCTCCCGCCTCTCCACAGCCAAGCGGCAGCGCGGGCGATGCAGAGGTGGCGCCGCCACAGCCCCCTCCGGCAGGGCACCACCTGGTGCATGAGAGCGAGATGGCCACAGAGGGCGCCTGGCGCAACCCCGTGTACAGGTACGGAGGCCCTCTCAGGCCGCCTTGGCCTTGCTGCTCCAGGCCAAAGAACTGACGCGCCACACAGTTAGCTCCGATTCCACGACGTGTGTGCCCTCAGGCTGATCCGCAAGAAGGAGCTGCAGATGAGGCGGCGGCGGGGCACCAACCCCAGCGCAGCGGAGCCGGGCCCCGCAGCGGCAGCACCTGACCTCCTCAGCACGCCCGCTCAGCCGCCCCTGGGAGACCTCGCAGCCGGGCCCAGCCACCCCCTGGACCTCCCCCTCCCAGGCGGCAGCGCGGCCCCCCGCCCCGCCCCGGGCCTGGCCTCCCTCATGTCCCTGTCGGGCACGCTGATGACGTGGGGCGAGCTCATGGGCCAGCAGCAGGGCGCCTGGTCCACGCCAAGCAGCCTCATGCTGGACGACCCAGGCGCCTCCCTGGCCGCCGCCCTGGACCCAGGCAGGGACCACGACGCAGCAGCGGCGGTGCAAGGTGGCGACGGGGGCGGCGGCGGCGCTGGGGTGGCCGGGGAGCCCGTGCATTTCCCCAGGGGCCCGGGGGGCCTCCGCCCTGCGCACTGGGACAGGGCAGCGGGGGGCGCGTGGCCGCGCCGCGCCGCTCCTGTGCGCGCGCCCCCTTCCTCCTCCTTCTCTTCGAGCGGCGTGGCTGAGGGGCCGGCTCCGCCCTGGGACCAAGCTGAGCGGCGGCCGCAGCGCACACACCGTGGCAGCGGCTTTGGCGCAGATGTGGGCGACGTGCATGCGCCTCTGCCCGCCTCCTCCTTCCCGCCAGGCCAGCGGGCCGTGGGCAGCCTAGCCGCGCTGCCGCCGCTGCCGCTGACGGGTCACCCGGGCGTGGACCGCACCATCCGCATCCGCCAGCTCTCGCTGTCGCAGCGCCGCAAGCAGCAGCAAGCGGCCGCGCAGCGCGCCTGGGCCACAGAGGCCTCGTGGCACCACGACGCCGCGCCCCTGCCCCGCGCCTCCTCCCCCCCACCCCCACAGCCCCCACCACAAGAGCAGGAGGCGCCGCCCCGCCGCGCGCGCGGCCGCCCCCGCATCCACCCGCCGCCGTCCGGCGCCCCCAGCCCCGCTCCCCCCAAGCGCAAGGAACCCCCCAGCGGCGTGGCCACCCTGGTCCGGGTGCTGGGGCTCACCCCCGCCGCTTCCACCAGCCCCAGCCCGCCCCGCGCCCCCGCCCCCGCCCCTTTGCACGACCCCACGCCACGTCGCCACGCGTTGCCGGGCCCCGCGCTGCCACCAGAGGGCCAGTCCTGGCTAGAGGAGGAGGAGGGCGAGGAGGAGGGCAACGGGGGCGGCAGGGCTGGGGGCGCGCTGGGAACGGCGGCGGCGGCGCGGCCGGACGCGCTGCTGCTTCGCTCCGCCGAGGCGCGCGTGCGTGGGCTGCTGAGCTGGCAGCCCAACCTGGCGCGGCGCCAGCCCCGGGCGCTGGAGGAAAAGCTGGAGCAGCTGGCCGCCACGCTGCAAGTGCCCAGGTGAGAGAGGTGCAGAGGTGCAGAAATGCGGTCATCGGCCACCCGTGCACGCACGCAAGGGGAGGATGACCGCGCACGCAACGTGCACGCAGGGCGCGGGTGGTGGAGGCGGTGCTGCGTTTCCCGGCGCTGCTGGAGCTGAGCCACGACACGGTGACGCGGCGCGTGCAGCACCTGGTGCGCCTGCTGGGCGCGGAGGACCCTCCTCCTGGCGGCAGCGGCAGTGGCAGCGCTGGGGACGCGCCGCCAGGCGGCCGCAGGACGCCAGACGCGTTGCTGGTGGTGGCCGAGGTGAGAGGGACGGTCGTGCCGCGGCGCGGCTGCTGCAGCGGCTTCAGCAGGGCGGTGCGACGGCAGGCAGTTGGTTGGTGCGATCGCGTCGCCTCGTCACCGCGCGCCCCGTGTACTGCTGCTGCGCCCGCAGGCCGTATGTGAGTGCCCGGTGCTGCTGGGCCTGGCGCCCGACACGGTGGCGGCCAAGCTGCAATCGCTCACGTCGGCGCTGGGGCCACCGGCGGCCCGCGGCAGTCTAGAAGAGGGGGAAGAGGAGGAGGGGCGCTCGGCGGCGGCGTGGGCGCTGCGCGTCATGCTGGCGTCGCCCGGGCTGTGGCGGTGCTCGGCAGAACTGGTGCGTGCGCGTGCAGACAGGTGGCGCGTCACGACGTCTCCACCACGCGTCGTCGCCAAGTTGTTCACGCGCCCGGCTCTGTGTGGGGTGTGCGGCACGTGCACGCAGTTGGCGCGGCGGGCGCAGGCGCTGCGGCGCGGCGCCGCCCAGGTGCCGGAGTGGGGGGCTCAGCTGGCGGCCATGCGCCCGGGGTACCTGGGCCGGTGCCTGAGCGTGTCGGACCGCGTGCTGTCGCGCCTCGACTACGTGGCCCACCTGGCCGGCAGCCTGGAGGAGGAGGCGGCGGAGGGCGGTGAGGAGGCGCGCGAGGGCGGCGGCATGCTGGCGCTGGGCAACGTGCTGCTCATGAGCGCGCCCCGCTTCGACGCGCGCTTCCCCGACTTTGCCGGCTGGCGGTCCGCGACTGGAGGAGCCGCTGCCCTTTCTCGATGATGATGTATCTGCATCATGAGGCTCACTCTTTTTTGAAACGATTGTTCAACGGTCTGCGGTTCGGCAGGGCCGCCGAGAGAGAGAGTTGTGGATCGAAAGGATTGTCGCGCTGCAAATGGTATTGCCCCTGTGCCTGGCCGCCTTGGTCGCCGGCCTCGTCTTCATGTCCACGCAAGAAGCAGGCGCGCAGGGGCAGGTCATCGTCATCGGTTCGGGCATCAGTGGCATCGCCGCGGCGCGCAAGTGAGTCGAGGAGGCCGTGGAATCGCGTTCTGAAAACTGTGGCAGCGCTGCCGTGGTCCACATCTCGGTACGGCCTCCCCGCCAAAACCTCTCCGCAGGCTGCAGCAGAGCGGCGTGGACGTCGTGTTGTTGGAGGCCCGCTCGCGCAAGGGCGGCCGGCTCCACACAATTGGCGTTGCGGTGAGTCGGGCGGGGTGTGTGGCCAGCGTCTGCACGGCGACGTTTCTCCCACGCGTGCTGACGCGTTCTCCCACGCGTGCTGCCTCCTTTTCTCTGCTCACACTTTGCAGGGCGTACCCGTCGACCTGGGCGGCCAGTGGATTCATGGGACTGAAGGTGGGGCCCCCACGGGGCCGATTGACGCGCACTGGGTGCAGGGCGCGGTGTGCCGTCCCGCCTCGTGGATGTCACCATGGCGCGCCTCGGACCGTGCCCCGCCTCACCTTGCAGGCAACCCCCTGACCGCCCTGGCCAAGCAGTACGGCCTTGGTCTGGCCACGTCCACCGTGCGTGCGTCCCCCTGGCCGCCGCAAAGCTCTGCAGAGCCGCTTCTGTCGCTCGCCCCGCAAGACGGTTTGCGTGCACCACCTTGTGCAGGAAGCCAACACCATGTTTGACGCCACCGGCAAGGAGGTCAACGACACCAGGGCCAACGCGCTGGTCAGCCGCTTCTACAGCTGGCTGGCGACGCAGCGCCGCACGCGGGGCGCCTTCACCATCGCGTCTACCCTCCAGGACGCGTTTGACACGTGCGTGGGGCAACGCGGCATGTGCCAGGCCCGCACACCCACCACGGGGCACAAACCACGTCCGACGCGCCACATCCACCGCATTGATGGCTCCACCAGATGTAAAGCTCAACACACACCGCACTGCCCGCCCCGCTTGCTCAGGTGGCTGGCGACCCAGACGATGGACAGCGCCACGCAGCAGCTGGTGCTGCAGACCATGAACAGCGCCATTGTGCAAGAGTACGCTGCTGACCTGCGCAACCTGTCTGCCTTGTGGTACGACAACGACGAGGCCTTTGACGGCAACGACGCAGTCTGGAGGGACGGCTACTCGTCGGTGAGGCAACCAGACGCCGTGAACACAAGCCAGACGCGTCTTGTGCGGTGGAAGTGCACGCGTCACTCTGGGGCCACGACTGCTATGTCCCGCAGCTGATTGAGGCGCTGGCCCAGGGGCTCAACATCTTGTACAACCAGCAAGTGGTCAGCGTCGACTACACGTCCTCGCCCGTGGTGGTCACCACGGCCACGGGCCACGTCTACCAGGCGCCCCACGTCATCTGCACCATCCCCATCGGGTGCGCGACTGCTGCCCCACGTGTGCTTGGAGACTTGTCCTGAAAAAGGTCGGACCGAGCGCCTACGAAACTTGGTGGATGTGTGTGGTGGGCGCAGGGTGCTGCAGAGCGCCAACGCGCCCACCTTCACGCCCGCGCTGCCAGCCAGGAAACGCACGGCCATCTCCACGCTGGGCATGGGCCTGCTCATGAAGGTGAGCACGCGCCTCGCCTGTGGATTGACAGGAGGCTGCGCTGCCACAGTCGCCAAGAGATGCCCGCTTGCCCGCTGGCTGCGCAGGTGATTATGAAGTTCCCGCGTGCCTTCTGGACCAGGGTGAGTGTCCAACGCAGTGATGCCCCTCTGATCCACGCAGCATCGGCGCACGCGGGGCTTGCATCACCAGGAGATGCACGCGGTGCTGTGTGCGCGCGCGTGTGCAGGCCGCGCCCACCGAGTGGATCAACATGCTGCCGGTGGCCGAGACGGGCGCCTGGACCGAGTTCTACGCCCTCAGCAAGTGAGCGCCGTCCACCAGCGCGCCGCCACGGCGCCCGCGCAACATGCTTTCCCCTCTCTGACTCCACCGCTCGCCATCTTACCCACGTGCGCAGGCCGCTGGGCACGTCCTTTCCGGTGGTAGTGGCGTTTGCGGGCGGCGAGTTTGCCTGGAGGACCGAGAGCCTGACGGACGAGGTCATCATCGCCCAGGTCACGCAGAGGCTGCAGACGCTGTTCAAGGACGCGTACGTCGCCCCCACGGACGTGGTCATCACCCGGTGCGCATGCCACACGTCGCGCGACGATCTAGTGAGGGCCACCACAGAGCTCACCACGTGCACGGACGCTCACTCTCCCTCTGCCGCAGGTGGGGCAGGGACCCGTTCTCACTGGGCTCCTACCCCTATCTCAAGGCCGGCGCCAGCGGCGAGGCTTTTGACATCATGTCCGAGCCCGTGCAGAACAAGGTGCCGAAGAGTGCGGGTCCGGTGCGGCAGCGCTTGGTCCCGCGTTGCACGAGCTTGCTGACGCGGTGCTGTGGACTTGCCCACCTGTGTGCCCCGCCCGCAGCTCTTCTTCGCCGGAGACGGCACCAACCCCGAGTACTTCTCCACAGCCCACGGCGCGCTCATGAGCGGCGAGCGGGAGGCCGATCGCATCTTGGACCTGCTGTCGCGCCGCTGAGACGAAACATTCTGTTGCTGGAGCATTTCACACTGTGCTGCTGCTGCTCGCCCACTGCAACGAGTTTGGGCCGAATCTTGTGCCCTTGAAGATCTGATCTTCATAGGGCAGGGGCGCCAGCAACCGCGCGAGGTGACTCAGAAAACGCCACGAGGTGGCCCAGCAACTGTCCAGTCCATGGACGACGTCGAGCGCTCAGGCGCGCACACTGTACACCCCACTCAATGGCGCCACTGACGCTCACCGGCCAGCGCTCGTTCGCGGCGCTGATCTTGGCGATGGCGTGCGCGCTCCAGCTCTCGCTGCGAGGCGCCTCCGCGGCTCAGGACGCCACCGTCATCGTGATTGGCGCAGGCATCAGCGGCATCGCTGCCGCGCGCAAGTGAGCGTGTGGCGCGCCGCGCAGGACCGGGTCCATCATGAGTTGGCGGCCTGCCGGCCCCAGGGGATGGATGGCACGGGAGCAAAGGCCAGGCAGTGCAGGCAGTGCTTTCAACGCACGCGTGACAGTCAGCATCTTGATTGGGGGAGGGGAGGTGGTGGCGCGTGGGGAGCGGGAGTTGCGCGGGGCAACGCCCGCTCACCCACGCACGCTCGTGTGCCCGTGTGGCCTCTGCACTCGCAGGCTTGCGGACGAGGGGTGGGACGTGATCATCCTTGAGGGCAGGACGCGCCCAGGCGGCCGGCTCTGGACGCAGACCCTCCAGGTACAGCACGCTTCGGTGAGGTGGCGCTTGGAGCCCTAGCGCTGGACACTGAGGGGTGGCTGCTGCTCCTCTATGATGCGTGCGCAGGGCACGCCTGTGGACATGGGCGGCGCCTGGATTCATGGCGTGCAGGGCAACCCGCTCGCTGCCCTCGCCAGACAGTTCAAGCTGGCGACCGTGCCGACTGTGGTGAGTGTGCGGTGGGCGCGGCGCTCCCTCCTGCCTGCCACCCAGCGAGGGGCGCACAGCAGCAACCTCAGCACGGCGTGCGCGTGCCAACCGCACGCAGGGCGAAGAGACCGTCTTCACGGGCAGCAGGGCGCTCTCAGCGTCGCAGGTGCGGCGAGCTTGATGCGGGGCCACGCTGACACCGCCGCCCACACGGGTGACTGAGGCCCTGTCTTTCTGTGTGTGTCCCTGGCCCGGCGCGCAGGCGCAAGTGGGCCAGGCCCTGCTGGACACCTTCCTGACATACCTGCGGGTGTGTGCCAGGGCATCCCGCGTTGTACTCGCGAACCTCAGCGCCGCTGGCTCACTCCCACATTCTACTCGCGAGCTGAGCGCCACTGGCTCACACCGTGACCACACCTGCACACGCATGAGTGTGGCCGCAGGGCCAGCGCAGCTCTGGCAGGCTCAAGCTCACCGACTCTGTGGAGACGGTGCTCAACAGGTGCGAGCCTGTGCAAGGCAAACAGCTGGGGGAGCATCATCAGCGCGCACCCCGTCAACAGGTCCAAGCGCACCTGCGGTTTGCAGGTGGCTGGACACGGTTGACATCACGGACGCCCAGTACTACTTGCTCAGGCAGTACATTGTCACGGTGCTTGAGATCGAGTACGCGGCCAGCATCAGCACGCTCAGTGCTCTGCACTACGACCAGGACAACCAGCTGGAGGGCGGCGACGTCCTGTGGAGGCAGGGCTACTCGGCGGTGGGTGCTGTTTGCATTTGTTTTCGGTGTGCTGCACGGACCGTGCACCTGCTGTTGGACGTGATGCATGAGGCAATGCCCAGAGGACGGCGTGCACGACGCACACGAGAGTCTTGCCGTGGTTGCTTGTGTCGGTCCGCGCAGCTCATCACCAGGCTGGCGCAAGGCCTGGACATTCGTTACGGCCAGGTGGTGACGGCGGTGGATTACGCGGAGGAGAACCTGGTCAAGGTGACCACATCCAACCGGCGCACCTACACGGCCAACTACGTCATCTGCACCCTGCCCCTGGGGTGAGGCGCCGCATTGTGTTGAGCTGGTGCAGAGTTGGGAGAGAGTCAAGGACAATGGCTAGCGCTGCTTGCACGGCGCTTGCGTTGGCGCGCGCTGCAGCGTGTTGCAGAGCCGCACGGCGCCCACCTTCACGCCGCCCCTCCCCGCCAGGAAGCGCACCGCCATCTCCACGCTGGGCATGGGCCTGCTCAACAAGGTGCGGTCACAGGAGGGGCCCGGCACGCAAGCGCACCATACCTGTCTTGCCTCCACGGTGCGGCACGTCCACCTCGAGTGCCCTGCTGCAGGTCATTCTCTCGTTCAAGACGCCCTTCTGGACAAGCAGCGCGGACGACTCGGACTGGCTCTCTTACGTGAGCGACAGGCCCGGCGAGTACACGGCCTTCCTCTCCGCCTATGGGTGAGTGACCCCTGCGCTGCGCTTGCTGGTGGGATGCTTGGCTCGTGGCCTCTTCAGTCCAGCGGTCTCCTCCCTCGGGCACGTCTCGCAGGAGCCTCAAGAAGCCCGTGCTGGTGCTCTTCCTCGCCGGACAAGTCGCCTGGGCGCAAGTGAGTTGCGGCGGCAGGAAATGTGCACGTCCTCATGTCATGTTTACTGCCGCCGCCTTGACATTGGTGGCTCCCCTCACTGCGGCCCAACCACGCGCAGGAGAACCGCACGGACGCCCAGATCCGGTCCATCGTGACTCAGAGGCTGCGCACCATGTTCCCCGACACGTACGAGCCACCCACGGGCGTGCTCATCACGCGGTGGGGCAAGGACCCCTTCTCGCGCGGCGCGTACGCCTACATCAAGGCCGGCGCCGCCAGGAACGCCTACAGCGTGCTGGCAGAGCCCGTCCAGGGCAAGGTGAGCGCGGCCACACGTCCTCATCAATAATCTCCTCACCAGAATTCTGCCGTTGACCTCACCTCCTGCCCTACGCTCATACCTGCAGCTCTTCTTCGCCGGAGAGGCCACCAATCACCAGTTCCCGGCCACAGCGCACGGCGCGTACCTGAGCGGTCTGCGCGAGGCGGAGCGCGTGATCAACATTGGCGAGGAGCGCCGGCGCCGGAACGCGCTGCTGAGGATGAGGCGGGCAGCTTGAAGGAGTGAAGCCGAGGAAGGCGCTTGGAGGACTGTCTTGGAGGAGCAGTTTTTGCGTGGACTGCGGGCAGCCTTGCCGCCCGTTTGCCGAACGCGGGTCACGAGGGCAAGAGAGAGAGAGAAGCGCTCGAGCTGATGCGCACACTGCACACTCACACTCAAACGCGATGGCGCCACTGGCGCTCACCAACCAGCGCTCGTTCGCGGCGCTGATCTTGGCGATGGCGTGCGCGCTTCAGCTCTCGCTGCGAGGCGCCTCCGCGGCTCAGGACGCCACCGTCATCGTGATTGGCGCAGGCATCAGCGGCATCGCTGCCGCGCGCAAGTGAGCGTGTGGCGCGCCGCGCAGGACCGGGTCCATCATGAGTTGGCGGCCTGCCCGGCCGGCCCCAGGGGACGGGACGGGAGCAAAGGCCAGGCAGTGCTGGCAGTGCTCTCGACGCACGCGTCGTGTGGCCGTGCCAGCCAGCATCGTGATTGGGGGAGGGCAGGTGGTGGAGCGTGGAGGGCGGGAGTTGCGCGGGGCAACGCCCGCTCACCCACGCACGCCCGTGTGCCCGTGTGGCCTCTGCACTCGCAGGCTTGCAGATGAAGGGTGGGACGTAATCATCCTGGAGGGAAGGACGCGCCCAGGCGGCCGGCTCTGGACGCAGACCCTCCAGGTACAGCGCGCGTCGGTGAGGTGGCTCCCATCACGCTTGGGAGCACCAGCGCTGGACACTGAGGGGTGGCTGCTGCTCCTCTATGATGCGTGCGCAGGGCACGCCTGTGGACATGGGCGGCGCCTGGATACAGGGCACGGAAGGCAACCCTCTCGCTGACCTGGCCAAACAGTACAGGCTGGCAACCGTGGCCAGCATCGTGAGCACACTTTCGTTGGTGTTTGGGATTTGCACCTGCTTGGACACCTCGGCCGGTGCTGGAGCCCAGCTGCCGGACACGTGATGCATGTGTGCGCATCCACTTGCGTGTCAGCGGAGCGGCCCACCACGCCAAGGGCAGCGAGGCAGATTAGACGCGGCCAACGGCTGTGACAGGCTTCTATACCTGACCTGACCCTGAGCCGCTTCATTTCCTGCCCGCAGGAGGACGCCGCGCTCTTCAACGGCAGCGCCCGGCTCTCGGGCATGCAAGTGCAGGTCGGCCAGGCGGGCCTCGAGGCGTTTGGCGCCTTCCTGCAGGAGCAGCGCGACGGCGGGCGGCTCAAGCTCACCGACTCATTGCAGACAGTCTTCAACAGGTGCGCCTCCACCCGTGTTGGCAGGCCCGCTCGTTTCTCACGTGTGCCGCTCTGGCGTATGGGTAGGGGAGGCCCGCATCCGTGCAGCTCAGCAGCGTGCGCTGCCGGTGCAAACGCGCTCACATTATTGCAGGTGGCTCGCCACGGTGGACCTGACGCCGCAGCAGCTCCAGCTGGTGAGGCAGGTCATCGCGTCGTTCATCGAGTCCGAGTACGCGGCCAGCATCAGCGCGCTAAGCGCCCTGCACTACGACCAGGACAGCGAGCTGGGGGGTGACATCGTGCTCTGGAGGCAGGGCTACTCTGCGGTGGGTGCTGTTTGCATTGTTTTCGGCATGCTGCGCCGTGCGCCTGCTGTTGGGCGGGGTAGGGCAATGCCCAGAGGACGGCGTGCACTACGCACTCGAGAGTGTCGCCGCGGTTGCTTTTGTTGGGGCGTGCAGCTCATCACCAGGCTGGCGCAAGGTCTGGACATTCGATACGGCCAGGTGGTGACGGCGGTGGACTACTCGGAGGAGAACCTGGTCAAGGTGACCATATCCAACCGGCGCACCTACACGGCCAACTACGTCATCTGCACCCTGCCCCTGGGG
>VFQP010003953.1_pt1 | contig 14392 bp, 16 predicted proteins | sample 3512351 | NCBI WGS metagenome assembly VFQP01 (sample SAMN10412372, study PRJNA504923) | tailings metagenome | isolation source: Relicate 1 Philex TSF1 revegetated site | place: Philippines: Tuba, Benguet | collected 2017-08-29 | reverse complement strand
AAGCTCCGCGACGACCTCGCCTTCTGGACCTACAAACCCTACCCCAGCCAACCCAGCCCCGAACCCGAACCCGTAGAAGCCCCCAAACCCATCGAGATTGAAGCCAAAAGCGAAGACAAGTCAAAAACACAAGAAACAAAACCCAAGCCCAAACCCGGCCGCGAGAACTGGCCCCCCGTCCTCGCCGACCGCCACGAATTCTACAAGCTCTGGGACGAAAAACTCACCGACACCAGCCGCAAGCTCGTTCTCGAAGGCGAACCCGACGACTACCGCCGCCGCGCCTTCTTCGAAATGTGCGGCCACGACCTCGCCCAAATGAAAGCCTGGCTCGCCCACCGCGAATTCGAAAAGGAGTTAGCAGACCAGAAGCACTAACCAAGACGAGCCCTCCCCAAGGGGACATACGCGCCCTGGCCCGTATGGGGCCAGGCGTGTGTCCCCGCAAAACTAAAGCCCCTAACCCGGCGCCCAGCGGTCCAAGCGCCCCAGTTCCTTGAAATCTTTGAATAAACCCAAGCGCAGCGGAGCCCAATCCCGTACCGCGCGAGCAGTCCTGCGCCCACACGCGTAACTGCTCGCGCATACGGGGAACCAGCGGGAAACTATCGTCCAACAGCTATCGAATTGGAATTGGCGGCCAGTTGCATCTGCGCTTCTTCCAAGCGCTTCGCCTCGCCGTAAGTGAAGATCATGCGGTGCACCACGGTCAAGTTGCCAAACACGGCAATGATCCAAAGCACCGGCGCCATGCGATCAAACAAACTGCCAATGATCAGCAACACGATCCGCTCCGGACGCTCCAAAAACCCAACCTTACACTGCGGAATCGTGTTCTCCGCGCGAGACCGCGTATAGCTGATCATCACGCTGGCCATCATCACAATCGCAGTGAGCACCACGTAGAAATTGCGGCCTATATTGGCGTAGTAAACCAGCAAGCCAATCAGGAGTGCAAGGTCGGAGTAGCGATCCAAAACACTATCGAAAAAGCCGCCAAACCGCGTGACTTGGCCAGTCTGCCGCGCCACCCGGCCATCCACCATGTCGAATAGCCCCGCCCCGATAATGACCAGCCCCGCTTGCCAGAATTGCCCACGAGCCAGCAGCCAAGCCGCCCCTATATTGATCACTAGGCCGATAAACGTCAGGAAGTTCGGATGGATCTTGGTAAGCGCCAAGCCATTGACAATGGCCAGCAGGAGCTTATTGCAAGCCCGGCCAACTGCGCCTGTCCAAGTCATTCCCATTCGTTACGTGCTTTCCTTGCGTTCCAGCTTAGCCCAATTCTTCGATTTCGTGAATCGTGCGCAAGTGAAGAATTTCGAATTCCTTCAATCCTCCCGGAATGCTCACTCTCACTTCGTCGCCCACCTGCCTGTGCAACAAACCCTTGCCGATAGGTGAACTTGTGGAAATCATCCCGTTGGCAACATCGGCTTCTTCGCTGGTTACGAGCTTGTAGGTGACCTCGACCTCTCGCCTCATATCCAGAACAACCACCGTAGAGCCCAAGCCAACGCGGTCCGTGGGGATTTTGGTCAGATCTACCATCGAAAGCGCCTGCAAACGCAGCTTCAGGTTTCCGAGCCGGGCGTTTACATAGCCCTGCCGCTCCTTCGCCGCATGGTACTCCGCGTTCTCGCTCAAATCGCCAAGTTCACGGGCCCGCAGGATTTCCTTCGGAAGCTCGACGCGCAACTCAGTTTCGAGCGCTGCGATTTCGTCCTGAATCTTCTTCTTTACGTCAATCATCGGGCCTTCTACAAAATTCCATTTTACCGCTAGCGGACCGCCAATCTGGAAATCTTTGAACTCACGCCGGATTGGCGGATCGCCACCTCCACGTCCGGCCCCGTCGGAGCATCGTTTGGCACCGTCACATTCACCTGGTAAAGACCCACAATCCCGGGCGCCAAGCCGCTGAAAAGCACCTGCGCCGCCCGGCCGCCGATCAGAACTTCCGGCGTTTCCACCGTCCGCGCTAGTGAATCGGATGGGCTAACCTGACCCGATCCCGGACGGTTCGAAACTCTGCCTAGCCCGTTGACGTAAAGCTGCGCCACCCCGCCGCGAGCCACGGCGTTATTGCTGCCAATCAGGCCAAAATTCCCATCCAGCGCCGCGATGAAGCGGCGGTTCGTCCCCGGCTCCAAGTACTCAAAGAAAGCCGGATTCGCCGGTTCATCGAAACCGTGGCCAAGCCTTCACACTCCCATGGGATCTGCACATTGATCTGACCCGGACTCACGAAATGCAACCGCCCCGGCACACTCACCCCCTGCGCCTCGTTATCGAAGCTCACACTGGCCCGCGCCAGCGCCAGCGCTAGCTCATTCCCTTGAAAGACCTTCAGGTTTCCAGCTAGATTAGCCCCGAACAAAGAGATGTATTGGCCTGCCGCAAAGCCTTCACTGGCCTCGCCGCTAGCTGCGTCCCGAACGCCGTCCGTCGAAAGCGCCGGCCGCGGAATCACGAAAGCCGTCACGTCCGTGCTCAAGTTGCCGCCGCTGAAGCGGAAAACCTGCTGCCCTATGCTCGAACCCGCCGTGATCTCGGCCTCCACAATGCCAAACACGTCCGTGCTGGTGTTCACCAAACGGATGCTACCGCCGTTCAGAGCCGTGGCGTTCACGGGAACGTTGGCCACCGGCACTCCAAACTGGTCGATCAGCTTGATCAACACTCCAAACTGCGTATAGCTGGGAATCGCGTCAAAGCCCTGTGGCATCGCGTACATATTCCACGACACATTGTCGGAAACGAAGTAGGTGTACGGTACGCGGTGATCCACGCCGTTGCTCGTCAGAACGATATCCCCGTCATAGCGGCCCGCACGCGGGCGCAGCCCGGAAAGCGTTACGGTCAACTGTGTCTGCCCTCCCGGCGGCATCGAGAAGTTCATGGGAGCCACGGTTACGCGGGCGTTTGAGTCTGCCGCACGCTGCTCGATGCGCACCGAAACGTTCGACACACTATTGCTCGCGTTACGCACAACTACCCCGCCGCTGGGAAGGTTGCCGCTGCTGACATTGCCGAAGGGCACCACCGGTGGGTCCATGGACAGAAAGGAATCGAGAGCCCGCGCACCGTTCAATTTTCCAGCGCCCATCGCCGTCGCCGAGGCCTGAACTGCCCGGCCGTTGTTGTCAAAGTCGGTCAATTGCGGCGAGGCGCTCGCCACCAGCAAGCCCTTCAATACCGACGGATTTAGGTTGCCTTTGCTCTGGATCACCAGCGCAGCGGCGCCCGCCACCATCGGGGCGCTGAAGCTCGTGCCTTCGGCCACCAGATAGCCGTTCGCGCTGTACATCGACCCGTTCGGGTCGTTACGCTGCCCCGCCATGTAGAGGTCCGTGCCCACGGCCATGATCTCCGGCTTCACCCAGTAGTTCCCGATTGACGGCCCCTGCGAAGAGAAGAATGCAATCTCGTCCTGCGGCGCGCTCACTTCCCGGAAAGCGGGATTCAACCGCAAAGTGGCGTTCGGTTGATTCCCCAGGAAGGAGCGCAGCGCATTACCGTTATCCAGTCCGATCGAAATGGATGGGATCGAAGTCCCATTGAGTCCCGTGAACTGAAACACAGTATTGGAGGTGTTCGTAAGCACCATGGCGATCGCGCCTGCTCTTTGTACGTTGTTCACCTTCGTTTCGAGCGAGCAAGTACCGCGGGCGACTACCGCGATGCGGCCACTGAGCGAATTGTCCGGTAAGGCATCGCAAGCCAGATTCCCCCGGCCCAGGCTGCCCACATCGATCCCCGGGGCTTCCAGCGCCGAAGCAAGTTGCGGGCCATCCGTAAAGCGCGCATTCGCGGAACCGAGCCCGACGGGAACGTTGTTTCCCAACGCGCTCAGCGTGTTGTACCAGATGTGCGAATTAGTAATCGCGCCCACCGTGATCGCCTCAGGCGTGATGCCTGGTGTCGCGATGGTGTTCATGCCCGGAAAGTTCGGCCCGGCATCGCCGGCATTGCCAGCCGAAACGACCACATGCATCCCAGCCCGAATCGCCGCCCGTACGCCCACGACGAAGGTATCGCAAGGCTCGTTTCGATTCTGGCCGCAAAGATCGTTCGGCCCATAGCCAGCGGGGGCCCCCAAATTCAAGGTGGCAATTTGCATCCCATCGGCAAAGGCATCTTCCAGCGCTTCCAGAACCACATTCGGATAGGTGGACGAGTTCACGTCCTCGGTCCCGAAGACTTTGTAGTTCCCCAGCCAGGCGCCCGGAGCTACGCCCGAGAGCCTACCCACGGGCGAATCATGCTCCTGACCCGCCGCCATCATCGCCGCCGCCGTACCGTGCCCCCAGCGGTCCTTCGGAGTGATATCGTCCGGTCGCGTATCGACTGGATTGCGGCCAAAGGCGAAATTCAGCAGTTGTACGTAGCTCCGCGCCGCAATCACCTTGTTGTTCGTGTAATCGCATTCCCCGGCCGCCGCGTTGCAACGCGGATAGCCGGCGGGCATCGGCGTTCCGAAGTCTTTGAACGCCGGGTGATTCTGATCGATTCCCGAATCGATAATCGCGATCCTCACCCCCGCCCCGGCGTTAGCCCCCCCACCCAAGCGGTTCCAAGCCGCGCGAATGTTGTTTACGTCCAGCGCCTTGTTGGCATGCAGTTTCAGAGGCCTCATCCTCTCGACCCGCCTGACCCCCGGCAGAGCCTCTAAAGCCGCCGCCTGTTCCGGCGAAGCCTCTACGTAGACGGCATTCAGAAAGACCTGCGTCGAGTTCAGCACCCGAATTCCAGAACTCTTCAGACCCCGCGAGAAAGCCTCCTGCTTCGCCAGCAGGCCTTCGCTTCGCAGACGATACTCAGCGCTGCTACGAGCCTTCCCCTCGCTAAGCAAGTCCCCCAATGGCTCGCCGTCCAGCAGCACGGTGTAGAAGCCCCGTCCTCTGCCGCTCGCCACGCTCTCCTCGCCCTCCGTTGTCTTCCCCTCGATCGGCGCCCCTTCTGCCTTCCTCGCGTCAATTCTCTTCTCCCGCACCCGCGCCTCTTGCGCGAAAATGACGGGCGTAGCAAAGGCGAAGGCGGCAAGCACGGCCGCAAAAAGTCGAAAAGGCCTCATATGATTTCTCGGACGCATTTGTAAAGTCTCTCGTTTCTTTAGGCTTAGAAAGCCATGGGGACGCTTGAATCTTTTCCGTGACAACGATATCTAACTAGTCAAGGAGTTTGAAACACAATGATTACCGTCAGACCTTCTGAAGAACGCGGCCATGCGAACCACGGTTGGCTCGATTCCCGCTTCTCGTTCAGCTTTGCCGATTACTACGACCCCAAGCATGTCCAGTTCCGCGCACTGCGCGTCATCAATGAAGACGTCGTAGCCGGCGGAAAAGGCTTTGGCATGCACCCACATCGGGACATGGAGATCATGACGTGGGTACGAAGCGGCAAACTGGAGCACGCCGACACCATGCAGAACCGCAAGGTCGTAAACCCCGGTGAACTGCAAGTAATGAGTGCCGGAACGGGCGTCTTCCACAGCGAGTACAATCCGGATCCGAAGGAACCAGTGCATCTCTTCCAGACCTGGATCTTCCCTGACGAGCAGGGCGTGGAACCGCGCTATGACCAAAAGGCTTTCGACCCCGAAGGCCGCAAAGGCAAGTTCCAAGTGCTGGCCTCGAAAGACGGCAGGGACGGATCGCTCCAGATCGGCGCCGATGCCGCCCTAGCCGCGGCCGACTTTACCGCCGGCGACAAGACCGAGTACGCGCTCGGGGCCGGACGTGGAGCTTGGCTGCAAGTGGCCGAAGGCACGATTACGGTGAACGGCGTAAAGCTCGAAAAGGGCGACGGCGCAGCTGTCGAGAAGGAAGAGGTGCTCCGCGTCGAAGCCGAGACCCCGGCCCACGTCCTTCTCTTCGACCTGAAGTAATCGTTTACGGCGCAACCTGGATTTTCAGGCCAGGCCTAAGGTTCGCCTCCGGCCCCACGGCCACCAGGTCGCCTTCTCGAACTCCGTCGAGGACGACGGCGGAAACGACGTTGCGGGCGCCAAGCTTGACCTTGCGGAACTCCAGGGTTTCGTTGAGGATCAGGTAGACGCCCTCTTCGTTGTTCACCGAGCGTATGGCTTCCTTCGGGACCAGGATCGCGTTCGTGATCTCCTTGGTCTCGATCGAAGCGTTGACGTTGGCGCCAGGAGTGAGTTCCCCACCGGGATTGTCGACCTTGACCTCCACTTCGCCCACTTGGCGGGTTCCCAAAGGCACGATCTGCGTCGGCGTCTTCTCAACGACGCCCTTCCAAGTCTTGCCCTCCAAAGCGTCCCAGCTAATCGTTACCGGCATGCCTTTAGCCACGCGCCCAAGTTCGGGCTCATCGACATAGACGATGACGTTGAGCGTATCGGTTTGGCCTACGTTAGCCACGAGCGCTCCCGGCGAAAGATACGCACCAAGCTTGGCATCGACTTGATAAGCGACGCCGTCAATAGGGCTGCGCACTGTGCCAAGCGCAATTCGTCGTTGCGCCTGTTCGGCGCTGCTCTGGGCCTCGCGCAGCCGGGCTTGCGCCCTGCTTAGATCGGCTGGCCCAACAAGCGCAGGCCGCTTGGATTGCAAACCGCGGATCTGCAGATCGATCGCTTCGACACGGTCTTTGGCTACACGCACTTCATCCTTGGTCCCCGCTTGCTTAGCGAGCAATCGTTCGGCAATCGCCAAGTCTTTCTCCGCCAGCACCTTCTCTTGGCGCTTCTGTTTAATGGCTTCGTCGATCTCGACCAACTCACGCTTAGCCCCACCGCCGCTCAACATGGCAATCTCGGCCTTTGCTTCTTCGATGCGGGCTTGGGCCGCCGCCAGATCCGCTTGCGAGTCTTTGGTATCCAACACGGCCAAGGCCGCGCCTTTCGCGACACGCTGCCCTGCGCCTACGGGCGCTGCAATCACCAAGCCTTCCCTCTCCGCCCGGGCGCTTGCCCATTGGCTCGGCTCAACTTTGCCGTTCGTCGTAACGCTGTCGGCAAAGGAGCCGCGACCGATCTTCGCCGCGGGCACAAGCGGCACTTGCGACTTCCATTGCCAGACGGCCCACAAGACCGCCAGTCCAGCCAAGGCCAGCACACCGAAAATGGCACGCTTCACCGGCTGGCGCTCCCCTCGCGTCCCACCGTCCCGGCGCACCAGCCAAACAAGAGTTGCCACTCCACCAACTGAATCATCTTCGCTTTTTCGGTTTCCTTCTTATCGCCGCGCTGGCGGACTTCACTCACCCAATCGACGAATGTCTGGTGATTCCAGTTTCGTCCGTCGCCAAAGCCCAAGGCCCCAGCCTTCTTTGCGAGTTCCCCATAAATCTCATGCGCCCCCACCTGTTTCAGCCAGTACATCGAGTTCCACTCGTCGGGCTCCATGCGGTGGTAGATGCCGTGCCAGTAGTGGCCTTCCTTGCTGCCGCAGGATTGCGCGATGTTGTGGCTTTGCTCGCCATAACCCGCGTAAAGTAGCAGCCCTGCCAGCGCCTCTTTCGGCAGTCGGCAATCGGCCGTCACGTGAAGTTGGGCTTCGGAAATACCCGGAAAACGGCCTCCATCGACGGCGAGCAGTTCGAAGGGTGACTGCCCATCGCCCATCTTGTGCAACAAGGCACGCAGGGGGGCGCTAATTCGGACGAGGTCCAGCACTTTCCTTTATTATCGCTTCGATGTTCTCCCGCACTTCGGCCTCCACCCACTCTTCACCGCAATCCCGGCAGACCAGAGCCGGGACGTTTTCAATCTGGAAGAGTTCCTCTTGCACGATCACTTCATAGAGGATGTTGGCTTCCATAAGCGCAGTGCCGCATTTCGAACAATGTGTAGGCCGCATGGACTTCCTTCATGCTAACGTGGGCCAAGATGCCGGTATTTAAGATCCATCGCCAGCGGGAAAGCGCCAAGAGCAGCTTCCGCTTCGCGCCGCACACCTCTGGCGCTGCCGTGGTCAAACAGAAGGACTATGAGTTGTCGGGCGAGAAGGAAGCCGCTAGCGCTTATGCCCTGTTCAACTCCTTGCGCGGCACCGAAGAGGCGCTGGAAGTCGGAGATGTCGTCGAACTTCCCGATGGTGCATTGAAGATCTATAAGTACGTCGGCCTCGAAGACGCCTCCTGGTGGGTGCCTGTCGTCGCTCCACCTCCTACGGAAGCCGCCGCTGCTAGCCCAGCCAGCTAAAGGCGAGAGGATCCATCTTCAGTTCTTGCCGCAAGATGCGCTCATAGACGCCGCGGCCCTTGTCTCCATTGGTGAAGACAGCATAGGCTTTCTGTCGATTGACATCGAGCCAGACAAAGTTCTTATAGCCGCCGTTGTCGCCCCATTGCCATAAGTAGCGATGGCCAGCGTGCTCTTCAAGTCCCCACCCACGCCCCCAAAAGAGCTTGCCGCTCTTGGCCTCAACGATTGGCGTTAAGGGCTCGGTGAAGCGCTTCTCGGCAAAGGCCGCTTTGAGGAACTTCGCATAGTCCTCCGCTCCGATCTCGAGACTGGCGGCGGCATTGATGGGCATTCCATTGGGCAGAGGCGCTTCGCCCAGGTGCTCCATCAGTCTTGCCTGATCGGCGAGGCTAAGCGCTTCCGGCTGCAAGCTCTCCTTGGCGCACCAATCGTTCCATTTGTTGATGCGGTTGGCGCGGAAGGTCATTTTCTCGCCCGCGCGGTTGTAGGGCTCCGCGCGAGGACCATCCAAGTGCCAGGCGAAGCTCGCTTTCGCGATTCCCAGAGGCGCAAAAACCTTCAGGCGCATGTAAATGTCGAAGGGCTGACCGCTAACCTTCTCCAGCAAGGCCTGCAATTGAACATAGCCTTCGCCGCTGTAGCGGAACTTCTTGCCCGGTGTCGCATCGGCTTCCAGCTTCTGCCCCTTCTCAAAGCGCCAGTTCGGCCAGCCGCTGGAGTGGCTCAAGAGGATCTTCGGCGTGACAGTTGGGTAATCGTCAAACGGACGATCAATATCGATCTTGGCTTCGCGCAAAACAGCATATGCGGTGAATTGCTTGGAAAGACTGGCCGCCGCATAGAGTGTCTGGGGCGTTGTGTGAAATGTCTTGAACGCTGGGGGCTTACGCGCATCGGCGACCACCAGGATGGCCGAGGGCACTTGCCCCGCGGCCATGGCATCTTCGACGGAAGTGGCGGGCAGAAGATTCGGCAGGGCCAAAAGGGCAAGGGACTCGCGGCGGGTCATTTTTTCTAAGTTACGTATCAGGCGAAGTGACGTTAGCGCAGGATTGATCCAAACTTTGGGGCTTGCTCCCGGCGTCTTAAAGTTGTAGAAGGACCTTAGGCGTTCTCATATGCTCCCCCAATTTCTGATTCCCGAAACTTCGCTGAATGCGAACGGACATGGCCCGGCGGTTGAGTTGGGTTCCTCGGCTGGCTCGATGCTGCAGTTGACTCTGTCGATCCGGCGGGTGATTGAGCAGGAGAGTTTGGACATATTAATTGAAGGCTCGGTGGATGGCGAGACTTGGATAGAGAGGCCGCTTGCGCACTTTCCGCAGAAGTTTTACTGCGGGGATTATTCGATCCTTTGCGATTTGAGGATGCATCCCGAGGTTCGGCAGATCCGCGCGGTTTGGAAGGCTCACCGCTGGGGCAGGGGTACCCCGGAGCCGTTCTTCGACGTCTTTCTGTTTGTGGAAGAGGCGAAGCAGCTTGCCAGCGCGGCTGGACGGTAGAACTGAACTTTACTGTAAGACTGCAAGAATTCTTGTTTAGCGATATGATCTAAGCAGCAGTCCCCCGTAGTGTTTTTGAGGTGCATCGATGAAGCCCTATATGAAATTCGGCATTTTGATTGCCGTAGTCGTTTCGACTTTGGCGTGGTTGGCCATTGGAGGGGTGGAAGACACCAAAACCTACTACAAGACTGTCCCCGAGCTTCAGGCTATGGGTCCACAGGCCTTGACCAAGCGTCTGCGAGTGGGCGGCGACGTGGTGAAGGGTTCGATCCAGCGCAATGGCAAGGACGTGACCTTCGAGATCGTGCCGATTGGCGGCGGTAAGCCGACCGAGCGCGTGAAGATCTTCTACAACGGGAACGATCCGCTTCCGGATACGCTCCGCGATGGAGCGCAGGCCTTGGCCGATGGGCGAATGCAGGCCGACGGCACTTTCCATGCCGCTAAGATCCAAGCCAAATGCGCCTCGAAGTATGAAGGCAAACCGGGCGCGCTCAAGCCGGGCCAAACGCCCACCTACGCAAAGCCTGAAGCCACCACCAAGAGCTAAACATGGAAAATCTAGGTTCTCTCGCGCTGCTGCTAGCGTTTTCGGTAGCGGTGTTTGCACTGTTTGCCTCCGTCGTAGGAGGCATCCGTAAGAATGGCTTTCTCCTGGCGGCTTCGCAACGCGCCGTTTACGGCGTGTGGGGGCTGATTACGCTGGCCTCCGGGCTCTTGATCTATGCGCTGATCAATGGTGACTACCGCCTTCAGTACGTCGCGATGCATGCCAATACGGCTATGCCGCTGATGTATAAGATCTCAGCATGGTGGGGCGGGCAAGAGGGGTCACTGCTTTTCTGGAGTTGGATTCTCGCTACTTATTCCTTCGTTGTGGTGCTGACAAACCGCAAGCCTTATCGCCCGATGATGCCGTGGGTGACGGCGATCATGATGGCGACGCAGGTGTTTTTCCTGATTTTGAATTGCTTTGTGGTACCGCCGTTTAATGTTTGGGCGATCGGCAAAGGCATCATCAATTTGCCCGATGGACAGGGCTTGAATCCGCTCTTGCAGTACTGGACGATGGCGATTCACCCGCCGATGCTTTACCTCGGATATGTCGGCTTTGTGGTGCCGTTTGCTTTCGCCGTGGGCTCGCTGATTGCGAAGATGCCTGGTGATGAGTGGATCCACACGACGCGCCGCTGGACCCTGGTGACATGGCTCTTCCAGACCGTCGGCATTACGCTCGGCATGGGCTGGGCATACAGCGTGCTCGGCTGGGGCGGCTACTGGGGCTGGGACCCCGTGGAGAACGCCAGCCTACTGCCCTGGATCACTTCGACGGCCTTCCTGCACAGCGTGATGATGCAAGAGAAGAAGGGCATGATGAAGATCTGGAACATTGTGCTCGTCTCGGGCACTTTCTTCCTTTGTATCTTCGGCACAATGTTGACCCGCTCCGGCTTGGTCCAGAGCGTGCATGCGTTTGCGGTGTCCTCGATCGGCAACTACTTTGCGACCTTTATCGCTATCGGCGTGGCGGGAACGATTTGGCTCATCCTCGATCGGCAAGAGTTCTTGAAGACGGAGTCGCATCTGGAGTCCGTTGTGAGCCGCGAGTCGAGTTTCCTCTTTAACAACCTCTTCCTGTTGGCCTCATGCTTTGCAGTGCTTTGGGGCACCTTGTTCCCCGTGATCAGTGAAGCGGTGAATGGCGAGAAGATCAGCGTGGACGCGCCGTTCTTCAATCGCGTCAATATTCCGATTGGCCTCTTCCTGTTGTTCTTGACGGGCGTTGGACCGCTGATCGCCTGGCGACGCAGCACGGTGGATAGCTTGAAGCGCAACTTCCTGTGGCCGGCCATCGCGATGCTTGCCTTGATGGCGGGATTGTACGGCGCGGGCGTGCGGAATGGCTATGCGTTGATGAGCTTCGGTCTGTGTCTCTTTGTGGGCGCGACCATTACAAGCGAGTTCTACAAAGGCACGGCGGCGATTGCGTCCAAGGAAAGCATGAACTTCTTCAAGGCCTTCGTGGAATTGACGCACCGGAATACGCGGCGCTATGGCGGTTATATCGTGCACATGGGCATCGTGCTGATGTTCATTGGTTTTACGGGCGCGGCTTTCAATCGCGACGCCACGGTGGAGATCGCGATGGGCAAGTCGTTCAACATCGGACGCTATGAGTTGAAGATCGCCGAGATCAAGGACGGCGAAAACGAGAACTACGCTTGGATGAAAGCCGTCGTCGACATCTATGTAGACGGCAAGAAGATCGATTCGCGCGAGCCGGAGCGCCGCCTGTACAAGGCGAGCCGCCAGCCAACTAGCGAAGTTGCGATTCGGCGGCGCATGAACGAAGACCTGTACCTCAACTTCGCCTCGATGGCCCAAACAGGCCAAGGCGCGATTATCCAGGCCTATGTATTCCCGCTGGTGAGCTGGATCTGGGCGGGCTTCTGGGTGGTGCTGATCGGTACGATCATTTGCCTGGTGCCTTCGAAGATCAAGTACAGCTATGCGAGGACCCAGGTGGTTGCCACTGGCACGCCGGCTAAAACGGAGCAGCATGCGAAGGCTTAAGTCACTTGCGCTGTTAGCACTATTGACCGGCCTATCGCTGGCGCAGAACCCAATGGACTTTATTGCGCCCGAGATCAAGCGAGTCGGCATGAAGTTGGCCTGTTTGTGCGGCAGTTGCCGGAACACAGTGGGCGATTGCGCGATGATTGCGTGCGGCTATTCCCTTCCCGCGCGGCAGAAGATTAAGCGATTACAAATGATGGGTTCCTCGGACGCCAGCATCGTAGCCAAGTTCATCAAGGACGATGGATTAAAAGTATTGGCGGAACCCCAGACAGAGGGCTTTGGCTTGCTTGGCTGGTTGATGCCAGGGTTCATGGTGGCGCTGGGCCTGATTTCCATCGGCGTGTATTGGAAGCGATTCCGCAATCCAGCGGTAATTGCCGCCCCAAAAGTAGACGCGGAGACTGTCGCGCAGTATGAATCGCGCGCAGCCGCGGAATTGGAGAATCTCGAGAAGTAGCCGACCGCGCTCCATGCTTATTGCCCTTGCTATCGGATTGACGATTTTGGCCCTCGCTTCCGTGCTCTACATTCGGCCCACAGACATACCCCAACCGCCTCCGCCCGATCCCTTCAAGGTGCATGACGAGCGCAAGGCGCGTATCTATGAGAACTTGCGCGACCTGCAATTTGAACTACGCTTAGGCAAGCTCTCCGATGAAGACTATGCGACAGCTAAGGCTGGCCTGCAGAAAGAACTCGCGCAAGTGCTGGCGGAAGTCGAGGCACTGAAAGCGAGCTTGTCGCAATCATGACACCGCTGTTATTACTCGTTCTGGCCATCGATGGCACGGTTGTGAACAAGACGACGGGAAAGCCGGCGGCAGAGTCACCTGTCGTGTTGATGCGCTTGGGCGATGGCGGCATGATGCCTGTTGGCACCGTTAAGTCCGGGCCGGATGGGAAGTTCAAGTTCGACCAACCCGCGGATGGCCCGTATCTGCTGCAGACGACCTTTGAAGGCGTGACCTACAACAAGGTGCTGCGGCCGGGCGAGCCGGGTACGGGCTTGGAGTTGCCGGTTTTCAGCACCACTCGCGATCGCTCACAGGTGAAGATCGTCCAGCACATGATGCTGTTCGAGCCGAACGAAGGCGCGTTGTCCGTAAGCGAGAGCATCATCTTCAAGAACGACGGGAATAGCTCGTACAACGACGCGACAAATGGCAGCTATCGCTTCGCTTTGCCGCCTGCGGCGGAAGGCAAAGTGGAAGTGCGGGTGACGGGCTCCGGCGGCATGCCGATCAACCGCGAGGCACAGCCAGCGGGAGCGGAGAATACTTTCAAGATCGATTACCCGATCAAGCCGGGCGAATCGCGCTTCGACCTCAGCTACAAAATGCCATTTGCTTCGCCCGGAAAGTTCCAGGCGAAGATCTTGCACCCAATTACGAACGATGAAGGCATCACGCGAATTGTTACGCCGAGCGGCGTGACGTTGAAGGGTGAGGGACTCGAAGATCTTGGCGCGGAGCCGCAAACACAGGCGCAGATTTATGGTTTGAACAAAGCGGAGACGGAGTTCGACGTCACGGGCACGGGTTCTTTGCGGGCGCTGGAGGCCGATGAAAGCGGTTCGCCCGAGCCCACGGCCATCGCTCCGAAGTTGATGGAGCGCCAGTGGTGGATTGTGGGCTTGAGCTTGTTTGCGTTGGCGTTGGGATTCGTGGCGCTGCTGAAACGGGGCTCTTAAGTCTGGAATGGGCGTACTGCGAGCGAAGAACGTCGGCAAGTTCTACGGAAGCTTCCCGGCCCTGCGTTCGCTGAACTTCACGGTGGAAGCAGGGCAGTGTGTCGCGCTGTTGGGGCGCAATGGGGCGGGTAAGACAACATTGCTCAAAATACTTGGTGGTCTTTCGCGGGCGAGCGAAGGCGAGTATGAGAACACTGCGCGCATCAGCCTGCTGGGGCATGGCATCGGCGTTTATGACGAGTTGAGCGGGCGACAGAATCTGGAGTTTTTTGCGGCGTTGTCGCCGGTTGCGATCGATACCGAAGCTTGGCTCAAGAAGGTAAACCTCGATCAGGTAGCCGATGCGCAGCTTCGCGAGTACTCGCGCGGGATGCGGCAGAGGCTGGCACTGGCGCGAACGTTTATGGGCGAGCCGGAGTTGCTGTTGCTCGATGAGCC
>VFQP010003952.1_pt1 | contig 14393 bp, 15 predicted proteins | sample 3512351 | NCBI WGS metagenome assembly VFQP01 (sample SAMN10412372, study PRJNA504923) | tailings metagenome | isolation source: Relicate 1 Philex TSF1 revegetated site | place: Philippines: Tuba, Benguet | collected 2017-08-29 | reverse complement strand
TTTCTTTTATTCAAACTGATCAAACTTAATTGCCATGAAGCTTATAAAGCAATGATCTGACAAGACGGTTATTGGTAAATACAGAAAGTACGATCAGAAATAATGCGACACAAAGAACTGACCAGTGAAGTAAAGACGTTAGTTCAGGCCGGTCATACATTATAAAATGATGGAATGACCATTGCATTAACTGGGTCATCAGCACTGCGGCAATCACCACGGTTGCGTAGACCGGAACAAATAAGGCAGATACTTTCCTGCTTAACCATTTCGGAGAATATCCAAGTGTGAGTAACAGTTCCAGACTATCCTTGCTTCGCGCGATGACTAACTGCAGATAGAAAGAGAATAACATTAATGCCAGCATTACAACCAGGAGGCCGAAGATGCCGAGGCCGCTGAATATCCCCTGTATCACCATCTTATTTCTTCCCAGTAATGTTTTGTCTTTATTCAGGCTGTACTTTTTGCTGTCAACAAACTTCAGCAGGTCGGTACTATTCGCATCTTTGGTTTTAACAAAAACCCTGGAGGCTTTCACTTCCTGGCCTTTACCAAATTTTTTGTTTGACCAGATAAGAAAATTCTTCGGTACAAGAACCGAGTTCACGCGGTCGCTGAATGCAACGATCTTTCCAATGAATACTTCGGCAGTACCATTCCCCTCGCAGGTGATCTGTACTGGTATGCCCATGGCAGTTTCTCTTGAGATCTGTGGAAGACCTTGCCCCGGTGCAAACACATTATAGATCTCAAAAAAATCTGAGGATAAGATCAGTGGAATATTGGTTTGACCTTCCTGCCATTTGAATGTTGGCGGAAGTGTGTCAATAAATTCATCATCCAGTGTTTCAAGAAACATATCTGTATTGAATGCAAGCACGCTGCCTGCACCCAGGGTCACACGAAAGTCATTTGGCAGGAGAGGAGACACACCGTCAATAAAAGGTTGTGCCTTGAGTTCTGCAAGGTCCTGCTCACTGAACTGATTCTTATCCGGCGTTCCCATTGTTTCATTCGTCACAGATTTTGTGATCGAGATATAATCAAATCCATCCTTGCGGATGCTGCCCTCTTTTAGCAGGTGCTGGATGTTGATGAACATTTGTATTGAACAAAGCAACAACAACACGCCTATGCCGAGACCTGCATACGAGAACCATCGGGAAACGGAATTGGTTCCTGTCTGCAGCAATGGTTTTATTGGTTTGAATGATACAGCCACGGTAAAGGATTATAGATGATAAAGACGGGTGAAGGGAAAGTATTCGATCCGCTCAAGATCTGCAAAAACAATAGATGCCTGACGGGATTTTGCTTCCTCCAGCATCAGTTGCATAGCGAGTTCTGAATTCCTGTTATCTAAATGACTGAATGGTTCATCCAGTAGGAGAAAATCGAATGGTTGCATCATAGCACGTATGATCGCTACGCGTTGCTGTTCGCCATACGAACATGTTCTGGCAAACGAATCCAGCTTCTTACCGATACCAAGACGTTCTGCCATCTCCCTGATCTTTTCTTTTGGATGATAAGGATTCAATTGCCTTTTGATCTCCAGGTTTTCGAGTACAGTTTGCTGTGGGAACAAACGCAGATCCTGGAACACGATGCTGACATGATCCTTTCGCAAAACAGCCATTGATTCCGCATCGGATTGATCTAGCTGTGTTTGCGAGTAGAGGATCGTGCCTTCATAATCCTTTCTCATTCCGTAAAGAAAATTGATAAGCGACGATTTGCCACTGCCTGACGGAGCAACGATCTTGATCATTTCTCCTTTTTGCCATGTAAGATCTTTACCCCAGATCTCTGAAGTTTCTGTACGGCTTTTTTCAAAATACGTCGGAAGTAATTTGCGTATCGCTAGTTGCATGAGACGTGTTTATAATGGTCTCTAAAAAAATTGTTCGTTGTCCGATGTTGAGCAACATCGGACAACGAACAATCCCATTCGTAAAAAATCAGTTAAAAGCTTTTGGTGGAGCTTCTGATGCAGCGCTGTCGATTGTGACCTCGTTCCACTGCTGGCGCTCGGCTCGGCTGATGGTAGCGAGTTTGTCTACAAACTGATTGATCTGCTTCAAACTGTTTGTTCCTTTATCGATCAGGTTCACTTCAAAATGGAATGAGCCTTCACCACCCTTATAATCGGCATTCATTACTACATCCTGCCAGGTAGCTCTTGATACCTCCAGCATTTTAACGCTGGTGCTGTCACGCATTTCATTAGATATTACGTTGAACAGTTTCTGCAGGCTAAAGAATACACCAAACTGATGTCCTTTGATCTTGTCAACATAAGCAGGTTTATTATTGCCTGCATAAAATGCGCCGCTTACCTCGTTAGAGTTAGAGATCACCAGCCATCCTTTTTCCGTTTTTACAGTGCCGGCAGAAGAGGGAGTTTTTTTGATCTCTTCAGAAAACACATTGTAAAGTTTATCGAATGATTTCTGATCATCTATCGACGCTCCAAATACAAATGTTGGCGCCGATTTAGTAGTCGCATAGCTTTGCGTCTGACCATTTTCACCATCATACTTTATTGTGTCAACACGTTGCTGAATATCAGTAACAGCAAAAGCCATTTCGCCTTTGAACGCTTTGCCTATATCATCAAGTGTTATGCCTTTCTGACCGAGGAACATGTTTGCCAGGCCATCTGCGCCAACCATTTTAACCACATCGAGGATTACGCCCATCGGGTAGCTGTATGCTCCGGCGACCAGTACATCACCAGCAGGAAGTCTTCCTGTCAGATCATCGCCAATGCCTTTTGATTTATAGTTGCTGATGATCTTGGTAAGTTCTTTTCCGTAGAATTGTTTACCGTCAAAATTGATCGTGCCGTTGTCAAAGCTGAGGCTGGCTGTGCTGATGTTGCCTTCCGTAAGCGTGCTTAATTTAAGCATGTTGGTCATCATATCCATGCCCATGCCTGCGCTGCTGTAAAGGTTTGATGCGCTGAGCCACATATGCATGTCGCCTTTGCTTTTGATCAGGTCTGCAAATCTTGAATCTTCATCGAGAAGTGCTTTGCCTTTCAGTGCATAGATATTCTTTGCAAAAAGAGTAAGGCTGTCGTTAGGGAAACGTTGTGCGCCGGAGGAATAATTATTGCCGGACATTGGCGCATCTGCAATTATTACAAATGTTGATTTATTCCAGGTAAGGACGGTTCCGTCAGACTCGAGCACATTCAGGTCTCCTGATTTTGTCGGAGTACCGGCTTCGCCTGTCGATTTAACCATTGCTTCAAATGCTGCCTGGTCTTTTATTGAGCCCTGGAAAGAGACGTAGGCGCCACGGCCTCTGGGTGCCAGAAAAAAACAGAAGCCTTTTTCTGTGTCAAGACCTGAAGCGGAAGGATCATTCATCAGTTTGCGTGCAAGGGTGTCGGAAGTTTTTACTTGAACTTCTTTGAACCATTCACTTTGTTTGATCTCAGCCCAGCTGAGTTTGGAAGACAGGGAGCCTGAGTTGAAGTAAACTACAACTGCAGCTTCTTTCGGGACAAGCAGACCGCTTTTGCCGCCTTTTTTACAGGATACGGTAAAAAGAGTCACTGTCACTGCAAGGGCAAGTAATAGTGCGTTACGTTTTATCATGGTAGGTCTTTGATTTTTAGAATCTAAAGAAAAGAAAAATTCGTCAGTTCATCTAATGCTACGGCTTTTTGTTCGCCAGTACGCAAATCCTTGATCAAACAGTTGTTTTCGGCGAGTTCTTTAGTGCCGATAATGATCACAAACGGGATATTTTTCTTTTCCGCGTATTTAAATTGCTTATCAAATTTCGTGTTTTCGTGAAACAGCTCGGCTCTGACGCCGGCTTTTCGCAGGTCTTGCAAAAGACCGAAAGCCTTTCGGCTTTCTGCCTCTCCGAGGTTAAAGAACAGGGCCTGGCTTCCAACCTGCACATCGGCGGGGAAGAGATCCAGTTCTTCCATAACATCGTAGATCCGGTCTACTCCAAAGGATATTCCCACACCGGGAACACCCGTTACCCCAAAAAGGCCGGTCAGGTCATCATACCGGCCGCCGCCGCCGATGCTCCCCATTTTTGCACCAATGGCTTTTACTTCGAAAATGATACCTGTATAATAATTGAGTCCGCGTGCGAGCGTAAAATCAACTGCCACGGGTGGCATAGAAGACTTGTCAAAATACCCGAGAATAAATTCCAGTTCGTTTATGCCGGCTTCTCCGGAAGCTGTGTCGCCCAGGATCTCTTTGATCTGAGCGATTTTTTCTTCATTTGATCCGGTAACCTGAAGGTATTTGCGTATTGTATCGATCTGACCGGCATCAAGACCTCTTTGCAGGAGCTCCGTCTCAACTTTTTCCAGTCCGATCTTATCCAGTTTATCGATTGCTACCGTGATATCGATCATCTTTTCAGGACCGCCGCAGACTTCGGCAAGTGCTGCAAGTATCTTTCTGCTATTGAGTTTGATCTCCACGTTAATACCAAGACGTTTAAACGTTTCAGTATATAAAGTGGTGAGTTCAACCTCATTAAGAAGCGAGGTGCTTCCGACCACATCGGCGTCACACTGGTAAAATTCCCGGTAACGTCCCCGCTGAGGTTTGTCTGCACGCCATACCGGCTGGATCTGGTAACGTTTAAAAGGAAAGCTCAGTTTGCCATGATTCATCGCTACATAGCGGGCAAACGGAATCGTGAGATCATATTTTAATGCTCTTTCAGTGATGTCTTTGGAACTTTTTCCCTGCAGGATCTTTTCAAATCCTTCGCGGGCAATTTGCTCTTTGTCTTGTTCTCCTAATCCGTTATTCAGTATTTTAAAAATAAGTTTATCGCCTTCTTCTCCATATTTTCCCATAAGAGTTTCCAGGTTCTCCATGGCGGGTGTTTCCAATGGCTGGAATCCGTATAATTCAAATACGGACCGGATCGTTGAGAAAATGTATTGACGTTTGCGAACGGTATCGGGACCGAAATCGCGGGTACCCTGTGGTAAGCTGACAGTTGGTTTTGCCATTATTTTATTGAGAATTGACTCCGCTGTTTGCGGAAATGTTAGCGTATTTTTCGATGATAGCATCGCAGGCATCTGCGATCATTTTGTAAACATCGTGATATCCCGGCTCCGGTCCATACCATGGATCCGGTACATCGATATCGCTGCCCGGTTGCAGTTCATTCATCAGCAGCTCAACTTTTGATGCATCATATTTCTCTTTTCCAATGCGCTTTATCTCGCTTTTCACATCTCCCGCGAGCGCATAGATCTTATCATACACATCAAAATCCTCCGCAGTCAGTTTACGCGAACGCTGACTACATATATCTATGCCATTCAGTTTTGCCACTTTCTGTGACAAATGATGTGGCGCTTCACCATTATGATATCCATTCGTTCCAGCGCTCTCTATGCTCCAGTTCAGTCCCGCCTTAAAAGCCTTATCCTGCAGAATACCCTCTGCCAGCGGGCTGCGGCAGATGTTTCCGAGACATACCATTAGGATTTTCATGGGACAAAGATAGGATTCGTTGACCGTTGTCCGTTCACCGTTGACCGCTGTCTGCAGCTCGGCTTAAGTTCCGGATTTTAACGTACCAAAGGCAACAATTTTGCAGAAAGTATTTACAATTCCAAAAGCCGGACAACGGTGAACGGACAACGGCCAACAATACTAACAACCGTTATGGAAATCTGCCTCGTCTTGCATCTCAATATTTAATCGTGAAAAATTCAAAAAATCAATAATTTGCCCATTCCGAAAACATTATACATGATTGAAGAATATGAAAAGAAGAGAAAAAAACAGGTATCTTCCATGCGCGCAGTATTTGACTACGGCATCGGGTCGGTGATATTGTTTTTTGGTGTATTCCTTTTCTTCAGGGATCAGTTTGATATCGCATTCAATGAACGCTTCAAACCTGATATATGGGACAAGGTTGCCGGAGTCATGTTCTTTGCATATGGTAGCTGGAGGATATACCGGGGGTATAAGAAAAACTATTTTAAATGAAAGGGTATATAAGCCTCGTTTTTTTTATTGTGCTTGTCTTATCCTGTGTGCTCTTTGCCGGATGTGAATCGTATCAGGACAAACGGGCGAAACTGACGGACACTGAAAAAAGAGGAAGGATAGTTATCAGTGCAGATGAATCCTTCAAACCGATAGTTGACGCACAGATCGAAGTGTATGAATCCAATAATCCGGGGACGACGATTGCCGTCCAGTACAAACCGGAAGCCGAATGTCTTAAAGACCTGCTGAATGATAGTATTCGGATGATCATTGCTACAAGAAAAGCCAGCCTTGCGGAGGAGAAGTTTCTGACAGACTCATTACGCATTGGGCCAGTGCAGGCAACTGTTGCAAGAGATGCAATTGCCGTGATCGTACATCCCGGAGCGACAGATACTGCATTTACGATGGATGAGCTGAAAGCCGTGCTGACAGGGAATTTTAAGAAAAATTTAATCCCCGTTTTTGACGGAGTAAAGGCAACCAGTACAGTACGGTTTATCGTCGATTCAGTGTTGCGTAATGAACAGTTGAGTCCCAAAGCAATGGCTGCATCGACGAGTGAAGAGGTGATCAATTATGTGTCAACCCACCCTGATGCAGTCGGTTTTATCGGTGTAAGCTGGATAGGTAATAAAGATGATGGAAATCAACTTAGCTTTCTTAAGAAGGTCAGAATAGCGCAGTTAGAAAGCACAGATTCAGCAGGAAGTTATGTTTTGCCGGTGCAACTAAATATTTACATGAAAAGGTACCCAATGGTACGTGATTTGGTATACATACTGAAAGAGAAGCACAAAGGTCTGGGAAATGGATTTGCAGATTTTATGAGCGGACAGATAGGGCAGCTGATCTTCAGAAGAGCTTACCTGGTTCCGACCCAGAAAAAATTTACGCTCCGGCCAGTGCAACTCAAAGATGAATGAACAAAGTAGTTATATTTACAACTCTTAAAAAAAGCGAAAAAAGACATGAAGAAATTTTCAATCGCATTTTTGGTGACGGCATTGCTGGCGTTCAGTGGTGTTGGTATGGCGCAGTCACTGCAAGATGGCATTAATGATGTTTACGCAGAAAGATTCAAGAGTGCACAATCTACTTTTGAAAAACTTGTTGCGGCAAATCCCAATAATCTTGATGCTATCTACTGGTTGGGGCAAACCTTCATCGAAACGAACAATATCAAAGCGGCCAACGATGTATACGACAAAGCATTACTGGCGAGTGCAAACGCTCCTCTGGTAATTGTAGGTAAAGGCCATGTTGAACTGATCGAAAACAAGATCAGTGAAGCAAAACAGCGATTCGAATCTGCTATCGTGATGTCACGTGGTAAAAAAGGTGACGATCCAACAATTCTTAATGCAGTCGGTCGCGCTATCACAGAAGTATATAACGACAAAGAAAAAAAAGGAGATATCAATTACGCAATTGAGAAACTGGAAGCTGCCGCAGCGCGCGACCAGAAAAATGCGGAGATCTATCTGAACCTTGGTAATGCTTACCGTAAAGCACGCCCGGGTGAAGGTGGTGGTAAAGCATTCGAGAACTATAGAAAAGCAACGGAGGTCAATCCGAATTTCGGTGCGCCTTACTATCGTCTTGCACAGTTGTTCTATTCTCAGCGTAACTGGGAATTGTACGAGCAGTACCTGAATGACGCCGTTGCAAAGGATCCAAGATTCGCTCCTGCATACTATGATCTGTATTACTACAAATTGCTGGTGAAAAAAGATTTTGCGGCGGCTGAGCAGGATGCAAACAAATTCATCCAGAATACAGATCCTGATCCACAGAATGACTATCTGCGTATTCAAACGCTGTGGGCTAAAAAAGAATTCGATCAGGCAATTGCCGGCGCAAAGAATCTGGTCTCTCAGGCAGGTGCAAATACAAAACCAATTGTATACCGTCTGATAGCAGATTCATATGTGCAGAAAAAAGATACTACACCGGCAAAAGAGTATGTAGACCTGTTATTCAAGACAGCAAAAGCAGATGAACTGAATGCAAACGACTATCGACTGAAAGCAGATGTTTACTCTGTTATTCCAGGAATGGAAGACTCTTTGTTTGCTTTTTATGTCGCTGGTGTTGCTGCTGACACTGTCTTAGAAAATAAAATCGAGTTATTGAAGAGAGGCGTTGAAGTTTTCAGAAATAAAGCCTTGGCTCCCGATAAGAAATTCCTTCGTGAAAAGGAGGGTGATCTTGCAAGCATGCTGGTAGACCTTAAACCTAAAGCAACGATCAATGAAATGTTTGACGTGGGTCGCGCATACTACTTCGGCGGAGCGAATGCTAAATCATATGCAGCATTCGTGAAGTTCTCAGAAAAGTATCCTGATGAGGTATATGGATGGGAATGGAAATTCAATAATGCGCGTGTGATCGATTCAACGAAAAAAGACAGCATCGCCGTTCCAGATGCCCTCAAGCTGGTAGAGTTTGCGGAAAAAGATACGGCGAAGTACAAAAAACAATATCTCAGTGCAGCTGGTTTTCTCGTAGAGTACTATGCGAACGTAGCCAAGGACGGTACGAAAGCACTGGAGTGGGTTACCAAAATGCTGGTGCTTGATCCTTCAAATCCAAGCTTGCTTAGCATTAAACAGCAACTGGAGAAGTCTGGTCAACGTGCGCCATCAACCCAGCCTAAAACAGGCTCTTCCGGTAAAACTGATGCCGGTAAGCGGGAAAGCAACGCGGGATAAGAAAAATATAATATTAGGAAAAGCCCCTTTTCGAAGGGGCTTTTTGCGTTGTCCGTAGTCCGTTGTCCGAAAGAATACTGTAAGAGTACCACCGACATTCGAGATACAATAGGCGTTTGGGATAAGGTTGTCAGATCTATTAAGGCGTTTACGTTGCTTATCGGACAACGGGCAACGGTCAACGGACAACGAGCAACCGGCATTTAAAACCTTCTTATCCACAATTAATATAGGATTATTGATGTTGCTACCTTATTTTTGCCCGAGGCTTAGAAATTATGATCCATCTCCTCCAGATTAATCCATCCGCAGCTGAAGCCGGCTCCTATCTGCCGGTTGCTATTCAGGTAATATTCGCCGTTGGCCTGGTTTCCGTACTTATGGTTGCCACACACCTGCTTGGGCCAAAGCGAAAAACAAGTGATAAACTTCAAAACTTCGCCAGTGGTATTGAGTCGCACGGTGACGCGCGTCAACCCATGGCTATCAAATACTTTCTCACAGCTATTTTATTTGTTCTTTTTGATGTAGAAGTGATCTTCTTCTATCCTTACGCCGTGAATTTTAAAGAGTTAGGATGGGGCGGCTTTTGGGCAGTGCTGATGTTTGTAGGGTTCTTCCTCTGCGGGTTCACTTATATTATCAAAAAAGGTGCTTTGAAGTGGGAAGATTAACTGGTGCAACCTGCAAAAGGATTTGCGCAAATGCCATGAGGGCAGGATTGTTGTACCAGTTATAGCGTCAACCCGCGGTTATGTAGTTCCTGAAATTGCCAGTCTGCATCATTCAAGACCCGCATAATTCGCGCATTGTTAATTCGCGGAATCCGCGTTCTAATTTGTGTAACTATGTCACGTCCAGTATCATACAACGTAAACGAAAAGAAGCTTGTAAGCGATATCAGCATGGCTGAGATGCCTGCAGGCCATCAGGGGGAAGGATTCTTTGCCACTACCTTAAGTAGTGTGATCGGTCTTGCCCGTAAAAACTCGATTTGGCCACTGCCTTTCGCTACTTCCTGCTGCGGAATTGAATTCATGGCTACCATGGCCGCTCACTACGATCTCGCCCGTTTCGGAAGCGAACGTGTAGGATTCTCTCCCCGCCAGTGCGACCTGTTAATGGTGATGGGTACCATCGCTAAAAAAATGGGTCCTGTTGTTAAACAGGTTTATCTCCAGATGGCAGAGCCCCGTTGGGTCATTGCTGTGGGAGCCTGCGCGTCAAGCGGTGGTGTATTTGACACTTACAGCGTACTGCAGGGAATTGACCAGGTTGTACCTGTTGACGTTTACGTGCCCGGATGCCCTCCGCGCCCTGAAGCGATCATCGACGGCGTTATGCGCATCCAGGATCTCGTAGGAAAAGAAAGCCTGCGGAGAAGAAATAGCGATCAGTATAAAGCATTATTGGAAAGTTACGGTATTCAATAGCATCGAAAGGTCAAAAGCGCTCTGCTTTTGGCTTTAATTTTTTTGACTTTATGGCATTGACCAACGAACATATCAAACAACGGTTAATAGAGAAATTCGACACAGAAGTTAGCGGGTTCGAAGACACTTATGGCATGCTCAGCTTTGAAGCACCAAAAGACCTGAATCTCAAAGTGCTTCAATTTCTCTATGATGACGCTGAACTGAAATTCCGCTTCATGACAGATCTCTGCGGCGTTCACTACCCCGATCAGCCAGGACGTGAAATCGCAGTTGTATATCACCTGCATAACCTGGTAGATAATATCCGTCTTCGTTTCAAAGTATTCGCTCCTGTAGCGAAGCCGGACGTATACACGGCAACCGCTCTCTTCTCTGCAGCCAACTGGATGGAAAGGGAAACATATGATTTCTATGGTGTGAATTTCGTAGGACATCCCAACCTGAAACGCATCCTGAACGTAGACGAAATGGAATACTTCCCAATGCGCAAGGAGTTCCCGCTGGAAGATCAGACGAGAGTTGATAAGGATGATGAAATGTTCGGTCGTGGCGGTTCACTCGGCTATGGTACTGAAAAAAGCGAACAAGGAACGATCATCGAAGCGGAGAAAGATAATGTAGGAGACGAAATCATTTAAAGTAAAAAGTAAAAATTAAAAAGTAAAAAATAGAGACTTCGGTTTAGTAAGCCATTTAAAGGTTTGAGGTTTTTTAATTTTTACTTTTGACTTTTGAATTTTGAATTGCGCAGCACATGTCAGAACAACATATAAAATTACCGGAAGGAAGCATCGAGAAAACAACCACTACGCTGAACCTGGGACCAACGCACCCGGCAACGCATGGTGTGATGCAGAATATCCTTGAGCTCGATGGCGAGCGTATCGTGTCTACTGAACAGACCATCGGCTATATACACCGGGCATTTGAAAAGATCGCAGAACGCAGAAACCTTTACCAGATCACTCCACTGACAGACAGGTTGAACTATTGTTCATCTCCTATTAACAATATGGGATGGCATCTTACCTGCGAGAAATTGCTTGGCGTTAAAACGCCAAAGCGTGTTGATTACCTCCGCGTGATCATCATGGAGCTGGCAAGAATTTCCGATCACCTGATCTGTAACTCGATCGTTGGTGTGGATAGCGGTGCATTCACCGGCTTCCTTTATGTGATGCAATACCGCGAGCTGATCTATGAGATCTATGAAGAGATCTGCGGTTCAAGATTGACCACCAACATCGGCCGTATCGGCGGTTTCGAAAGAAACTTCAACGATATCGCCTTTACCAAGATCCAGAAATTCCTGGATGAATATCCAAGAGTGCTCACTGAATTTGAGAACCTGTTCAACCGTAACAGGATCTTTATGGAACGTACAATCGGTGCCGGGGCGATCAGCGCAGAGCGTGCATTGAACTATGGATTCACTGGTCCGAACCTGCGTGCAGCAGGTGTTGATTACGATGTGCGTATCCACAGCCCATACAGCAGCTACGAAGATTTTCAATTCGATATTCCTGTTGGTACAACAGGTGATTGTTATGACCGTTTCCTTGTGCGTAACCAGGAAATGTGGCAATCACTAAGCATTATCAAACAGGCAATGCAAAAAGTACAGGAGTTCAAAGGCGCTGAAGCAGATATATATCATGCAGACGTTCCTGAATATTACCTGCCTCCAAAGAAAGATGTATACACAAAAATGGAAGCGCTGATCTGGCACTTCAAGATCATCATGGGTGAGATCAATATGCCTGCCGGTGAAGTATACAATGCTGTCGAAGGAGGAAACGGTGAATTAGGTTTCTATTTCATCAGTGATGGTGGAAGAACACCTTACCGCCTTCATTTCCGCAGACCTTGCTTTATCTATTATCAGGCTTATGAAGAACTGACAAAAGGAGCAATGCTCAGTGATGCGATCATTGTGATGAGTAGTTTGAATTTGATCGCAGGAGAGATGGACGCTTAGGGAAGTAAAAAGTCAAAAGTAAAAAGTAAAAAAAGCAGTCGATAGCGATTGAATTTGCTTTTTACCGATGAAAAACAGGAAGTAAAAAGTCAAAAGTAAAAAGTAAAAAAGGTGTCATTGGATAACGATTTTATTTTTTTACCGATGAAAAATATAAATAAAAGAAAGTAAGAAGGGGAAATGACCTTCGGTTTTAAAGAAGGTGTTTTTACTTTTTACTTTTGAATTTTGACTTTACATTATGATACAGTTTTCAGATAGTAAACTAAAAGAAGTAGAAAAGATCATCGCACGTTATCCGGAAGGAAGACAGAAAAGTGCGCTGATACCTGTACTTCATTTGGCGCAACAGGAGTTTGGTGGATGGCTGGATGTTCCGGTAATGGATTATGTGGCCACGATCCTGAATCTTTCTCCGATCGAAGTATATGAGGTAGCAACATTCTATAGCATGTTCAACCTGAAACCGGTTGGCCGTTATATGTTTGAAGTTTGCCAGACCGGCCCTTGTATGGTTCGGGGTGCTGATAATATCGTTGACTATATCGGTCAGAAACTGGGTATCAAACCCGGTCAGACTACTGAAGACGGAATGTTTACGTTGAAAACAGTAGAATGTTTGGGAGCATGCGGTTATGCGCCAATGATGCAGATGGGTAAGCATTATAAAGAGCATCTGACGCCGCAACGTGTGGATGAGATCATTGATGAGTGCAGGAAAACAGCTGCTGCGAATAATTAGTTCAAAGTAAAAAGTCAAAAGTAAAAATTAAAAAAAGCGTTCCGCGAATTTGATTTTTCTTTTGAGATTAGTAAATGAATATTATGAAGTAAAATATGTAAGAGAGTTTCGAACAGGAGATTTTTTTACTTTTTACTTTTGAATTTTGACTTTTCACCGATGGGAAGAAAATTATTACTGGAAAAAGCACACGTAGAGAACATCAGATATTTTGATGTATACCGTCGTGAGGGTGGCTATCGCTCTGTTGAAAAAGCACTGAAGTCGATGGCTCCTGACGCCGTTACTGAGGAAGTGAAGAAGGCCGGTCTTCGTGGCCGAGGTGGTGCCGGTTTCCCTGCGGGTATGAAATGGAGCTTTCTGGCAAAACCGGAAGGAGTACCCCGTCACCTGGTAGTAAATGCGGATGAATCAGAGCCGGGGACGTTCAAAGACCGTTACCTGATGGAGTTTCTTCCGCATATCCTGATCGAAGGAATGATCGTGGCTTCTTTTGCATTAGGCAGCAACAGCTCTTATATCTATATCCGTGGTGAATACTGGTGGATCGTTGATATCCTTGAACAAGCGATCGAAGAAGCACGTAATAACGGCTTTCTTGGTAAGAATATACTGGGAACCGGTTTCGATTGCGAGATCTATGTTCATCGCGGTGCCGGTGCTTACATCTGTGGTGAAGAAACTGCATTGATCGAATCACTGGAAGGTAAAAGAGGTAACCCTCGTATCAAGCCTCCATTCCCTGCGATCAAAGGGGTTTGGGATCGCCCGACTGTAGTGAACAACGTAGAAACGATTTGTGCCGTAGTTCCTGTTATCAATGAAGGGGGGGATGAATATGCGAAGATCGGTGTTGGCAAATCAACCGGTACAAAGCTGATCTCTGCCTGCGGCAATATCAACAAACCGGGCGTATACGAGATCGATATGACGATCAGTGTGGAAGAATTCATCTTCAGTGATGAATATTGCGGTGGCATTCCAAACGGGAAAAGACTGAAAGCCTGTATCCCGGGAGGTTCATCTGTTCCTATTCTTCCTGCTAATCTTTTGCTGAAAACTGCAAAAGGTGAAACACGTATGATGAACTATGAAAGCCTGAGTGATGGTGGTTTTGCAACCGGTACCATGATGGGCTCTGGTGGTTTTATCGTACTCGACGAAGATCAGTGCGTAGTAAAGAACACCTACACACTCGCCCGTTTCTACCGTCATGAAAGCTGCGGACAATGTTCACCCTGCCGTGAAGGAACAGGTTGGATGGAGAAACTGTTACTGCGTCTGGAAAAAGGCCAGGGCAAAATGAGCGATATCGATCTGCTCTGGGATATCCAGCGCAAGATCGAAGGAAATACGATCTGCCCGCTGGGTGATGCAGCAGCATGGCCGGTGGCAGCAGCGATCCGTCACTTCAGAGACGAATTTGAATGGCATGTGCTGAACCCTGAAGAAGCAGTGAAAAGGAATTTTGGATTGGCGCATTATGCGGATCCGTTGGAGGTGGTGCCGGCGTGA
>VFQP010003951.1_pt1 | contig 14397 bp, 12 predicted proteins | sample 3512351 | NCBI WGS metagenome assembly VFQP01 (sample SAMN10412372, study PRJNA504923) | tailings metagenome | isolation source: Relicate 1 Philex TSF1 revegetated site | place: Philippines: Tuba, Benguet | collected 2017-08-29 | reverse complement strand
ATTTGATTGAAAAAGTAAAAGTAATAGCTGATCATTCTTACCCAGAACTCCATAGCCTTCCCTTCACCTCATTAAGTTTAGTTTTCTATTTCTTCTTTGTACGATTGAAATGCCTTAAAGATAGAGGCAGCCACCTCTTTTTGTCCACTTGCTGTAGCCAAATAAGCTTCTTCTGACTTATTCGACATAAATCCTGCTTCAACCAAAACGCTTGGCATGGCGGTTTCCCAAAGCACCAAAAATCCTGCTTGTTTTACCCCATAGCTATTTCTGTCGCTATGTCGCTTAAATTGTCGTTCTATTTTTTGAGCCAGCTTGAGGCTATTCATCATAAAGGCACTTTGGTAATTGGCCATCATGATATGAGCCAGTGGCGAATTGGGGTCAAAACCTTTGTACGTTTTCTTATAATCACGTTCTTGCAAGATAACGGAGTTTTCACGCTTGGCTACATCTAAATTATCATTAGACTTATGTAACCCCATTGTATAAGTTTCCGTTCCTTTAAACTTGCTAGAAGGGTGCGAATTGCAATGCACAGAGATAAACAAGTTGGCTTTGTTACGATTGGCAATAGCCGACCGCTCATGTAAATTGACAAAAACATCCGTTTGTCGTGTATAATAGACTCTGACATTGGGGTACTCTTCTTTGATTTTTTTGCCCAATTCGAGTACTATTTTCAACACAACGTTTTTTTCTTTATGGCCCGAAACACCCGTACAACCAGGGTCTTTGCCACCATGGCCAGCATCGAGGACTACCGTTCTGATACTATTATCCATCATTTTTGACGATAACGTATCTATTTCAGGCTCTATTTGCGGAAAAGTAAACCCACTTAGCCAGCCAAAACACACTATAATTAGGCAACCTTTAACAAACTTTAACATTATTTTCGGGACGGTTCGTTATCAAGAACGTTGAATAAAGTAATTTTGTATTTTAAACCTCATGGCTTTACAAAAACAGTTGCCCAATGGAGCTTCTGATTTTTTATCGCCACTAGAACTAATCCAATACAATGGATAATTCCTTTATAACAGGCAAATATAATTTTTTAAGTCTTCTGAAAAAAATCCTAAACATATTCAGTCTATTAATATGCCTCGGTTGGGGGCTTTTTAATACACATTTATCACAAGCTCAACGCTTAGTGAAAGGCAACCCTATTACAAATCTTATTAAAAAGGGACAAAAGACCAAACCACTTCCTACAGGCTCTTTGCAAAAAAACGTATTAGACTCGGCCAATAATAAGCTTGCAAAAACTGTTCCTGATTCGCTCAAAAAGCAAGACCAACTCGAAACTACCGTACAATACACGGCACAGGACTCTACTGTAATGGATACCGAAAAGCAAATTGTGTATCTATATGGTGAGGCCAAGGTTACTTACGGTAATATTTCGCTACAGGCCGACTTTATTCGGCTCAACTGGGACAAAAACGAAGTATTTGCCAAAGGAACACTTGATTCGGCTACCAAAAAAGCTAAGGGCAAGCCTGTTTTCAAACAAGGAAGCGACGAATATAACGCCGAAGAAATCAAATATAACTTCAAATCAAAAAAGGCGTTAATTCAAGGAATTGTAACCCAACAGGGCGAAGGATATGTACAAGGAAAAAAGGTAAAGAAGGATGATGAAGATAACCTTTATATCCGTAATGCCATTTATACGACTTGTAATTTGGCCGAGCCACACTTTCATATTAGTGCCTCTCGTATCAAGATTGTTGGCAAGAAAGAAATTGTGTCGGGGCCATTTCATATCGAGCTCAACAATATTCCTTTGCCGATTGGTTTACCATTTGGGTTTTTCCCATACAAACCTCCTCAAGAATCGGGTACATCGGGGATTATTATGCCTACCTATGGCGATGAGCCCCTTGGTAGGGGATTTTATTTACGTGATGGTGGGTATTATTTTGCATTAAGCCCCAATATTGGGTTACGTCTTACTGGCGAAATATATACCAAAGGCAGCTGGGGCTTGGGTGCCAACTCGCAATACGTAAAACGCTATCGTTATAGTGGCAACTTCAATCTTCAGTTTAGAAAAGGTATTAGTGGCGACGAAGTAGCTCCACAAACCCGAAACGACTTCTCGTTGCAGTGGTCGCACTCGCCCCAAAGCAGAGGTACATCTAGTTTCTCGGCATCGGTCAATATTGCCAGCAATAGCTATAACCAATACAATAGCTTCAATACCTCCAACTATATTTCAAACGCCATTAACTCGTCGGTACAGTATTCCAAAAACTTTGGACAGTCGATTCGGACAGGAACAAGCTTGAATGTATCGCAAAACACTACTACCAAGGAAGTAAATGCCACTATTAACTATAACTTTGGACTAAACCAAATTCAGCCATTTAAGAAGAAAAAGGCCGTTACAGAGCGATTTATTGACCAATTTCGTTTTGGTTTTGATTTCAATGGCTCGGTAGGTATTACCAACAAGGTGGCCTTAGATAACCGCTCGTACAATAGTTTGCCTTACAACGTTTACAGACAAAGAGATACCCTCGACACTGATATTAACAAGCCATTGGTGGCCACATTGAGCCAAACTACTAATTTGGCCAGAGATGGGGTTGTTCCTTTCAACTTATCTACTTTGCCCGATTTGATTAAGAATGCTCCAATGAAAATGCAGTATTCGATTCCTATTTCGTTGCCCAACATTAAGTTAGGAAAGTACATCAATTTAACACCAGGGTTTAGTCTTTCTGGAAATGCCTATCGTCAGAAATTTAATTATGTTTTTGAGAAAGATAATATCTATGCTACTTCCGATTCGCTAAGAAAACTCGGTGCTGTAAGAATTGATACGCTCAATGGCCTATTCTACGATTATCAGTATGCCTTTACCATGAGTATGAACACTCGTTTGTATGGTACTTTAAGGTTCAAAAAAGGACGTTTACAGGGTATCCGACATATTATGACTCCTGCTATTAGCGTTAGTTATACCCCTGATTTTACAGACCCTAGCTACGGTTTCTATCAAGACGTCCAAATCAACAATACTGGAGACAAAATTCGTGTTTCTAGCTTTAACCCTACTTCTACTAACATTGGTAGCAAAGCTGGGGGGATTAGTTTTAGTTTGAATAATACTATTGAGGCCAAGGTAAAATCAAAATCGGATACGGCTCAGAAAGAATCTGAGAAAATTACTATTATCGATAACCTTTCGCTTTCTACCAACTATAACTTTTTTGCTACGGCTTACAAACTAGCTCCTGTAAGTTTTGGAGCTACGTCGAGGGTCAAGAAGTTCGATATTAACATTGGTGGTACACTCGACCCGTATTTATATACCCCAAATGCAAGTTATGGTTTGGTTGGCAAACAAGAAGATAAATACCTGTTTAGTACAGGCGATGGCTTGGCCAATTTATCGGCATTTAACCTATCGGTTAGTAAAAGCTTTAAGCCAGGCGGTAATAAGCCCAAAACCAGTAATAATGCTACCGAAGGGCAACTCAGACAAATCAACAACAATATCGATTCTTATGTAGATTGGAGTGTACCTTGGGACTTCCAGTTTAGTTACCAATACAACTACAGCAAAAGAGGCTTAGCTCCTGCTACTATGGTAAGTGCTGTAACATTTTCGGGAAGTGTCAAATTGACCGAAAAATGGGATTTCAAACTACAGTCGGGTTATGATTTTATCAACAAAGGCGTGTCTTTGACCAATATAAGTATTCACCGCGATTTGCACTGTTGGGAAATGCAGTTTAACTGGACACCTGCCGCCAGCCCATTGTACGGTCGAGCCAGTAGCTATTCGTTCGACCTAAGAGTAAAATCATCTTTACTTCAAGAACTCAAGTTATCTCGTCGCCGCTCATTTTATGACCGTGGAGGTTTCTAATACATGTCATAAAAAAGGCTTGCTGAGAACGGCAAGCCTTTTTTATGACATGTATTGTGATTACCTATGCTGGCTATTAATTCTTTTTTAGTTTATCCTTAAAAGCCTTGGTAAACTTATCCAGTTTAGGTTTAATCACCACTTGGCAATAAGGCTCGTATCCATTCTGATTAAAATAATCTTGGTGATAATCTTCGGCAGGATAAAAGTTAGTAAAAGCTGTTATTTCGGTAACAATAGGATTGGGAAATACGTGTTCGGCATTCAATTTTGCTTTCCATTCTTGAGCCAAACGCTTTTGTTCGTCGTTGTGATAAAATACCGCCGAACGGTATTGCGTACCGACATCTGCCCCCTGACGGTTTAGGGTTGTTGGGTCGTGGGTTTTCCAGAACACTTCTAGTAATTCTTCAAAAGAAATTTTGGTAGGGTCATACGTTACTTGACAAACTTCGGCATGGCCAGTTGTTCCATTACACACCTCACGATAAGTTGGGTTTTTGACGCTTCCACCCGAATACCCCGACTCCACCTTCACTACTCCTTCCAAACGCTGGAATACTGCTTCTACGCACCAAAAGCAGCCTGCCCCCAAAGTTACCACTTCGGTGTGTGCATTAGTAGCTTTACTTTGATTGTCTTTTTCTTTGTCTTGCATCTTATTATTTTTCTGATTTTCAGCCTTTTGAGCACATGAAACATTCACAATCATTGTAAATATTCCAAGAATAAACAAACTAATTTTTCTTTTCATAATTGATAACATTTAAAACTTGATGTAAGTTTGTAATCTTTTTTGTATTCGTGTGTCGTGTACAAGACATTTCAAAATGATAGACTCGATAATCTTCTAGTAATTTATGTATAACAATTTATTAACAAGACCTTCGGAAACAAAACCGCAAAAAGTTCAAGAAAATTATTCTCAAACCCTAAAAAATAGTTGGAAAAGAGAATGGCAATCGAATGATTTTCGTATTAAATTTCTTTTAGTTGTAAGTATCTTTATCATAGGGTCGTCTCAGTTAGCAAGCTACCTCAACAATATTCAAAAACGGCCAGGGGTAGTTTTGAACGATATTGTATTGAATGTACTACCTCCTGTAGATGCCTCTATTCCTATATTTACGCTTTTGTACGGTATGCTTATCTATATGATAATAAAAACCATCAAAGACGCTCCTTTGTTCCTATTACTTTTTACAACCTTTGTAATAGAAACCATCTTTAGGATGACCACCATTGCCCTTGTACCCCTAGATGCCCCCGTTGGCCTTATTAACCTAACCGACCCCCTTACCCAAGCAGTGGTATATGTTAGTAATCAGCCAATAACCAAAGACCTGTTTTTTTCGGGGCATACAGCCACCTTAGTAATGGTATGGATTTTTCTTCAAGATAAAAGAGATAAAATTTTGGGTGGTATTACCTGTATCTTACTGGCATTTTTGTTACTTTTACAGCACGTACATTATACTGCTGATGTACTTGCTGCATTCGCCTTTACAGTCTCAGCGTACCAACTCGCCAAAATTCTGGTACAACTAAAATGGCCTTTTACGGTACTTATTTTGCTTGGATTTTTGGCTCTATTGCTTTCTATATGTACTTATGCGGCAACATTTGCCCATTGATACAAGATACGAACGAACTTCTTATATAGATTTGGCGTTTTAAAAATTACTAAAGTCCAATAATCCGATATTATTGCCTTACATACAATAGAGCATATCTTTATTGCATTATATATTTTATATTTGCTCTGTATATTGAGTTATTCCTAGATTTAGTTAACTCATAATAAGACATTTCTCTAAATCAATATAATTTTTTTTAGTGTTTATAATAAAAAACTTACAAAACGTTTAAGATTTAATTACATTCATTTAATTTGCAGTGTTTTAACAAATTAATTTTTGTGAAAATCACAAATTAAGAAATTGCGTTTGTAGTTCTGCCCAACGACATACGCTAACCATGAGAATCAAACGTTAAACTTTATTTTGTACAATTTTAGAAGATGGTAAAGTTTGAGTATAAGACCTTCACACTCGGTGAGAAGTTGACCGAAGAACAAAAGGAATATTTCCGTAATTATGGAGTAATTCAGTTCAAAAACTTCATTAATCAAGACTCCGTTCAATTGTTTATCGACGAATTGCAAAAGATAGAAAAGCAATGGTTGGAAGAAGGCGTTGAGAAGATTAATGGTATCCCGTTGAAGTTCGGTAAAAACGAACACGGCGAAAAAATGATTCAGCGTATGTGCTTTACCAACAAGTATAGTACATTGTTGGGCGAATTTTTGAAAGACCCTCGCTTACAATTATTGGTTGAGCTACTAGCTCCTTACGACGGTCGTATCAGCGAAAACGAAAAAGATGGCCTTGTGTTTAATCATTATGTAAACGCTCCTAATAGCAAGTTTACACAAATGGGATGGCATACAGATAGCCCAAGAGATTTGTTTTTGGGACAAAAAATTCTTCCAATGCTAAACGTTGGTATTCACTTAGACGATTGTCCTTTCCAAAATGGCGGTTTAAGAGTATTGCCTGGTACACAAAACCAAAGCGTATTGAAGTTGTTGTTTGGTAAAAAACAATTTATCGACCACACTGCCGACCCACGTGAAGTAGGTTTTGAAATCAACGCTGGCGACTTAACTGTACATGATGGCCGTTTGTGGCACCGTGTCGAGGTTTCGCCAAATGTAGGTGAAAAGTCTCGCCGTCGTGTTATGTATGTACCTATTATTACGGGCAAATATATGCCAAAAAGTGCCAACAGCAAAACGCCATTCTATCACCGTTTTGCCAAAGTGGTTCAGAAATAAGTATTCAAAGGCTTGGCCTTAATAAATAAATCAGGTCGTAGTTTTGGCATCAATAGCTAAAAATTACGACCTATTTTTATAAAAATCTTTTTATTGATTGCCTGTCAAAGCCACACTTTCCATGTATGATTGTAAAATAATCGTTGCCGAAACCTTATCTACATTCCCTTTTTGACTTCTATCTTTTTTGGATACTCCACTCATAAGCATTGCCTGCAAGGCCATCGCCGATGTAAACCTTTCATCGTGTAGGTGTACAGGTGTATCGGGAAACATTTTTTTGAGCTGCTTTACAAATCCTTTTACATGCGATGTATTGTTGGTATCTGTACCATCTAGCTGTACAGGCATACCCACCACAAAAGCCTCCACCTCCTCTTTTGCAGTATAGTTTTTTAGATATACCAATACATCTTTGGCATGTACCGTGTCCAAAGCCGATGCAATGATTTTTAGGGGGTCTGTTACGGCCAAGCCAACCCTTTTGGTACCATAATCTATTGCCAATATTCTTGCCATATTCTGTTAAATGCTCTCTCTGCGTTAGTTTTAACAAAGTTACGTTAAAATGGTTGGCTGGGTGGCAGTTTTTTGTAACTTTATATAGATTTGAATATGGTGTCTATATAAAATAAAGTTAATATGAAGGATAAGCAACCAATCAATAATCCATTAATAATCAAACTCCCTATTATCATTGCACTTTCCTTGGCTGGAGGAATGTTGATTGGTGCAAATTTTTTTGGTGGGCAGGCCAAAATGAGTAATATTTCAAAAGGGGTCAATAAATTTCGAGAAATCCTTTCTTTGGTAGAAACCAGCTACGTAGATTCTGTCAATACCGACACTTTGGTAGACTATTCTATCAAAAAAATGCTTGAAAAACTCGACCCTCATACCGCTTATTTTGCTACTGACGAAGCTACCGTAGCTCGCACACAACTAGAGTCGGGCTTTGATGGCATTGGTATTGAATATAACCTTTTCAACGATACGGTATATGTAGTAAATGCTACACCCAGCGGCCCTTCAGATATAGCGGGTATCAAAAGTGGCGACCGCCTTATTGCAGCCGATGGTACGTCATTGGTGGGGCCAAAGGTCAATTCTACGATTATTTTCAATAAACTTCGTGGCAAAAGAGGCTCGGAGGTAAAAGTGGAAATTTTGCGTCATGGTGAAAAAAACCTGCGTACTTTCACTATTACTCGCGACCGTATTCCAACCTATTCAGTAAGTGCTGGCTATATGGTTGACCACCAAACAGGCTTTATCAAAATCGACCGTTTTACGGAATCTACTTATCAAGAATTCAGAAATACGCTGATTAGTCTTAAAAATCAAGGTGCAAAACGCTTGATGCTTGATTTACGAGGTAATCCTGGTGGATATAAAGACCGAGCTGAGAAAATTGTGGATGAACTCCTAGGTGGCGACAAAATGATTGTTTATACCGATGGAAAAGGGACTCAATACGATTCGCAAACAGTAACCAAATTCGATGGCCTCTTTGAAAAAGGAGCTGTAATGGTACTGATTGATGAAAATAGTGCTTCAGCTTCTGAAATTGTAGCGGGTGCTTTGCAAGACAACGACCGTGCTTTGATTATTGGCCGACGTTCTTTTGGCAAAGGTCTTGTACAGATGCCTGTAAGCTTATCGGATGGCTCTGAATTACGCCTAACTATATCTCGTTATTATACTCCAAGTGGTCGTAGTATTCAAAAGCCCTATTTGATGGGTCATGAAGAAGACTATGAAAAAGATTACGATATGAGAATCAAGAGTGGCGAGTTGTTTGTACAAGATAGTATCAAGTTCAATGAAAAACTGAAATATAGAACCATCGGGGGTAGGGTTGTTTATGGTGGTGGCGGTATTACGCCAGATGTGTTTGTTGCCAGAGATACTACTTATTTCACGAAGTATTTGTCGGAACTTTGGGGCAAAAATATCATTAGAGAATATGCGTTGAACTACTCAACCGAGCAACAGGAGATACTATCCAAAATGTCATTCAAAGATTTCAACAAACAATTTGTAGTAACCGACGAGATGATACAAGCCGTAAAAGCATTGGCCAAACAAACCAAAGTGGCTTATAATGAAAAAGAGTTTCAACGCTCGGCTCAATATATCAAACTCCAAATCAAAGCCTATATTGCTCGTAATATTTGGTCGAAGAAGGTAGCCAATAGCGGCCTCAACAACGAATACTATCAAGTAATGAGTTTGATAGATGAAACCTTTCAGAAAGCTATTCGTCAGTTTGACAAAGCCGAAAAGCTAGCCCGTGGCGAACTTGTTGAAACGATTTCACAATCGACTAAGCATTAACAACAGAGAGGTCGCAAAATCTAGGTTTTGCGACCTCTCTGTTGTTAATTTTTTACAGCCTATGATGCAGCGATATAACCTTTATCTCTTAAGATTTTCTCCATCAATTTTTTATCGTTGTCACTTGTAAAAATATTAAATGGCAAGTAAATAAACTGATATTGACCTAAGTCCAAAATATAAGCATCTTTATCTTTTCTAGCTGTTTTTACCATATCCCATTTGATTACGCCTCCCTCTTGGTCGTTGAGTTTCATCAAAATTTGGCGGCTATCAATTTCATAACGATAGCGCTCAAATAGCTGTTTGTATTGCTCTAATTGTGTAACACCCGTAAACTGAATTGCCCAGAATGCCACATAACCAATTGCACCTACTAACGTTAAAATGTAAATCCAGTAGTTATGATATACTCCTGTTAAATTCAGCACCACATTCAAAGCAATAAGCCCTAGTGGAACAAATCCCCAATACCACTGGTTTTTTACCACTTGGCTCATATTTAGGGTGATAAATTTGTTTTTATCAAGAGCGTATTTTTTAGTTTTAATAGCCAGTGGATTTACTGGCATTTGCACCATTCGCTTCTGCTGACCTTGTGCATATCCTTTTGCCATGTCGTTTTTCTTTATGCGTTATAATTGTATTCTGATTTTCTTCGCAAACAGAGTGCAAATGTACAAAAAATAAGCGTAGCTAAGTTCTTTCACTTGCTACGCCGTTGATATTTTATTGGAAAATAATTTTTAACCCTCAATAAAAGGTTATTTTTCTTTTCTAAACTGGATACTTTCTACCAAAAACTTGTCCTGATTGCGTTTTAGTAAAATATATACCGAATAGTTACCTCTATTGGTTTTATAAACCCCTGTATAATACTGAGAAAGTGAATTAGCTCCTTGATGTACCAACTGAAAATCTTGAGGGGGCCATCTTTTAAAAAATGACTTCAAAATTAATTCGGCATGCGTTTGAGAAATCTCGCTAAAGTCAATTTGTTCGGTATCTATCAGTAAATCTACATTCTCATTAAACATCGATGCTAGCTCGCTAGCATGTCCCTGTTTGAGCGATGTAAGTAACTTGCCAACCAGTAAGCTCTGAGGGTCGTATTCAACCTTTTGAGCCCATAATATTAATGTAAGGAGTACTGAAAGTAGTAATTTCATGATGTGTGTTAAAATAACTTGATACAGTTATACGGATATTCTGCAACACAAATTGTGCCAGCCCTATCAACTATGATTTTTTTCAAAGAGATTTTACCATTTTGGTTAAAAAATCATCGTATTATCACTATTATTACTGCTTCAAAAAAATTTAAAACGAGAAAATATTCTTTGTGGCGGTTCAAAAAAAAAGTTTTAATATCTTCGCAGTATGGAAATGACCGATAATCAAATACTAAGCCAAACTCAAGTGCTACAAAAAATTCGTCGCATTGCGTTTGAAATTTTTGAAAACAATTTTGAGGAAACCGAAATTGTGATTGCTGGCATCAAAGGACAAGGATATACATTTGCCACCATGTTGGCAGAGGTATTGCGTGAAATTTCGCCTATCAATGCCAATGCCGTTTTAATTGATATGGACAAAGATGTGCCTCATAATACCCCCGTAAAGTTTGACTGTGACGAATCTTTTCTGGCAGAAAAAACTATTGTAGTGGTAGACGATGTGCTGAATACTGGGCGTACTTTTGCTTATAGCTTATCGCCATTTTTGCGTATCCATGTAAAAAGAATTCAGGTAGCTGTAATTGTGGATAGAGATTACCGTCGCTTTCCTATCTTGGCCGATTATATTGGCTATGCCTTATCCACTACCATTAATGAACACGTTGAGGTAATCTTAGACAACCCCGATAAAATGGGGGTATATTTAAGCTAAAAAAAGGGCAAAGATAGTCAGTATCTTTGCCTTTTTTTTTAATTCCAAATTCCATTCACACTTGTGAGTATAATGGGTTTTCCTTCTGTAACAACAATTGTATGCTCGTGTTGTGCTACAAAACCTCCTTTGTTTCCAACTAAAGTCCAGCCGTCTTTTAGGGTATCGGCATGATTTGATTTAGTAGCTATAAATGTTTCGATAGCTACTACCGAATTTTTCTTAAAACGCTTTCGGTTATATTTGTCATAGCAATTCAGGATTTCGGTAGGTTCTTCGTGCAAACTTCGACCAACACCATGCCCAGCCAAATTTCTGATTACGCTATAACCCGACTTTCTAGCTTCGGTTTCGATGAGCTTTCCAATATCGGCAATTTTTACGCCGTCTTTTATTTGATAAATAGCTTTGTGTAATATTTTTTTCGATGCCTCTATCAAAGCATTATGATGGTTGAGGTCTGTACCTATTACAAACGATCCCCCATTGTCTGACCAAAAACCATTTAATTCTGCCGAAACATCAATATTAATCAAATCGCCTTCCTGCAAAATTCTTGTTGCCGAAGGAATACCATGTGCTACCTCATTGTTGACACTAATACAAGTCCATCCAGGAAAACCATACGTTAGTTTTGGGGCAGAATTCGCTCCTAATTCTCTCAAAATTTGTCCGCCATAATCGTCCAATTGCTTGGTACTCATGCCAACTTTGGCATACTCGCGCATCTTTTTAAGTGTAAGCCCAACAGCCTCACTTACCGATTTCATTCCTAATAATTCCGCTTGCGTTGCAATAGACATATCAATATAGTTAAGCGTTATAAATTCTAAAAGCTATGATTTAAGAATAGCCCTCATTTAGGACACACTTTTGCTCTAAATGTTTAAAATGAGTGGGTTATGATACAGTATTATTTCGTTGTTGTTATTACATCTTTATAGCTCACCAGCCTGATACCTTTTTGAAGAATAGCTGCCTTAACTTTTTCACTGGTAAAAATTGTAGTAACATCTTGTCGACCTTGAGCTACATCTTCATAACCAATATGAGATATTGCCCTAAGTTCGTCGTTATCGAGGCCAGGATGCTCTAAGTATACATAGCTTTTGCCATCCTCTAGCTTGTCGAGCATCGTTATAAAAGCCTGTATTCTCTCTTCAGTTGTTTTATTATTAAAATCAAAACCTGTATAAGACACATTAAAATTTTGCATTGAACCAGCATCTACCAATACCAGATTATACTCTTTTGCTACTTTTTGAGCCATTTCTTTCACTTCTTTGGTAAAGGCAGTACTTCCCATGTGTCCCGAAATATGACTTAGTCTAGGAATATACTTCAATGCTGTTACAATTTGGGCTCTCAGTTCTTTTTCAATATCCTCTACTTTCCAATCATTATCCAGAATAGCTTGTTTAGGATAATTATCGTTATGGAAAAGCATTGGATAAAAATATCCATCAGCATTTTTTAAACTTGGGCAGTCGGTTAAAGGTCGCCATTTAATATTATCCCATTCGCTAGTAATAGCAAAATGTAGCCCAACATCTACACCCTTGTGCTGTTCTAATAGCTTTACTGCTTCAGGAAACCACGGCGAAGGCACAATCACTTCAATCGACGTTTCGATGCCTTCAGTATATGATTTTATTAAAGCCTCGTTGCCCGAATGCGAATAGCCCATATCATCGCCTCGGATAATCAAACGAGGGGGATTTGCTCTATTGGCTACCAAAGTACCTTTGATTAGGGTTCTTTTTTGGTCTTTATTAAAAACATTTTGGAAATCTAATGTTATATGTTCACCCTCAAAATGGCACACAATGGTCTCGGTATGCGGGCTTTCGATATACCGAAGCGTTAATTGTAACGTATTGTTGTCTTGCCAAGTATAGCTACCAGCCACCTTAAAAATAGGTAACCCTTTGCGGTTAGCTTTTGCCCCTGCTACCAAATAAGGCCCAAATTTGGTAGTTTCAGCCAGCTCCCATTTATCTAAACCAAAAGAAAGCTGATGTGCTACCGAATCGGTTTTTAGACTCAACATACATTTATTATCTTGAAAAGTAAATTTGGCACTTTCTAGTCCTTTGGTAGAAGTAATCCCAAAAGTTTTGCCTGAGATAGTAGATTCTAAGCTCGACGACGAATTCTTATGTGGAATTGCGAGGGCTAGCGATGCCTCCAAAGCCTTCAATTGTGCTATTCCTTGAGGGTTGTTAGGCTGCTTTTGTGGTTTCAGAGCAGGTAAAATATATTTCCATACCAAATTTAGCTCATCTTGCATATCAGGAGCTTCGGCCGTAATAACCACGACAGCGTCTTGCTCGGGCAATACTACGATAAACTGCCCATTGGCACCGTCTGCCCTAAAACCATTATTACGACAACGCCACATCTGGTAACAATAACCTTGTAGCCAATCACTGGCATCTTTTTTCTCTTGCGAGGCATCGGGGTCTTGCATAATTTTCATAGAGGTAGCTTCAGCTACCCATGCTGCTGGCAAAATTTGTTTGCCTTTCCAAACCCCTTTTTGAAGAAACAACTGTCCAAACTTAGCCATATCTTCGGTTTTTAGGCGTAGCCCCCAACCTCCAACATTAATACCTTTAGGGTCGGTTTCCCAGTCGATACCCGTTATGCCCAAAGGTTGAAATAACCTTGGCTGAAGGTATTCTATCACCCTTTGACCCGTTACTTTTTGTACAATAGCCGACAACATATAAGTAGCAGCCGAATTGTACAAAAACTTACTCCCTGGCTGATTTACAATCGGTGTATTCAAAAAAGCCTTCACCCAATTTTCATTTTTACTTGCTATTTCAAACGTAGGGTCTGTTTTATGGCCAACACTCATACTAAGTAAATCTTTGATACGAAGTTCGGCCAAATATGGACTAACGACCTTAGGGGTTTCGTCAGGAAAAAAAGTAATAACCTTATCATTGACACTTAGTTTTTTTTCGGTTACAGCAAAACCAATAGCTGTAGCTGTAAAACTCTTACTTACCGAATACATCGTATGCTTCAAATCACTCCCATAGGGCTTCCACCACGACTCGGCTACGACCTTACCATGTCGTAATAGCATAAAGCTATGAAACTCATGTTTGCTTTTGGAGGCTGCCTCCAAAAAATCAATAACCCCTTGCGAAGAAACCCCTTCCGTTTCGGGTGTACTTCGAGGGAGCGAAACAGGCTTTTGGGCAAATAATTGAATACTTGTGAATAGGAGAATAAATACCTTTCTCATTGTCAAAGATTTATAAGGTTTGATGCTCATTACATTTATGACAAAAATAAGATATTATTAAACAAAATCTTTAGTTATTGGAATATTCGGTAAGGAGAAAATGGTATCAGTAGTTCTTGAAAACCATTTATTTGTTCGGTGGCACTATATTTTGTTTTTAACAAAAAGTTTTAGTTAATGTAATCTCTA
>VFQP010003950.1_pt1 | contig 14398 bp, 13 predicted proteins | sample 3512351 | NCBI WGS metagenome assembly VFQP01 (sample SAMN10412372, study PRJNA504923) | tailings metagenome | isolation source: Relicate 1 Philex TSF1 revegetated site | place: Philippines: Tuba, Benguet | collected 2017-08-29 | reverse complement strand
GCCGTCGGCGTCCTGTGCCTGGATCAGCGCCGTGTACTCGGCCGGCTTCTCCCTGCGCGCGCATGGGCGACCACCAGGGCTTGCGCTAGGGCTCAGGGCCTTGCTCCGACGCGCCATGTGGAGGCTGGCGGGTGCAGCCTGCCTCGCAAGGAGCCATAGAGGCGGCACCCGCACCTGAACTTGGCCTCGGCGACGAACTTGCCATAGTGGATGCGCTTGGACAGCGCCTGCGCGGGACGAGGGGCGGCGAGGCACGTGGCGCCCATGTCCTCGACACTGAGACGCAGAAGAGGGGCGAAGTGGTGCGCCTGGCGTGTATGCGGTGGTGGTGGCGGGCGAGGGACGGGGGAGGAGGCGCACCTGGAGGCACAGCACGTCCAGCACGCTGGCGCTGCCGTGGTTGTTGTCGTCGCCCTCGGCCGTGATGCCTGCGGTGAGCAGGCGACGGCAACGCACCGCCACACCCGGCTGGGCGCGGAAGAAGGGGGGCGGCGCCGCCGGAACCGCTGCTCTCCACGCGTGCGAGGATGGCGGATCACGCTGCACAGGGTTCGTGCGACGGCACAGTGTGCTGCAAAGGGGCGCCGCACCTGGCAGCACCTCTTCGAGGTAGACCCTGAGGATCTCTGGGTTGATGTTGATGGACTCGGCGTAGGGCGCCAGGATGGGCGGGTACGTGATGGGAGGCAGCACCTGCGCCCGGCCCAACCGCAAGACGGCGCTTCCGTTGAGGTGTGCACTGCAGCCCACAAGCGCCGCCGCCGCCAGGAGCACAGTCATGCTCTGCGCTGGCCCCACACTGCTGGCACGAGGCGCCGTCCACGCACGCAGCAAGCTCCGCTCGCAGCCCTGTTTAAAGAGTGGGTGTGCGTGCCGCAGCAAAGGCGCACCATGAGCGGCACGTCCTCGGGGAAGAAGGGGTGCTCGTCAGGGCTGGTGTACCGCCGGATCTTGCCGTGCAGCTGCTCCGTCTCGCGCAGCGTGTACTGCAGCAGGCTGTACCGCCGGCCCTGCCGGTCAAAGCCTGCGAGCAGCGGGCGTTGACGCTGGAGATGAGGGCGGCGGCGCAACGCCCGAGCGCCCTCCCGTGTGGCGTGGTGGTGGCGGAGGGCAGGGGCGCTGCGGGTCGTGCACCACGCTGCTGACCTGGCACTGGGATGGCGTCTGGCGTGTAGACGGGCAGGTTGCGGGCAAACTGCGCGCGCTCGATGAAGTTGAAGATGATGGTGTCCTCGAGGCGGATGAGCGTGGAGCGGATGCTCTCAAGCGACAGCGCCGCGCTCATGTCGGTGAGCGGCGCCGGCGGCGGCGAGGCGCTGCTGCGCTCGGTGCTGCTGGCCGCCGCTGCTGCCGCGCGGGGCGAGAGGAGGTGCCACCGCCGGCGGCTGCGGGAGCGCGACGCGGTGGAGCAAGACGAAGCGACCGAGAGCGATGGGCCGGCGCTGCAGTGCTGCCCTCGTTCCTCCCGTTGCTGCCACTGGTACGCCGGAGCGGTTGTGCTCGCCGAGCAGGTGCAAGGATGGGTGGCCTGCAGCCGCGCGATCAGCCAGGGAGCAGCGGCCAGCGAGCTGCGCAACACCAGTGTGCGCAGCCTATGCAGCTCAGGAGGAGCGCACAGCGCTCATCTGGCACCTGGCACGAGAACGCACCTGTGCGAGCAGCAGCGGCGATTGTGCTCTCGCCGATGGCGCCGGCCACTGCTGGTGCCACGCGCCTAAATGAGCGTGCAGCAGCGCCCCGTGCAGCTGCTGAAGCTGGCGCCCTGTGCTGTGCTGAGGCCTCCTGGGCACCGTGCTGCACTGACGGCCACGGCTGCCGACGGGTGGATGCGCAGAGCTTCTCATTGGTGGACACGATCACGCCGAGGAAGGGCGCGTCCAGCTGTGCAGCGATGTTGCATGACCTTTGAGGGCTTCAGGTCTTTGCGGCCGACCACGAGCACGCTGCGGTAAGGACAAACGCCCTACAAGCGCTTGCTCCGATGGCGACCCTCAGCGCGGCGAGTGAGCCGCTTGGTGGCGCATCAGCATCACGACCTCTGCCTGCGAGGCCGAGGAGAGGCGCAGGAGGTCCTTCCCCAGCCGCGCGGAGCCACCAGGGCGCCAGGGCGAGGTGCCGGCGCAAGGACGTCGCCTGCGTCGCGGCCGCTGCTCCCCCAGAGCGGATCGCGGCGCTCACCGGCCCCCAGGTGTGCAGGCGTTGGAGAGCCGCTGAGCCCACGACTCCGATGGGCGCGGCAGCGCGCTGCGCTCCACGGGCTGCTCAGACTGGGGCCAGCAGTGAATCCGCACTTCTGAGACGACCAACGCCTCCTGCCTTGTGCTGCCGCTCCCCCTGGGGCCTCCGCAGGCGTCCCGCCCCGGCGCGCCGCCACGTGCGTGCCGGCCCCAGCACCGGCGCTGCACAGCAGCCGTCGCGACAGCGGCCTCGGGCAGCGCGCCCACCATCACGCTGCATGCGCTGCCGGGGGACGCCGAGGTGCCGCGCCTCTCGCCACACGAGCTGGCCATGGTGGAGCAGCTGCAGGCGCTGCTGGAAATCAGCGACGCGCAGGTGCGCGCGCGCATTGCCATTCACGCTGCCAGCAGCGATGACTCCTTGCTTCTCACCGCTTGGGCGGATTCCACCCCCCGAGGCGCTGACGGGGATCCGCCGCCTTTGGTCACGCCGCGCCGCACCACACCTCGATCCTGGCGTGCAAACCGCGGCGTGGCGGTGCACTGCAGGCGCCCCCGGCGTCGCTCACTCACCAGATGGGCGTGCAGCTCATCACCACGTCGGGCGCCGCCATCCTACCCGTCTCGGAGCACGCGCTGTTGGGCCCCACCGACACGCTGGCTGACGAGGCAGAGGACGGAGGGGGCGACGGGATGGCCGTGCCCACCAGCAGCGCGCGCGCCGCCGCCGCCCGCCAGTCGCCCTCCCCAGGTGCGCCCTGTGGTTGGCCTCGCCATTTCGAGGCTCTACGGTCGTGGTGCCAGCATCCAGCAACCCACGGTGGAAGATTATAACTGCCGCATGCTGTACGCAGGCCCTAACCCGGTAGGGCAAGTGCTGGCCGCGCTGGCCACCAAGCCAACGCCCCCTCCCTCGCCCTCCCCACCGCCCGCCTCGCCCCCCCAGCCCCCCTCCCCATCCGCCGCAGCGGCCACAGCCCAACCCGCCGTCGCCGCCGCCACGCCTTCCCCGCCGCCTCCAGCGGTCCCCACGCCGCCGGCGCCCGCGCCGCCCTCGCCCACGTACGGCCTCGGCGTCCCGCCGGGCGGGTCGGTGCTCCGCGACCTGCAGGACCTCTCGCCCGGCGGCCCGCTGTCCGCGGCGGCCAAGACGGGCGCCGCCGCCGGCGGGCAGGGCACGCGGGCGGGCGCCACGCGCAGCGGCGGCGCCGGCGGCTACAGCGGCGTGTGGGGCTGGGGATGGTCGGCGCTGCAGCAGCTGCAGGCCCGCAAGGTGCGTGCCTTGTTGGTTTTGCCTAGGATTTGGACACCTCGGTGGGGCCAGAGCCCAGCCACCGGGCGTATCAGGTGTCCCGCGGCGCGTGGGCACGCGTGTGGGGGGGCTCTTGGCCCCTCTCGTGTGCGTGAGCGCATTGTGAGGGCGTGTGCGTGAGCGCATCGTGAGGGAGAGAGGGGGGATCAAGCCACCCGCGACAATACGCATGCGGGGTGCGAATATGGAGGAGCGGAGCGGTGGCAAACGGTGGCCGCAGGTGTTTGCCGCCATGCACGGCCTGACGCCCGGCGGCGGGGCCAAGCCAGGCGCCCCCGGCGGCGCCGCTGCTGGCGGCGGCGCGGGCGCGGCGGGCGCGGGCCAGGGCGGCGCGGCGGCGGCGGCGGCGGCAGCAGCGGCTGGGGCGCCCTCGACGTCGCGGCGGCAGGTGCGGGGCCGGGGCGACGCTGGTGTGTGTGGTGCACCGAGCGACTCTAGAACGCTTTGCGTGAGCGAAGCACAGCCTGGAGTCCCCCGCTTCAAGCCGCAAAGCCTGAACCTACCCCTTTCTCACCCGCCGCTCTGTGTGCACAGCCTGCTGCGGCGCTGTGGCCCTGCAGCCCGACCCTTTGAAATCCTGACTCTGACCTTCTCAGAGCCTGGAGCCCCGCTCTGACCCTGCGACCTGAGTTGACCCCTATCCTGACCCTTTGCCTTAACCTTGCCTTAACCTTGGCCTTTGTGCAGAGCCTGGAGCCCCGCTTTGACCCGATGGACACGCTTGACGACGACGAGGAGCCCGACAGCAGCGACACCGACACGGACGAGGAGGACGAGGCGGGGTTCGGCATCGAGGCGGGCGTGCCGCCGCCGCTGGCCAGCACGTCCATGTTTGCGGCGCCGGGGTCGCCGGGCGCGGCGCCGCTGCCGCGCATCAGCCCTGGCTCGCTGTGGGACAAGGCGGTCAGCAGCAGCGTGTCGGCGTCCAAGGTGGCGTCCAAGGTGAGCCGGAGGGCAGGGCGCCTTTGGATCTTTGGGGGGAAAAGAGGCGGAACGCAGTTGGGCCGCGCAGGGTGGCGCAGCGTGCCTGCTTTCAGGTGGCGGGCAAGGTGACAAGGGCAAAGGGGCTTGCGCGGGGTCGCGTGGGGAGAAGGGAGGGTGACGCGTGCGTCACGCGCTCCGCGGCAGGACAGGAACGCCAGAGGACGACGCAGCTGCCTTGAGGCCGCGTTGGCAAGCGTGCTGCGGCGTGCCCTCTGCGCGCGCCCCGCTCCCGCCGCGCAGGTGGCGACGCGCGTGGCGCTGCGCGTGGGCGGCTTCAGCAAGGCAGCTGCCAAGAAGGTGGCCGAGTCGGTGACCGAGCCGCTGGCCTCGCGCGTGGCGCAGACCAGCGACGCGGCCAGCGCCGCCGTCAGCGCGGCGCAGCGCTCGCCGCTGGGCAAGGGCGCCGAGGTGGCAGGTGGGTGTTTGGTTAGGGCTCAGGCAGGCCCTTGGTTAGGGCTCAGGCAGGGGCCGCCGTCGGCGTGGTAGAGGCAACGGCGCCAAGGTGGCAGGGCGCCCCCACGTCCCGCATGAGGGCTTGGGCCGGGCTCAGGAACGGTCCAGCCGTCAGACGCACTGCCCTCCCATCCTCCTCGCACGGGGGCGATCGGATCCGTTGCGCGGGCGCGCGCGCTGCATGGCAATATGCGCGCAGGCAAGGCGGTCGCGGCGGCGGCGGCGGGCGCCGTGGCCGTGGCGGCGGCCAGCCTCCCCTCGCCGGCCGTGGCGGCGGCGGCGGCGGCGGCCAAGACGGCGCGCAGCGCGGCGGCGGCGGCGGCGGCCAACGCCGCCAGCGCCTCTGCCAGCGTGGCCGGTGCCGTAGCGGTGGCCAGGTGCGCGCGCTCACGCGCAACGTCGGGTCAGGTCAGGTCGCGGTCACGCCCCTCTTCCGCGGGTGCTGCTTTGCCGAGAGAGCGTGCGGTGCTCCCTACATCACGCTGTGTAGGTCGGCGCCCGCGCGTTTGCTGGAGGAGCTGGGGGACAAGGTGGCGGGGCAGCAGCCGCTGGGCCAGGGCCCGGCCAAGAGCTCGTGGGTGGTGGTGGACGCGCCGGCGGGCAGCGGCATCTTCCCGGCGGCGCACGCCACCGCCACGGTAGGGCTTGGTGCATGGGCGGGGGCGCAACGAGACCAGGGGATCGGCAGTCAGAAGGCAACACGTGTGGCGGCGGCGGGCCTGACGGCGCCTCGTTGTCGCTGCGTTGCGCTGCTGCGTGAGCGTTGTGTGTGTCTCGGTAGGTGCGGGTGGTGGTGGTGAGCGCCACGCCCGAGCTGGCGCGGCTGGTGGGGCGGCTGCAGCAGCAGCAGTCCACCACGGGCCTCGTCTCGTTCGAGTCGTACAAGCTCGGAGTCAAGGTGAGGTTTGCGAATTGGAGGGGTGGCGCGTGTGACGGCAGCGGCGCGCCGCGCCCCACTGCCACCGGGCCGCCACCGCCGCCCAGCGCTGCCGGAGCTCCAGCGCACCGCCGCAAAGCCCTCATGCAAGGCGAAGCGATGCTCTGCTTTCTTTCGTGCGTTGGCGCAGGTGCCGGCGGCCGTGTACGGCGAGGCCAGCAGCCTCTACACCACGCTGCTGCCCCTGCTGCTCGACTTTGTGGCGGAGAACAGGGACGGGCGCATCTGCTTCACGGTGAGGCGGCGGCGCCAGGCAGGGCCTCGCTTGCGACTGCGCCAGAGCCGCGGGCTCCGCAGCCGCGCAGACACCTCCATCGGCAGGCGGCCAGCCAGCGCTGCGCGTGGTTCCTTTCGTTGAAGCGGAGGGCGAGGCAGTGCTCCTGCGCCCTGCTCACCCGCCGCTGCGCCTGCCGGGTCGCGTTTGCTTGCGGCCACTTGTTGCAGGGCATGGGCGCCGGCGGCAGCCTGGCCACGGTGCTGGGGCTCATGGCGGCGTCGCGCGGGCTGCGCCCGCACTGCATGCTGCCGCTGGTGGTGGCGTTCGACGCGCCGCCCGTGCTGGCAGAGGTGGTCAACCACGCGCTGTGGGGCTGCGGGGGCGCGCAGCAGGACGCCTGCGGCGCCGAGGTGCGCACTGCTTAGGGCTTGGGTTAGGGTTGGGTGGTCAGCCACGCGCTGTGCGGGGCTGCGGGGGCGCGCAGCAGGACGCCTGCGGCGCCGAGGTGCGCCGCGCGCTTGGCCAACTCGAGGAGAGCTCAATCGATCGCGCCGCTGTGCAGCACTTGCGTCAACGCGAAGCCGCTCTTCACACCTCACCTCAACCGCAGGACTGGCACGACATGGTGGCGGACGTGACGGCGCGCGGGCTGCTGTCCGAGCTCGGCCTCCCCCGCGACGCCGTGCTCAACGTGCTGTCCAAGGCGCCCGCCGCCGCCGCCAAGCCCGCCCGCGCCGCGCCCGCCGCCGCCAGCGGCGGCGCGCTGCCGCCGGCGGCGGCCGCGGCACAGCAGGGCGCTGGCGCCTTGGTGGCGGCCGCCGCCAGCAAGCTAAGCGGGCTGGTGGGCGGGGCGGCGCCGGTGCTGGCGCCGGCGGTGGCCGGCGCCGCGGCGCCCGCCGGCGCAGCGCGCGCCGGCGGCGGCGGCGTGGGCGCGCTGGGCGCGTCGGTGGACGAGGAGTCGTTCGGCGCCGACGCGCACTCGGGGCTGCCGCCGCGGGCGGCGGCGGCGAAGGGCGCGGCGGCGGCGGGGCTGGTGGCGGCGGAGGCAGAGGCGGACGAGGCGGAGGGCGCGTCGCAGCTGCAGCTGTTCAAGCTGGTCGGGGAGGTGCGGGTGCAGTGAGCGCGCAGAGGAAAAGCCGCCGTCGCGTTGAGCGGGCGGCGCAAAGGAAAGGAGAGGAGGAGAGGGCGCCCGCACGCACGCTCGCCCTCTCGCGCGAGCGGCGTTTCTCTCGCTGTCTTACGAAGCGGTCCCGGGCAGCCGGGAGGTTTGGTTGAGGCCTGGTCGCTGCTGGTGCGAACGCGAGCCGATGCCGCGGCTGCTCGCGGCTGCTGCCGCCCCAATCCCCCGTGAGCGTGTCCGGGTGCGGTGCGGCTGCCGCATGAGGCTCGGGTTGCGCGAGCACACGCGCTGCAACGCGGCGTGCACGACGCTCGCCGCGATCGCCAGGCAGCGGCGCCACAGGCAAGCGGCGTGCAGCGATTTTGTGTGCGCGCTGGGCGCCGCGCGCCCCGCGGATTTTGTTCGCGGCCACGCCTGTGGCCCGCCTTTTTGGGGGGCGTGTTGCGCCGCCCGCGTTGCTGTTGGGCCTTTGGGGGCCTTTGCCTTTTAGGAGGGGCGGGGAGGGCTCTTGCGCTTAGAGGTGGGGTGTCGTGTCGTGTACCGTCCATGTGCGAGCGTGCGAGGGGTGTGGTGCGTGTGAGGTGCGGCGGCGGCAGCACGCCCGCGCGGCGGGTCACGATGAATGCCTTCCCCTTTCCGCCTGCTTTCCCGCCGTGTGCTGTTCAGTGTGGCGATTGCCGGTTGACGTGCTGTAGCTCCAGGTTTGTGCGAGTCAGCGGCGCGCGCCTGGACCCTAGGGTTCCCGCGCGACGAGTGTGCGAGTGTGGGCGTGCGCGTGCGCGTGTGTTGCGAGGGTGGGGGAGGGTGGAGTGGGGACTGGGGTGGGCACCGCAGGTGCCCCCATCTCGTGAGCTGCTCTTTACATTGTGTGTGGACGTGTGGACGACTCACCTGAACGACGTTGTGCGAATCTTCTTATGCCCCGAACCGCCGGCGGCGCGCTGCGCGCGCGCGGAGGCCAGCGCTGTGCTTCTCTCCTGTGCTCTCTGACAGCTCTCTGTCGCCGCGCGGGGCCGGCCGCTGCACCCCTCCACGGCGGCCAGAGAGTGCGTGCACGCCTGTGCCTCGTGGCGCGCGACGACCTACGGGAGCCCTCTTTTGCTGTTGTTGCTTTGCTTGCGACCATCACGACGGCGACCTGCGTGACTCCAAGGCAACCGCAAACAAGATACGCGTCAGGTTCACGGGCTGCGTCTGCGTTAAGGCCAGGCAGCGGCGCGCCGGCGTGCTTGGAGGGCACGTGCGTGGCGGCCAGGGAGCGCGCGGCGTGCCTGAGCGCGCCTGGGTTGAAGAGGAGCAGCTCGGAGGGCACGCGGGCGGGGTGCTTGATGAGCCCCAGCGAGATGTTGCGCCCGCCCGGCTTGCTGTGGTCCAGGGGCACGGTGAGGCGCGCGCAGAGGAAGGCCTTGAGCGAGGGGCGGCCGTCGCAGGCCGCTGGGCAAGGCTTCCAGTCCAGAGCGTCCTCCTTGGCGTGCGCCAGCGAGATCCAATAGCTGTTGGCCAGCAGCACCAGCAGGCCGGCCAGCGGCGCCCAGCTGCTCAGGGGCTTGGGTGCGGAACTGCGCCTTGAGCCAGGTGGCGCCATTGCGTGGGGGTGGCTGCAGTGCGGGCGTGAGCAGGCCGGCCGGGTGGTGTGCGCTGGGAGATCGTCTGCAACCGGCACGCAGTAACTGGAGGGCCGCGCGACGCAGCCTGTGCGGTGTGATCGGAGAATTGAACTGTCAGAGTGCGTTCGTCGACGCTGAGCAAGTGGGGCCCAGGCGGACGCCCTGTGGCGGACGCCCGGTTTCCGCGCGCAGTTTGAGCGTACGCTTTTGGCAGCTGCGTCACACAGCTGCACCCGCACTTGCACGCACGCGCAAAGGAAGCCACAAGGGGGATCCAGACCGGTGCGGCGCAGCAACGGTCCAGACCGCACTGAGCGCTCTTCTCACGCGCCCGCCGCCTTCAAGCGTCCTGGTCCACGGCGACGGTGGTGTCCAGCTCGTCGTCCACCCGCCTGCACGTGCCACAGATGACCACACACGGCGCCACGTCCTGCCGGACGCGCTAGGCGCCAAACGACGCAAGCTCACGCGCCCCCCCCCCTCTCCTCCACCCTCTGACTCACAGCGGGAAAGCCTTGACCAAGGCAGCGCTCGCGCCGCCGGGCGACAGCAAACCTTCGCGCGACAAAGCCCCGTCGCCGCCACCGTGGCCCCTGCCGCCTCCTCCACATCCTCGTCCTCCTCCCCTGCCTCGCCCTCAACCGGGAACCCGCGCGGCGAGCTGCTCGCGCTGGCCGTGGGGGACAGCGCCGCCAGCCCCGGCAGCAGCGCGCCAGCCGCCCCAGCCGGCCGCGCCTCCTCCCCCTCCTCCTTGCCGCCGCCGCCCGCCCACCGCCCCACCACCCGCTGCACGTGCCGAAAGGTGCTGCGCACGTGCGCAAAGAGCAGCACCGCCGAGCCCAGCTGCGCCTGCGTGTCGCACGCGTACTCGCCGCGCGCCTCGTCGCGGTCCAGCAGCAGCGTCACACAGCTGCGTCACAGCCCGCATTTCTGCGTCACAGCCCGGCATTTCTCTCGTTGCAGGTGGAGGCTCACTGGCTTTTGGGAAGCCTGACTCGTGGGTTATCCCAGTTCGATGCGGGCAGAGCAGCAGCGGCAGCGGCAGAGGGCATTTGTGACACGGGACCGTCTCGCGCGAGGGGATCAGCACTCTCTTCTTCCGTCTCAGCGCAGCCGGCGTGACGAGCTGCGTGCAACGTCCGCGATTGCGTCAGCACCGCACGGCTCATCACCGCCTCATCATCATGGTGCAGGTGTGGAGCACGTGGCCCCCCCCGCCCCGCCCTGCTGAATCAGACTCACACGCCGGCGCGCCGGCCAAAATCAAGTATCTCGGCGCAGCGTAACCCGCAGTCACCTGCCGACGTCGCTGCCAGCAGGCAGTGCTTTGAGAAGAGGCAGTGCATTGAAGGAGAAGAGCTATGCTTGGGGTGCGCGCAAACGGTTCGAGGTGGGGCTGACCAGCAGCAAACCACCCACTCGCCGCCCGCGAGGCGCAAGCCAGGCGCCGCCCGCGTCATTGCTGGAAGCCATGATGGCCTGGAAACCTCAGGATCGCGGCGCTGGGAGCGTGGAGAGCGCTTCAGAAGCCGTGCCTGGGTTAAAGAGCAGCGCGCCGACGCGCTTGGAGGGCACGCGGGCGGGGTGCTTGATGAGCCCCAGCGAGATGTTGCGCCCGCCCGGCTTGCTGTGGTCCAGGGGCACGGTGAGGCGCGCGCAGAGGAAGGCCTTGAGCGAGGGGCGGCCGTCGCAGGCCGCTGGGCAAGGCTTCCAGTCCAGAGCGTCCTTGGCGTGCACCAGCGAGATCCAATAGCTGTTGGCCAGCAGCACCAGCAGGCCGGCCAGTGGCGCCCAGCTGCTCAGGGGCTTGGGTGCGTTCCTGCGCCTCGATCCAGATAGAGCCATTGCGTGGGACTGGATGCTTGTAGGGGCGTGAGCAGGCCGGCCGGGTGGTGTGCGCCGGGAAAGTGTCGTGCAACCAGCGCGCAGGGAGGGTCGCGCGAGAAGTGCCGCTCGTCTCTCCCCAGGCGTTGCAGCACGATGCATGAAAGAACGACAGCGGGGTGCAGCACCATGAGCATCACGAACCGTACGCAGCGTGTGCCAGGGTGTGAGGCGGGGGTGTGCGGCTGGGTGGTAACCCTAGGTGGTCCCTGAGGCTCAGAGTTTGCGTGGGGGGGAAAGGAGTGCGAGCGGTAGCGTGAGAGGTGCGTGAATGGGGGTGAGCGACAAGGGGGGCCGCAATGGTGAAGCATGAACCACCAAAAGGGACGGGACCTGGGGTGCCATGAAGCGTGCAGCACTAGGCCGCAGCTGGGTCTTCCGCAGCTGGGGTCTTTCTCCCACCAAGTGCACCAGCCAGAACAGCACCAAAGCAACAGAAGAAGAGTGAGTGAGAAGCCCAAACGAATCTATCGTTGGTTTATTCGCTGGGCTTGTCCTACGCACTCAGCGCGCGTGGCCCAAGCCCAGCCCCCAGCCTGCTGCCCTTGGCAAGCCCTGCTCGCGCCGCCTGTGCGCCAAGGTGCTCCGCAGCAAGTCCTGCCGACTGCCAAACTGCCCCCCAGCGACCACCTGACAGCCCAACCCTGAAAGCCTTAACCCCCCCTAGACTTGTTTGTGTGCGCACGCGGCACGCGGGTGTCACCGACGGCGCCGCAGCGCCAACCGCAGGCACTGCAGTGCACAAGCACCCCACCTCTGCCATGCTTCGCCCCCAGCCACCCCCGCCCCCAAGCGTCAGTGACCCCAAGCCTCAGTCACCAGTGCAGAAAAGCACGCCCCGCAGCCACCGCGCCGCGACCAACCGCCAACCATCTCGGCGTCAGCGTCAGCCGCGGGCCACGGCGAACGGCACCACGTCCTGCTTGCAGTTGGTCCGCTTGCGCGCGGGCGCCTTGCCGTCGATGAAGAGGTCCGCCACCAGCCGCTGCGCGCAGCTCGAGGGGTTGAGCAGCGTCGTGTGCCCGTAGCCATTGACCGACACGAAGCGAGCGCCGGGCCACGATTCAGCCAGGCTTTTGGCGTTGTCCCAGGGCGTCGCAGGGTCGCCGGTGAGGCCAATCACGATCGGCGGGAGCCGGAGCGCCGTCGTGTTGAACGGGCCGCGGTACGGCGCCGCCGCGCGCACCGGCCAGCCGGCGCAGAACGCGATCCAGGGCCAGATGGCGCCGCCGTAGCCGGCGCGGCGCCGCGAGATGTCGGCCGTGGCCACGTAGTCGAGCGGCTCGGTGGGGTTGGGCGACTCGCCGCACACGACCGAGAGCTGCCTTTCCGGTCCCATGTAGTTCTTGTCGTTGCCCGTCGTGCAGTTGCTGGCGGCGTCGGCGCCCAGCTTGCCGTCGGTGACCTGCTTCTTGGAGCCGGCGGACAGCAGCGGCCCCGGCGACGAGGAGGAGTTTGTCGCGGCGTTGGTGGCGATGGCCCAGATGCCGGCCAGCTCCTCGGCCAGCGCGCTCCAGCCGACAAAGTGGCCTGCACGGGTGCCGGGGTGCGGGTGAGGCACGCGTGCGGGCAGAATGTGTGCGGGGGGAGTTGGCGGGGCGCCTCGAGGGAAATGAGCCGGCGGGTGCACGCACGACGTGGCGTCGCACGCTGCAGCCCGCGAATCAAGGCACCGCCAGTTCAGGCAAAACGTCTAGAGCCACGGCTTGCGACGCCGATGGCGGACCGGGCGCTTCTGGTGCAGACGCTGGCGCGCCATGTTTGAGCGCGCCGTGGCGGGCGTGCTGGGCGCGGCGGCACACACTTTGCGTTGCGACTCGCCACCTGGCACAGCCGGCAGTCGGGCTCCGGCCCCGCCGAGGCGCCCAATGGTGAACCACACGCAAGTCGCGACACGATACGCACGCCCAAACGGGCGCGCGCCTTCAAGGACTCCTCACCTGGGTATGCCGTCAGCGGGCCGACCGTGTAGAGCGTGGTGAGCGTCATGGCCAGCAGCGCCGAATCGTCCACCGGCTCGCTGTCCACCATGATGGGCTTCTTGGCCGCCATGGCCAGCAGCGTCTCGAACCGCCTCCGCGTGGCGTTGGCCGACCCGGCGCTGAAGGCGCAGGCCTTGCCCGGCGGGCGCGCCTGCCCGCACAGCGTGAGGAAGGACTTGAGCGTGGCGGCGTTGGCCTTGTCCGAGCCCACGCGCAGAAAGGTGGAGAGGCGCTGCGGGCCCACGGGCGCCATCCAGCGGTTGGCGTCGACCGTGCCGTCGAGCGCAATGGCGCGCAGGCGCTCGGGGAACATGTTGGCGTAGGTGGCGCCCAGGAAGGTGCCGTAGCTCGTGCCCTGCGCGATTGTGTGGCGTTGTGGGCGTGGGCGTGCGCGCAAGTCAGGGCCTCGCGCGAGGTACGGGGGTTTGGCACCTCTCCTGCTGCTGCGCCCGGCAAGTTTAAGCGCCCCTCTGCCACACGCAGTGAACAACTGCCGTGATGCCGGCAGGAGGGGTGTGTGTGCGGCTTGCATCAACGGAACGGGCCACCGCCCGCGTCAGGTAGGAAGGATCAGCAGGGAGGAAGATTAGGCACCAGCCCAGGCCTGTGCGTCACCCGGGGTGCCTCGCCTGTCCCAGGAACGGCGATGCCTCCCGAGCCCCCTGCTGTGCCGCCGCCCGCACAGACCCCTGCCCCGCCGATTGCACCCCTCCTGCTCCTCGACTCACATAGTAGAAGACCCTCTCCTCCCCGATGGCCTGTCGGATGAGCTCCATGTCGCGTGCATTGTCCGCCGTGCTGACGTGAGCCAGCAGCTCGTCGTCCACGCCCTTGCACTTCCTGCGGGCGCCGGAAAGGCAGGCACAGCGAGGCGGCGCGCTGAACGCACGGCATGGTACTGCGCAGCGTCGCCGCACGACAGCCCAGCGGCCGCGGCGGCAGGCGCAGCGCTGACGGCGCAGCCCTCTGACCATGCGTACCCTCACCACCATCACGTGATGGCCCCAAGTCAACGTTTGGCTGCGATGGCCGGCAGGCGCTGCCAGCTGCTAATCAGAGAGACTTGCAGCTGCGCCCCAGTGCAGCCGGCAACCACCTCCCAACCGCGCACCTGGACACGGACGCGTGCACATCGGCCCAGGCTGTCTGGTCCGCCACGCCCACTGGCGGGAAGTTGGCGGTGTCGCCGTACAGCTCAACCTCCTCCTCAAGCGAGTTGAAGCACATGACGTACGGGTAGGTGAAGCCGCCCATGCCTGCGCACGCAACGCACGTTTCCAAAGTGAGCGCCGTGCAAGCGCGACTTCCCTGTGCCGCCCGCAGCCTTGGAGCGGAGAGTCAGCGCAGCGGCGTGTTGCGTGCTGAGCTTCACAGGCCCTCTGGCGAGCAGGTGGGTCTAAGTGGAGCGCCAGCGCAGCGGCGACCAGTGAAGCGGCTGTGGCGGGGCGCAGCGCACCGCGGGGGTCCCACGAGACGAGGTCAATTTGATCCAGCACGCGGCGATCGTAGCCGCCGTGCATGGCGGGCAGGTAGGTGGAGCCCTGGTCGCTGGGGCCGCCTGCGCAAGCCAGGCGCCGCCCGCGTCATCGCCAGGAGCCATGGTGGCCGGGAAACCTCAGGGTCGCGGCGCTGGGAGCGTGGAGAGCGCTTCAGAAGCCGTGCCTGGGTTGAAGAGCAGCGCGCCGACGCGCTTGGAGGGCACGCGGGCGGGGTGCTTGATGAGCC
>VFQP010003949.1_pt1 | contig 14399 bp, 18 predicted proteins | sample 3512351 | NCBI WGS metagenome assembly VFQP01 (sample SAMN10412372, study PRJNA504923) | tailings metagenome | isolation source: Relicate 1 Philex TSF1 revegetated site | place: Philippines: Tuba, Benguet | collected 2017-08-29 | reverse complement strand
AAGACGTCGGCGGCCTTGGACATGATGCCCACGTGCAGCACCTCTGGCGCGATGTAGAAGCCGGTGCCCTGCCGCGCGTTGCTCACGTGCTCCTGCCCGCTCGCCAGCTTCCAGCTCAGGCCAAAGTCTGCGTGTTCAGCGCCACCACGACCAGCACACCCGCCCGGCGTGAGGAAGCACCCTGGAAAAGAGATCCCCTCACCTCCCCTCCCCGTCCCTTCTCTTCCCCCCCTAAAGCGCCGGCCGTGGCACGCACCCGCCACCTTGGCCTGCCACCCCGACGCCGTGCCCTGCGCGCCCTTGAGCAGCACGTTGGCCGGCGTCAGGTCGCCGTGAACCACGCGGCGCGAGTGCACGTGCGACATGCCCGCCGCAATGTCGGTGGCCAGCTGCAGAATGTGCGACATGACGGGCCGCGGCGCGCCACTCGAGAGGTCGTGAAGCTTGCCGTCGTCGATGGCCGCCTTGAGCGTGCCGCCGTCGCAAAACTCTGCACGCAGGAGGCCCCGCACGCACGAGGCCCCGCAGGTCCATTCTCGCCTTCCGTGGGTGCGCAGCTCAAAGGCGGGCGGCGGCGGGTCCGGCAGGCAGTCACACCACAGGAGAGCGCCGCGTGGGGAAGAAAGTGTGCAGAAAATCGAGGGCTCCCGCTCGCTCACCCTGGATGATGAAGAGCTTGAATTCCATGGCGTGCGCCGCGCCCGGCGCCACCGTCACGCCGCCGCCGCCCGCGCCGCCAGACGCGCCGCCGCTCTGCCCCGACCCGCCCGCCCTGCCGCCGCCGCCGTGGCTGCCGCCCGCCGCCGCCGCCATGAGCGTGTGGAGGTCGTAGGCGTAGGTGGCGACGATGTGCGGGTGCTGCAGCGTGCGGCACAGCGCCGCCTCGGTCATGGCGCGGTGCTGCTTGCGGCTCATGGGCTGCATGGGCAGCACGGTGAAGACGAGCGTCTTGACTGCCACGGTGAGCCCGCGCCAGAGCCCCTGGTACACCACGCCGCTGCCGCCCTGGCCAATCACGCCTGCGAGGGGAACGACGGACGACACGGCGCAGGGCGGGGCGGCCACGCGGTGTGGGAGAGCGGCGCGCAAGTGCTGCTGCCGACGTTGTTGCACGGCATTCCTCCGTCGCTGCATGCGCTAGCCGGAAAGGTGGGTGTTGAGGCGGGTGAAAGTGCGTGAAAACGGCAAGGCAACGTGGCGGGCGCACGCACGCGTGATTTCGACCTCTTGGTCCCCGAGCTCGGACTGCAGGTTGGCCACCATCTCCTTGAGCTGGCTCGCCACGTCGGGCGCCGCAATGGACGCCTGCACAGCACGCGCACAAATCACGCGCGGCGCCTCACCGCCCGCCCGCCCGCTCGCGATGCCACCTGCCCACACTGCGTCGGCGCCAGGCCACGGCGCGGCGCACGACCACGGGTGGAGGGCACCAAATGTGCGGCGCCGCGCACGCCTGCAGACGCCTGGGTGCGGAAACGCCCCCCCGGGGAAATGCGCCGCGCACCTGCAGCTCCTTGCTTAGCTCCATTCGGTTGATGAGCAGCTGCTCGTGGTGCTCGGGCACCAGGTCGAAACTGTCCAGCTGGCAGTCGTCCTGCATCAATCAAGCACGACATCAGGGGGTGAGGCACCAGGTGCCCGCTCCGACGCAAACTGCCCGGACAAGTGCCCTGGTGCCCCGCGTCAAACGCACCTGCGAAAAGGTGGACCCGCTGCCGCCGGCGCTGCCGCGCCCGCTCGCCCGCACGCCGCCGCCGCCGCTGCTGCTCATGCTGCGGCTGCTCGCCGGCCCCGCGCCGCCGGCCGCGGCGTCCGCCAGCAACGACGACGCGCTGCGGCGGTGCGACGACGACGACGGCGCCGGCAGCGGCGGCGGCGGCGACGGCCCGCCCCAGCCCCGCGAGCCCGGCGCCGCCCCCGCCGACGAACCCGCCGACGTCCCGCCGCTCAGCTGCCACGCGCCGGTGCCGGTGCCGCTGCCGGCCCCAGCCGGCGCCTTGACGCCGGCGGGAGGCGTCGCGAGCTGCGTGAGGTGCGAGCGGCTGGACGCCGCCGCCGCGGCGGTCAACGGCAAAGCCGGCGACGCGCGGGCAGCCTGGCCCCAGGGACCCGCCGTGCCGCCGCCGCCAAACACGTACGACGCCTGCGGCGGTTGCGGCGGCTTTGGGAGCCACGGCAGCGCCCCCGAGGGGTCAGACGCCGGCGCCGACGAGCGGACAGGCACCAGCATGGTGCCAGGCGGCGTGTGCGCGCCGCAGGCGCCGACGCTGGCGGGTGCCCCGCCGCTGCCGCTGCCGCTGTGCGCAGCCGGCCACGCCGCCGCCGTCGCAGCGGCGGCGGAGGAGCGGGCTGAGCCTGCCGCCGGCATGGGCGCGGGCGGGCCGAGGCGCGTGCCGCTGGAGTCGCCGCTGCTTGCGGCGGTGCCAGCTCCGCGCGATGAGCGCAGCGAAGCTGAGCCAGACGCGCTGCCGGGCTGCCGTGGCGCGCCGCCCAGAGGCACCGCCTGCGCAAAAAGCAGCAAAGCGGGCGGTTCCGCGTGTCAGTCGCGCCAGCGCTGGTGCAGCATGCGGCGACCGAACCGCCGCGCTGCAACTCACCTGCGGCGCCGTGCCGCCCTCGCTGGCCCTGGCGGACGAGCGTCCGAGCGCCGCGCCCCCAAGCACCGCCGCCGTCGCCGCCGGCGGCCCCGCCGCCGCGCCCGCCGCCGCCGCGCCCGCCACCACCAGCCCGCAGCAGCTGCTCGACGCCTTCACCTCCTGCGCCTCGCCGCCGTCCAGCATGTCCACCGAGGCCGGTCCAATGCACAGAGCGCCGCCGCCGCCGCCGCCGCCGCCACCGTCCCCGTTCGCGCCGCAGCTCTCCGCGCTGTCCGTCAGCGTCTCAGCGCCCACTGAGGAGGCCGGGCGGCGCGAGCCCTCCTCGTCCTCCACGCCGCCCGCCGCCGCAGCAGCCGCAGCCTTGCCGCGAGCCGACGGCCGCTCGGCGCCCGGCGCGCCGTCCGCCGCCGCGCTGCCCGCGCCGCTCGCGACGCTGTCCGGCAGGCTGTCCTCGCTGCCGCGGTGCTTGGACGGCGGCGCGCCGTGCAGCGCGGCGGCGGCAGCGGCGGCGGCGGCGGCGCGGCGGCGTGCGGCGCGGCGGGTGAGCAGGAAGGTGGCGGCGGCGGCGACAGCCATCAGGACCACGCCGACGGGCACTGCGATGGCCACGGTGCGCTTTACCTGCGCCGAAGGACGCCGCGAGGCACACGACGAATGTTGGCCTGCTGACCGGTGAACGGCGAGCGACGTGCGGATATACCACCGAGGCGCACGCACCTCTGCGCTGGCGTCGTCCTCGTGCGCGCCGGCCGCGGCGCCGCCGGCGGGCGGCGGCTGCGGCACCGCCTGCTGCGCGCCGGCCTTGAGTGAGACGGTGATGTTGATGACGGGGAAGGGCAGCTGCGTGGCCAGCTCCGACTCGAGCACCACATCGTAGCCCACCAGCCCGTCCTCCACAACCACGCCCACGGCCAGGCACCCGTCCGGCCTCAGCGCCGTCGTCGCCTGTGCAGGCGTTCGAAAACAGCAGGTTTTCGCGCTTTTTCGCGCGTGAGTGGAAGGGCGTGCTCGACGTTTGCCTCGCGAAGCGGCGCACAGGCGCCCGCACACCAGCCAGCGGCCAGGTCCCCGGCATGACGTTGCAGCGCCGTTTCGCGGGCGGCGTTTGCGCGGCGGGCGGCGAAGTGGCGAGCCGAAGCTCTCTCTCTCGCGTGCGCTCACCCAGAAGGTGCCGGGCGCGCCGCTGCCCGTGATGGTGCCGTCCTGCCCCAGCTCCAGCGTGCTGTTGGGCGCCAGCGAGCCGGGCGGCGCGCCCTCATACGCGGGGCCGTCGCCGCCGCTCTCGGCCGTGGTGGGCGCCGGCGACTCGCTGCTGGAGCCAGGCGTGGAGGAGGAGGCGGACGAGGCGGCGGAGGAGAGCAGCAGGCCGAGCTCCGAGGGCGGGATGACGAGCGTGGTGTTGCGCAGCTGGAGCAGCTGCTGGACCCTGCGGGGGCGCCACCACCACCGGGCACCGAAACGAAAAGAAACGGTGAGGAAGGAACGAGGAGCGGGCGCGGGGAGCGCTCCTGCAGGGAGCGCCTCCTGCCAAGAAAGCACGGCATGGGGGGGCGCGCTGAGGCCGCACCTGGTGTAGTTGAAGGTCCATTGCAGCAGGGTCAGGTTGGCGGCCCAGGTGGAGCGCGGCCCCTGCACGTCCTGAGCGCCGTTCATGATGGCCAAGTTGACTGCGGGGGGCGCAACAAACGAGGCGGGCGGCGCACGCACCCGTCCCGTGAGAACGCCTGGTCGGGCGCAGCCTGTCGCCGCCACCGGTGTGCTCCTTGCTTGCAGCCGTGGCGAGGGCAGGCGGGGCTGCATGGTGAGCGAGTGCGCGAGCGGGGCGAGGTGGCTCACGTAGTGAGATGGGCGACTTGAGCTTGACGCGGGCGGCCTGCCGCTGCAGGTCCAGGTACGTGCGGCGGTTGGGCCAGCCCGAGATGGCCAGGCTGCGGCCCTGCGCGACCGTGACGGCGCCTCCGACGCCACCCACGGCCGCCGCGGGCCAGGCGCTCGCCGGCACGCTGATGTTGGTGAGCAGCACGATATAGTTGGACGTGCCGCGCGCCAGCTCCTGCGCAGCACACGAGGCGCACGCGCACGCAGTGGTCGCGGGCGAGCCAGTGACCACGAGCAAGGCGCACGCTCGACGCCGCCGGTGCACAGAGCCCGCGCGGAGCGAGCGCTGGCTCGTGCGGCAGCGCACGCTCGATTAAGAGAGCTGCCTTGCCTGCACGAGTTGGTCCGCCGTCTCCACCCAGGCGACGGCGGTGAAGGGCGGGTACGGCGTCTCAAACATGTGCGTGAGCTGCAGCGTGGGCCCCGTGCCGGGCACGCCCGCCGGGTGGCGGTCGGTGAAGGTCACGTTGAGGAAGACGACGCCAAAGGCCGTGGCGTTGGGCGTCAGCCACCAGCGCTGGCTCAGCACCTTGGCCTGCGGGCATGTGGCGCGTGCACGCTCGTCGAGGAAAGGCTGACGAGGCCTGCATGCCGCTTGCTTGCTCGTCGTCGTGGCGGGCTTGACAAGAAGCGAACGCCGCAGCGTGGGGCTGGCAGGACGAAGCGAGAGGCGCGGCCGCCAGCGGCGCGCAGAGAGCCACACGTGGTGGTGCGCAGGGCAACGTGCAAACGCCGCGCGTCGCGCCCCCGTGTCACCCGCGCCACCGCCCGACCCACACGCAACAGGCGGTGTTCCCCCTTTCCCGCCCAGCGCTTCCGCAGCGGCGGCCTCACATTTTTGAGCAGGAAGGGCTGCGGGACGGGCGGGGTGCACGTGGCGTCGACGCCGTACCACCGGGCCGCCGCCGCGCGCTCGGGGAAGGGCGAGTTGGCCTCCCCCGTCCAGTGCGCCATGTAGTCCATCACCTCGGGCGGCAGCACGATGGTGCTGTTGAGCACCTGCACCTGCGCCGGCTGGCCCACCGGCCGGCACCTGCACAGACCGCAGCGGCGCGAAAGACAGGCGCTGCGTTCGGCGTTCGGAGCGGCCGGCGGCGCCGGGAGGGCTGTTGCGGGGGAGGAGGCTTGCGAGCCGAGGTTCTTGTGCAATCAGGTGGCGAGGCGCACCGGTCGGTGTTGACGGACCACAGCGCCCAGCCAAACATGGCCCAGGGGAACTTTTCAGAAGGGCCCTGCGCACGGGAGGACGTGAGGGGGCCGCTGAGCTCGCCGACGCGGAAAAATGGGGGCGCCACGAGCGTTTCGACGGCGCTTCCCGGGGGCCACGCACCAGCGGCAGCGACACAAACATGATGCCGTGGAAGGCGATGGTGGCATTGGCGTCGAGCGTCCACGTGGCCTGCGGCGGCGCCAGGCAAGGCAGAGGCACGCACGCGCTGAAAGAGCCGCCCACAGCGTGCACAACGCGCCCGGCAGCGTGCCAGTAAGCCGCGCCACGCACCCTTCGGTGCGCATAGCCCAAACAGGCCCACACGAGCGTGCCGCCCGCCGTGTCCAGCACGCTGCTCGTCACCACCATGCGCCTGCGGGGGTTGGTGGGAGGGGGCGACCGCTCCGCAAGACACGCGCGTCAGCACGCGCACGCGCTCCTGAAGCGCTGCCGCTCCCGTCCCGCGGCAGCGGCCCACATGCTGCAAGGCAAGCAGTCCTCGTCCACCTGTAGATGATCACCTGTAGACTGGAATGTCCCCCAGGTCGGCGTGCGCCGTCAGGTTGGCCCTCAGCACCATGACGGTGGTGTTGGCGTGCGGCTGCAGCGCCGCGCTGGCCACCAGCATCTCCGCCCAGTCCACCACGTGCGCCACGGCGCACGCCATGCCGGGCGCGCCGCCGCGGCCCGCGCCGGCGTCTGCGGGGAACTGCGGGGCTGCGCCACCGGCAGCCACGGCGCTGTCCCGGCGAAGCGCGGTGAGCACGGCGCCGAGCGTGAGGACTGGGAGCTCGCGGCGGTTGCGGCAGGTGAGGCGCAGGTTGCTGACGCGGGCGCCGCCGGGCAGTAGCGCCCCGACGACGTGCAGCTCCCCCGGGTAGACCTGCGGTGTGGGGAGCAAGTGCCAATGGCCCAGTATGGCGTGTCCCGTTGCCCTCTGGTGCGGTGGGTGGACAGGTGAGGGTGCGTGCACGAGCCGCCCTCGCACCTGCACGGCGCTTTGCGTCGAGACGTTGCCGTCCGCGCAGAGCAGGTTTTGCAGCTGCGCGACGCGCTGGCAGGAGGTCTGCAGCGTCACGTCGCCGACCGCCACGCTGTACATGCTGTCGCCGGCGCGCTGCACCAGGGTGGCCAGGACCGCCTCCAGCGCGCTGGTGCCATTGGCGGCCGCTTGGCTCCACGTGGCGTTGCTCGCGTCGATCCAGGCATGCCGCACCGTGAGCGAGGCGTTGCCTGCGGTTGGAGCGGCGGCGCGCACACACACACAGCTTGAGGGCGCGCCCGCTCGCAGGACGTCAAGCGCCTGCGTACATGTGCTGCTCAAGGCGTCAGGCCATCAAGTGTGCGCGCAGCTGCAGGCACCTGTGACTGTGAAGAGTGGCAGCACGCTGGCCTGGTAGAGAGCCAAGTTGGTGGAGCTGCCCCCGGTAGTGAGAGCGCCTCGTCCGACAGCGACGGGCAGCAGGAGCTGCGGCGGCTGCTGTTGCGCGCCTGCGCCGCCCGCCTGGAGAAAGAGGAGCGTGACGACGAACACCGCCAGCGCTCCTGGCGAGCCCGTGAGGCTGGGGCGCCTCTCAGCGGAACGTCGCGCCCCAGCGCGAGCGCTCCGGGTCATCTCGTGGACGCGCGGCGCATCTCCGAACCGTGCCGTCCAAGTCGATCGAGTGCAGGAACGAACGGGAGACCGTTCGCTCTCCGCTCTCCTGCAGAAACGGCGGTGCAAGACCTCCTTGCCGCTGCCGCTGCCGTCGCGGCGCCAGTTGACGCCCCCGATCACGCTCGAGCGACGCCAGCGCTGATCATTGCTCGTCCCCTGCTCCTGGGCCAGGAGTGCCGCACAAAAGTGCGCGCATCCAGCCATGCGCCAGCTCCAGCGGCTCTCCGCGGCGTCATTGGAGCGCGCCATCGGCGACAGCGCTGGCCCATCAACGGCGGCAGCAGCAGCTGCGGCAGCTGCGTGGGCGGGCGTGAACGAAACCCCGGTCCTGCTGCGCGCGCCAGCATGCGTCTCCACCGCGCCGACGAGCGAAGCTGTTGCAGCGTCCTCCACACCGCTCCTCACCGGCGCCCATCACCGGCGCCTGCTGGGCCATGCGCACCAACAGCAGCAGCAGCAGCAGCAGCAGCGGTGGATGGCCAGCGCCGCCGCCGCGCTCGCCGCGTCGCCCGCCCAGCGCCACCAGGAGCAGCAGCAGCACGGAGGGGCGCGATGGTGGTCGTACGCGCGCACGGCGGCGGTGGCCGGCGCCACGGCCGCGGCGGCGCTCGCCCTGGCGTCGCCCCTGCCGGCCCAGGCCGGCTCGTGGTCGAGCACGAATGCCGGCGCCTCCAAGGAGGCGGAGGCGTCGGGCAAGCAGTGGAGCCTGCTGAGCCTGGAGGACCGCAGGAGGATCTTCTTCAAGGTCTGCCCTCTCGCTCGCCACACACACACAGCACCCCCCGCCGCACACACACGCGCGCCCCTCACGCACACGCCTCGCTCCGCTCTCTGCCACTGCTCTCTGCCGGCGCAGTACGAGAAGCGCATCCGCGACAACAGCACCCTGGAGAAGATCTTTGACTACTTTTCCAACGAGGAGAAGGACGGCGTCAAGTACCTGAGCCCGCTGGACCTGCTCTCGGCCATCGTGCCCACCTACCCGCCCTCGCAGTCCACGCAGGAGCGCTCGGGCAGCCTGGACGGTGCGTGCATGCGCCAACGCCGTGCTTCTTCCTCTGGGTCCCCAGCGTGCGAGTTGGCAGGGGGGACGTGCTGCTTCACGTGGCTCTGACGGGCTGGCCGGGGCGCCCGCCATTGCGGGCGCGCCTGCTCCGCAGGCGAGCCGCAGCCGCACGTGCCGCGCAACGTGCAGCTGGAAAAGGCCAGCGAGACCATCTTCAAGCAGTTTGACGTGGACGGCGACGGGCGGCTCAGCTTCTGGGAGTACCGGCTGGTGCTGACGCTGCTGTCCATCCCCGAGCGCGACGCCGAGGTGCGTGTTTGGGTGGGGACGCGCGTCGAGCAGGGGTGGGGGGCGCGGCTGCGCAAGTGAGCTCAGCATGCTGCCTCTCTTGTCCTAACAGGTGATCTTCAGCGTGATGGACTCTGACGGGAACGGCACTGTGGACGCGTCAGAGTTTCAGGACCTCATCTCCATGCTGCAGGTGCGGGTGCACGCTCTCCGAGCACGCGCCTCTGTCCATGGCCGTTGCTTCGCGCGTGACGAGCCCCCGCGTTCGCTCCTCCCGCCGCCGCAGGGCACGTCGACGGCGGCGGCGGGGCCCATCAATGGGCCGCACGCCGGCGTCAGCAAGGCGCCGGGCAACCGCCTGGGCCGCGGCAGCAACCACCCCTCCTCGTGAGCGGAGTCGCTGCGCAGTCCTCGCTGCACCTCCATGACGCATGGGGCGCTGGATCTCCCCACCCTGCCGCTCCCCACCCACACCCTCCTCGCAACCCGCGGCGAGCGCAGGCAAGCGCCCGTGCCGTCGGGGCTGCTGGTCTTTTTCTTCGGCCCCGACCAAAAGGGCCTGCTCAAGGTGCAGACCTTCCTCAAGTTCCTGGCGCAGCTGCACAGCGACATCGCCGAGCTCGAGTTCATGCACTACGACGTGCCGGGCAAGGGCACCATGCCCGGCGTGGACTTTGCGCGCGCGCTGGTGGCCGTCGCCGACATCCGGCAGGTCGACGCGCTGCTCAACAAGGCGAGCGCCTGCCGCCTGTGTGTGTGTGTGTGCTCACGGAGCCCGTTTACACGATGCGCGCCCACCGGTCCGCTGCCCGTTCACCGGCCCGCTGCCCGTTAACTCGCCCGTGCACAGGTGGACGCGCTGCCGGCGGCGCTGCGCGCGGCGCCCATCACGCGCCAGGACTTCCGCGGCATGGTCAGCCTGGCGCGCAAGCGGCACAGCCTCGAGGTGGCGCTGCACTTTTGCGGGCAGCTGGGCCGCCCCGTCACCAAGCAGGAGCTCGACTCGGTGGTCCGCAAGGTGGCAGGCGTCAAGTTCAGCTCGGCGGCGCTGGACGTGATTCTGGGCGTGTTTGCGGCGCCGCCGGCCGGCGGCGGCACTGTGGTGGACGCCGAGGCGCCGCTCGACGCGCTGCCGGTGGAGGAGGGCGGCACGGGCGAGAGCCTGCAGGCGCGGGCGGCGCGCGAGCGGGCGCCGGTGCTGGACGTGCAGCTCTTCAACCAGATGATGAAGAGGCGCGGGCAGCTGTGGATCGCGCGGGTGAGAGTGCGCTGGAGGGTGCCACTGAGGGAGGCTCTGGGCTAACGCCGCCGCCCCGGGGCCGCCGCACAAAGCCGCACGTGCGGCGCCTCGGGCCGCCCACGCGTCGTGTGTGCGCGCAGGCGCCCGTCATGGAGAGCGCGACGTCGACCGGGACGGAGTCGGGCCTGAGCAGGCTCTGGTCCAAGCTCAAGAACGACTCGTGAGATCGCGATCGCCTGCCACCACGTGTCCGCTACGGTTGTAACCGTCGCCTCGCCCTGGCGCACACACTCGCCACGATCACAGCCTGCGACCGCGTCGCTCGCGCTTCTACAGTCAAGTGAAATGGCCCCCACCACGGAGGAAGTCTCCAAATGGAGCACGGCACAGGTGTGCGCGTTCCTCGACTCGATCGGGCTGGGCGCGCTCAAGGGCAAGGCGGAGGAGGCAGAGGTCACAGGTGCGCGCACGCGTGCGATACTCAGGGCAGCAGGCGCGCAAAGCGCCTGGTCGCGCAGTCGCGAATGCGCTCCTGTGGGGGGTGCGACGCTGTCTCCGAGACGCGTGTGACCTGAGGACGCTCCAGGGCGCTTTCGCAGCTTGTGCAGGGCCACTGGCGCATTGGGCGCTAGAAGTGCAGCTCAGCGGCAGCGGGCTGATTCAGCTCATTGATCTGCTGGCGGCGCAATCGTGTACCTGGCGCCGCCGCCCTCTGCCAGCGCAGATGTTCAGCCTGTTCAGCCTGTTCGTGCTTTTCGTGGCCTGCCATTTTTGTGCCCAAATGCTTCGCAAGCTGGCGCCGCCCGTGACATCCCGCGATGCACGCCTGTGGTCTCGCCCACCCCCGGCATCGCACGCAGGCGAGGACCTCATCACGCTGACGCCGTCCGAGATCAAGGTGGACCTCAACATCACCAAGCTGCAGGTGCTTGCTGCTTTCCTTAAGCCGACTTCATCGCTGCCGGGCGCCCGCGTCATGAGCAGGACACCAAGGCAGTGCCGCGCGCCACGGTTTCTGCAGGCCAAGAAGATCAAGCGCGCCCTGGAGGGCGGCGAGCCGTCCGCCGACGCGCTGGCCGACGACGCGCACAAGCTGAGCCTGGAGCACGCCGCCGAGCCGCCAAAGGTGGACACCTCGCACACGGACGACTACGCCGCCCTCCAGGTGAGCTCTGGCCGCCCAGGTCAGCTCTGGCAAGGACCCGCAGCGCGGCGCCCCCACGCTGTGCGTTTGCCGCGGCGTGCGCCGCGGCGCCCCCACCCCCTCGTGGCCACCCAGCCTCTCCGCTGGCGCCACGCCCCCACCGCCCCCGCCTCGCACCTGCAGTCCAGCACGGCCGTCAAGGCGGCGGCGGCCGAGGTGGCGGCGCGCACCGCCACGGGCACCCCCGTGGTCATGCAGGTCGACGCGGCGCTGGTGGACACGTGGACGCAGAAGACGGCGCTCATCCGGCAGCTCGAGGCCGACCAGGTGAGCACGAGCACGCGCAGCAGCAGCAGAGCGCGGGGCGGTGTGGCTGGTGTGAGGCTGCTCACTAAAGAGCCAGGCAGGAGGAAGCATGCGTGGGCGGGCAGCACGCTGGCCTTTGCTCGCTCCAGAGCCTTGCTGCTCGGGTTCCCGGCACCTGGTCGGTGGCCGAGGTGACAGCGGCGTGTGCACACCCCACGGATGCACAATCTCAAGTGGCGCGCAGGTCGCGGTCAAGCTCCCGGCGGCGCAGGAGCGCCTGGCCTACCTCAAGCAGAAGCTGGCCGACGAGCACAAGAAGTTCAACGAGCTCAAGGAGGTGCGCGCGCGCGCGTCGTGATCCAGCAAGCAGGGTGGGAGGGGGAGGCGTCACAGGGTGACGCTCACAGCGCGCGCCGTGCGTGCGCTGCGTTCCTGCTTCCTGCAGATTGACAAGGAGCTGAAAAAGAAGTACGAGAAGCTGGAGGAGGGAGGATGGTACCCAGGCAAGTTGCGCCAGGCCTAGCCACACCGCACGGTTGCGCGCCGGGCGCAACCACGCGAACCGGCGCCTTCTTGCTGTCCTTGCCCCATGCAGGGAAGTACGCGCTTGGCCGTAGCCGCAGGTGCGCCTGGTGACCGCCGGGGCGCCGTTGCGTACACAGGGGAAGCGCAAGCACTCCAGTGCTCACAGCAGCCCACTGGTGCGTCACTTCAACACCTCTGATCGCAGGGAGGAGAAGGTCGAGAAGGCGGAGGCGCAGGTGAGCCCAGTGCATCCACGGACACTGCAGCCGCGCCGCCGCGCGCTCGCTGCTGGCAACCGTGCGGGGCGTGCTCAGCATCTTCATGTTTCCTTCGCTGCTCTGACCAGAGCTTGGCAGTCGCTTTGGAAGGGCTCCAGGTTTGTGCCCCCACGACACACGTCAGGGTGGCCGTGCCCACGCACGTGTGCGCATGCAGGCTGACGAGGCGGCCCGCAAGCTCGAGTCGGCGGGCAAGGTGCTGGAGGACCTGGGCGCCAAGGTGGCCGAGCAGGAGAAGGCGGTGCTGCAGCTCAACGGGCTGGTGTCGCAGCTCGTCGAGGCCAAGAACTGGGAGGCGCAGGCGCTGGTGTCGGCGTTTGGCGGCTCGGCGGGCGACGCCAAGGAGAACCAGCTCGAGGGCGAGGTGGCGGCGCTGGTGCCGCAGGTGGAGCAGGTGCGGGGGGGGGGGGGGGGGGGCGCGCGCACGCGCGCCACGGGTGGTGGCTCAGGTTGGGCTGGGGCGGTGGCGGCCCTGGCCGTTCCTTATTTCAATCTCAGAAGCTAGCGCTAGTGTCGCGCTGCGTGTGCGGGGGCCAGGTCGGGTCAGGCGGCTCAGCTGAGCAAGAAGCAGACCTCCCCACGCCTGCCCCCTCGCCCACGCAGACGCGGCGCTACAAGGTGTCGTACTCCAAGGCCTATGAGCACGTGCGGGCGGCGCGCAAGCAGCTCGAGGGGTCGCTGCAGCTGTTCCAGAGCGCCTTTGGTGAGCACAGGGCTTAGAGCGCTGAGGGCGAAGCTGCACTGGTGTCGTGCGGGAGGCCGAAGGAGCTGAGCACCGCGCGCCAAGGGCGCCGCCACGCTGCACGCTTGCCCTCGGCTCGCAGGACTGGCCAACTTTGACGTCATGCAGGTGAGCAGCAGCACTAGCTGTGGGCGATGCGCCGCCTGCACCATCCCGCACACGTGCTGCCTGCGTGGGAGTTCTCCAGCAACCAGCTCACCTTTCGCCGCCGTTCGGCTGCCGATGCAGGACTTCTTCCGGCCCATGCCGTTCCGCAACAGCGCGGGCGGCTTGGCCGCCGACATTGCCAGTGAGTTGGGCCCCTGGCGTGCGCATGTGTGTGGTCGTCCTCGCCCACGAGCCGCGACCCGGCGAGACACCCACGGGGTGGTTGTGCGCCTCCTCTTGCTCGGTGGCGCAGAGCGCGCGCAGTGCAACCAGGCCCAGCAGCTGGCCGAGGCCGCCATCGTCTCGCTGGAGCGCGCCCTGAGCATCATCCCAGGTGCGCGGGTGGAGGGGCCTGCGCGCCGCGCGGCCTGTGCACCTCACGTTGGCACGCAAGCTGGCCCTCAAGTCTTGCCCAGCCACGCGCCCGTGGCTCTGCGTGCGCGGCCCGCAGACATGCCGCGCGTCAAGCTGCAGGACGTCAAGAACCTCCGCGGCATGGGCATCTTCGGTGGCGTGATCTTCGACAACATCGTGAGAGGCGCCCGCCCTGTGCACGCGCAATGGGGCGTGGGTGGGCGGCGCGCCCACACGCCACACGCACAGAGCACAGCGCACGCACACGCTGTCGCTCACTGCCGTGCGCGCTGCGCTCCCCCACCCCGCCGCGCAGTTGAGTGACATGGCGGCGCGGCGCTCCATCCAGGAGGCGATGCAGAAGCTGCAGTCCATGCTCAACGACGTCACGTACGTGGAGCGCTGGCTGCAGGGCTGGCTGAGCGGGCGCATCGACCAGGACCTGGCCAGGCTGGAGCAGTCGTACGCCGCCAAGAAGAGCGAGCTGGACGGCTACCGGCGCTCGCTGCTGCAGAGCGCCGCCAGCGCCAAGTCGGCGGCGTCGGCGGGCTCGGCGGCGGCGACGGCGTACCCCGTGGTGCCGCCCGCCGGCACCAAGCCGCTGCAGCCGCCGCCGTCGCTCATCTGATGCATCGGGATGCGGACGGGCACTGCGGACGTCCCTGCCCTCCCTGCCCTCCGTCCGTTGCCCGTCGCGCCGCGTGGATTTGCCCAGAGTTCAGACACGTGAAAATCTGGCAAGAGAAATCCTGTGCGTCCTCGTGGACGTCCTCCTCCTTGTGATGGCGTTTCTCCATTGACCCTCCCGCACACACCGGCGGAACACGCATACGCGCGATGCCGCGCGCAGCGGCGCGGCGGGCGTCGCTGGGCACCTGCCAATGGTGGACAGTCGCCGTGGCCATCGTCGCTGTGGCCAGCGTTGCCTTGACTCCATCACCGGTCACAGCAGCAGAAGCAGCATGCCCCGTGTGCCAGCCAGCGGAGCAGCAGGTCGACTCGGCGTGCCTGACACGACTGGCGCTGG